>Ga0335079_10002765_pt1 | contig 20170 bp, 15 predicted proteins | sample Lox_Sample_33_FD_206719 | JGI IMG/M metagenome (GOLD analysis project Ga0335079, IMG submission 206719) | Soil microbial communities from Loxahatchee National Wildlife Refuge, Florida, United States - Lox_Sample_3.3 | ecosystem: Environmental > Terrestrial > Soil > Wetlands | place: USA... | reverse complement strand
GTGGGGATGGACTTGGTAGCGCGCTTCGAGGTTGAGAACGCCATAGCCGGGGCACTTTCCCGACCCCAGGTAGTACACGCCGTCCGGTACTTGCTGATTGTTCTCGTTGCCGCGCGCGTACGAGCTCGAGACCGCCAGGAAGTCGAGGCCTGCTGAAATTTTTTTCGTGGCTTGCACATCCGCGAAGGCCTTGAACATGTGCTGCGGGATGAGCGGAATCCGGTCGCCTGGCTGGATCTGAATCACACCGCCCAGGCCCGGCGACCCGGCCAGGGCCATATCATTGAAGCTGTTCCCCGATCCATCCACGGTTTCCGGGCTTTCATAGGTGGCTCGGAGAAACGTGTAATTTCCGCCCAGGGTGACGCGCTGAATGCGCCCGCTCAGGTGCGCTTCGGCGCCCTGCCGCAGCGTCCGGCCGAAATTCTTGAAATACCCATTTCCCGTCTGGTTGTCGCTGACGAAGAGAAGATCGTTGCGATTGGCGGCGCGAAACCACCCGGCGCTCCAGCTCAGTCGGCCGCTCTCGCGCGCGCCGCGGGCGCCGGCTTCCAAGGTTCGCGTGACCACCTGCCGCAGCGGAGGATCTCCGGAGAGGGTGTTCGGCAGACTGCACGGGTTGTCGGGATCGGCGCAACCAAGCTCGATGGACGTGGGCGCGCGGCTGCTTTCGGAGTAGCTGGCATACAGGTTGATCGAACGGACGGGACTGAAGGTCACCCCGGCAGCCGGATTGAACCGGCTGAAGACGTATCGCCCGTCCAGTGACCCTGGGCCGCCCCCGGGATTGATGCGGTCCCGATTGTTGACCGTGGCCCGGTTATAGCGTCCGGAGACGGTAACGTTCCAGCCGCCTGCCGACAGAGTGTCGGTGGCGTAGACGCTCCACGTCTGCGGGAGCCCATGGAGATTCACGCGCGAATCCACCGGGACGCCGTCGCTGTTGGTCGATCCGTCCTCGAATGCGTTCACCGGCGTGACGGTATAGTCGGGGTTGATGTAGCCGAACTGCGTCGATTGCTGAAAGGTCAGGCTGCTGCGATCCCAAGACGAGCCGGCGGTCAATTGATTCCGATGACCGCCGGGCGAGGTCGACCATGTCGCCTGCCCCGAAAGGCCGTAATTGTTTTGCCTGGTAAATCCGTGGACGATGACCGCGTCGCACTTTTCGAACGGCTCGTCAAGCTGCAAGGCCTGCGCGATGCAACGCCAGTAAGGAAAGGGCGTATTGGAGGCGTTGGCGCCGCTGGTCGGATATCCCGTATATCCCGCCGCTTTGAGAGCCGCCTGATCGGCCGCGCTGGGTTGGTAGACCGACTCGTCGAGCGAATCAGTGTTGAGGTTCGGATTCACGGTGTCGGAGCGAATGTAGCGGAAGTAGGCGTTGGCCGAGAACGTCAGCGCGCTGGTGGCGGCGTGCCGCACACTCAGGTTGAAAAACGGAGAGCGGTTCGTGGTGACGTCCCCGAGAGTGTACCCGCTGGAATAGTCGTGAGCCAGCAGGCGCTGCTCCTGCAGGCCGTTACCGACGAGCTCGTTGTCGGCGTAGGCGAAGCTCAGGCTCAGATTGGTTTTCGGACCCTGCCAGCCGAGCTTGCCGAACATCTGCCGAACGTCCGATGGCGATGCCACGCGCCAGCCGTCCTCGTGGAACAGGTGGCCGGCGGCATACCAGTTCAGGCCTTTCGAGTTCATCCCCCCGTGCTCGAACTCGACCGCACGGCGGCCCCAGCTGCCGCCGCTTGCCTGGATCTTCGTTCCCTGCGTGTTGCGCCCGTCTTTGGTCTCGATCGATACCGCTCCACCCAGCGTATTCAGCCCGAACATCGGGTTCGATCCCGGAAGCAGGGCCATTTCCGAGATGGCAACGCGTGGAATCAGGTCCCAGGCGACCACGTCTCCGAAGGGTTGATTCTGCCGTACTCCATCGAGATAGACCGACAGTCCCTCCGGGGTTCCCAATAGCGGCGAGGCGGTATAGCCGCGATAATTGATATCGGGCTGAAACGGATTCTCCTGATTCTCATTAATGAACACGCCGCTCAGCCGCCTGTTCAGCAGATCGGACAGATCGAGGGCCCCGCTGTTGCTCAGGTCCTGCCGAGTCGCGGTCTGTACCGGAGCCGGTATTTCCTGGGGGGTGAGGCTGCCTCCGGCAACAGGCGTCGTCGCCACAACGTCCACACGCTCGGTGGCCGCTCCCAGAACCATGTTCAGGCTCTGCACCACGGGCGTGCTCGACCACACCTCTACCGGCACGGACTGCGTGGCGAAACCCTGTCTGGATACTTCCAGGCGGTAGCGGCCGTAGCTCAGGTTCCGAAACGTGTACCTGCCATTCGCATCGGTATGAAATGAGCGCGTGGTTCGGAACTGGAGATCCTCCAGCTTCCCGGCAGCCCGCATGAACGCGCCGGACGGGTCCTTGACTTCAACGCGGATCTCGCCAGTTGGTGCCTGAGCGCACGCGGCGATCGAACAGAGCAACCCGACCATGGCACCGAAGTGCCGCTTCCCCTCGGCCTTCATGTTGCTATATTCCTTGGGCGCGCCTTTTGTTCAGCCTATTTCCGGATGAACTCGGCGGTTGACCTTCAAGTTCTGAGGTTGGACTCGATCTCTCTCGCCAGAGCTTCCAGGAGTTCCGCGTAGCAGCCTCCGCCGGCACTCTCCGCAAGATGAGCCAGACTGCCCACCCAGTGAGACAGGTGCCGTTCCAGGAAATCCCTCCGCGCGCGCCGCACGGATTGCACGTCCCGGTTGCCGGCCGCTTCGCAATGGTCCAGCCAGGCCAGGAATTCCAACTGTGTCAGCAGGTGATCGGGCGCCGCACGGCCATCGATTTCCAGACCGAAGTTCTGATAGTAGAGCTTGTTTTCGAGCACCACTTCTCCGGCCGGGCGATTCAGCAGCCAGGCGCTCTCCAGTAGTGGGCATCGAGGCTGGGGAAGCCCTGCTTCAAATAGGCCGATATAGAGTGAGCGCAGCTCTTCGAGAGTTGCGGGTGCGCTCTCGCAGAGTTCGGCCAAGGGGTCGAGATGGCGCTCGTCGGGATAGCCCAGCGCAAACCGGAAGACCGCCCACGTGTTTATTGCGCCCGATACCATATGCTGAAGTACTTTCTGCCGTCGCGATCCTGCTGGGAGCCGTTCCAGATGGCGACTGCGAACGGCGTGCCAGCTTTGAGTCCGGGGACTTGTAAGGTCACCACCCACTTGCCTGCGACATACTGGGACTGCGCGGGGAACGACTGTCCGATTCGTTTTGTCGTCTCCCGTCCGCGTGCCTCCATCACGGCCGCGCCGCGCGTGGAATCCCAGAAGAAGATCTGGACGGGATGCTCGGGATCGCCCATTTGAAGCGAGGGGTTGAGATCGCCAGTGGCGGGTTTGGCTGGGATCATGACGGCGCAGGCATCGGAAAACCGGTCGGTTGCCGCCGATTGCGCCACCAGGTGGTCGCCTTGCCAGGAGCGCTCGGCCTTCGGCAGTACGGCGGTGTCGTGGGTTTTGTCGGCCCACTCCAGCCGGACGAAGTTGCCTGCCGCGCTGTGGAGCACCTGCGCCTGAACCGATTGCACCTCGTTCGATGCGGGGGCGTCCGTCGAGTAGAGCGGCGGCGTGCGATGCAGCGCCAGCATCATAGGCGTTGCCGATTTCCATTCGGCGGCTGCGGGATCAAGCAGGTTTTGCGCCCAAGCCGGCGCGCAGCAGATGAGTAGACCGATGACGCTTCTCATGCTTTGTGCGCTCCCTGAATCTGTACCAAAGTCTCGTGTCGGAGGATCTGATAGCGGACGTGCTCGTCGCGCCCGATCAGCAGTTGCAGCACGTCGCTGGTCCCACCGTTCTGGGCATGGCGCAACTCGGCCTCCAGGCGGCGGATTACGTCCACTACCTCGTCGCCGAACAGGTATTTCAAATAGTCCATCGGCATGCGCGGATCGTCCAGCACGCTCTTGCCGTAGTTGCCGCTTCGCGGCGGATTGAACGGAGGCACGTAGAATACGTTCGGCTCCGTGCCTTTCTCGGGAAACAGCCCCAGCGCCACCTTGTGGACGTGGACTAATTTGTGAACGGCGGAAGATGGATCGTCCAGAAAGCCGACAAAGCGCAGGCGGCCGGGGCATTGCCTGGCGCAGGCGTTCACCTCGCCCTTTTCGATGCGCGGATAGCAGAAAATGCACTTCTGTGCCTTGCCGAGCAGTTCGTTGAAGTAGATCTTCTTATACGGACAGGCCTTCATGCAGTAGCGATAGCCCTCGCAGCGCTCCTGGTCCACCAGCACGATGCCGTCCTCCTCGCGCTTGTAGATGGCCTTGCGCGGACAGGCCTCCAGGCATGCCGGATTGGTGCAGTGATTACAGAGGCGGGGCAGATAGAAGTAGTAGTTCTCACCGAGCATCAACGCACCCACGTCTTCGTCCCAGTTCGGTGTGTTGCGCGTTTCCTCCTGCGGCATGGCTTGCAGACCTCCTTGAAAGAGGCGCTCGGCGTAGTTGTATTCGAAGGTCTGGCCGTAGTCTTCCTTGCTAGGCAACTCCGAGGGGCGCAGTTTGCCATCCTCGAAACCGCCGCCGATTTTGTCCCAATTCCGCGGATATCCCTGGCCGGGACGGGTCTCGACATTGTTCCAGTACATGTAGTCCATGCCGTCGCCATCGGTCCAAAGCTTCTTGCAGGCCATGGTGCAGGTCTGGCAGCCCAGGCACTTGTTCAGGTCCAGCACCATGGAAATTTGATGTCGAGACATGGCTATGCCTGCCCTTTCCCGGTTCTGCGGATGGCCTTCAGGTCGGCCGCGGTGGGCGTGTATTTGACGATGTCCACGCGCACATCGCGATTGTTGCCCGTCGGGCCCCAGTAGTTCAGCCGGAAGTTGACGTGCCCGTAGCCGCCGACAAGCTGCGTGGGCTTGATCTTGATCACCGTAGGCGATTGCCAGCCGCCCTGGAGGAAGCCCAGGTAACGCTCCCAGCCGTGATACATAGTCAGGCGCTTCCGCTTTTCGCCCGGCAGGATCTGCACCTTGCTGACGAAGCTGCCGTTGTCGTTGAACACCTTCACCCAGTCGTTGTCCTGGATGTTGCGCGCCTTGGCATCCTCCGGATGCATGTAGCAGATGGGGATGCCGCGCTGCAGGCGCAACTGGTAGCGCGCGTCGCGCCACGTGGAATGGATGGACCATCGGCCGTGCGGGGTGTTCCAGAAGAACGGGTATTTCGCGCTATCGGACAGCGGCTCTTTGTATACGGGAAGCTGCTCGCCGAACTCGATAAACCAGGGGTGATCCAGGTAGAACTGCTGGCGTCCGGTAAGCGTTCGCCACGGCCGCTTGTTCTCTACCTGGTGCTGGAAGGGCGTGTATGCCTGGCCCTCCTTGATCTCGCTGTTCCAGGCTTCTTCGTCGATCTTCTTGAAGCGCTGCGGATGCTGGCTCAGTTGTTCGAACGTCATCCCTTTGGTCTCGGGCGATCCATCCAGAATGAAGTTGGCCCCGTCTTCCGGCTTCTGGAATTTTCCGTTGGCGCTCCAGGATTCGTAGGTCTTGGTGTAGTCGCGATGCCAGTCGAACTGCTGATCGTGATATGGCGCCAGATGCCGCTCGGCGGCGAGTTGGGACATCTTCTTCGCCAGGTCGCGGAAGATCTCCCAATCGGGCTTGGAATCGTAGAGCGGGTCCAGGACCTTGTTGAAGGGGTGAACGAAGCTGTGGCAGTCGGTGGTGTTGATATCGGATTTTTCGTAGTAACTCGCCGCCGGCAGCACAACGTCCGAATGCAATGCCGTGGTGTCCATCCGGTAGTTGAGATCGACGATCAGGTCCAGGTCCTTCCACAGCGATTTCAGAATGTATTCGTTGCCCTTGGCCTGGTTCAGGTAGTTCGCGCGCCACACGATCAGCGCGCGCGGTTTCTGCTCCCGCTTCCTCGGATAGAGGGGCATCCATCCGTTCTTCACGCTCTCCTCGATGTAGTGCTCGATGGGCTTGCCGTTGTAGAGATGCGGGTCCTTGTTGGACGAATGGATGTACGTCCAGAGCGTCATATTCTGCATACGCTGCTTCTTGACCCCTTCGGGAAACGCGTATGCCCGAAAGCCGCGCTCCGGCCAGACGCGCTCCTGCCCCACATAGTGATTGAAGCCGCCTCCGTTCTTGCCCGTGTTCCCGGTGAGTGCCACCAGGAGAATGAGGGAGCGGTTGATCAGGTCGTTGTGAAACCAGTGATTGAGCCCGGCGCCGTGGATGATCATGGCCGGCTTTCGCGTGGCGAACTCATGGGCAAACTGCCGGATGTCGTTGAGCGCCAGCCCAGTCGTCTGCGCGATTGACTCCAGCGTGTAGGGGGCGAGTTTCTCCCTCATCAGCTCGAAAACGGTACTCACGTCGCCATCGGAATAGTGCAGGTCGGGGTCGGCGCCGTTCAGGGCGACGGTCTTCTCCTTCGCCCCCATTGCGCCAGGCGCTTCGCGGCGGTGGCCACTCTTGGCGTCATGGAAGAAGAAACGGTCGGCTGCTCCATCGGGACGGACGAACCGATTGGTCCGCTTGTCCACCAACAGGGGAAGGTCGGTCTGTTCCTTGACGTAGGCTGCGTCGTAGAGATTGTTGTCCACAATGTACCTGGCGACGCCCAACGCCAGCGCGGCATCCGTGCCGGGTTGGATGGGGAGGAACAGGTCCGTGTGGATCATCGACGAGTTGAAGTCCGGCGAGATGCCGACGACCTTGGCCCCGTTGTAGCGCGCTTCCCAGGCGAAGTGGGCGTCTGGAATGCGGGTTTGCGAGATATTGCTCCCCCACAGCACGATGTACTTGGAGTTGAACCAGTCGGCCGTCTCGCAGGATTCGGTCTGCACTCCCCAGGTAAGAGGCTCACCCGGCGGCAGGTCGCAATACCAGTCGTAGAAGGAGCAGAAGACGCCGCCGGTGTAGTGCGCGAAACGCGAGCCGGCGCAAAAAGAGACCGGACTCATGGCGGGAATCACGCTGAAGTAGGTATTGGTGTCCGGGCCGTACTGGTAGATGTTGTCGAGCAATTTGCCGGCGACGAGAGTCAGCGCTTCGTCCCACGTGGCCTTGCGCCACTTGCCTTCGCCCCGTTCGCCGGCCCGGATGAGCGGCGAGCGCAGCCGTTGGGGCCCGTACACATACTCGGTGAAGCACGCTCCCTTCTGGCAGCCGCGCGGATTGTAATCGGGAAGATCCGCGGAGATCCGTGGATAATCGGCAGCCTGCTCCTCGCGAATCATCACGCCGTTACGCACGTAGACATTCCAACTGCAGGACCCGGTGCAATTGGCGGAATGCGTGGAGCGGACCACCTTGTCCCAGGTCCACTGCCTGCGATGGAGGTCTTCCCACCCTCGGTACGGGTAGGCCCGCAGCGGATCGAGCGGGCCGGTGAAGGCCTCGAGCTGCGGCTTTTCCGCCTTGCGGCAGCCCGGGATGGACGCCCCGAACGCCGCCAGTGCTCCGAGCTTGAGAAAGTCGCGCCGGTTCTTCATGGGGTAACGCGACCCTCCTGGATCGCATGGCGGCCCGGGAGGGCCGCGTTACGGACTGGCGGCTGCCATTTCCGTATGTACGCGAGCAGGTCGCCGATCTGCGATTCGCTGAAGCCTGCCCGGCCGAACGCCGGCATGGGTGTGTTCTCGCGCCCGGCCCGAATGGTCTGTGCGAGAAATGCGTCGGTGGCTGCCTGTTGGAATACCGGATTCGCCAGCGCAGGCGCGATCAGTCCTTTGCCATCCATCCCGTGACAGCCGGCACATTCCTGCGCGAACAGCGCCGCGCCGCGAGCGGCGTCTCCGCGCGGCGGGGCGGCGGGCAGTGCCATGGCCGGCGCCGACGTCCGAAGATATGCCACCAATGCGGCGACTTCGGCCCCGCTCAGACCTCCCGCCTTCGAGCCCCAACCCGGCATGCGCGTTCCCGGACGGCCCTCGCGGATGTTCTCCGCCAGGCATTCGTCGTCCTCGGTTCGGACGAAGGCCGCGTTCCGGATGCCCGGCACGAACCGCGCGAACTTCTTGTCCCACCGCGTGTGGAGTCCGGTGTCGTGACAGGCCGCGCAGTAGCGGTGGTAGAGGGTGGCACCGTCCGGTGCGGGCGGATGCAGGCGCGCGTACTGCTCGTCGATTTTGTCCGGCGCCAGGTACTCCGCCGGAAGATCGCGCTGGCGCAGGGAGAGCATGAACACCGTCAGAGTCTCTACCTGTGGCTGGGAGAGCGCGGGCATCGGCATCAGACTGCCGGCTACGATGCCCGATGGATCGAGAAAGTGCTCCGCGAACCAGTTCCAATTGGTCTGCGACCCCTTGAGGCTGGCGCGCACCAACTCGTGCTTGGTCTTGAGTCCTTCATTATCGAGCGCGGGGCCAAGCGGCCCACCCTTGCCGTTGAGTTTGTGGCATCCGTTGCAGCCCTTCTGCTCGAACAGTTTCATCCCGAGCACCAGCTTGTCCGCCGAACCAGCGGGCAGCGCGCGGGGATCGTGGCACGACCCGCAGGTGGCCTCGGTGTACTTAGCTGGCAGCAGGGGGTAGTCCCAGAAATATTCCTCCGCCTTGGCTTCCTGGAAGTTCAGAGCCGCGCCCTGTCCCTGGTGGCAGACCGTGCACCCGAACTTCTCCACGCGATGAATGGCAAGCAGCTTCCTGGGATGCGTCCGGTGGGGATTGGGCTGGTCCGTCATGCGAGGGTCGTCGATCCCCAGATGGCAGGACACACACCGGTCTACCGTGTGCAGCGCGGGTACCACTATCTGCCGGATCTCGATCGGAAGATTGCGCGCGGTCGCGCGCGCGGCGTCGCCTTTGGCCTTCGCCTCCAGAATGCCTCGGAACCCTACCTGGTATCCGCGCCAGTCCGCGGAGATGTTCTCGCGCACCGCCGCTGCGGCCAGGAACCCGATGGTCACGACCGAGCACACGGCCGTAATCCACTTGAAGGGACGGGATGGATCGCCTGACATCATGTCTCCTAATGCACGGGCCACTGGCTGGGCCACCAGTAGAAATGCCAGTTCGGTCCCCGGAAGATGGAACCCATCGCGGTCAAAACGATGAAACCCGCCAGAAAGCAGGTGAACAACGCGATCGCGGACATGCGGATACTGCTCGTTCGCTTCAAGACCCACAGAGACCACGCGGCATACAGCGCCACAATCACGGTGGCGGGATTGAGGATGATGATCGCGATCTGCGGGATGGTGGGAAACCACGTGCGCAGCCACCCGAGGTTGACAGTTAGCGCCAGCAGCGCCAGAACGCTGACGAGCCCGTACACCGCCGACTGCCAGAACGTGCGCCGGCCGGCGGGACCGCCGAACCAGATTCCCACGCCGCGGGGATCGCGGTCGAGGTAAGGAATCAGTCCAAGCCCGAGCAACACCACGCTCGGGATACCCACCCCGCCCATGAACGCCGAGTACGACACCAGTTCCTGCAGCCCAAGAAAATACCAGGGCGCCTTCGCCGGATTCTCCGGAATCGCCGGGTTGGCCATCTCCTTCAGCGGCGCATCCCAGAAGTAACTCAGCGCCAGGGTAACCGCGACCGTGAACATGAGTGCCGCGATCTCGGCCCACAGCAGGTTGGGCCAGCTCGATACCGACCCTTCCGGCGCCTTCCCAACTACGGGTGTGCGGCCGCGAACCACCGCCATCAGGCCATAGGTCTTAGTAGGAGCGAACACTTCGACGTCGCGGCTGCCGATGCGTGCGGGAGGCGCGGGTGACGATTCGTCGCGGGAAAGGCCGCCGTCCTTGCGCACCCGCCAGAAATGCAGCCCCATGACGGCCGTTATCGCGAGCGGCAGGAGTGCGACGTGGAGCACATAGAAACGGATGAGCGATTCCTGGCCGACGTAGTTCGCGCCCAGCAGCAGTTGTTTCTGGAAGCGGCCGGGATCGAACCAGGCGGTGATGCCGATGGCATCGGTCACTTCGCGCGGCGAGTTTGCAATGTTCGCGCCGATGGTGACCGCCCAATAGGCCAACTGATCCCAGGGCAGAAGGTATCCGGTGAAGCTGAGCCCCAGGGTCAACACCAGCAGCACAAGCCCGATCAGCCAGTTGAATTCGCGGGGCCGCTTATAGGATCCCGTATAGAAGACGCGCGCCATGTGCAGGAACACCGCGAGCACCATCAGGTGGGCGCTCCAGCGGTGGATGTTCCGGATGAAGCGGCCCGCGGGCACAACGAAGTGAATGTCTTTTACCGAATTGTATGCCAGCTCCACGCCAGGTTTGTAGTAGACCATCAGGAGAATTCCGGTGATCGTAAGCACGACAAAGGACGCGGTGAGGATCAGGCCAAGGCCGAAGGTGTAGGCGAAGCGCAGCGACCGGCGGTCCGTGCGCACGCTTTGCAGATGGAGAAAGAGATTGTGGAACGTGCTCTGCGACCGTTCGCGATCCGTCTGTGGCACCCTACCGGTGCGCATTGCGGATTCGCGCAGGTGCCGCGGCGTGTGCTTGAGGTTTTCCAGGAATTCCTGAATGGGCGTCATATATTACACCCGGAAGCGGGTCCCTTTCGGTACCGGCGATTCGGCGTTCACCTGCAACTGGCCGTCCGGCGAGAGCGCAATTTCGAGCCATGGCAGCGCGGCCGGCGCCGGCCCTCCGACCACCGACCCGTCCGTGGAAAAGCGCGATCCGTGGCATGGGCACGCGAACCCCTCGCCTTCGTTATGGGCGACGATGCATCCCAGGTGCGTGCAGACGGACGAGACGGCGTGGAAACCCTGCTCTTCGCGAAACAGGAAGAAATTGCCGGCTTCGATGCGTGTAACCGAACCGACGGCGAATTGTCCGGGGTCGCCGAGTTTGAAAACCCGTAGCGGACCGGGCTGCACCGCGGGCTTGGGCAGGCGCATCACCCCGGCGAGCGCGGTCCCCATGGCGATCACTGTGCTCCATAGGGCAGTCAGGCCGAGAAAATCGCGGCGCTTCGAAGAATCATGCATAGGTCCACTCCTGGCGGAACAGGAATCGCTCCATCGTGATGGCGTGGGTCGGGCAACGCTGCGCGCATAGGGCGCAGCGGATACAGTGCTCTTCGTCCTTGAGGATGGCCGAGTCCCCGGAACCGGCGCCGCTTGCGGCCAGCAGCGCCTCGATCTCGTGCGAAAGCTCCAGTTTCTCCAGAGCCACCAGTTTCAGGCAAAGAGTAGGGCAGACATCCACGCATCCGCCGCAGAGAATACACTTCTCGCCATCGAAGATCGTGTTGACCCCGCAGTCCAGGCAGCGGCCGGCCTCGCCGGCAGCCTGCACTTCGGTGTAGCCGGTTTCGACGAGCCGCCTCGGGTCGGCCAGCCGCTCTTTCGCCGGCGCTGCCGGGATGTGAGCGCGCCGACGCCCTTCGTAACCTGCCTCACGGCGGTAGCCCTCGATCTCGACGTGAAGCTGTACTTCGTGCTGGCGGATTTCGCTGCCGGTGAGGAAGCGGTAGACTCCGCGCGCGGCCTTCTTTCCGCTGGCGATCGCGTCGATCATCAGGCGCGCGCCGTACGCGACGTCGCCGGCAGCGAAGACTCCTGGAGTTGCCGTCTCGCAGGTTTCCGGGTCGACTTGAAGCCGGGCGACATCGCCCAGGAAGCCCAGGTCGGGAACCTGCCCCACGGACAGCAGGACCGTGTCGGCTTCCAAGTCGATCGTTTGAGTATCGTCGTAGACCGGCGCGAACCGTCGTTTTGTATCGAATACCGAAACCACGGGCCGGAACCGCACGCCGGAGACCACTCTGTCTCCGTTTTCCTCGCGGAAAAGAAACTCCTTAGGCCCGAGCCTGTTGTGGCGGATGATGCCTTCTTCCTCGCCTTCCACGATCTCCACTTCGTCGGCGGGCATCTCCTCGCGCGACTCGAGACAGGCCAGATGCACCTCGCGCACCGCGGCCTGACGCAGGGCCACACGTGAGATATCTGTCTCCGTCTGCCGCGCCAGCAGACGCTCGGCATCCTCGCCTTCGTAGCGAACCGCGGACCGTGACACGTCGAACGCCACATTCCCGCCCCCGATCACCACGACTCGCCGCCCGATCGGCAGCTTCTCCCCGAGCGACATGGCGCGCAGGAAATCGACGCCACCGAAGATTCCCCGCGCGTCGGAGCCCGGCAGTTGCAGCATGCGAGCCCGCTTGGCGCCGACCGCAATGATTACGGCACGGAAATCGCGGCGGAGCTGCTCGAACTCGATATCGCGGCCCACGCGAACGCCGCAGCGGAACTCCACTCCCAGCCTGCGGATAAGTTCGATTTCCGCGTCGATCAGATCGCGCGGCAGGCGATAGGCGGGAATCCCGGTGTAGAGCATACCGGCCGGCCGCGATTCGGCCTCGAAGATGGTGGGGGCGATGCCCAACAGCGCCAGATCGTGAGCGGCTGCCAGCCCCGCCGGACCGGACCCGATGATCGCCACACAAAATCCTTCGGGCCGCACGTACTCTCGTGACGCCAGAAAGCGCGCCAGGCCGGTCATCTCCTCCAACCCGTCGCACGCGCCTTCAGGAAATTCGCCCGGAGATCGAAGACGGCCGCCGTGCTGGTCCGAGACGAATCTCTTCAACGCCCGGATGGCAATCGGCTGGTCGATGGATCCGCGCCGGCACGCGGCCTCGCAGGGTGCCCCGCATACCCGGCCACAAATCGAAGCGAGCGGGTTGGGTCCCCGGGCAATCAGGTACGCTCCTTCGTAGTCCCCGGCAGCGATCGCGCGGATGTAGCCGCGAGCGTCCGTGTGTACCGGACAGGCATACTGGCACTTGATCTGGCGGCGCCAATACTCCTCGCTGGGTACCTCTGCCCGAAAACGAGTTTCTGCCGCCTGGTCCATGTAATTCAGTGGTACTGCGAAGTCGCTGCGCCACGCTGTGACCGAAGTCACACGTAACAAGAGTATACGGTCTCAATATCCAAAAGTGAGCCGCGAAGCTATCCCGCGGACCTCTTGCCAAACCGGGTGTAGTGCGTGGCGCCCTGTACCGAGCTGTGAACCGTCGCACCGGCGCGTATGATCTCGATCAGCGGTTCCGGACGGAAGCCACTTCGCAGGACCACCACTTCGCCCGGGCCGAGCGCTCCCACAGCTTCCCGGATCTTTCCGATCGGATGGACTCCACCTTCCAACATGGAGCCGGCATGCAGGCGCTAGATGATCCCCTTCAGGGTTCGAACCCGCTGTGCCCGGTTGTCGATCAATTCGCTTACGATTCGTCCTCAAGTTCAGCGTAAGAGAGGGCGTCGCGCGCTTCAGTGACTTGGGTCACGGCGTCTTAGGCGCTTGGCCGCTCGCCCACCATCCACCAGTACGCCGGCAGCCCAAGCAGCAGAATCACGACTGCCACGACGAACCCCGGATAGTGCGATCCCGTCCTCGCGATCAGCACGCCCGTCACAATCGGAGCGACAATGCCCGAGATGTTGCCGGCGAAATTCAGAATCCCCATCCAGGTGCCCACCGCTCCCTCCGGCGCCACGCTGGCCAACAGGGCATAGAGATTGCCCGTGGCGAGCCCCACCAGCGATGCCGCGCCGATCATCAGGACCGCGGCCGTATCGCCCGCCATGCGTCCGGCCACCAGCAGCATGATGCTGGTGAAGAATGCCACCGTGACTACCAGCTTGCGCGCCCGGCACTCGCTCCGGCCATTTGCCGTCAGCCGATCGGCGATCCACCCGCCCAGTGGTTCGCTAGCGCCGAAAATCAGAAAGGGAATCATCGTGTAAGCACCCGCCCGTTGCAGGCTCATGTGGCGGGCTTCCATCAGGTAGGCGGGCAGCCAGGTGACGAACAGGTACCAGTAGTAGCTGAAACAGATGTGTCCGATGCACAGTCCCAGAAGGTTGCGGTCCAGCGACGCGAGCGTCTGGCGGACGCCGGGAGGCGGAGGTCCGGGCTTGGAGCTGACACGTTCGGGGTAAACGGCCAGCCAGGGAACCAGCCAGACCAGGCTGCCGAATCCCAGGACGAAAAACGACTCGTGCCAGCCGCACGACGCGATCAGCCAGGCGATCAGCGGCGCACCCAGCGCCAGCCCGGCACGGGTGCCGCAATTCATCAGGCCGGACGCCAGCCCGCGGTCGCGGGCGCTGAACACCAGGCTGACGATCTTCACCCCGCCGGGCACATAGATCGATTCGCCGATGCCCAAGAAGGCGCGCATGAACAGCAGCACTCCGAGGGTCCTTGCAAACCCCGTGAAGCCGCAGGACAGCGACCAGATTGCGAAGGCGCCGGCATAAAACCACCGCAGGTTGTACCGGTCGGCGGCCCAACCCATCGGCACTTGCATCACGGCATAGGACCAGAAGAAGGCGGAGAGTAACACCCCTTGCCTCTCCGGCCCGAGATGCAGATCGGCGGCGATCAGGGGCAGGGCAAAGGAAACGATGGTGCGGTCGAGATAGTTCAGGTAGCCGGCGGCGAACAGCAGGCCGGCGATGGTCCAGGCCCGGGCGGGCGAGACAAGGCGCGGTGTAGACAGATTCCGATTCTAACGTATGGCCGCCGCCGCGAAGCCTTCCGCGAACGCCCGCCCGCGCGCCGCGCTACCATACCCCATTCATGAAACTCACCTTTTGGGGAGCGGCCGGCGCCGTCACCGGCTCCATGCACTTGCTGGAAACCGGCGGCAAGCGGATCCTGCTCGATTGCGGGCTGAACCAGGGCAAACGCAAGGAATCCGATTTCAAGAACCGCCATCTTCCCTTCCCCGGGTCCTCTATCGACGAGGTGGTCCTTTCCCACGCCCACATCGACCACTCCGGAAACCTGCCCACGCTCGTCAAGAACGGTTTTGCCGGACCCATCTACACCACGCCGCCCACCGCCGATCTCTGCAAGTGGATGCTGCTCGATACCGCCCACATCCAGGAAAAGGACGCCGAATTTCTGAACAAGCGCCTCGAGCTCCGCAAGCGCGCCGGACTGGAAAATGGCCTGGTAGAGCCGCTCTACGACACGCCGGACGCCGAGCGCACCCTGCCGCTCTTCCAGGGCGTCCCCTATCATCAGCCGCAGACGCTCGCCGGTCGCGTGAGCTACGTCCCGTACGACGCCGGCCACATCCTGGGTTCATCCTCCATCGTGATTCGCGACGAGACGGGCGCCACGCCCGTCACTCTCACTTTTTCGGGCGACGTGGGCCGGCCGAACCTGCCGATCTTGCGGGATCCGGAGCGCATGCCGCCGGCCGACTACCTGATCATGGAGAGCACCTACGGCGGCAAGTTCCACAAGCACACGACGCACGTGGTCCAGAAGCTGGCCGATGTGGTCAACCGCACCGCGCGGCGCGGCGGACGGATCATCGTTCCCGCGTTCGCGGTGGGACGCACCCAGCAGCTCGTCCTGCTGCTGCACCAGCTTTTTAACGAGAAGCAAATCCCGACCATCCCCATCTTTGTGGACAGCCCGCTGGCCATCAACGTCACTGAGGTTCATCGCGCTCACTCCGAGTGCTTCGATGAAGAGACCCGCCGCTACCTGGAAGCCGGCGAGGACCCTTTCGGCTTCCAGCGCCTTCAATACATTCGCGAGGCCAGCGAGTCCAAGAAGCTGAACGACCTGCACGGCCCGTTCATCGTCATTTCCGCCTCGGGAATGGCCGAACAAGGCCGCATCCTGCACCACCTGCGCAACAACATCGAAGATCCGCGCAATACGGTCCTGATCACGGGTTTCCAGGCGCAGGATACGCTGGGCCGGAAACTGGTGGAAAAGTGGCCCGAAGTACGGATCTTCGGCGAGCCGGTGAGGGTGCGCGCCGAAATCTCCAGCCTGGACGAGTTGAGCGGTCACGCCGACCAGGGCGAGCTGCTCCAGTGGATCGAGCCCATGGTGCCGTCGCTTCGCCGGGTCTTTCTGGTCCACGGCGAACCCCAGCAGTCCCAAGCGCTTGCAGGCCTGCTCCACTCCCGTTTCGGGATCGAGGTGACGGTTCCTGCGCCTGGCCAGCGCTTTGACTTGAGTTAGTCTCCTGCGAACCGGACGAAACCGCAGGACGGCCATGCACCATCTATACTGTAAGGAAAGGTCGAAGGAGTACTTTACGTGAGTCCCACTTACCAGCATCCGCCGGAACCGCGCAACAACCTGTTTACCGCGCTGATTTCAGGCGCGCTTATCGCGCTCATCGTCGCCAACGTCTACCTGTTCGTGCAAGTGGATCGGCTGCGAACCGAGATTGCTCAGAACAACGAAAAGCTGGCCACCCAGATCAGCAACCTGACCGATACTTCGAAAGTCACGTCCGCTTCGCAATTGCGACATATCGAGACGTTGAAACAGGAGCTGGAAAACGCCAAGCAGGCAGCCCAATCGCAGGCGCGGAGCCTCTCCAGCCAGGCCAAGGCCGAGGCACAGGCTCATGCCGACCAACTGGCGAAGCAGATCCAGGCTGAGGAAGCCAAGGCTCAGCAGCAGGTCTCGAGCCAGATCAATGAGGTAAAGACGGCCGCTAGCACCGCGAATTCGAAGATCGCGGACGTGGCTACGGATGTCGGCGGCGTGAAGACGAATCTTTCCCAGACCCAGGCGGATCTGCAGAAGACGATTGCCGATCTCAAGAGCGCCCGCGGCGATCTCGGCGTGCAGAGCGGCCTGATCGCGACCAACGCCTCCGAGCTTGCCGCCCTAAAGCGACTGGGCGAGCGCAACTACTTCGAGTTCAAGCTGGGCAAGACCAAGGAGCGGCAGCGCGTCGGCGATATCACCATGCTCCTGAAGAAAACCGACCCCAAGAAGAACAAGTACACCGTCGAGGTGATGGCCGACGACAAACTGACGGTCAAGCAGGACAAGAACGTCAACGAGCCGGTCCAGTTCTACACCAGCAAGGCCAAGCAGCCCTACGAAATCGTGGTCAACCAGGTGCAGAAAGACATGATCGTCGGCTACCTGGCGACGCCCAAGGACCAGGCACGGTAGAGCCGCCTACCTCAAGAACGGAATGTATGCCGGCACCTGTCGCCGATAATCGTCGAAGTCCCTTCCAAAGCGCGAGGCAAGCAGCCGGTCTTCGGTGCGTACGCGAATCTCGGTGCCCGCGATGAACAGGGCCATCGATGCCAGCGCCCAGAGCAGCGGTGTCGACACCAGGATCGTGGCCACGAGCATGCCGAGCAGCGACCCGTAAATCGGGTGCCGGATGATGGAGTAGGCGCCTGTCTTGACCAGCTCGTGATCCTCGTATAGCCCCGCGTTGACGCGGAACTGCTTTCCGAGGTTCTTCACTGCGCTCCAGGCGAGCGCGATCGAAGGCACGGAGAAGATCAGAATTCCCGCTATTCGCCACCACTCGGGCGGGTGGTGAGGTCTCCAGGCCACGCCCCCCGCCAGGAAAATGGCGGCGCTCTCCATCAGCAGGCCGGCCAGCGTAGCGCTTTTGCGCGTCACCGACGGGCGCTTCTGACGGTGGGGCGCGCGGAAGAGAAACGGGAACATCCACGCGATCCAGCAGGCGCCCAGTAACAGCCGTGCGAGCAGTTCCATCGTCGCCTCAGGGCTTCACAATCACCTTGCCGAACTGCGCTTTGCTCTCCAGGTGCTCGTGCGCGGCACGAATCTCCGCGAGCGGAAAGACGCGGTCCACCACCGGCTTGAGTTGCTTGCGGAAGACGAACTTCAGCACCTGGTGCAGCTCCCCCATGGTTCCCATGAACGATCCCAGCAGGCTCCATTGCTTGCTGAAGAGGTACCGCAGATCGACGCGTGCGTCGTACCCGGTGGTGGCGCCGCACGTCACCAGCCGGCCTCCGGCGGCCAGCGACTCCAGGCTCTTCGGCCAGGTGGCGGCGCCGACGTGCTCGAAAACGACGTCGACGCCGCGTTTACCCGTGATCTTGCGGACTTCGGCCGAGATGTCCTGCTGGTAGTGGTCGATCGCGTGGTCCGCGCCGAGCTCGCGCGCCTTGGCGAGCTTCGCGTCACCGCCCGCGGTAGCGATCACGCGGCACTGGAACAGCTTCGCGATCTGGATGGCCGCCGACCCGACACCGCTCGATGCCGAGAGCACCAGCACGTCTTCGCCGGGCTGGAGCCTCGCGCGGCCCATCAGCATGTGCCAGGCGGTGAGGAACACCAGAGGCGCCGCGGCCGCGGCCTCGAAAGAGAGGTCGTCGGGGATTTGGATCACGCTGTATTCCGGCGCGGCGAGAAACTCCGCATATCCGCCGTCCACTCCCGAGCCCAACAATGTGTACCGGCGGCAGAAATTGTCGTTGCCCGCCAGGCAGGCCTCGCATTGCCGGCAGCTCAGGCCCGGCGAAAGCAGCACCCGCCAGCCGGGCTTGACGCGCTCGCAAAGCTCGCCCACCGCGGCCACTTCTCCCGCGATGTCGCTGCCCAGGATGTGCGGCATGTGGTACTTGATCCCCGGAATGCCGGCGCGGATGAACAGGTCGAGATGATTCAGCGCGCAGGCGCGTACGCGTACCAGGACTTGGTCGGCGCGGATCTTCGGCTCGGCGATGTCTTCGAGCACGAGGACCTCCGGTCCGCCGTGCTGGTGTATGCGGGCTGCCTTCATATCTGTAATCTTATCCGTGTTCCTCCGACAACGCACCCAAACATTTCATACCCATTTTGTTTGACGTCGCCAGGGTGTATCCTGGGAGTTCGAGGAGGACGGCACCCATCGTCAAGTTCTGCGTCCTGGCGAGCGGCAGCAGCGGGAACGCCGCCCTGCTGGCCACGGAAAACACGCGCATCCTGGTCGACGCCGGCCTGAGCACGTTCCAACTCCGGAAGCGCCTGAAGGCCATCGGAGAAGAGCTCAACGCCATCGACGCGGTGGTGGTGACGCACGAGCACTCCGATCACATCGCCGGCCTGCCCGTACTGGGGCGCAATCGCGACATCCGCGCCGTGATCTACCTCTCGCGCCTCACCGAGCCGACCATCGCCTGGGGCGAGCAGCGGCCGGCGCGCATCGAAACATTCCAGGCAGGGGCCGAGTTCACCATCGGCGATATCGAAGTGCGGAGCTTCTCTATCCCTCACGACGCCGTAGATCCCGTGGGCTTCTGCTTCGAGGCCGAAGGCGTGCGCATCGGCATCGCTACCGACCTGGGCTACGTGCCGGAGAGCGTGAAGTTCCACCTGCGCCGCACCGACCTGCTGCTGCTCGAGGCCAACCACGATCTCGACATGCTCAAGGTCGGGCCGTACCCCTGGAGCGTGAAGCAGCGCGTGATGAGCCGCGTGGGGCATCTTTCGAACCTGCACATGTCCGACTACGTGGCACAGGACCTGGATTCGTGCACCCGCCACCTGGTACTGGGGCACCTGAGCGAGCACAACAACCATCCGGCGATCGTGCAGATGATCGCTAGCGAGGTCCTCGACCGCCGCGGATTCGCCACGCGCCTCTCCATCGCCTCGCAGCACGTTCCCGGCGAAGTCTTTCAATACTGAACATCATGATTGCCCGATATACGCGGACCGAAATGGGCCGGATCTGGAGCGAACAGAACAAATTCCAGCAGTGGCTCGAGGTCGAACTGGCGGCCAGCGAGGCCCTGGCGCAGCTTGGCGTCGTGCCCGCCGAAGCAGCCCGCCTGCTCCGCGAACACGCGGGCTTCGACGTGGCGCGCATCAACGAGATCGAGGCCTCCGTCAAGCACGACGTGATCGCGTTCACTACCGCCGTCGCGGAGGTCATGGCCGCCAAGGGCCACGCCGAAGCCTCGCGCTGGCTGCATTACGGGCTGACTTCCAACGACGTCGTGGACACCGCGCAGGCGCTGCTCTTGAAGCAAGCCTCGGCGATCCTGCTGCGCGGCCTGCGCGCCCTGCGCGACGTGCTCAAGCGCCGCGCGCTCGAATTCAAAGACACGGTGCAGATCGGCCGCACCCACGGCGTCCACGCCGAGCCGATTACGTTCGGCCTGAAGCTGGCCATCTGGTACGAAGAGGCCGGGCGCGACCTCAAGCGCCTGGAAGCCGCGGCCGAAGACGTGCGGGTCGGCAAGATGTCGGGCGCGGTGGGCACGTTCGGACACATCGGGCCCCAGACCGAGGAGATGATCTGCGCGCGCCTCGCGATCAAGCCGGCGCCTGTGGCCAGCCAGGTGGTGCAGCGCGACCGCCACGCCAGTTTCGTCGCCGCGCTGGCGCTGGTCTGCGCGCTCTGCGAAAAGATCGCGCTCGAAGTCCGAC
>Ga0335079_10002764_pt1 | contig 20181 bp, 12 predicted proteins | sample Lox_Sample_33_FD_206719 | JGI IMG/M metagenome (GOLD analysis project Ga0335079, IMG submission 206719) | Soil microbial communities from Loxahatchee National Wildlife Refuge, Florida, United States - Lox_Sample_3.3 | ecosystem: Environmental > Terrestrial > Soil > Wetlands | place: USA... | reverse complement strand
CATGGAACTCACCATCTCGATCACACCGTAATCCGTGAGGGCCGCGTTGGGCTTCGAGCCCGGTTCGGCGTGGGGCGAATAAGTCTTCTGCTCATTGGCCAGCGGCTTCACATTTACGATACCGTCGGCGTCAAAGTTGAAATTAGGCGAGGCGACGTTCTGGTAGGTCCAGTCGTTGATCTGCGGGCCGCCGAGAAGAATCAGGTCTCCCTTCTGCACGTGGTCCCAGCTGAGAAACCGGCCTTGGGTGAGCCGCACCGGGCGCTGCAGGAACTGCATGAGGCGGCCCACGTGGAAGGCGGCTACCGCTTCCCCCATCCCGGTGTAGTCCTCGCGAGTCAAGTGCAGGAACTTGAAGGGCAGACCCCGGTCGATGTTGTTCAGCGCGTCGTCAAAGCTGCTCTGCAATTCCCTAGGCGCTGGAACGGTGTGGCCCGGCATCGTGATCCGCGGTTGCTTCGAGTCGGTCGCATAGTAAAGAACCACTTTAGGGTTGCTGAGCACGAGCAGGGTTTCCCGGTTCGCCGTCGCGCCCAATGTGCCCAGGAGTTCGCCGTAAAACGAGGAATCTTCGACGAACGCACCCGAGCGCGCACCGGATAGAGACTGCCGCCGTTGCCGCAGCCGCCAGTTCTCCGTCCCCAGCAAGACCACCGCGATTGTCAGGATCAACAGGCCCGCCACCAGCCCGACCATCCAACCGCGAGTTCGGGTTGTTTTTGACACGACGGGCGCAACCGCCTCAACCACCGCCTGGCCCTTCGCTTCCGTGGGCGGTAGTTCCCGCACCCTGAAGACCGGCAGGTATCCGCCCTTCGGAACTTCAATGGTGACCGGCTCGAGCCGGCCTTCGCCGGCGAAATAGCTATCCAATCGTCTTCTGAGCTCACGGGCCTCCACGCGGACAATGTTGTCCTCGTTGAGATTGTAGTCCTCGGGGCGGCCGAAGACTCTGGTGCCGATCAGGTGCTCACGAACATTTTCCGGACGCCCGAGCAGAGCGTTCTCGCAAACGTAGAGGAAAAATGCGCGAAGTTTCGGGCAGTTGCGAAGGTTAGGAGCATCCGCCACTCGCTGCGCGAGTTCCCACCGCGGGTCCGAGGGTGAATAGACCGTAAGCGGAGTTGGGGCTATTTTCTTCATTTCAGCACAGCGTCAGGTAAGCTGACGGTAAATTCTGCGCTTGCCGCGAGTATACCACGGTTAGTCGCGCAGCCTTCCAGGACCAAGCGGATCGGCACTGTAACGTCTGGTGGAGAGGGGGGATCGCACCGTAAGCTTACTGTGAATTCACCTTGAGAAACCATTAGTGCTGGGCGATGATCCTGGAAATATACTAGGGCCGGATTGCATTGCGGCACGTGGGTAGGTCTCGCGCCTTGTTAGACCACGAAAAGAAAACTGGAAGCGAGGGAGATGATGAGAATCTGTTCTAAAGCGGCAGTGTTGGTGCTGACGACGCTCGGCGTTCTGTTTGCTCAGGGCGAGCGCGGCTCTATTACCGGAATAATCACCGATTCCAGCGGCGCGGCGGTGCCCAACGTTGAGGTTATGGCCAAGAATGTAAAAACGGGCGTCGAGTCGAAGGCCACGACCACGGAAGCAGGTATCTATCGAATCCCATATGTGGACCCTGGCACGTATCGCGTATCGGCATCCCTGACAGGCTTCAAGACGGCGGTGGTCGAACCCGTGCAGGTTTCAGTTGCCACGGTGGTCACCGCGAACCTGGCGCTGGAAGTCGGCGATGTGACGCAAAGCGTGGAGGTAAACGCGCAGTCCACCCATCTGGAAACATCAAGCTCCGAACTCGGATATTCGGTTTCTGAAGCTGAGTATCACGCGTGGCCCATCGACAGCAACGATGACGGGCAGCGGCAGATTCAGAGCTTTATCTTTCAAAGCCTGCCCGGCACCAATGGATGCTCTTTCCAGGGAACGATTAACGGCGGCCAGCAATTTTCGCACGAGGTTCTGATCGAAGGCATGTCGATCGGACGCGCCGATCTGGCGGGCGACACCGCTGAGTACACGCCTAGTGTGGACGCCATCAGCGAATTCACGGTTCAGACGGGGGCCGTCAGTGCCCAGTATGGCGGAGGTTTGACCGCGGTTGCGAACTTCAACATCAAGTCCGGCACGAACCAATACCACGGCACGGCCTACGATTACCTATTGAACAATGCGCTCAACGCCAACGGATTCGACAACAATGCTCTAGGGGCGGCAAAATCTCCGTTCCATCAGAACAGCTTCGGCGCCGACTTCGGCGGTCCGCTGCTATTTCCCAAAATTTACAACGGTAAGAACAAGACATTCTTTTTCTTCAGCTATGAAGGCGACCGCAAGAGCAATCTGAGCATTGGATCACTGAGGACGCTTCCGACTTCCGCCTTCAAGAGCGGCGACTTTTCGAGCTTGCTAAACCCTGCATTCACCGGCGAGGCCAACGCGGGGAGCGTGGTCGGCACCGACCCCAACGGTGCGCCCATCGTGTTTGGAACGATTTATGACCCACGCAGTACGACGACGCTGGCTGACGGCACCACGATCCGAACTCCGTTCCCAGGTAATGTCATTCCAGCTTCGGAGATCAGCAAAGTGTCGGCAGCCATCCTGAGCCAGGCGCCGATTCCCAACCCGAGTCTTCCGACGTTTCTCCGCAATCTCCCGGGCACGGCCAATCAGCCGGTTTTCAACCTGAATACCTTCGGCGGAAAGCTGGATCACGTGTTCAATGAAAAGAACCGCGTGGCCGTGTTCATTAACTCTAATGAGCGTGTTCGCTTCAACGGAGCGGGGCACGCGTATCTGCCCGTGCCGGGCAGCGCTTCCGGACCGTACGCCAAGCAGGACATTCATGGGACCTTGGTCCGGGCCACGGAAGACTGGACCATCAGTCCGCACTGGTTGAACCATTTGGGCTTCGGCTACAACCGCTTGAACGACTCCAACAGCTCGTTGACGCTGGCCCAGAATTGGCCGTCAAAGATCGGGCTAACGGGCGTTGCAGAGACCACGTTTCCGGCGATCACTTTCAGCGGAACAAGTTATCAGGGCGGGTCGCTCGTGGCACTAGGCCGCAACAATGCCGGGGTCGAGCCAAATGGCAGCTACATCTTTCAGAACGACACCACGTGGATACACGGCAAGCACAATGTCCGGTTCGGGCTGGAGGTGAAAAAATACTTCTACGATCAGGACTACCGCAGCGGCACCTCGGGCGGCTTCACGTTCACTTCCGACCAGACCGCGGATCCGAACGACCGTGTGGACACGGGCTTCGCATTCGCCAGCTTTTTGCTCGGAGCGCCGGCCAAGACTTCCTTGAACATTACGACCGTGAATCCCCAGTCGTTCTTCATGAATCCGGCATTCTACGTGGCCGACGACTGGAAGGTGAGCCGCCGTCTGACTGTGAACCTGGGTCTGCGTTGGGAGATTGTGGGGGGACTGAACGAGTTGAAGCACCGCTCCTCGGCGCTCGACCCATTCCTTCCCAATCCTGGAGCCGATGGCTACCCGGGTGCTCTGGTCTTCCTCAGCCAACTGCATCGCAATTCCTTCCAGGATACGGACTGGAGAGAATTAGGCCCGCGCTTCGGGTTCGCTTATCAGATCAAACCGTGGATGGTGATGCGGGGAGGGTACGGACTCATGTACTCACCGCCGATCGCGAACGCTTTCGGGCTCGCCAGCATCGATGGTTACAACGGCACGCACGGTTTTCCGACCAGCAAGCTGAATCCCGTCATGTACTGGGACAACGGCTATCCGCCCTACAATTTCACGCTTCCCGACATTGACCCTACGCTCGACAATGGCCAGGGGATCACCTACATCCCGAAAAACTCCAACCGTCAACCGTACTCCCAGAACTACACTCTGGGATTCCAGTTCCTTTTACCAAGAGACACGACGTTGCAAGTGTCGTACGTGGGGAACCAGGGGAGACGGCTGGGTGCATCGGGCTTGAATAACTTGAACCAGCTCAATCCGAAGTACCTGTCGCTTGGAGATACATTACTGGACGATATCAGCCAGCATCCCAACATTCCCCTGCCCTACCCCAGCTTCAGCGGGAGCGTAGCCCAGGCCCTGCTTCCCTTTCCGCAGTACGCCCCGGGCGGCGTAGCGTATTTCTTCCCTTACTTTGGGACGTCGCACTACGACGCGGCGCAGTTGGTGGTGACTCACCGGTTCTCAAAAGGGCTTGGGTTCCTGGTAAGCTATGCGTTTCAGAAGACCCTAACCGATACGGACAGTCAATTGTATGGCTATACCAACGGCTCGCAGGACGTTAACAACCGGAAGCTGGAAAAGGCGGTAGCTAGTTTCGACCATCCTCAGCAACTCAAGCTCACGTGGATCTACGAGCTGCCGTTTGGAAAAGGGCGGCAGTTCCTGAACCGAGGCGGCGTTGCAAACCAGATTCTGGGTGGCTGGACCGTGACGGCTATCCAGAACTACCAGTCGGGCGACGCCCTGTTCATCGACTCCGGCATCGATACCAGCGGTTACCTGTTCAATGGGGACGTCCGCGGCAATGTGATCTCAGGAGTGCCGCTCAAGGTTTCCTCCTCCGGTCCGTTCGATTTTGCCGGAGGAACGGGGCAGGCGTACCTAAATCCAGCGGCTTTCACGCTACCGCCGGAAACTCCTGGCGGCGTTGTGCTGAGCTTAGGCAATTCACCGCGACGCTTCGGCAATCTCCGCGGGCCTCGGAACCCGTCTGAGAACTTCGGCATTTTCAAGAACTTTCCTTTTCGCGAAGGAATATTCCTCCAGTTCCGCTGCGACATGATCAACGCGTTTAACCGTGCGGGGCGAGGAGACCCGGACACGAACCTCAGCGATGCAACCTTCGGCAGGATCTTGGATGTGGGCGAGGGCCCTAGAGAGATACAGTTAGCGCTGCGACTTACGTTCTAGAATCGCCATCGCCACTGACAGGTTTTTCACAGAGCCCTGGTCACGACAAGCCAGGGCTCTTTTTTCAGTGTGCCAGCCATGACTTGGTATCCTGACCTAGAGTTGCTTGGTGGTTCTTCCTATGCAATCCAACGGGTTTTTCTTTCCCCGGCGGCCGAATGCGCTTGCGTGCTGTGCGTGTCTGCTTGCTGCAGGCATTCTATCCTCCTGCAAGCCCTCTGAGAGCAGCGGCGCGAAAGCGACCACTGCCTCGCCCTTGCGCCCCCTGAACGTCGTGGTGGTCACGATCGACACGTTGCGCCCGGATCACCTGCATTGTTACGGTTATGCAAATATCGAAACGCCAAACGTGGATCGCATTGCGCAGAACGGCGTGGTGTTTGAGAACGCCGTTACCCAAACGCCGTTGACGCCTCCTTCGCACGCGAGTATGTTTACCGGCCTGTATCCCACAGTCCATCATGTGCGCGATACCGGCGGGTTTATCCTGCAGCCTTCCTCGACAACTCTGGCCACGATCCTTCAACAGCAGGGATGGGATACCGCCGCATTCATCAGCTCCGCGGTACTGAAAAAGCTATTCGGGTTGAACCAGGGCTTCGCGGTTTACGACGATCAGATGCCCAAGCCCGGCAAGGGGCACGAATTTATCGAGGATGCCGAGCGGCGCGCGGGAGAGACGGTCGATCGGGCGCTCCGCTGGCTGGACGCGCAATCCGGCAAACCGTTTTTCCTCTGGGTGCACGTCTATGATCCGCACGCGCCGTACAATCCGCCGGCGCCATTCGCGGATCAGTACAAAGAGCGCCCGTATGACGGAGAGATCGCATACGCGGACCACGAACTCGGACGCCTGTTCGAGGCGGTGCATAAGAAATCCCCGGCTGACAGGACGCTAATCGCTGTACTATCGGACCATGGCGAGAGCCTTGGCCAGCACGGAGAATACTCGCACGGCGTATTTCTGTATGACTCCACGCTGCGGATTGCATTCGTCATGTCCGGCCCCGGAATTCGGGCGGGCCTGCGGGTGAAGCAACAAGCGCGAACCGTGGACCTGCTGCCGACGGTGCTGGAATTGGCGGGCGTGCGGCCGCCTGCTGGTATCCAGGGCGTCAGCCTGGCGCCTTATTTCGCGGGAAAGACCGCTGCCACGAACATTTCCTACGGCGAGACTCTGTATCCGAAAATCAACATGGGCTGGGCGGAGCTGCGCGCCATCCGTACCAACCGGTGGAAGTATATCCTGGCGCCTAAACCGGAACTCTACGATCTCTCGCAGGATCCCGAGGAAACCAACAACGTGATTCAGAGCCACGCCGCCGAAGTGCAGAAATTCCAGGCGGAGTTGAAGGCGATTGTTGGGAAGGACACCGAACAGGTGAAGACGTCGCCGGTAGACCAGCGAACATTGGATCAGTTGAGATCGCTCGGCTACACTTCGGGATTTTCGCCGCGGACGTTCGATTTGAAGGGCAAAGGTATCGATCCGAAAGATCGTGCCGGCATCCTAAAGGCGATGCACGATGCCGATGACCCGCAATCGCATCTTCCCTTCCCGCGCCGGATCGAAGTGCTGCGGGCGGCGCTGAAGCAGGATGCGACGAATCCGCTTCTCTACTATTCGCTGGGCGCCGATTGCGAGAAGGCGGACCGCTACGCCGAAGCGATGGACGTATACCGTACCGCGATCCGAAACGGCGTCGAGAACGGGCGCCTGCATTCCCGGATCGGAGACCTTCTGGTACGGTCGGGAAAGAAAACGGAGGCCATCCCCGAGTATGAAAGAGCCCTGCAGATCAACCCCGCGGATTTGCTGACGCAGGCAAATCTGGCCACCGCGTATTTGGAGACCGGCCGGCTGGCGGATGCGGAACGTGTTTATAAAGCCATCATCGCGATCGATGAAACATACGCGGCGGCGTACAACGGCTTGGGGGTGGTAGCCATTCAGCGGCAGGATGGAACGGCGGCGCGCGGTTACTTCGAGAAGACCGTGCAACTGGACCCCGATCTGGTGGAAGCGCAACTGAATCTGGGGCTGCTCTATAAGATGGCGGGCGATCGCGCCCGCGCCCGAACCTGCTTCGAGTCCTTTCTGGCGAAAGCATCACCGAAGGAGTATGGACAGGTAATCCCCAAGGTGCGCGAAGAACTGGTGACGCTGCAGTAGTCAGAGGCGCTCTAGTGCGCGCTCGGCGGCTTTCACGCCGCGATACTGGGCTTCCTCAAAAATCGAGAAACCGCTCAGATCGGAGTTGGCGAAGAGCAGGTTGCCCGAGCTTTCTGTCAGCCGGCGGCGCTGCTCCGATCCGAGAAATCCTGGCACGGGCCGAGCCATGGCGTGGCCCAGGCGGAGAATATCGATGCGGGAAACGCACTGCCGGATGTCGGGGTGCGCGCGCTCGAGGTCAGTGAGGATCGCTTCTTTCCAATAATTCCAGTCCTTCGCAAGCAGCAAGGCGCGGTTTTCTGACGGAGAGCCCTCGGCTAGCGACCAATAGAAGGTCCAGACGGTGCGATCGATGTGCGTCCGCAGCGACTGATGGGTGGCCACGACATAACCGAGCGCCGGCGAGTCGTAGATGACGTTGTCCCACGCGGTTTCGAAGCCGTGCTCGGCGGGGAGGCGATCGAGAGCCAGGTTCGCGGTTAGCCAGGGGGAGTACACGAGGCGCGCCGGCGGCGCATCTTCGCAAACGTGCGAGGCAAGGAAACTGGGCGCCGCGAAGATGACGCAATCGGCGATGTAGTCGATATCCCCGGCGGACACGCGCAGCTTGCGGCCTTCGCGCGTTATGCGATGAACCATGCAGCCGGTACGCACGTATGATCCAAGCTTTTCGAGCAGACGGCGCGTGATCCAACCGTTGCCCTCGGGCCAGGTGAGCGGTCCCTTTTCTTCCGGTTCACGCGAGGCGAAATAATGGATGCCGGCCCATGCGGACGTGTCGTGCGCCAGCGCGCCGTAATCGTCGCGGCAGGCGTAGTTGATGTACCAGTGAAGAGAGGGCGAGTTGAAACGTTCCTGCTGCAACCAATCATCCATGGAAAGATTGTCGAGCGGAGACGGCGTGGCGCCCATCTCCATGGGTATGGTGAATTGGCCGGTAGCGCGAAACTCGTGGGCGCGGGCGGCGAACCGCCGGAACTCTTCACGATCCTGCGCGGTGGCCTCCGTGAGCGGCTCGATGCCCTCCTGCCAGCGGCCATGCAGGTACAGGCGCTCCTGCGGGGAGAAGCAAAGATGGCGCTCGTCCCACACGCCTGCGCGCAGAACGCCCAGGTCTTCGAAGAGCTCGCGCACCAGCGCGGCCTTCTTGCCCGGCACGGGAACATAGTGCGCCGCCCATGGATAGGGGCTGACCTCGTTCTCGCCCCAACGGGCATTGCCGCCGGCACGCTCCTGCATCTCGAGCAGCACGAAATCGCGGAATCCGCGCTTGTCGAATCGCCAGGCCGCGGAAAGGCCGGCGATGCCGCCGCCGACGATCACCAGCGGAATTCTGATGGCCTGTTTCGCCGGGGCAAACGGCGCACGATCGCGCAGCTTGTGGCCCATCTGATGGCCGTCATCGACGAAACCGCCGGCGACGGGACGGTCCGTTTTACGCGCCAGTCCGATCAGCGCAGCGCTGAGAAATTGGCGGCGCGTGCTGGTCAATGCGCGATCTCGCGCCAGTCGCGCTCGTAATAGCGCACCAGCACCTGGTCATTCAGGCGGTTGGGCTCGGCATCCACGGGCAGCATGTCATTGGGAAACTGAAATAGCGGCGGCACTTCGGCGGCAGCCAGGTAGCGCAGGCCTGCAGGCAAGCGCAGAGGCGGCTCATACGGATTCAACCCCGCCAGCACAAAGCCCCATTCGCCGAACGACGGCACGTAGACGTGATAGGGATACGTTTTGAGACCGGCCTGCTTGAGCGTTTCGACAATGCACCAATAGGATTGCCGGGCAAAAAGCGGCGAGGTGCTTTGCACCACGGCCAGGCCCTGCATGCTCAGATGCCTGCCGAGCAGGCGGTAGAACGCCGTGGTGTACAGCTTGCCGAGCGAGTAATTGGTCGGGTCCGGAAAATCGACCACGACAAAGTCGAACGAATCGGTGTTCTGATCGAGCCAGGAGAATGCATCCGCATTGATGACGTGTACGCGCGCGTTGATGAGCGAATGCGCGTTGAGCGTGGCGAGGTAGGGATGCGTAGAAAAGAGCCCGGTCATCTCCGGATCGAGATCCACCAGGGTGATCGACTGGACATCGGGATATTTCAGAATTTCGCGCACGGCCAGCCCGTCGCCGCCGCCCAGCACCAGCACGCGCCGCGCTCCGGGAAGGGCTGCCAGACCGGGATGCACCAGCGCTTCGTGGTAACGGTACTCGTCGCGTGAGCTGAATTGCAGATGGGAGCTCAGGAACAAACGCACGTCGTCCTTCCATTTCGTGAGCACAATGCGCTGGTAACGAGTGTCGCGCGCGAAGATCACCTCATCGGCGTAAAGATTGGCGTCGGCCGCCTGCGTAATCCTCTCGGCACCCGCCATTCCAGCGCCCAGCATCACCAACACCGCCGCGCAGGAAATCCGCAAAATGCCGCGCGCACCGAGCTGGTCGCGGAACAGGTAGGTCGACCAAAGGGCCACACCGGCATTGATGATGCCGAACAGGAGCGCCGACCGTACCATTCCCAGCTTGGGCACGAGCAGGATGGGGAACAGGAGCGAAGCACCGAGCGCGCCCAGATAATCGAACGTCAGCACATGGGCCACAAGCTCCCGGAACTCGAGCCGGTTTTTGAGGATCCGCATGAGCAGCGGAATCTCGAGCCCGACGAAGATGCCGATCGCGATCACGATGGCGTACAGGACCAACCGGAAACCCTGCGTATACGCAAACGCCAGAAAGAGCGCGGCCGAGGAAAACCCGCCCACCAGCCCGACCAGCAACTCGATCGAAACGAAGCGCGCCACCAAACCTCGAGTGATGAATCGCGAAAAATAGCTGCCCACGCCCATTGCAAACAGGTAACTGCCGATCACCGTGGAGAACTGGAAGACACTGTCGCCCAGCAGATAGCTCGCCAGCGTGCCGGCGACGAGCTCGTAGATCAGCCCGCAAGCGGCGATCAGCGCGACGGAAATGAAAAGGACGACAGTCATCCGCGGCCCGAAACTCTAGTGCACGGCGGCCGCGATGATAATGCACATCCCAATCGACATGGCGCCCACCAGGATGGCCAGCGCTGTATTGTGCTCGTGCACAATCTCGTTCCAAAGATGATACGGCGTCAATTTGTCGACGATGACGAACGCCACGACAAAAATCAGCAGACCAAGAGCCGAAAAGATCACCGCGTTCCAGATGTAGCTAGGGTGGAAATCGTTCATCTTACTTGCCTCCAGAGTACCGGTAGTAGCCGGCATAGTGCGATCGGTATGCGCCCGGGTTGTCGCGCACCGTCTTGGGAATGTTCTTGACCTCGTTCACACGGGTGAGGCTCCAGCCCTGAAATTGGGCGAAGCTGACAAGAGCCAGCACCAGAGCTCCGTAGATCGCGTAAAGCGGATGTCTCATGGGTGTTGTCCAAAATCGCTCTGCGCCCAGCGACGCTGCTCAAACGAAGCCGCGCGCCAGGTCGACAGGATGGGGGGAACGAGCAGCATCACGGCGGCCAGCCAGAACAGGCCTGATGACGGAACGCTGCGCCGGATCTCGAGGTTGTAGACCATCGACTGGGCATTCTTCGCCATCTCAGGCTCGACGCGGAGGTAATACCGGCCGGGCGCTACCGCAGGAACGAGGGCGCTATCGTTGGGGCTGCCTTCGGTTTCACTGCCGGTGTAGTAACTGACCTCGCGCCCGAAATCGAAACCCTGGCCCGTGGCCTCGTTGATCAGGGCCAGGTTGAAATAGGCCCAGTTGTTGCGGAGATCGGTGCGAATCGAAACCTCGACATTCGCCGGATGGCCCTTCACTTCGAACGTGTCGGTTACGAATGATGCCTCAGTGCCCGATTGCGGCGAGAAACTGTAGGCATGGCGGAAGACGGTCTCCTCTCCCGCAAATAAGTAAAACAAGATCGTGAGGAGAATCATGGCCGAGAGCAGATTCAAGCACACCCGCCACATGGAACTGGCTTGGCCGGCGAAAGGCGCGGGTTGGTTGGCAAAAATCCCACGCGCAGGCGGTGGGCCGCCAGAAAGACGAAACGCCTGCCACACCTGTGCGCCGGTCATGTACTCGCCGAGCGACCAGACGGTTTCCTGCTCCGTGCTTTCCGATGAAAGAATCTTCGGCGCCGCGATGAAATCCTTGATGCCGTTCTTCTCGCCGACATGCACCCGCCAGGGAAACTCGCCCAACACATACGTCGTAGTGGCCAGTTCCGTGTCGTACAAGACATATTTATGGCCCATGAGCATGGCGCCCTGCTTTTTGCCCATGGGGATTCTGTCGGGAACTGCCGGCACCGTCTTCACATAATTCCAGTGGCCGTTGTAGACGGTGAGATAGCGGTAACCTTTATACGGGTTGAACAGGAGATATTCGTCCCAACTCTCCGGCATGTCGTCGGCGTCGGTAGTCCGCACCTGAAAGCCGATGACGTCGAACTCCGCGTTTTCCAGTTTCCCGCGCGAACCAAGCGGAATGACGGGCCTGATGTCCTGTTTAGCGTAGAACTTTTCCAACACTTGCAGGTTCGGATCTCTGGCATCCAGAATCGAGCGGCATTGGGGGCACACCACAGACACAGAATGCCCGGCAGCGCTCAAGGCAAGGGGCGCGCCACAACTCGGACAGCTCAGGCTGCTGACCGCAGCGCCAGTTGGCGTCGCGCCGGCTCGCGCCAGATCGCGCAGGTTCTTCAGATGCAGATCGTCGAACTCGACCGCTTCCCCCAGGAATAGCAGCGGCGCGGCATCGCTGTAGTCGATGGTTCCGAAGCGAGCGTCGGCGGTTCGCAAGTCGGCGAAAAGAACGTCTTTCTTGTCCCAGTACTCGAAGGGAAGCTCACCAGCCACGCCCCGGTAGTGAGCGCGGGTGACCGAGGTCACTTCATATCGCACACCACCCCAGAGAAACTGGCGCCCGCGCGCGACCTCCGCCGGCAACACTTCTGGCGGTTTGGTCAAAAAAGAAACCGTGTATTCGAGTTGGGCGTCTGAGAGCCAACCGCTCGTGCCGTCGTTAAATATGATGTGCCACTCGTTCCAGCCGCCGTCTTCGTATTCATAGAGGATGCGGCCGATCACTTGGAATGCTTTGTTACGATATATGCCCTCCGTGCCGATCTGGATGGGTGAAACTTCGCGTGGCAGATCGCCGATCTGACCGACTTTTTCAAGATTCAGATCCCGCCGGACCAGGATGGCGCGGCAGTATTCGCACGTGGTTTGAACCGCTCCGGACCAGCGGAACTGAATGGGAGCGCCGCAGTTTGGGCAGTTAGCCGCTGGCTGACTCATTGTCGAGTGGAAGGTAAGGCCGGTCGATGCGCCGGACGCTGACGGCGCTGGCCGCGAACTCGCGCTTCAGACACGAGCTGAAATCCCAATCCGCGCGAGGCCGGCAACAAAAGAGGTTGAGGCAAAGAGAATGATACTCGGGAAAAGTGTGGCAGGCAAGATGCGATTCCGCCAGCAGGCAGACGCCGGTGATGCCCCCGGTTCCGGGAAACTGGTGCCAGGTTGCGTCAGCGACGGGATGGAGTACCAGCGCCTTCGTCAGTTGATCAAAGAGCGCCCGCAGCTTTGCGAGATCGGCCAGCGCCGCCGCGTCACAACCGTGTGCTTCGATCACCCATTCGCAACCACACATGGGCTATTGCTGGGCGCTTCCGCACTCGGGGCAGAATTTCGCAGGACGCGGAACCGGTTTTCCGCAATTCAGGCAGAATTTCGTGGCGGATTCAGTTCCCGCCGGTGCGGCGGCAGCGGGCGGAGCACCAGGCGATCCGCCAGGCGCGGGTTTCATTGCATTCATCATGCTCTGCGCCATAGTGAGGCCGGCGCCCAAGCCAACGCCGATTCCCGCGGCGCCACCCCCTTCATTTCCGGCGGCGATGGGCATGGACTGCGCCACCTGGAATTGCGTGTACCGGTTCATGTCGCCCACCATGTTCATCCCGATGCGCTGGTCCAGCAACTTCTGCAGTTCGTCGGGCAGCGAGAGGTTCTCGACGACAAAAGAATCCAGCGTGAGGCCAAGATCCGTGAACACGGGCTTGAGCGAATCCGCGATCTTCTGCCCCAGCTCGATCTGGTTCGCCGCCATGTCGAGGAACGGTACGTTGCTTTCGGCGAAGGTGTCCGACATGCGCCCGACAATCGTGTTGCGGAGCTGGCCTTCGAGATCGGGGACCCTGTAAATATCGCGCGTCCCGCTGACTTTCGTATAGAAAGTTTTCGGGTCGCCGACGTGATAGGAGTAAATGCCAAAACCGCGCAGCCTGACGGCGCCGAATTCCTTGTCGCGGATGGTGACCGGATTTGGCGTCCCCCAGTGCTGATTCACCTGGAGGCGCGTAGAGAAGAAATAAACATCCGACTTAAACGGCGACTCGAACTTCTTGTCCCAGTTCATCAGGTCCGTCAACAACGGCAGATTTTGGGTATTCAGCGTGTAAAGGCCCGGGCCGAACACATCGGCAATGCGGCCCTCATTGACGAACGCGGCCATCTGTGAATCGCGTACCGTCAGCTTGCCGCCATTCTGAATCTCCATGTCCTGCATGGGGTACCGGTAGGCGAGGACGCCGTCTTCACTTTCCGTCCACTGTAGAACGTCTATGAACTGTTTCGAAAGGAACGAACGGATGCTCATGTTGGGGTGCGACTCCTGAAAAAGTATACGCTAATTTCCGCGCGCCGGTTCAGGGTGGCGCTAACCCCGCCGCGGAAAACGGGTTGCACGATGTTTTCCGTGGTTGACCCGCCGGCCGGCGCTCATCCTATATTCGGATTTCACGCAGGGCCGAATCCGGTCCCCGGCATTAGTCCCCGGCATCAGCGCCTGCCGTTCGTTTAAGCCGTCTCGCCACGCGACGCCACGCATCCGCCCCAAATGGGTTGTTACATCTGTTGAATATGTTTACTGTTCCATTATCATCGGCGCAAGCCGAAATTTAGCTTCAAAGAGGTTACGGGGAGATAGGCAAGCTTGCTTCCCGTGCGCATCGCCGTGGCACACTGCCCGCTCAAGGATGGCGATTTGCACCAACACTCGATCTCCTTTACTCAGACTGCACCAAGGAGGCTCACTATGAACGACAAAGCAACTCTCAGGTTATGGATGTTCGCAGCGGCTCTACTGGCAACTGCCGCAGTTTTTCCAGGGCTGCTGCGTGCGCAAGCGATTAGCGGTGACCTGGTCGGCATTGTAACGGATGCGACAGGCGCCGCCGTGCCTAACGCCGCCGTAACTGCGACAAACGACGCCACAGGGGTCAAGACCGTCGCTACGACGGACAGTAGCGGTGGATATCGCCTGGCCAACCTTCCGGTGGGGGCTTACACGCTGACGGCGGCTGTCGCAGGGTTTAGCACCGCCACAGTGAAATCGGTGCAGGTGCAGTTGAATAACACAGTCACGCAAAATGTGACGGTGGCGGTGGGGTCGACATCCACCGTTGTGGAGGTCAGTGCGGCCGCGGCCCCGCTGGACACAACCACGTCACAGGTGCAAACAACCTTCGCCTCGCGCGAGGCTGAAGACCTGCCCGTGGCGGGCTTCTCCAGGAGCGCCGGAATCGCGGCGACGATACAGTCGGCGGCAATCTGGAATCTGACGCTTCTGGGATCTGGCGTGGCATCCAATGGCGGTGTGGGACAGGGCACGGGTCCGACGGTGTCCGGCCAACGCCCCGAGAACAACACGTTCTATCTCGATGGAGTCAGCGATAACAACCACTACTCGACCGGACCCCTGGCGATCGTGTCGAACGACGCCGTTGCAGAAGTTTCGATGCTGCAGAATCAGTTCAGCCCGGAATTCGGAGGTGCGTCGGGTGGAGTGTTCAATGCCATCGTGAAGTCCGGCACAAATTCGCTACACGGCTCGCTCTACGAATACTTCCAGAACCGAAATTTGAATGCGGACGATGCTCTATATTGGACCCAGGGGCTGAATTCGTTTCCACGTTACGATAGCAATCGTTTAGGGGCAACGATCGGCGGCCCGATCTTCAAAGACAAGCTGTTCTATTTCGGAAACTTCGAATACAACCCCATCGGCCAGGCTTCAGTTCCAGGGGCTCCGATTTTCGCGCCTACGGCGGCAGGTTACACCTTGATGGCGGCGGACCCAAAAGTCAGCGCCACCAATCTGGGCGTGCTGCAGAAGTATGTCGGCACTGCGCCCGCCAACAATCAGGGAGTTCTCCCCCTTGGCAACGCCTCAATTCCCATCGGAAGCGTTTCGTTCGTTGGGCCGAATTACGACAACTCGTACAACGCCGTTACATCGCTGGACTACAACATGAGCGACCGCGACCAAATACGCGGCCGATGGATTTACAACAGGATCACGGGTATTGATAACTTCCCGGTGCTCCCGGCCTTCTTCATAGCCCAGCCAAACAATACTTATACGCTGACGCTATCGGAATTCCACAGCTTCTCCCCGACTCTGCAGAATGAGTTTCGCGCCGCCTTCAGCCGCAACGTGAGCTTGGTTCCCACGGCTCCCCAGACCTTCCCTGGGATGAAAGTCTTTCCCGATTTAGATGTCGATCCGTTGAACCTGCAGATCGGACCCGGCTCGACCGAGCCCAGCGGCTCGATTCAGAACCTGCTCCAATTGCAAAACAATACCACGAAAGTGATGGGGCACCACACCATCAAATTCGGCTATGCTTTCACCGACGTGATCCTGACCAACTATTTCATCCAGCGTGTACGAGGCGAGTATGAGTACTCGACATTGCAGCAGTATCTATACGACCTGACGCCGGACGTGCTTGGGGAGCGCAGCGCGGGACCCAGCGCGTATCCCACGGGCTTTTTGGAAAATGCGGCTTTTGTGAACGACGATTTCCGCATTCGCCCCAACCTGACCCTGAATCTCGGACTTCGCTATGAGTATGTCACCATGCCCATCGCCTCGCGAACCCAGATTTACAGCGCTCCGGCTAACGTGCCGGGTGGCATCACTTTTGGCAAGCCGTCATTCAGTCCCAACGATTGGTCGCCGCGCCTCGGCTTCGCTTACTCACCCGGAAAAGACAACAAGACCGTCATCCGGGGCGGCTTTAGCCGGTCGTTTGACCTGACCTACGCGAATTTGACGTCGAATGCCGCGCCGCCGTATTACCAGACGACACAGGACGTGAACCTCAGCAGCAACGCGCCCAACTTCCTGGCGAACGGCGCACTGGCCGGAATCTCACCCGGGCTGCCCACCGATGCCCTGGGCGCGCGCGCTATCATCGGCTCCTATACCTTCGGGGGAAAACGTCCGTACGGCCTGACCTGGACCGGGGGCGTACAACGGCTCCTCGGCAGAGATTATACGTTCGAAGCGCGATATACCGGAACCAAGGGCGTGCATATGTGGAACCAGTCGCGCTTGAACGTCGTTTCGCCGGTAAGTGCGTCCAACTATATCCCGACGTTCTTTAGTCTCCCTTCCGCGGCTACACTAGCGTCTCTGACAAAAACGTTTCAGGATGTCTCGTCCTACATCGTGCCCGGCGGCACTGCCGACCGTCCCTTTGACCCGCTCGCCTCGCTAGGGTTCCAAAATAACCTTGTCGCCTACGCTCCCCAGGCGTATTCGTTCTACAACGGGCTGGCGCTGCAGTTGACCAAGCGTTACTCCAAGGGCTTCTCCTACACCGTGGCGTATACCTGGAGCCATCTCTTGGATGATGCTACGGCCACCAACTTTTCCACTTATCTGACTCCCCGACGCGCGCAGGATTTCCAGGACCTCCGTTCCGAATGGGCCTCTTCGGCGCTCGACCGGCGCCACCGCTTTACGTTCACGCCAATCTACGACTGGAAGCCGTTCCAAAATCGAGGCTGGCTGATGAAGAATGTCGTCGGCAACTGGAACATTTCGGGTACCTACACCTATCAGTCACCCGAGTTGGCAACGGTGCAGAGCGGCATCGATTCCAACCTGAACGGCGACTCCGCCGGCGACCGCACCATCATTAACCCAGCGGGCGGAGCTAACGTCGGAAGTGGGGTCACCGCTTACAACAGCCTGGGCCAAGCCGTGGCCGCGGGCGATCCCTCTACGGTGGCATACGTGGCGAACAATCCTAACGCGCGCTACGTGGTCGCTGGCCTGGGTGCGCTCGCCAACGGCGGCCGGAACACGCTGCCGCTGAAACCAACCAATAATATCGATCTCTCGATTTCCAAACGTTTCAACGTCACCGAACGGATACGCTTCGAGATTGCGGGCCAATTCTTCAACGTCCTCAACCATGCGCAGTACACCGGCGGTTATCTGAGCGACGTGGCGGGCAGCTCACAGATCAACTCACGCAATGACCTCATTCCGAGCAATCCTTTATTCGGGCGCTTCGACCAGTTCTACAGCAGTAACTCCCGGTTCGGTCAACTGGTGGCCAGGATCGTGTTCTAAACCGGCGCTGGTGGCGTGTCGCGGCCAGAACGTTAGCACCGCTCTCTCGAACCGCGGCTCAGCAAAGCGCGCCCATGCTGAGCCGTGACCAAAGGGAGCGGTGACGTCAGGCTAACGAACTACCTGCCACAGAGCGCTGGCACGCAACCGGCAGACCAGGCCGTCGTCCTCGACAAGACTAGGCAGCGTACGACAAAGCCAGCGCCATCGAACTCGGAATTGATTCAGCTGGATGACACCCGCGTCCGGCTCCTGGTCGCGCCCATCCTGGGGATTGCGCTGGCCACAATTTCAGGGCTGTACCGCGGCTTGCAGCCGGCACAGCCGATGTTCTGGGTCGCCTCTGGTTTCTTCATCCTCATATCAGTTTTGATCTGGCAGGGAAACCGGTTCCTATGGGGCAAATTGCGCGGTAGGCCGGATTGGCTCGATCACCCGGTCAAGCGCCTGTTGCTTCTTGGCGTCACCAGTCTCTCCTTCACTAGCCTGGCATGCGTTGCGCTTCTCCTGACCTGGCAGTGGCTGTCTGGTTTTCCACGACCAGATTGGCGGCTCATCGAAATGACCACCCTGGCGACGGTGCTGGCCGTGGGGGTCATTGTCCATACCTATGAGACCGTTTACTTGATTCGTCAACGGCGACGCGATCGAGTCGATTTCGAGCGGATGGAGCGAGCCAGAGCCCGCGCCGAGCTGGCCGCGCTGGAGTCGCAGGTGGACCCCCATTTCGTCTTCAACTCCCTGAACACTCTCGTGGAGCTGACCGAAGAAAATCCGGAGCGCGCCACCGAATTCACTCTGACTCTTGCGGAGGTGTACCGCTACATCGTGGCACACCGCAATTGCGGCTTGGTTTCGGTCATCGACGAGATCGGCTTTCTGCAGAAGTACCACTCTTTACTTCGCTTACGCTTTGGCCATTGCCTGCATTTGCACCTGCCCGTGCTGGCTCCTCAACATCACCAAAGTTATCGGATCCCTCCGGCGTCGCTCCAGCTATTGCTCGAAAATGCTGTAAAGCACAACGAATTTAGCGAGGAGAACCCACTGCGCGTCGCTGTCGAGCTGCACGAAGATGCTATCGTGTTCTCCAATGACCGCCGGGGAAAACAAGCGCCTCCACTCGGCGCCAACGTCGGTTTAAGGAACCTCGACGAGCGCTGCAAGCTGGTCTCCGGGCGAGGAATCGAGATTCAGGATGATGGCGCAAAGTTTGTGGTAGTCGTTCCGCTAGTCTCGACGCCCGCTGAGCGTGCCGTGGACGCAGCGGCCGGCGGTGAATGAAGAGCAAATTGCCGAAGCATCCGCCCCCGCAGGACTGCTACAATACACCTCGCCATGCGTGCGACTGGGTTTCTGATCACCGCCTGTATCGCGGTCGCTGCTGCAGCCGGTCCATCGGAAAACACCATGGAGCGGCACTACCTCTACGTCGCGGAACCCGGGATTCGCAATTACGTCGAGTTTGGCGGAATCGGCGTACTGGTGTTCGACATCGACGAGGGCTATAAGTTCGTAAAGCGCATCCCGACCTGGGAAACCCCAACGGGCAAGGAACCGGAGAACGTCAAGGGCATTGCGGCGAGCGCGGTCACCGGGAGGCTCTACGTCACGACCTTCAACCGTATGGCCGCGCTGGATATCGTCACGGGCCACAAGATCTGGGACCGGGCATACGAGGGCGGATGCGACCGCCTGGCCATCTCACCGGATGGCACGACTCTCTACGTGCCGTCCTTTGAAGGGGCCCATTGGAATGTCGTGGACGCGGCCACTGGCGATGTCATCACGAAGATCGAGACCAAATCCGGATCTCATAATACCGTCTACTCGCTGGACGGTTCGCGCGTCTACCTGGCCGGTCTGCGGTCGCCTTTCTTGTCCGTAGCCGACACTAATACTCACACGGTTGTACGAACCGTCGGTCCGTTTTCCAAACCGATCCGGCCGTTTACCGTGGACGGCATCGGGACCCGGGTCTTCGTCAACGTAAATGATCTGCCTGGGTTTGAAGTCGGCGATCTGCAATCCGGGAAGGTGCTTTGCCGCGTGGAGTTTCAGGGTTATCAGGCGGGTCCGCTCAAACGGCACGGATGTCCCAGCCACGGTATTGCCTTAACGCCCGATGAAAAGGAGCTCTGGGTGGCAGATGGCGCCAACAATTGTCTGCACGTTTTTGACGCCACGGTATTGCCTCCCAAGCCGGTGACTACCATCCCACTCCGTGACTTCCCAGGCTGGATCAGTTTTAGTATAGACGGGCGGCAGGCGTATTCCTCGACCGGCGAGATCATCGATACTCAGACCAAGAAGATTGTGGCGGCCTTGAAAAACGAAAAGGGCCGGCCGGTCCAGAGCGAAAAACTGTTGGAGATCGTGTTCCGTGGTGGCAAGGTAATGCGTGCGGGCAATCAGTTCGGGATCGGGGCGTTGCGGTAGCAACCCGTGCAGCAGCAGCCCGGGAACACCTCAGGCATTGTAGATAAAATCCTCAATCTCGTCGACTCGATTGCTGGCATCCTGATAACCGATGTCGATAAGAGCGTTGGTGTACTTTCCTTCAAATAGCAGATAACTCATCAGGTCGGCGCATGAAGCCGCGTCCCGTCCCAGGCTGTTCACGAAATACTGAATCAGATACGGCATGTCTTTCTGAT
>Ga0335079_10002762_pt1 | contig 20186 bp, 28 predicted proteins | sample Lox_Sample_33_FD_206719 | JGI IMG/M metagenome (GOLD analysis project Ga0335079, IMG submission 206719) | Soil microbial communities from Loxahatchee National Wildlife Refuge, Florida, United States - Lox_Sample_3.3 | ecosystem: Environmental > Terrestrial > Soil > Wetlands | place: USA... | reverse complement strand
CTATCTTGGACAAACCCGGCCGATATGTCGGACGTCAAAAATATCAGAGTCCGGTTCTCGGAAACCCCTTTCACCGGCACAGCCGCGGATTATGCTCTTCCTTATGCTGAGGTCGGTCTGGTTACGTCGGTTGCTCTCCCCCTCCCGAACACGCCCGCTTTCAACGGAAATATCAATATCGGGATTTCGACCGTCGATGCAGTCGGGAACGAATCAGATATGGATATCGTGACTGCCCCTTTCGATACGGTCGCCCCTCCTCCAGTAACAGGGGCGAAACTGGCCTGACCGCCTGGGTAATCGATTTTTTGATGTACGTTTTTAATATCTGAGGAGGGAAATTATTTTGACAAATCCAATCACACACGGTAACTCTTGGGGAACGAAGTCGGAAATAGAATGGATCGATCACGCAGGAGAATTTTCCCTCGAGGCGAAGAAACTCAGAATGAGCCCGAATCAGCGACGGCTTCGTATCCTCAAAAGATATCGAGATTTCTCCTGCGTGGTCAGATCAGATTGGGCGTCGATCGACAAGGAAGAAGTTATGAACCATCTTTTGAACGTGATCGCTTTTATGGAAATGCGGGTCAAAGAAGAAATGGAGCTTTGGCCACGGCCAAAAGAGAAGGGGGTATCTGTCGATGGGGCAGAGAAGAAAATTACTGAGAGCTTTGAGGAGGGGAGAACCCATGCCTGAAAATTTGATTCCAATCGAAAAGAAACATGAAGTCGTGGCCGAAGTTTTTAAGGTATCGGAAAATCAATTCGGGATCCATTCCGATACAATCAATCCGGAAGCCCTGGCAATGATTTTGTGTCAGTTGGCAGCTTCTTTAATCGGGCAAGAGCTGAATGCTCGATCTAAGATCATTGTTCCGGGGTTCATTCCCCCCAAAAATATCCTTCCCGGGAATGGGCAGAAAAAAGAGTGAGATTTTTTTCCAAAAATTATTCCAAAGGTGAAAAAACATGATGCCTCACGCGCTTTTTGGGATCCGGGTTCGTGGGAAAAGCGGAAAGAATCGTTCTTTCCGTTTTGAAAGTTGGGGTGGCGGCAGCGGCGGCGGTGGAAAAAGTTTCGGCCGCGGAACTTTAGGGGCTATCGTGTCGATCCTCCAGGGCGTCAGTATGTCTTCTGACAAAGTGCCCTTTTACAAGAGGATTTATTCGCAAGGGAGAAAAGGATGAGTCTCCAACAATTAGACTCGGGGTGTCCGGTGTTTCGAGATCCCAGGGGGATGGTCGGGGCGGTTTAAAAATCACCTCCATTCGTCGCCGGCACGCGCATCCTGGTAAAACTCACGCTTTTGACTATTTGAGAGGGAAAGGAGAGGAGATAAAAAATGGAAGAGAATCAAATAGAAAATCCGGAAGAAGAGTTTAAGAATCTCCGACATCGTTTTTGGAAACTCGGCCGGGAGCGCCGTCTGAAGGTCATAAAGACTTTGGGGTTCGATGCCGAATCGTGGAAACCCACTTTTCTCGACAAAAACGAGAAAGGCCAGTATATTCAAAATATCGAAATGGAGCTGGTCCAGCGGAAGATTCTTGTCCATATCAATAAATTTCCGGAGATCAAAGAGGATCTGATCTCCCTGATCGAAGTCCAGGAGGCGGAGCTTGAGAAAATCGAATCCGAACAGAAAACGATCCGTGTTACGGGACAGGTTCTCGGGGATACAGCTCCAAGCAAGGAAGAGCTCGAGGCGATGAAATATGTCCCGGGCGTGAAGAAGGAGGTTTAAGGGAAATGGCTGAAGAATTAAAGCCGCCGCACAGGGATTACACAAAAGTCGGTGAAATCACGATCGTTCTTTTTAAAGACATGAAGTCTTCCGCTCACTATGCCGGATTAAGCGAACCCCTTGCTATTAGGCTTCTTACGTCAAGCATTTTTGAGCTTGCTAAGAGAATCGTGAGAGATGGCGGCAAAGAAGAGGGGGAGATGATCATGGTTCATTGCGCGGGAATAAATCGAATGACCAGGGAGCTCATGATGAAGCTCACGAAAGAAGTCCCATTGATTATTATTCCCGAAATCATGAAGCCGGGAGATAGTTGATGGGAAACCTCGTAAAAGCCGATTGGCACATAGACGCCTTTAATTATTTCGTCAAATTCCCGAATTATAAGGCGGTGGCGAAACAGTTTGGAAAGTCCATCTCGACGATCCAAAAGTGGTCGACATTCTATGGCTGGCAAAAAAAGAGAATGGAGCTCCTTTCCAAAGACGATAACTCCCTTACCGGTCAATTTGATATCAACGACGCAAGCCCGGAAGAAAAAAAAGAGATGGAACGATTCCGCGCTGCGATCGAGGACTCCAACACAAAAATCGCTCGAGACGTGACGGACGATATTAAACAAAATGTGATGTTCTATCCTCCTAAGCAGCTTGGTAAACTCATTCCTCCGGACGGTGAGAGCCAGGTCGGGGAAAAGGCAAATATCAATAATTATGGTCCGACCCTCATGCTTGTTGCCCCGCCCGGAAGCGACCTTTCAAAAAATATCGTAGGTAAGGTTGAAGAGAAAAATGGTGGAGAAGCTCCTAAACAACCTCTATGAAATGGGCCATTGTATGATCTGCGGGGAGACGAAAAGCCTTCAGCTTATCGGCCATCACCGGGACGGTCATATCGTCGGTTTTTTCTTTACTTGCAATAATTGTATTGACATTTTACGAAATGGCGAATTAAGATGGGAATTAATTCCAAGTCCAAAAGGGTTAGAAATCATCAAAGGAGACTTCGATGCCATCAGAAAGCGAAGCACAACGAAAGGCGGCGGCGATCGCGGAGCACGAACCGGAAAAGCTTTACAAGCGAAACCGGGGGATGTTGAAAATGAGCAAGAGCCAGCTTCACGATTTTGCGAAGAAGAGAAAGACGGGAAGCAAGGGTGATCTTGACCATGATATCAAAACATCCGCGATCGGGAAATCAAAAATATCGACCCATCACAGCGGAGAACATCTCTGCCGGCACTAAGGAACGGATATCATGCCTTTCCCTCACACAGACGATCATCCCGTTTATTCAAGAGCCGAAGAAGACCTGTTAAAAAACCCTGTCATTACAAAAAATGATCCACCGGAGGATAGCGATGAATAAAAGGCAGCTTGACGCGCTCAAGCATGAGGATAAGCTTGGGGCTGGTGCAGAGAAGAGAAGGAAACTTCCACCGGAAGAGAGAGCAGCCGTCATTCGCGCTGAATATGAACGGGGAACGCTCCATTCCGGATCCGGAAAGATTGTCCGTAACGAATCACAAATGAGAGCGATTCAGCATAGCGAGGGACATCCTCATGGTTCGGATCATCCCCACAACGTGAAAGCCGCTCACAAACATCACAAACATTAGCCGCTACTCCGCAGGGAGATGGTATGTTGTAGCTAAAAAACTTCTCTCTCCTCCGCGACACCGGGGGGAAGCGGCTATTAAGAAAGGGGGCCCTCATGCCTGATGAAAGCAAAAGACTTGGAGATACCTTCGGTGGCGCTCTCGCAAGTGCTGGCAAATATTTTAGTCAGCGTAAATCTGGCGCTGATCCCACGGTCAGTAAGATGGAAGAAGCCGCAGGGATCGCTGAAACTGGAACGGTCGGCCGGGAAAGAACCTACAAGAACGATTCCGGACTCGATCAGGCTGTAAATAAGTAAGAGGATAGGGGCCGGTCCTGCCGGCGCTGAATCCCACTTTAAAGAAAAGGCTCCTCTTTCCGGCCGGGAGAGACGGGGCCTTTTCTTTAGGTGTTTTTGAGGGATCACTTTTGGAGAGCACTCAGGTCAGATTTGACTATTCAGACGTTCCTACCATTTGGCGATATTCTCAATGCAACACCCTTATTCGATCGTTAATGGGCCCATTCGGTTCCGGAAAGTCTTCCGGTGGCGGGGTGATGGAGATCGTGAAGCGGGCCTTCGAACAAAGGCCTTCTCCCCGGGATGGAGTCCGGAGAACGAGGTTTGCAGTTATCAGAAACACCGCTCCTCAGCTCCGCGATACGACCTATAAGACCTGGGAGCATTGGATGAATAATTTTGGCATCTATGAAAAGACAGCCAAAAATTTTCAGCTCAGAATGAAAGCCCCGGATGGGACGGACGTCGAAAGCGAAATTATGTTTCGGCCGCTCGATATGCCGGATGATGTTCGAAACCTTCTCTCCCTGGACCTGACAGCCTGCTGGTTTAATGAGCTGCGCGAAATAGCTAAGGTCATTTTCGACGGAATGCTTGGGCGTGTCGGCAGATATCCTCCGATCGACGATGGCGGCTGCACCTGGTACGGGATGTTTGGAGACACAAACCCTCCGGATACCGATTCCTGGTTTTATAATCTCTTCGAAGACGAGAGACCTTTAATGTGCCCGGTTTGTTTAAATTCCGATGGAGGGCACGTTCTTTATACTCCCAGAACGATCGATGGACGGCCGGCGATCCCGATATGTCCCTCCTGCGGGAAAGGGGAAGATCAGGCTGTCCCCATGACCGCGATCTTTAAACAGCCTTCAGGCCTTTCCCCGCAAGCCGAAAACCTGAAAAATCTTCCCCCTGGATATTATTCGAACCTCATGGTCGGGAAAGATCAAGGATATATCACGGTTTATATCCATGGGAAATACGGCTACGTGAGGGATGGAAAGCCGGTCTATCCAAATTACGCGGATCATTTTCATCTTGTGCCGAATGAGAAAACGCCGAAAGAGCTTGACGCCCATCCCTCCTATCCGCTGATTCTCGGTTGGGACTGTACCGGAAATCATCAGGCCATGACAATCAATCAGCGTCTTCCGAATGGAAAATTCTGCACCTACGATGAGCTCTATGAAGAATCGACGGACGCGAGAACCTTCCTGAGAGAGACGGTAAAACCCTTTATGTGGAGCCATTATACCGGTTTTCCATGGTCGAGAATTTTTGTGATTCTCGATCCCGCCGCAAAAAAAAGCGACACAAATCCAAGCAACGCAAAGGCCGAAGCCAAGCTCCAGGAGATCGATAATGTTGCAAAGGCCTATTCAAATAGTTGGGATGCCCGGTATGGTGCGGTCAATCGGATGCTGATTTCTCAGATTGAAGGGACCGGGATGTATCAAATGAATCAGCGATGCAAAATTCTCCATAAGGGTTTTCTCGGAGAGTACCGGATGGAGAGAAAACAAATTTCCGGGAAAGATATTTATAAAGATCAGCCGGTTAAGAACAAGGCCTCCGATGTCCATGATGCCCTTCAATACGCCGCCATGGGCCCTTCGAGAGAAGAAGAAGATTATTATCATCACATCGCAAGGGATCATTCGTCAAAGATCTCTTTAGGAGCTCATTTGTAGGAGGACGATATGGCTTTGGTCGAGTTTAAAACAAACAAACAGATCGAAGAGAGGCAAAAGGAAGAAGAGAATCTCCTCGCCATTGGGCAGCAAGTTGAAATAGTCAAAATGAGTTTGGCCGGACATCTCCGCAAAGCATGGGAAGCCGCCAAGAGAAATAAAATCGATATCGAACAACAGATTTTAAGCAACCTCAGAATGGTCTCCGGTGAATATGATCCTAATAAGCTCACAAGCATTCGGGAATTCGGTGGCTCTGAGTCCTATGCCAATTACACTCAAACGAAATGGAGAAACGCTCACGCTCAAATTTCTGAATTCCTCGACGAAATTCCTTTCGATATCGAACCGACGCCAAAACCTGAACTCGGGGAAAAGCTCGAGAATCAGCTCATTGAAAACTTCGTCCAGAATGCGATAGAACAGATCACACAGCAGGCGCAGCAAGGCGGGGAAGAGCCAAATTCCGATTATATTCTTTCGATGATCGAAAAGGCGATGCCCGATGTCAAGGCGGGAGCAAAAAAAGTGATCATGGACTACGCCAAAGAAAAGGCGCAGGACATGAAAGAACAGATCCACGAACAACTGGTCGAGGGAGATTGGTACGATGTGATCGAGAAGATCACACCCGATGTTTTCTTAAAATGCGGAATTCTCAAGGGGCCCATAAGACGGAAAGAGCCAAGAAGGAAAGTAAAATTCCGGGAAGACGGGATCCCCGAAATCTATTACGAGAAAGAGATCATCCCTCAATACGAACGCCGATCGGCTCTCGATATCTATCCGGGGCCGGGCGTGACCTCATTCCAAAAAGGCTATTTCTTCGATCGTCTCCGCTATACTCCCGTCGATATTCAAGGATTTTTGGGCCTTCCAGGATTTGACGATAATGAAATCCGCGCGGTCCTGGAGGAAGCTCGCCAGCCGGGAAGTAAGCTCCGCGAGTGGACCATGATTGATGTCGATCGGGCCGAAGCGGAGAAAAACGATCCTACGATGATTTGGGATTGGGACGAAATCGATTGTCTCGAGTACCATGGCCCGGTCCAGGGAAGGATGCTTCAAGAATGGTCTCCGAAATTAAAAGAGAAAGCCCCGGATGAGGATCACTTTTACGATGTCGAGGGTTATCTGATCGGCGGCCATGTGATCAAGGCCGTCCTTAATCAAAACCCTCTCGGAGAAAGAAATTATTCCAAATGTTCTTTTATCAATCTGCCTGATTCCTTTTTCGGGATCGGTCTTCCCGAAGTGATTCAGGATTTGCAGGGCGCGATCAATTCCTGCCTCCGGGCCCTTTGCAATAATGTGGGCATGGCCAGCGGTCCGCAGGTCACCGTCGACGAAAGCGTTCTTTCGGAATTTGAAAAGGGAGAAATGACTCCCTGGAAAAGATGGTGGGTCAAGTATGGAGAGAATGTCTCGAGGGGAACGATCAAGGCGATCGAATTCTATCAGCCAACGTTGATCGCTTCTCAGCTCGTCGAGACGATAAAATTTTTAATGGCTCTCTGCGATGAAATGACGATCCCCGCTTATTCTCACGGCAACGCTCAGGTCGGCGGAGCCGGTACGACGGCCTCCGGATTCTCTATGTTTCAAACAGCCTCTTCAAAAGGGATGAAGCTTGTTCTCAAGAATATGGATCGGTACATTATCGAGGATTCGATCCATCGGCAGTTTGATTACAATATGGACCGGAAAAAATTCGTCGGCCTGGTCGGAAGCATGAGGATCATACCAAAGGGCGTAAGATCTCTGATCGCAAAAGAACAACAGGCGAACAGGCAGACGGAGCTTTATAATATCGCCGTCGCTTCGAAAGTCCTCACTCCGGAAGAGCTGAGAAAATTCCTCTCTCTGGTTATGAAGACTCACGAAATGGATCCAAAAGAAGTTATGGACCTCAATTATATTCCGAAGGTTGAGGGACCAACCGGGGCAGATCTGCCCAAAGAAACCGCAATAAACGAGGCTGGAGATAAGACTCAGGGAAAAGATTTTCAACTTGTCCAGGGGGGAGGAGCTCCTCCAGCATAACGAAAGGAGAAAACGATGGGAGCAAGAATTTTAAGCGGCGTATCAGCGCCAGCACAAGGCCAGGCTTTCAGGGCTTCTGCAATGAATCATGGGCTTCTGGTTTCTTTTTCAAATGTCAGCGGGACAGTAACCGTATTAAAATTCAAACTTTGGGGTCGGATCGCCGGTGGGCCATGGGCTATTTTGACGGCAACCGACGCAAACACCGAAGCGACATTCTCCGCGCCTGAAATCACCGCGAAAGCCGCATATCGATTTTTTCAGAATCAACCGGTCGACGATGTGATGGTTGAGATTACCACCTTAACCACGAACGGATCCGCCCTGGTCTCCGCGGATTATAAGAGCGAGAAAAACTGATGCCGACGAAATCCGAATTATGCCAGCGATGCGGGGAGTGCTGTAAATTTTTCGTTCTTGAATTGCACAAGCCAGAGCCTAAATCCAATGAGCTCCTTTGGAGAGGCTGGCTCCAGGCAAGGAAAATATCGATCGTCAAAGAGCATTCGAATAGCTGGCGATTGAAAATTCCCTATCAATGTCCTCACCTGGTGAAGAAGATCGAGGCAAAAGAAGAGGGAAACGGAGATCTCTCTTTTACCTGCGATATTTACAACGAAAGGCCCCTGGTCTGCGTGATGTTCGACGGCCGTCTCGAGGAAAAGAGAGATGGCTTAAAATGCCTTTGGGCTACAGAAAAAATAGAGGAGGAGAAAAAAGATGGAGAACTTTTTCGTAATGTCGGACGAAGTGTTGAGGAGTGTGGCGAACCTGAACTCGAACAACGATCCGAATTGGATCACCCTGAAGAAATGGATCGCCGAACAACTGATCCATTATGAGAATTACACCGCCTTCGGGGTGCAGCTTGAAGAAAAAGAAGTGAGACGATATCAGGGGGTCTCGGTTTTTCTTTTTAATTTATGCTCCTGGATCGAAAATGCAAGGGAAGAGATGGCGTCCAGGGCGAAAATAGCCGAAGCAAGGAAAAATCCAGAACCGATCAAAGAATCATGACGGCAGAAAAAAAACTTATCGAAGCCTTAATGGAAATGGACCTGATTCCCCCGGGATTTATGGGGCAGCTCGTTCTCCATATCGGGCAAGGGCCCTCGATCTCCGACGCCGAAAGACATGAAACCGGGTTGATCCGGAGAATGAAGCAGAGGGCCCCTGACAAAAATCGTCTTGACATTGGATTAAAAGCCGTGTAATTCTGTAAAACATAAAACGGTTCGCTTACCGCTGATCCTAATGGCCTGTAGGCCTAAATGGAAGCGGGCTTTTTGAGCCGCGCAGCTTCACTAAGCCCCGTCTGAAGGGAAACCTTTAGGCGGGGCTTTTTTATTGCATCCAACGGAGACCGTAAAGACGGCCCGATGGAAATAAAAAGGCAGACCGTAGAGACGGCGCCGGAAAGTAGGGAAAGATGGGAATGCCAGCGGCAGTATTGAGACAGGCGGAATTAGCGGAAAAAATCAGAAAAGAAGCCTATGAGAATCAGCCCCCGGAAGATCCTTCCAGGGAAACTCCTCCCATAGAGACTCCTGATCCCGATCCTGAACCGCCTGCGAATGAGGGATTGGATTACAAGGCCTTATATGAAGAAGAGAAACAGAGACGCTTGACGCTTGAAGGAAAGTATAACAGCGAAGTCCCTGAGCTCATTCGACAAAACAAGGCCCTTGCAGACGATCTCACAACGATCAAAGTGGAAATTTCCTCACTCAAGGCCGAAAAGGGAAAAGTCCCTGAGCCCGCCGTTCCGGATCCAGATGAGGGAGAGCTTGAAAGCCTCCGCGAACAATATCCGGAAGTCGCCAAGATGAGCGAAATTCAGCTCCGGCGTGTCCTCAAAGAGAGAGACAAGAAAATCGCCAGCCTTGAAGAGAGGTTAAACAAAATAGAAAGCGGTTTCACTTCCGTAGAAAGAAGGGTTCAAAAAACGGAAGTTGATGGATTCAGCAAAGAAATGGATCGTCTCGTCGATAAGCGCGGGAGCTGGCGTGAGATGAACACGCAAGGCTCTGAATTTCTCCGATGGGCAAACGTCAATATGATTGCCGGCCACTCCCGCTACGATTTGATGATGTCTTCTTATGCGAAAGGCGATTTTAAAGCCGTCGCTGAACATTTCAATGAATTCATCAAGGTTAAAAATCCAGGGACCGCTCAAGAGATCCCTGACGATGAAGGAAATCTCGGACTTCCGAAGCCGAATTCTGGAGGGGGAACACCTCCGAAAGACAAGACAGCGGAAGACAAGAAAAAACCTATCACAAGGTCTTATGTGAAAAAAACTCTCACCGATATCGCCGTAGGGAAGTATAAAAAGGATCCAAAAAAAGAGGCTCAATTAAAGGCCGAAATCGATGAGAAAGCCGCAAAAGGCCTTATTATTGACGGATAAGGAGGTATACTATGGCTTACCCTCGCGTAACAGAACAACCGGACTATACCAGGGCCGGATCTCGTTTTATCCCGGAAATTTGGTCCGGGAAGATTTTGATCAAGTTCTACGATGCCACCTGCATGACGGATATCTGCAACACCGATTATGAAGGTGAGATCAAGAAATACGGTGATACCGTGATCATCCGAACCGTCGCTCCGATCACCATGAGAAAATACGTGGTTGGTCAGGATCTCGTCGACGAACGCCCGGTTTCCACTCCGACCTCCCTGTCGATCGATCAGGGGTATTACTGGTCTGTTCTCCTGGACGACGTAATGGATGTCCAGAGTGACCTTAACCTCTTGGATCGGTGGACGGACGAAGCCGGCCGGCAGCAGAAGATCACGATCGAGACAGATGTTTTCAATCAATGGTTCGGTTATGGCGGGACCACTTCCGGAGTCATGGGACAGGTCAGCGCCTATAATACCGGGCAGACGGCGGGATACAAAAGCGCCAGCTACAACATCGGCGCCTATGGATCAACCGTCACTCTCGACAAGGGAAACGTCCTCGATTATATCGTCGATTGCGAGAACGTCCTTGCCGAGCAGAATGTTCCCAACGATCGGATGTGGATGATTATCCCTGTTTGGATGGCCGGTCTAATCAAAAAGTCCGATCTCAAGAATGCCTCCATCACCGGAGACAGCGTTTCCATCCTGAGAAACGGCCGAATCGGAGAAATCGATATGTTCGGGCTTTATGTGTCGAACCTTCTCCCGGTCGTCAACGATGGCGGAACAAATACAACCTGTATCCCCTTCGGGCATCCCTTCGGTCCTTCTTTCGCGGCTCAACTGACGGAAACGGAAACCCTGAGAGCTCAGAGAGCCTTCGCGGATAAGGTCCGCGGACTGATCGTTTACGGGATCAAGATCCTGAAGACGGAAGCCTGTGGCGTTCTTTACGCTCACAAATAACGATTTTTAACCTTTACCCTTTTCAGATCGATTGAAGGAGGTAACTTATGGGATCTACTGTGGACATCAGGATTTCCACTTCCATCGCTGCTTATCCGAGCGAAGGAATTTTCAAAAGGTGCGTCATTTCAAGAAAGATCGACGTTCCCGCGCTGATCGCTGCGGGGACTTTGACGGCTTCGGGATTGATCAACACGAACACCTACACGTTGATCAATATCCCTCAATACTGCATCGTTCTCGGGGCGTATATTTTCGTCCGAACCGTCGATACGGGCGGGGGCACGATTACCGTCAACACTTCGGGGAGCAAGACGCTCTGCACCACGCTTGCTCTTTCGGGCCTGGGGACGATTATCGACTCTTCCGGGGCCGGCTGGACGATCGCCAACATCCTCGCCTATAACACCGGGGCGGGGACCGACTACGCTTCCATTCTTATCGGGACGGCGAATGTCACAACGGCGATTTTTGATGTTTGTCTCGATACCCTCCATGCGGATCAGCCCTATAATGCGGGCACTCCTGCGGGTACGACCGGACAATAACCTTTGTCGAGGGGGGGTTCATCCCCCCCCGTTTCTCCCCCTCAGCAACAGGGTGAAAATGGAGGAAAAACCATGGCTCAGTTCGAGGATTTTCTTGTTGGGATGCTTCGCGTAGTGGGTTTTACTCGGAAGATTGGAACGCCTTCCGTAAAAATCCAAATGTGCAATTCTCACGGCGACGTTATTCTCTGTCAGGGGGCGACGGTCCCCACGAATGGCGACACCGGTTATGCTCCGGGTTGTATCTTTATGAAGACAAACGGAGTGCTTTATTATAACAATGGATCGCTGTCGAGTGCCTCCTTCGTGACTCCCGCCAGCGCGATCGGCGCGAATTCGATCACTTCAGCAAACATCGCTGCCGGTTCCGTTGTTGCCGCAAAACTCGGAACGGGAGCGGTTACATCGGCGGCCTTGGCTTCGGGCGCTGTTGTCGCTGCCGCTATCGGGACAGGCGCGGTTACTTCCGCGGGGTTGGGCTCCAGTTCGGTTGTTGCTGCCAAGCTCGGCGCGAATTCGGTGATTGCCAGCAAAGTGAAATACGCCGCGATCACTCTTACCGTTGCTTCCGGAGCATCTTCCATTTCCGGAGCGACCTCATCCGGCGCTGTTATCATCGGCGTCATTCCAACCTCTCCCCCTTCCGCTGCCGCGATCTCTTCGGGGGTTCAGGTTGCAAAGGTCTATAAATCGGGGGCGACCACCGCAAAGGCGTCTCTGAATAAGGCCTTTACTCATGCGAGTGGAATTGTTCTGTCCGTTATGACCCTGAAAGCGGCATAAAGGGCCCATGAAAAATTCTACGATTAAACAAAAATTGAAGGGGATCCCTGCCGGCATCGTAGGGATCCCCACTTCTTTTTTAGGGAGATATCGAGAATTCGATTCATCCCTAAATGAAGTTCTCCTTCCTCCAAACTCCCAAAAACTTTTCGCCATGGGCTGCGATATCGGATTTAACTTTAATGAGCTCGTAACGAAGATGATGGAAAATCCGGAAATGCGCTGGCTATGGATTTTGGGAGACGATCACGATTTCCCGAAAAATCTTTTTTACAAATTGTATGAGCGCAATGTTGATATCATCGTCCCTCTTTGTTTAAGAAAATCCGATCACGCTCCCGTTTTAAACTGCGGAGTTGAAGGGGGCTTCGTTCCTCATCCGGATCGTTGGGAAGTTCTCCGCGGGAAGTCCGGTATTATGGAATGGACCGGGACGGTAGGCAATGCAGGGATGCTGATCCGAAGAAATGTTTTTGAGGCGATGGATCCTCCCTGGTTTCGTCAGGGTCAGCTCGACCTCAGATATTCCAGCTCCGATCTTTTCTTTTGCTGGTACGCTCAACAGTCCGGCTTCAAGGTCTATATCGATCTCGACAACGTGATCGGTCACATCGAACACGTTTCTCAGCGACCGCGAAGAGACAAAGATGGAAATTGGTTCGCTGACATTTGCTATGCGGGGCATTGGGATGAAGACTGAAGACGTTTTGAACATGATGTCCGTTTTATATTATCCTCACCCGGAAGTTCATACGGGCGAGCTTGTTATAGGAGATGGGCAGCTTTTTATTTCTCCAAAATGCCGAATCGATCTGACGGGATCCGTCACGATCGGGGATTGGTCAATGATCGGTGAGGGAACGACAATCCTCACCCACGATCATTACCATGAGGGGCGAAAGCCCCTTTTGCTTGTCCAGGAGGAGAAAGGTGTCAAATGGCAAAATAAGCGCATTGGAAATGATGTATGGCTTCACGGCTGTACGATTCTCTATCAGGTTACTGAAATTCCGGATGGAGTTGTTGTCGGCTGCGCTTCGGTTCTTACCGAAAATCCTGGCCCTTACGAAATTTGGGCGGGAAATCCCGCTAAGAAAATTGGAGAAAGAACATGACAGCGAGAGAGCTTATTTGGGGTAACGATGCCGGCGTCCAGGGGGCCCGGGACAAACTGGACGATAAGGTTCAAGAGCTCCTTTGGTCCGATAGCGAGCTCATTGGATGCGCGAACACAGTTCTTAATGAATGGTGTCGAGAGACCGGATGCCTTCGGGACGATAAAACAACCGCCATTTGTCAGATCCCTCTTCTGGCCAACGTCCTGACCTATCCAATGGATAATAGGATTATTCAGATTCACAATGGATGGCTCGATTCAGGATGGGCTCATATCGATGTGAAGGATGAAATCTGGCTCGATCGACACGTTTATATGTGGCGAAAACAGGGCGGGGATCAGCGATTCATTCTTCCAGATTATTCGTCCGGATATATGAAGGTGGCGAGATTTCCGAAACCTGAACGCGGCTATTTCTCGGGAGCCTTCACCTTTGCGGCAGCTTCAAATTCGATTACTCAGACGGGAACGAATTTCACCGTTTTAGTCCCTGGAGATAAAATCGTCGTGTCGGGTACGGTTCTCAATGGAACAACGGCTGCTCCTTCAACCTTTACGATCGTAACTTCCCAATTAAACTTCGTGACGGTCATTGAAACGATCGCTGACGAAAGCGCGGCCGCCGCCGCGATCAGCAAGATCGTCGATAACCTCAATATCAGCGTTTCGAGGCTCCCTTTAAATCAGCTTACCCTCGCTAATTGGGATACGCAGTCTCCCGAAATCAGGTTTGATTATCATCCTTATTTGATAGAGGGAATTCTGAGAGAAGCCTATCAAAAGCAAGATTCTCAATGTCTCGATGTCAATAAATCGGAAGAGCATGGTAAAAATTTTCAGAAAGCAAAAGACAAGGCTTATAACGAAATTCAGCGTCTCAGGCAGGGGCCCACGGTTTTTATACCGAACCCTGGAAGGCTTTAAAAATAATGCCCTCAAGGGCGATAAAAGGAGGTATTTCAAATGGGATTAATTATAACCGACGTCGGATGTGAAATGGTTCTTGGAGCCTATTTTAACAACACTTGGCCCGGTGCAGGGAAGAACCTGACCATTCATCTCAATTCGAATAACGTCAGCCCTTCCGATACGGATACAGCGGGTACTTATACGGAAACGACCGTTACGGGCGGATCGGCAAAGACGCTGACAAACGGGAGCTGGACCGTTTCGATTACGGGCAATATTTCTCAAGTCCTTTATGCTCAACAAACGTGGACCTTTACCGCGAACTTCGGGGATACGATCTATGGTTACTATGTCCTCGATGCAGACAGCAACCTTGTTTGGGCTGAAAAGTTGGCGGCTGCTTTCACTCCCGCGAACAACGGCGATCAGCTTCTTATAACCCCTAAATTTCACATGTCGAAAGGGACGCCAACCTAATAAACGGGGTGATTTATGGCTCTTGATGCTGTAAAAAATTTCGGGAAAGTCACGGTCAGTACGGGCTATGGGACTTCCGATACCTCCATAGTCCTTACTTCCGGAAATGGCGCAAAGCTACCTGCTCCTGCGACTGATGGGTCATTCAATCTCGTTTGGTGGAATAGCACCGATTACGGGGATCCCGCTGACGATCCAAACGTAGAGATCGTTCGCTGTACGGCCAGATCGACGGACACTCTCACAGTAACCAGGGCTCAAGAGGGAACGACGGCAGCGAATCATAATACGGCCGGAAAAACCTACACAATGATTTTGCCGCTGACGGCAAAAATGATCACCGATATTGCGGCGGCAATCGCGGCGGGAAGCGCTCCGACATTCGCTACTCCAAATATCACCTTGGCTTCTTCCGCTGCTGCGGGATCTGCGACGACGGTAATCAAATCGGACAGCACAATCGCCGCTTTCGATACGACGGCCCCGGTTACTCAGGACTTTGGAGACTCCGCGTCAGTAGGATCGGCTGCGTTTGCTGCTCGCCGGGATCATAAACATGGAATGCCCTCCACTCTTCGAAATATTGTTTTCCCTGCCTCCTGCTTTGAAACAAGGGTTGCTTCCGGATGGGCGAGTTTCGTGCAGACACAGGGGACCAATTTCGATTACGGAGAGCTTGACTTTATCGTGAGCGCGGTCTCGAAGGCGATTGCTCCTGCTGTCAGATTCTCGAACTGGAACGCAGGGAATATAAATGTTCGGATTGGATGGAAAGCCAATGCGACATCGGGGGCTGTTGTTTGGACTGTCTCTTTCTTAGGGTTGACTCCTACACCACAGGCGTTCGACTCGACCTTTACCGATCATAATCTTTCGGCTGCAACGACCGCAGGGAGCGCCGAATACCTCACCGTTACGACGGCGACACTTACCGTATCAGAGCTTGCTAATAATGACACGGTGATTATGAAGATTGCCCGGAAAGGTACGGATGGCAACGATAATCTCGCTGCGACTGCCAAGCTCATTTATGTCGAGCTTGAATACACCGAGGCAATTTAATGGGATATCAGATTATAGGAAGTTCGTTGATCGGCCGAGCGGATACCTGGCAGTACGCCTATACCGCTATCGATAAAATGGTTCCTTCTCCCGGCAGAGGGATTATGAAATCAGCAAGCCTTTACATGGTTGCCGGTGGAAACGTAAAGGTGAAAGTTTTCCGCGATGACGGGACCCACTATATCTTTATCGGCGAGACTCCCGTTACGACGGTAGGGACAGGAATTGTTACTATTCCAGCCTGGATTCCCGTCGAGAAGGGAGACCTCATTGCGTATTATGGAGTAACATCTCCGGCCTATCCCTATAGAGACGACTCCGGGGGAAACGCCGCCTATATTTCTGGAGACATCACTTCGACCCTGGCAAAGACAAGTTGGTCGGCGACAGCGAACATCATTCTCTCGGTTCAAGGATTCATTTTTTCAAGAGCTGGTGTCTTATAGATAAAGGTTTGATGGGGGAAATAATTTGTTATCACAACAACAAAATCCGGCCTGGGATCAGAGCAAGACGTGGGGTGGTATTCCTAATTACGCCAGCTACGAGAACGTTGATGATTATCCCGGTCAGGATGATACAAGCTACAATTATTCCACATCGCAAGGAGCGATCGACGAGCTTGGCCTGAATGGTTTTAGCGTTCCTGCCGGATCGACCATCGTCAATGTAAAAATATATCTCAGGGCAAAAACAAATTACAGCGGCGGCGATACGATTAAAGGGATTATCTGGATGGCGAACGGTAATTCGGCGAGCCAGAATGGGAGTTTTACCAATTCCTTTTCGGAAGTGGTCCTCACATGGACTACGAATCCAAATACCGGATCTGCTTGGACAGTCAATCAGGTCAATGGGATCGATGCAACGAACGGTCTATACTGTGCCGGCTATCAGGCTGGCAGTTTGGGGTCGGATTGGGATGATTACGTTTCCCGACTCTATGTTGAGGTTAATTATACTTCGGCTCCCACCTACGATATGACCGGTGGCTCCATTGGAGACGGATCTGCTCCAAACGGTAAAATTCAAGGCTTCTCCGGTCTCCTCGGTGCGATCGATGGGGGAAGCTCTCCTGTAAATAAAAAAGAGGTTTTTGCTTCAAGTGCCGGCTCGATCATTGGCGGTTCTTCTGACTCAATGTTTGGACATCCTCAACCCGGAACAAAAAGAGGGGTGGTCTACGCGACGGGTCTTTATGGATCATATACCTATGCTGGAGGTGAAGGGAGCACCGTTTTTGTTTTTGTTCCGGCCTATACCTCTCTTGGAGGAGCCTTAGTTGGTGGAATTGCCGCCGTCAATTTTAAGCAGTTATTTTCTTCGATCGCCGGGTCAATCTCCGATGGTGCCGCTCCTGAGCAAAAGATACAAAATTTTATTGGAATCAATGGAGCTGCTTCAGGGGGAACAGCTCTTAAAAATATAGGTTATTCATACACGGCGACCAGCGGAGCCCTCGACGGATCCGTTGCACCTGAAATTCAAAAAGTGGTTTTTATCAGCAGCGGAGGCGCGATCGCGGGTCAATCTTCTTTGATTCAAACTTATTCCTTTACATCATCGGCCGGCGCGATTGATGGGGGAACAGCACTTGAATTTCGTAATGTCTCCTTTATCTCCATTGGCGGAGCGATCGCCGGCGAAAGCATTCCTCTACAATCTTATTCATTTACATCTGTTGGAGGAGCGATCGATGGTGGTTTGGCATATTTGAATAAAGGATATCTTTGGATCCCGGGAGCCGGCGCGATCATCGGTGGAATTGTCGATTTTAACCAGATCGTAAAAGCGTACGGATCCCTTGGCGCAATCGCCGGGGGTGATTCTCTATTTCAGTTTATTATGTTCCTTTTGTCTCAAAGCGGCGCGATCGCCGGGGGTGAGGGCCCCTATATATCGAAATCCTTTCCTTTCTCAATGTTCGATTATATCCATCTTGCGAAAAAATCAATAACCCTTCCTCTTCCGGAAGGCGATTACAACTATAGAAAGGTGAGCTGATGCCTCGACTCATTCAAAACACTCTGAAGCCGCTTTATGAAATGAGTAAGTTTAGGGGAATCGATAATCTCGCTACGGATGATCTTCGTCTCGAGCCCGGTTTTGTCAGGGTCGCTGAAAATGTCGATATTGATAGCGAGATGATGATCCGAAGAAGAAAAGGCGTTCTTCTTCAGCTCGTTTCCGGGAATGCTCATAGCGGTTGGTCTAACGAAGATAAGCTCTGCTTTCTTGTTCTTAATGGTGATCTCGTCCAATTAAATACTGATTGGACCACAACACTTATTTTCCCGAACGTAGGCCCCTCTCATATGAATTTCTTTCAACTTGGAGAAAGGGTCTTTTTCTCAAACCTCATTAAAAACGGATATATTCAAGATGGTGTCGCTCACGCTTTCCCCGCCAATGTCAGGACCGATCGGCAAAGAATGGTTGGCGGAGAGCTGATTGAATATCATCCTCCGCGCCTTTATGTTGCCCAGGGAGATATTATTTACAGATCTGTCGCGGCAAATCCTTTTGAAATGGATATCAAGCGGGATTTCATCTATCTTGGCGGGCCGATCACGATGATTAAAGGCGTGAATGGGCCTCGCGGAGAGAATGGAATCTATGTGAGTGCCGGTGGAAAATGTGCTTATCTTTCGGATCTTGAACCTTCTCTTGAAAAAGCAAAATATAAACCTCTTCTCGATGTGCCGGCGCTCCTCGGGAGCTCCGTTTCGATCGAGAGATACGATCTTGGGAAGGGCCTCGAGGGAAAGGTCTGTATTTTTGGGACGTGCATCGGAATGTTCATGGGACTCCCTGGAGGGTTCGTAAAAGACCTTACCTCTGAACATTACGCTATCACGGATATCGAGGAGGGGTTTTCATTCATAAAGTATCACATGGGATATCGGCAATATGTTTTTGTCGGTCAAGCCCCCGCGGGGGTAGGGTTAATAAATCTTAACGCCGTCGATCTCCCGGACACGGCAGCGATCACGGCACATTAAAAAAAGGAGGTAGAGAAATGGCTTGGATTTATTCAACAGGGGCAATCAATTTCATGAGTGGTCAGGGTTCGACGAGAAAAATGTTTAGCGATTTCTGCATCGATCTTTATTCTGGAACACCGCCCGCGAATGCAGACGCGGCAGCGCCCGGCGTGAAGCTCGCAAGGATTTCCGTTGGGAGCAATGCGATCGCAACACTTAATTCCGTTGCTCAGATTTCAACCTTAGTGCTGGCGAACAGGACGAGCGGAAATACCGTCAAGGTCAATGTGACGGTCGATGGAGTAGGGCCTACCACCTATACTTACACATTCGCGTCTGGTGTCGATACGTCAGACCTGATTGCGGCGGTCAATGTCGCAAGATGGCTTGACGGGAATGTCCCTCAAATCGTCTGCGTTCCCTATGCGGGCCTGAGCATTGCTGTGAGATGCCAGATCGCGGGTCTTTCATTAACCTTGGCTGATGGTAGCGGAACGACGGCAGTTACAATCACTTCTCTCCAGGCTGCTTCGAGAAGTGGCATTTATACGCTTCAGTTTGGGCCTCCTACTGCCGGCGTGATTCAGAAAACGGCCGATGTTTGGTCTGGAGTCGGGTTGGCAACGGGTGTCGCCGGATATGGGCGTCTTGTGATGCCTAATGACGATGGTCAGCTTACCAGCACCGAAATCCGGGCTCAGGGCGCTGTTTCCACTTCCGGCGCGGAGATTACGATGAGCAATACGACGATCACCCTGGGGGCAACCTCCACGATCGACGGGGCAAGCATTACCAAAGTCACCGGTGCGTAAGAGGTAAACCATGTCTAATATTCTTGCTGCGGTAGAGCTTTTAGACCTTGGAATAATTAACTTTACCGGCCTGAACTATTTAAAGGCTGTCGAAAATCCGGACGTCGCAAGTCTCGGCAGCGGAAATCTAATCGCTGGCGTAGAGCTTCCCGATTCGGCGGATATCGAGATAGCCTCCAGGTCGATTCATCTTTTGGTCACCGAAGCCTTAGATGTCGGTTCGTTCGATATCAAGGTTGGGATCGGGATAGAAATAAATGCGATCGAGGCCTCGGACACTTCATTAATAACGGGCCGCTCGGAAGTTATCATTTCTGTCGCTGCTACAGAACAGTTTGATCAAGGTTCTTTTGATGCCCTCACCGGGATCGTTGGATCCCTTTCTGCGGTAGAGTCCGGGGATGTGGCCACCCTCTCCATATCCCCGGACACCTTCCTCGAGATCGCCGGCGTAGAGGCTTCGGATTCTGTTTTTATTCATGGATTAGAAATTCCGGTCACCTTTATCCGAAAAGCCGTCGTCATGCACATTTTTAATTTCGCCGTGACAGAATACAAAAATTACAATTTCAATTCCCTCCTTCATTTTAATGGCGCCTTTATTGGAATGAATGAGCAAGGCGTTTTTATGCTCGACGGAAACAACGATCTCGGAGAATTGATTCAGGCGCGTATAAAATCTGGAGTGGAGGATTTTTCCAAAGACGGTGCGGTTACTATTCCTCGAGAAGCCTG
>Ga0335079_10002761_pt1 | contig 20188 bp, 6 predicted proteins | sample Lox_Sample_33_FD_206719 | JGI IMG/M metagenome (GOLD analysis project Ga0335079, IMG submission 206719) | Soil microbial communities from Loxahatchee National Wildlife Refuge, Florida, United States - Lox_Sample_3.3 | ecosystem: Environmental > Terrestrial > Soil > Wetlands | place: USA: Florida... | reverse complement strand
ACGGTCCGACACAGCAGCAGGTGAGCACGGCTACCTATAATACGTGTCCGACTAACCCCATTACTTGCTTTGGTAAGCCCACTTCCCTCACTGATCCGCTTGGCCGCATGACAACATTTACTTACGCTGCCAACAACATCAACCTGCTGGCCGTCCAGCAGAATGCCGCATCCGGTGCTAAGACCATCGCCTCCTTCACCTATAACACCAAGCATGAACCCGTAACCTACACCGGGGCCGACGGGCAGGTCTGGCACTATGCCTACAATTCAGCCGGACAGCTTACTAGCATCAGCGACCCCAACTCAGGAGTAACGAGCTTTGCCTACGACTCCATTGGCCGCCTGGTTTACGTGCAGGACGCAAATCAGCAGACATTTCTCACACTCACTTACGATTCAGCCGATAGAGTGCGCACTCGAACCGACTCTCAGGGATATGTGCTGACCTATAGCTACGACAATCTTGACCGAGTGACACAGATACTCTACCCGGACGGAACGACCGATCTTTACAATTACAATTTCCCGAACGGGACGCCCAGCCTGGAACTGCGCAAGCACACCGACCGTTTGGGTCGGGTCACCACCTATGGCTACGACGCCGACCGCAGACTGACCAGCGTGACCGAGCCCATAAGCAGCGGCGTGAATCGCACCACCAGCTACGACTATTACGAGAACGGCGTGCTCAAGAACATTACGGATGCCAACGGTAATGTGACGCACTGGGACATAGATCTCGAAAGCCGGCCGGTCTCCAAGACTTATGCATATGGCACGCCGAATGCGGAGACCGAGACCCTCATGTATGAGGCCACCACCAGCCGGCTGATGTCGCTGACCGATGCGCTTGCGCAGGTAAAGAGCTACATCTACGCCGTCGACGATCGACTGACCGGGATTACCTATACCAATACTGTAAATCCAACGCCCAATGTCACTTTTGCCTATGATGCCTTTTTCCCGCGTCTCACGTCGATGACCGACGGCACCGGCACCTCAACGTACACCTACACTGCGATCGGCACTAACGGCGCACTTCAGTTAGCTTCTGAAAATGGACCTTTCAACAATGACTCGATTGGCTACACATACGATGCTCTTGGGCGGTTGAGTACCCGCACAATACCTGGAGCGAATGAAGGATTCACGTATGATGCCATCAGCCGCCTAACTTCCCATTCAACAGGCCTTGGCACTTTCAACTACAGCTACCTGGGGGAAACCGGCCAGACGACATCGCGAAGTGTGACCAATGGGGGGGTTCATATATCCAGCGGATGGACTTACGACACCAATACCAACGGCCGCAGGTTGATCCGTATTACCAACAGTGGAGAGACTCGCAGCTATTCGTTTAGCTACCTGATTCCAGGTGGCGGAGGAGCCAACAATCCCTATGAAGTTCAGGGACTCAATGCTATAGCATCCTCGCCTTTGCATCCGTTTTCGCCTCTGAGATATGTCTATGGCTATGACTTCAGCGATCGCTTGCTTTTTGCCACTCTCCCCTCTCTCCAATCTCCCTATAACTATCGGTATCGCTATGATCTGCTGGACAACGCCACGTCCGTCACCGATGGTCAGAACCAAACTCAAGCGACCTACAACGGCCTGAATGAGATCAGCACCTGGGGCAGCAATAACTACTTCTACGATCTCGACGGCAACCTGCTAAGCGGCGACGGCACTCACACCTACAAATGGGATGCTGAGAATCAACTAGTAGAGATCGATTACGTTGGCAGCAATCAGAAGAATCAGTTCGCCTATGACGGACTCGGGCGCAGAATAGTTGGGGTGGACACAGCCCCCGAGGGCGGGACAACTACCACCCGGTACCTATGGTGCGAAGATGGCCGCGTGTGCCAGACGCGCGATGGCGGCGACAATGTGATGCGTCGCTTCACGGTGGAAGGGGAACTGCTGGTCGGTGCCGGTCAGAAGCTGATCTACATGCCCGACCAGCTAGGCTCTGCCAGAGACATACTGGATGGCACGACGGGCGGCCTGGTCGCGGCCTATGACTTTACGCCTTACGGCAGTATTGCCCGCAGTTACGGCAACACCAACGTACACTACCCCTTTGCCGGGCTATTCGTGCACCCAGGCCAAGCCACTCTCAATTTCGCCACGTACCGCCAGTTGGATGGCGTCACCGGCCGGTTTCTCAATAGAGACCCCATCCGGGAGAATGGAGGTACTAATCTATATAGCTATGTCCAAGGGAGCCCAGTCGGTTATTACGACCCGATAGGACTCGATGCTAAGGATAGCTTTTATGCATTAGGACTCGGTGTCAGAAATTCCTATATTCCATTAGGACCTGACATCAACGACCATTACGATCCCACTCATTATAATCCCGCCGACCGTGTCCCTAGTTCAGTCCCGAGGCCACCTTTTTCTCTGGCCGGCGTGGACCTCGCAGCGCCATCGCCAAGTGGAAGTTCAGGTAACGGCCAGAAATCGAATCCTAACTCTGATAGCGGTGGGGTGAAGCCATGCGAACCCGATTTTCCAAATAAATTCCCATGGTTCCCGACCGACGAGTCTTTCCCGCCATTGGCACCGCAAGAGGAATCTAGTCCAATCATGTGGAGGCTCGTCTTCCCCGGGGAGTTCGTCCCCGTGCCATAAATCGCTGTAGCAGGGGAGCGCGCGGTACATGTTCCACTTGGCACAAACAGGGATGGAGCGCAGCACATGCGCCCCACCCGAAACGGGCCGTTTTACCATTGCAACTTGGCGTATTCGGTTTTGGCTTGCTTGTAGATGGGAACGTCAGGATCGGCATCTTTCCAGAGAGTGAGGAAATTCTGATACGCGTTGCGGGCTTTATCGCGGGCGCCGGGACCTTTGCCTGCATCTAGCGCGTATGCGCGCGCCAAACCTAGGCGCGCTAGCGCTCCCCAGGGAAAGTTCGCTACCAGCCCGTAGTGGTCGACGAACTTCTGAAATTCGGTTGCCGCAGCTTTGCCGTCGCGCAGCATGAGATAGGCTTCGCCCCGCAGATAGACTGGGCACAGCACTACGGTGAGGTTCGTGGGTGTGCCGAGATCGATGGGCTCTGCCACTTTTAGTAGTTCGATTGCCCGGTTAGGATCTTTTCGCTCCAGAGCGAGGGCTGCACGGATTGTGGGCAGCCAATACTTCTGGACCAGCGTGTCCAGCGGAAAGGTCTTATCAAGTTCCGCTGCTATCTTCTCCGCGCGTGATGTATCGCCTGCCCGGGCCAGCGCCAGCGCCGCCATCTCCCGTACATCGCGGTTTGGGGCCAGCTTCAGCGAAGCATCGGCGTCGTCGCGCGCTTGGTTCCGGTACCCCGATTCCACTTCTCGCAGCGCCGCCACTGCCTGATATGTCGCGGCAGTTTCTTTGGCGTCGTTTTGTTGGGCTGAATCCATCGCCCGCGTGGTCAGTTCGCGCGCGCTCCTTAACCTCCCATACCAGCCTTCCGTATCCGCTTGCGCGGACAGGAGCAGGTCCTCCGCGCCCGGCTTGCCTATGGCGGCCGAGGCCAGTTGCGTTTGCTGCTCCGCGTCGCCCATTAGAAAAGCTAAGAGATAGCGATTCTGCAGCAGCGTTTGGTCCTCCCCCGTGCGCTCCTTGGCCAACCTGTACGCCGCCTCGGCCTCATCCAGACGGTTGACGCTAGCGTAGGCATAGCCGAGGTTGCTAAAGCCGATCGGACCAGGATCATCCTTTGCCACACGGATTACTCTTTGTGCCTGCGCCAACCCGTTCCTCCAGTCCCCAAGATACGTGTAAACAATTCCCAGATTCACGATCGGCCTACCATCGCGCGGATAGATCTGCTGCCATAGTTCGAACACTTGCGCAGCCTTTTCCAATTCTCCCGTGACAAACATGTAGTAGAACGACTCGGTCTCAAGCCGCTCCAGTTCGCTCACCTGCTTCCGCAGCGCGTATGCTTTGCGTGCATACTCGGCTGCCAGCGCCACTTCGTTGAGGTCCCAATATGAGGCCGCCAAGCTTGCATACCCGAGAGCAAAGTTCGGGTCGAGTTCCACCGCTCGCTGGTAAAAGGGCAGGGATGCAGTTTCTCCTTTCGCAAGCTCTATTTTGCGGCCCAGGCTAAACGCTTTTAGCGCCTCCAGCGATGACGTGGTCGCCACGTCCGATAACGGGGTGGCGTATTTCTGCACCGAACTGAGCGACTCGCCCAGTTTGCTGCGCAGAGTTATGGCGGCGGCGTCCAGAGCTTTCAGCACCGCTTCTTTTCGGGGCGCCTGCTCCTGTACTTCCAGCAGGACGTCGCCGCTTTCACAGTTCACTGCCTTCAGTCCAATGACGAACTGACTGCCTAAGCTGGCAATCGAGCCGGTCAGCATGGCTTTGCTGCCGGTACGCTGGCAGACCTCGCGCGTGATCTCCGGCGTTAGGCGGTCAGTGGCAGGGCGGCCCATCAACTTCAGGGTCCGACTCACCTTGCTTTGGGGAATCAGCTCAAGAAATGGCGATTGTTCCAGCTGAATCGTTAGCCCCTGCTTCAATGTGTCATCGAATACGGGTTCGGCGGTCTTGTTGTCGAAGTCGGCCAGCACGATGGTGTCTTTATCAGTGAGCACGGGTCTTTTGTGCGCGCGCCAGCGCCAGTACAGCCCGCCGCCGACGATCACAGCTAATAACGCGACTAGCGCTCCCACGCTCCAGGAGAGAATGCGCCTTCGTCGGGTGACTGTGTTTTGATCGGTAGTTTCGATCCGCGTCGTGGCCGTTCCGGCCGGGGCTACAACACGCGCGAGCTCGCGTAAATTGGCTCCCAACTCCTTCGCCGACTGATAACGCACATGGCGGTTTTTCTCCAGCGCATGATCGATGATGCGTCCCAGCTTAGCTGGGAGATTAGAGTTCAAGCTGGTGGCCGCAACCGGCGTTTGATGCAGTACGGCGTCAAACAGTAGAGCGGGCGTCTCCCCGCAAAACGGCGACGTGCCTGTCGCCATCTGGTAGAGCACGACGCCGAGCGAGAACAGGTCCGTGCGCGCGTCCAGGCGCTCGCCGCAGATATGCTCCGGTGACATGTACGCGGCGGTGCCAATCGCTATTCCCGTCCGACTGAGCTTCAGCAGCGCCAGCGCAGAAGCATCTCCAAGCAGATGCGCATGCCGTTCGTCTTCCACCGCCCCGCTGCCATCGCCCTGCACTAGCTTCGCCAGACCGAAATCCAGGATCTTAACTACACCATTTGTAGTAATAAAAATGTTCGCAGGCTTGATATCGCGGTGGATGATACCTTTTTCGTGTGCCGCCTCCAATCCCTCGCAAACCTGGATAGCTATATCCAGGAGCTTCTCGATAGGAACCGGCGCAGATTTTCTGGCGGCATCCGGGGCAAAAGAGTCGCGCAACGTGTGGCCAGTCAGCAGCTCCATGGCTATGAAGGGCTGCGTCTCGTGTGTTCCTAGCTCATAGATGGAGCAAATGTTGGGATGGTTCAGCGAAGAAGCCAGGCAGGCTTCGCGCTCCAGTCCCGATAACGCATTGCTGTCGGCGCTGAACTCCTCAGGCAGGAACTTTAAGGCCGCGAGGCGGCGGAGCCGCAGGTCCTCGGCTTTATAGATGACGCCCATACCGCCGTCACCTACGATTTCCAAGATGCGATAGTGGGAGACTTCCTTGCCGATTAAGCTATCACCTAAAACGGCCTCGGTCCTGGACTCACGATACTTGCTAGCCTCCACTTCAGCACCAGTTGCGGGTGGCAGCCAAACAACGGGAACGATCAGGCGATAGCCTCGACGAGCCACCGTCTCGATGTACTTCGGTTGTTCTGGTGAATCGCCGAGTACACGACGGAGCCTCTTAATAGCTGCCTTGATGCCAAGATCAAATTCAACAAGAGTGCCGTTTGGCCAAAGTTGCTTTTGCAGCTCTTCGCGAGTTAGCAATTCACCCTCACGCTCGATGAGGGCAAGCAACAGCCGGAAGGATTGCTCTTGCAGGACAATCACCCGGTTCTCTAAATGCAGTTCTCCTGCCTTGACATCAAGGTCAAAGAGGCCAAAACGGACGCGGACCGAGGTTTCTTGTTTCACAATACGAGGAGACAAGGCGAGCCAAAGCGCGCGCCATTAGTTGGCCACATTGTAGCAAGGCCGTTGTTTGCCGGTAAGGAAATACTGACAGTTCTCAAGTTGTCACCGGCGGTGACAGTCCGACAGGCGCACTCACCAAATAGCGGAACTGGGCGAGCGAGCCAGGCCGACAAACGGGAATGCGAGCAGAGCTTATCCTTTAGATTGTTGGGTTTAGCCAAGTCACCAACGGGTCACCGACAGGTCACTGACGGAATATTGTTTTCGCCGAGATTTTGCGGGAAAGTCTCAGCCGACAGTGGGGTTGTTCGCAACTACGGCTATTGAGCGCAGTTGGTTTCGCGGCATGGGCGCTTTCGATGCTTATTGGCGTCGGGCATCTGATAGCGGAATTCCCATGCCATGACATTCGTTCGCGAAGTCAATTGTCTATTTTTGATGATCGGTTCCCTAGCTTTCGGAAGACGGCAGGCCGTTTCATTGTGCGACTAGCAGACTTCCGACGGATTTGAATGTCTCGGCTACAGCGGGCAGGGCAGTTGCCTTCTCAATAGGGTGATCAGATTGACTCACCGAACGACTCGGTAAGTGCGTTGGCAGTCTCTAACTTAAACCTTATGGCCACGACTCGAAGAAATATACTAGCCGGAGCTTTACTGGCAATTCCTTTTAGCCATTATCTGAGTGGCCTCGATCCAGAACCAAAGTCGGATGAAAGAGCTGAGTCAGCACTTCAGCTACGCCAACGCAGGGCCCAAGCCCAAAGCAATGTCCCTGCGGATGTGTCAACGCCGAATACTGACGAAATCAAGATTCCCAACTGGACGGCCTGTTTTACAAAAGGCCTGCCACAAAACCGATTTGGGGAAGTTGAGCCAAGTGCCTACAGATCTTTGCTCGCGGCTGTAGGCTCAGGCATGCATAACGACTTCGAAAAGATTCCTAAAGGAGTTGGACGTAAGCTCAATAATCCGGAGGCGGCATTTACTTTCCATTTGGAAGGCGGAGATCCGCATCGATTTGGTATTCCGCCTGCTCCCTCTATCACATCGGAAGCGTCCGCAACGGAAACTTCGGAGCTATACTGGCAGGCTCTTTGCCGCGATATTGCATTCTCCGATTACGAAAGTTCTTCCTTAGCCCACCAGGCCGCACAGCACCTCGGGTTAACGCCTGCTAGTGTTTTTCGCGGTCAAACAGAAGCAGCTCTGCAGGGACCGTATGTTTCCCAGTTCCTTCTAAAATCGATTCCCTATGGCAGCGGTAAACTCGAGCAACGCTACCAAGTACCAGCCGCACATTCAGATTTCATGACATCGGTCAGCGAGTGGCTCCAGATTCAGTCCGGGACACCACCGTGGCGGGAAGTAACGTACCACTCAACTCGACGATATATTCGCAATGGCCGTGACCTCGCGGAATGGGTGCACTACGATTTCCCTTATCAAGCTTATCTGAATGCAGCTCTCATTCTGCTCGACACCGGTCCTGCAACAATACTCAACTGTAACCCCTTCAGAAGTTTTGCCAACCCTTATCGCAACTCGAAGGTGCAGGAGGGCTTCGTCACATTCGGCGCGGCTGAGGTAACCGACTGGCTTGCTCGCGTGACTACGTTAGCTCTCAAGGCTGCCTACTGCCAGAAGTGGATGGTTCATCGCCGTCTTCGTCCGGAAGCTCTTGGTGGGCTGGTCCATTACACAAGAGTGGGCACGCGATCATATCCAGTCGCCCCTGCACTTCTAGGCTCTCCCGCCGTTGATGCGACCTTTGCCCGCACTGGAACATACTTGCTCCCTCAAGCCTACCCGGAAGGATCTCCAATGCACCCCTCCTATCCGGCTGGCCACGCCGCGATCAGTGGGGCCTGCTCGGTCGTGCTGAAAGCTTGTTTCAGCGAAGAAATGCTTTTGCCGGGGTGCGTAGTCCCGAGTACCGATGGTCTCTCCCTGCTTCCGTGTTCAGGGTATGGTCCAACGATCGGAGCAGAAATCGACAAGCTCGCGTTCAACCATGCTCTGGCCCGCAATTGGGCCGGCATCCATTTTCGATCCGATGATATGGCAGGTTTAAGACTGGGCGAGGATGTTGCAATCTCGATGCTCCAGGATCTGGCTTGTACATATACCGAGGATTTCAAAGGCTTTCACTTTACAAGAATAGACGGAACGAAGATTCACATCACGTCGCAAGGCGAAGTGATCACAGCATGAAACCGCGGTGGCGAGTGAGGAGTATCGCTGGCATGGACGTTGTTCCTGGGATTATGCAGGATGGGCACAGATATACGAAGGACGAGTGAGGAGCGCTCCCACGTTGATGTTTTGGTCCGGGATCGTGCCATTGATTGTGGCAGGGACTGAACTGGGAGTAACCTATGTTTACTCGCTTAACTAAAATCCTGGTTACTCTCCTGATTGTTGGCTTGAGTACGGCCTGGGCACAGCTTTCGCCGGGCATCTATGCTCCGGCCAATGGCTCGACGCTCACCAGCACCACCGTCACCTTCCAATGGGGCGCCTATTCTGGCGCGACTGCTTACTGGCTGGATGTGGGATCGACGCAGGGGGGCAACAACTATGCGCAATCGGGCAGCCTCAGCAGTTCAACCTTCTCGTATACCGTCAATGGACTGCCCTCAGATGGAAGCCCGGTCTACGCGACATGGTGGTACTACGTTGGCGAACAGTGGCAGTACATCGAGTACAACTATACGGCCTTCAACAGCGGCAGCTCGATAGGCGTGGTCACGTCGCCGACTCCGGGCTCGACCCTGAGCGGCAGCAGCCAGCTGTTTAGCTGGACGCCGGGCAGCGGTGCAACCGCCTACTGGATTGACGCCGGCAGCGCGCCGGGCGGCAATCAGTACTTCCAGTCGGGCAACATCGGCAACGTGACCAGCTACACCGTCAGCGGGTTGCCCACCAACGGCAGCACGGTCTACGTGACTCTGTACTCGCTGGTGAACGGACAGTGGCTGAACAACCAGTACACCTACACAGCCTCCAACCTGGCAGGATCGCAGGGCGTGCTGACCATGCCGACGCCAGGTTCGCAGTTCACCGCCACCACGGTCACCTTCGCGTGGACGGCGGGCGCGGGTGCCTCGGCGTACTGGCTCGACCTGGGCAACGTTCCGGGCGGCAACCAGTACTTCCAGTCCGGCAACTTGGGCAACGTGCTGACGGTCACGGTCAGCGGACTGCCCAGCAACGGCAGCACGATTTACGCCACGCTGTACTCGCTAGTCGGCGGTCAGTGGCTCCCGAACTCGTACACCTACACCGCCTACAACCAGGCGGGAGTGTTGGGTGTGATCCAGACGCCGGCTCCGGGCTCGACCCTGAGCGGTAACAGCGTGCTCTTCACTTGGAGCGCCGGCTCCGGCGCGACGGCTTACTGGCTGGACGTCGGCAGCACGCCTGGCGGCAACGACATCTGGCAGTCGGGCAACTTAGGCAACGTGCTGCAAGACACGGTGACCACTTTGCCGGCCAACAACACCCCAATCTATGTGACCCTGTGGTCGCAAGTCGGAGGGCAGTGGCTTTACAACGAATACAATTACACTTCAGGTGGAAGCTTTAGCTTGAGTGTCAGCCCTTCCAGTGCTGGTCTTATCCAAGGGCAACAAGTCAGTTACGCCGTCAGTCTTACCAGTTCCAATGGTTTTGCCGGTCTGGCGACGCTCTCCGTAAGCGGAGTGCCCGGTGGAATCCAGGCTACCTTCTCGCCACCTGCTATCGGTGCGGGCCAGCAATCCATCTTAACTCTGTCCGCTCCTTCAAATCAGACCCTCGGCGTATCAACTCTCACGATTTCCGCCTCGGCTGCTATTGGCGGACAGCAGTCCGCCACCGCAACGCTGCAAGTTCAGGCGGTATCGACGTCATTTGTCGGGCGAACTGTGGTTGATGATTACCTGCGCACTCCGATAGCGGGTGTTACGGTTCAATTCCTTGGAGTGGACGCCTCAGGCAATCAGACCGGCTGCACTGGCCAAACCGTCTCAGACGGAGGCGGCAACTTCTCGTTTTCGAACCTTCCTCCGAACTGCACCGGTCCGCAATTGATCGGGTATAACGGTTCCACGGCCACGTCACCTCAGGGCACGTATGCCGGCGTAAACCTCTCATACACGCTGACCGCGAATCAAGTGACCGGCTCGCCCGTGCTGATTCACCTTCCCAGGATTGACAATGCAGAGACGGTCGAAGTACAGCAAAACGCACCAACCGATCAAACCTTCACCTTCCACACGATTCCCGGGCTGGTGGTTACCGTCTATTCGGGAACAACTTTCTCACTGGCCGACGGCAGTCAACCGGATCCATTTCCATTGATAGCGGTAAATGTGCCGGTGGATCGATTACCGGATGTGATGCCGGCGAGTGGCATGCTCATGCCCTTCATCGTGGCATTTCAGCCGGCAAATGCGACAGCCAGCCAGCCAGTGGCGGTCACTTTCCCCAATACCCTGAACACGCCGCCGGGCGTCGACATGACGCTTGCTACTCTCGACCCCACGCGCGGTTTCATGGTCCCCTATGGCTCGGGAAAAGTCTCATCGAACGGAATGCAGATTATCCCTGACCCTGATCCTAATTATCCGGGTCACGGGTATGGGCTCGTTCATTTCGACTGGCACGGACCGATGACGCCACCTCCGCCGGGCAACAACCCGCGGTGCTGTCACAGTCCAAACGGTCCCCCCGATCCACCACTGACCGGCCCCCCTTCGTTTGGGGGATCGGGCAATGGGGGATCGGGGGGCCCGACTCTTCCTGGAGGTCAAAACCCTGATGCTGGCCAGAGCCTTGATCTTGGCCAGAACCTTGATCTTGGCCTGGAAGCGGCTGTGTTGGCTGCTTTCGATGCCGCTTTCGGTGCTGATTTCGCTGCTGACACTGTCGACATCGCCTCCGGGCTCGCAGTAGTTGAAGCCACGGACATCGGTACTCTTGCTGGCACTCTTGGTGGCACTCTTGGTGGCACTCTTGGTGCGGTTTCAATTAATCGAATCTATCGCTCGGGCTCCACTAACCCTGGACCCTTCGGGATTGGCACCGGCCTTAACTACTCGTACCAGCTCAATACCGTCCCATACACTCAAGGCATGGGCGTTATCTATCTTGTCACGCCTGACCAGAACCAATTGCCATTCAACCAACAAACCAACGGGACTTTCACTAACTCGACCATTCCAAGCCTTGCCGGTGCAGTACTCACCCCCAATTCGTATTATGTTTACACCTTAAGGTGGAAAAACGGTACCGTCTATCAGTTCCAGACAGCGGGCGGTGGGTTTATAGCTTATCTGACATCCATTATAGACTCTAACGGCAATACCGTTACCCTGACCCTAAGCCAGTACCAGCCATTGATTACCCAAATTACCGACCCGGTCGGCAGAAGCCTGAATTTGAGCTATGACGATTTCAATCGCATTATCTCCATAACCGATCCAATCGGCCGGACGGTTCAGTACTCATACAACGGGCAGGGGACGCTCGCCACAGTAACCAACCCGGCCGGCGGGGTGACGAGTTACACGTATGACCCTAACAATAACCTGCTAAACGTAACCGACGCTCGCGGCGTCACCGTAGCGCAAAACACCTACGACGCAAACGGTCGAGTCGTTCAACAGGTAGAGGCCGATGGAGGAGTCTTTACCGCCAGCTACACGCTCCTCAATCCGCAAACTCCCGCCACCAGTCCCGTACTTAGCGCTATCGTGACTGACCCGCTCGGCAACCAGACGAACTATCGATTTACTCCAACCGGTCTCCTCATCGATGTAACCGACGCTTTAGGCCAGATGCGGCAAATTAACAGAGATCCGATGCATGGCAATATCGTTGCCTCGTTCACGGGGAATGGGTTCTGCCAGGTTTGTCCGAGCGCTACTCTGGGCCCGCTTAGCCTCTCCCTGAACGCATATGGCAGCCCGTTGTCTTTAACAGACGCTCTGGGAGATACGACCACTCTTACTTATGGCCCTGCATTTAACCAGATTACTTCGATCACGAATCCGCTTGGCGACACGACGAGTTTCACATACGATTCTAACGACAATCTTTTGCAGGCGACGGACCCGAACGGCCACACTCGTTCGTTTACTTACAATGAATCCGGCCGAGTCACGCAAGCCACCGATCCGCTCGGCCATGCGACAACTATCTCGTACGATGGTTTCGGCAATCCGCTATTCATTACTGACACGCTGGGCAACACAACAAGTCTCACCTATGATGGGCTGTCCCGGCTGCTACAGATCACCGATCCGCTGGGCGGGAAGGCTTCAATCAGCTACGATGCATTGAACCGTATTGTCGCAGCCACTGACGCGAGAGGAAATAGCATAGGACTCTCCTATGATGCCGTGGGAAACCTCCTGTCGGTGACCGATTCGCGCGGAAACACTACGTCATTCACCTATGATGGAGTAAATCGTCTGCTGACCAGGACAGACCCACTCGGCCGTAGGGATACTCGGTCATACGATAAGAACGGTAATTTGGTGACTTCGGTAGATCGTCGTGGACAGACCGGTCACTTTACTTATGATTCCCTGAACCGATTGATGGGGGAAAGCTATTCTGACGGGAGCACGGTAACACTATCCTATGACGCACCTGGGCGACTTATGGGTGCGACCGATTCAGCCGGCGGCACCTTTAACTTTGGCTACGACGCAATAGGGCGTGTACGCAATTCCTCAAACCAGTTTGGGACAGTGCAATATCTCTACGACGCGGCGAGTCATGTCACATCTCGCCAGGTGGCCGGTCAGCCGGCCCTCACGTACGTCTATGATCCAGCCGGGAACCTTACCTCGGCCACTCTTCCCCAAGCTTCAGCAGGGTTTACTTACGATGCCGCCAATCGCCTCGTGAACCTCAGTCGTGCCAACGGCGTTTCGTCCGCCTATGCCTACGATTCTGTAAACCGGCTGCTCACGCTCACTCATTCGGGAGGGCAGGGCATCAATATTCCCCTTGCCTATTCTTACGATGCAGTCGGAAATCGCTCGATGCAGAACACGACGGAAGCACAACCCCTGACCACTCAGGCGGTAAGCAACACTTTCGATAACGCGAACCGCCTGCTGAGCAGTGGCTCGACCTCGTATTCCTACGATGCAAACGGCAACCTGATCTCTGCCAGCGGTACAGGCGGGACCACAACTTACACATGGGATTCTCGCAACCGGCTGATTTCGATCGCTGCTCCCGGCCAGACGACAACCTTTACCTACGATTTTCTAAGGAATCTCATCTCCATAACTAAAACGGGGTCCGTAAATCTAACGCAGAATTTCCTTCTCGACGGTTTGACCAATATCGCCTACATCGGCCAGAGCAATGGCGACAACTTATCGGTATTATCGGGACAAATAATTGATCAACATTTGGCAGTCATTCACTCCAACGGTCAAACCGAGTATGGTTTACCGGACGCGTTGAACAGCACCATAGCAACTGTGGACCAAGCGGGCGGGTTCCTGTCCTCATTTTTCTACGAGCCCTTCGGGCAGACCACCACGACAAGCAGCTATCCGTTTCAGTTCACAGGCAGAACACCCGTAGCGACCAACCTGTACTATTATCGAGCGCGCTACTACGACCCGACCCACGGCAGATTCATTTCCGAGGATCCCATTGGGTTCGGCGGTGGTGTCAACTTCTACGCGTATGTCTTTAACAGCCCCACCAATCGAATTGACCCGCTTGGTCTTTGCAGAGGCAATTGCGACAATCCCGACTATAATGCGGATCTGGTGAGTACCTTTTCTGACGCTGTAGGGCTTCTTCCAGAGGGCGGCCTCGTTAGCGACGCTGCAGGTGTTGCTGGTGACGCTGCTTCACTATACTCAGCTTCTACTACTAATCCGAGTCTTGAGAATCTTCGTGGCGTTTTACTTAGTGGCGCCGGCGCGGGGGTATCAGCGGCAGAAAAGTACACTGGTAGGGCGATTCCCCTCCTTGGCCAGGGCATTTCTGCAGTCTCCCTATATTATGACGCACCCAAGCTGTGGAAGGACCTCAAAGAATGCCTGGGGATTCAATGATGACTACGCAGGAAGGGGCGCGCTCTTGGAAGTTTTCTGATGCTGCTGTTTTCACGACGACCTCGCCGACCAAAGGCCCAAGACGGCGTGATCGTTTCGCGGTCCGAATCGGGCGGACTTCGTCGTTGGCTTCGATGATCTGGTTGGTGAAACGTGACGAGACGTTGCCGAAAACTCGTTAGTGGTTTGGCTGTCGTCCTGCTCGTGCTGGCGATTGCCATGCCAATGTATGCCCAGAACAACACTGCCTTTCAGTATTTCTACAACAATACCGGTCAGCTTATCAAAGTCATCGACTCGAGTAGCAACGAAATCGACTATACCTACGACGCGGTTGGGAATATCCTGCAAATCACGCGCGGCACGGCTCCCGGTGGTCTCGCGATACTCAACTTCACCCCGCAACAAGGCCCTATCGGGATGGCTGTTACCATCCAAGGGCAGGGATTCAGCTCCAATCTTTCGTCGAATACTGTCCAGTTCAACGGCACGCCGGCCACCGTTACATCGGCGTCTACGACCACCCTGGTGGCCATCGTCCCATCCGGTGCGACAACTGGACCGATTTCCGTAGCTGTTGGGAGTTCGAGAGCGACTTCAACCACGAACTTTACCGTGCTGCAGGTGCCGGTCATTACGTCAGTCAGTCCGAGCCAGGTCCTCGTCAATACGAATTATCCCTTGCAAGTGACTGGCGTGAACCTGACAGGCTCAACATTCGTTTTCGTCCCGGTGTTCTCGTACCCAACGATTACGGTCGCTACAAGTTCGATCAATGGAGCGGGGACAGCGGCAACATTGAACCTGAGGATTAGTGGAGGCCCCACAGGCACCTATGTTCTCGTTGCCACCAACTCTAATGGTCCTTCGAGCACCGTCCCATCGCCCGGCAATTCGCTGCAGGTCGAACTTCAAGACACTACACCTCCCGCCGTCTCGATTACCAGCCCACTGCCGGGGACTCAGTTTATCCAAGGCCAGCAGATTGCGGTGATGGTCAACGCGACGGACAGCGACGGTGGAGGCGGGCTAACTCAGGTGGGACTCACGGCAAACGGCACGGGCGTGGGCTCACTCATTAATCCACCCTACGATTTCAGCTACACGGCTTCGACCGTCAGTACGGTAACCTTTGTGGCCACCGCACGAGATGCCGTCGGCTATCTTGGAACCTCCAGTCCGGTTGCTGTTACGGTGATCGCTGATCCTCTTACCACGGTTACAGGTACCGTGGTTGATACGAACAACAACCCTGTGTCCGGTGCGACGGTGACCGCGCTGGGAGGACTACACTCGACCACTAGCGCCAATGGAACGTTTTCGATCCCCGGTGTTTCAACGATCCAGGGCAATGTTAATGTAACTGCGACCTTCACAACCTCCAATGGGACACCGCTTACCGGGACGTCAGCTTTCCTTCCGCCTGTGCGCGGAGGGACCACTAATGTCGGAACCATTACTGTTGAACCCCCTGAGACGAAGGTTCTAGTCGCAACCGGCTTAGACAATACTGGTTCCTTCACGAATACTTCGGAGGTATTTGACCGGAGTCTTGGCACGTGGACGCAAGTACAGAACGAGATTCCCAATATTCCGCCGCCCGGTGAGAACCAACTCTACCCCGGATTCTGTGGCTCGAACATGACACGGTTGAGCAATGGGCAGGTGCTCTTTGCGGGTGGCGGCTGCGCTGACGGTGGCATCACGACAAATGCTGCAAGCCTCTATGACCCCGGCGCGAACCAATGGGCATCAGTGACACCGATGAACTTTGGACGCGATCAGTTTGGGATGGTGACGCTCAACACGGGGAACGCCTTAGCGTTCGCCGGATGCGCCGGTAATTGTAATGGACCTAACTCCCAGGGCCAGTACCTCGCTCAAGTTGGCCCATCGGCAGAGATTTACGACCCCAGCAGTAAGGTGTGGACGACTGTTGCCATGTTGAATGCGGCATTCGGCTTCTTCGGATTTGGCAACTTCGTGCAACCGGCTGCGAGGCTCATCGACGGCCGAGTTTTGGCCTGTGACAACAACGGGGGGGGCTGTGAGATTTACGATCCGGTGGCAAATCAGTGGTCTAACACTGCTCCCCTCAACGACTCGCCTGCGCAATTTGTCCTACTGCTGACTGGTTCGGTGCTAGAGGTAAACAACGGGGGACTTGGAAGCGTGCTGTTCGACCCTTTCAGCAATTCCTGGGGAGCGACCGGCTCACTTTTGAGCCAACAATCCTTCGCGACACTTACCCTGCTAAGTGATGGAAGGGTACTTGCCTCCGGAGGATACAACAACAACACTGGCGCAGTGGTGCCCACCGCAGAAATCTACGATCCAACTACTGGAACGTGGTCCGCGACGGGGCAGATGAATGTGGCGCGCTATTACCACGTCAGCGTCCTGCTCGATGACGGACGTGTTCTTGTGGCTGGCGGTCTGGATCAGAATTTAAATATTTTCTCTTCAGCTGAAATCTATGACCCGAGCTCTGGAACGTGGACGCTGACGGGCTCCATGTCGCAACCACGAGGCGCGGCCAACGCCGTCGGCCTGCCGGCAACTCCGGCGGGTACCGGTGCCGTGGGAGGACAGGTTACATACGCCGATGGCAGCATTGCATCGAATATCCTGGTGACATTACTAAGTATCGACTCATCCGGCGTGTCGGCCCGCTCGGCTCGCACCGACGCCGCGGGTAACTACATCTTTGGTGACGTACCAATTCTGAACGCATTCACGGTGAGAGCATATACGCCTGACGGTGGTTCGTATGTCGATTCGGCCAGTACCACGCTTTCGACGAACGGACAGCAGGCAACGGTGAACCTGACATTGCCGGCTTTGGCAACGGTACAAGTAACAGTTTTTCAAGCGAACGGAAGTCCATTCGCCGGTGCGCAAATCGAGATTCAAACGAGTTCGCATCAGTTCTTCCGACCCGTTGGCACGACCAATTCCAACGGGATCCTGAGCATCCCATACGTGCCTCAGGGAAGCTTCACAGTCGAGGCGTTAGTTACCCCCAGCCTGACCCTGATCGGAACCGTCAGTGGCACAGTTACGGGTGGGGATCAAGGCCAGACTATCCCCGTCACGATTTCTGATCCGGGGACAACTGTGACGGGTACAGTTGTGGATATGAACAATAATCCCGTTGCTGGTGCCATGGTCGCATTAAATAGTGGGCCTACGGGCACGACGCTGAATGACGGTACCTTCTCGATTTTGAATGCCCCAACCGTCTTCGGCAACATTACGGCTACCGCCAATGCGACGATCAATGGCGTTCCAATGAGGGGGAGTTCGGCCGCAACGCCACCAGTGAGAGGAGGCGTTACGAATGTCGGAACCATTGTTGTTGTTCCGATAGGCTGTGGGCCCACGACTGTTTATGAGAATGGGCCGATCAATGGCAACGCGAACGCTTGGACAGTTAATTCTGGTTACACAGTTGCTAACAGTTTCGTTGCGGTCCAGTCAAATCTCACCAGTTTTCAACTCGGTGTGTGGGAATTCCCAGGCGATCAGATGCTTGCGGTAGATTGGTCTATAACTGATGCGCCATTTGGCGGGAATGTCTATGGCATGGGGACGGCTGTCGTGAATGATGCGTTCCTGTTCGTGAATCAGGATGGTTTTGAAGTTCACATGATTTTTGCTCCGAATGTGATGGTGACTTTAGGCCTCGGCAACACCTACTATTTGAATTTGCAAAATGCGACCACATTCCTAGGTAACCCGATATATTGGGATCAGAATAGCGGTGTCGGATGTCACTCAACTGGTTGTCCATCGCTAGCAGACGACAGTCTTTTTGGCAATATTCCATCCGAAGCTTTTCAAGTATGTAATTAACGTCAGTGGATACATGATTTAAGAGCGTTATCACATCCATCTCAGGAGGGCAAAGATGTTTGCGACTAAGCAGAGGACATGCGCGCTGTTGTTCAGTGCTGCTGTTGTGAGTTTCTTGGGGACTGCGATTCTTCGCGCCCAGTCAGCACCCACACTGAAGCCTGCGTTTGCTAGCGCAATAGCTGTTACTGGATACGTTGCTCGCGGTGTCCACACCGTATCCGTCTACGATTTGAGCAATGATGCTGAGACGAAAATAGGGAGCGGCACTTCCGTCGATGTGAATGGGAAATTCGTCGTAGTCGTAAAGCCCCCTCTGAAAACAGGTCAGCAGATCGTGGCGGTTGATAGTTCTGGCGCTAGGAGCAATGTGATAGTGGTGGCTGCTCCTCCCAAAGGACCACACGTATCCCCAACAGCACGACCGTAACTAACTGTTTGTGCCAACTGAATGTTAGTGTAACACCGTCTTCAACAATCTTCCGCAGCCGTCGTTGTGGGCGTAAAGATGTGGGTACCCCACGTGATCCGTCTGTAAAATATGATTTCCGACAAGAGGCAGTGCTTAGCTCTGCGTTCGTATTGAAGAAAAACCGAACAAGTCGAAGCGAAGAAGCGAAAAACAAAGTGAACTCAAGAGACGTATACTCATGCGGGCAAACCTAGAGGTCAGGTCAGAGACTTGGATGGAAGTTGTTGGAGATAAGTGTTGATGAAAGCTGTGATTATGGATGGCGATGGAGCAGTTGTTGGAGCATGCTTCTCACAGCAGTCATTCTCGGGTATACGACCGTCGTGTTGTTCGTTGCCTGGGCGATGCAGTAGGCTCCAGAGAAGTTTGCGCGCATCATGTCCAGAATGCCGACCGCAACTTTTCTCCTCGTATCTTCCGAAACTATGTGGAAGCAGGCCCGCGCCGGCACGCTCCACAACGGCGACGCCGCTCCTGATTTCCAGTTGCCTGCCTTAGATCGCAGAAGCACAGTCCGGCTTTCCAGTTTCCGCGGTTTGCGACCCGTGGTGCTGGCGTTCGGGAGCTGCTTCTGACCTCCTTTCGGCGGGAGGTTTCCGCCTTGAACACTTGAACACTTGAACACGTTATACGAGCAATATGGGAACGGAATTGCCTTCTATGCCATATACATTTTGGAGGCCCATCCCAGCGACCCAGCGACATTTGGCGGATCCAAAGCAACATCCGAGACAACGTGGTCTTCGCCAGTCCCAAGGATGAGAGTGATCGCACGGCCGTAGCGCGCACCTGCCTCCCAAAACTCGGCATTAAGTTTCGCGCTATGGTCGATGGTTTCGATAATCACACAGAAATCGCCTGCACCGCCTGTCCAGACCGGATCTATCTAATCGATCAGCACGTACGCGTGACATTCAAGAGTGGTCCCGGTCCGTTTGGTTTCAAGCCTTCCGACCTCGAGGTAGCTTCAGAATCTGTTTTGCGGATATTCACATCAGAAAGGGCTGGTTTCCTCTAGCGGTGCCAAATGAAGTTTGTCAAGCGCAATTGTACTTCACGGCTAAAGACATCGCATTTGGTCTTATTCCACGCATCCTGGCGTCGTGAAAGCCGATTATTATCTCCGAGCACGGGCGCGCTCTCATGACTTTGCCGTGATAATGTATTTTGTCGAGTTTAAGGTCAATCGCCGATCCTTTGAAACTTAGGACTGCGCCGTCACAGATAGCAACTCGTAGTCGCCCGTCGAGGACGTGGAGATTCGAGCGCGAATCTCGGCTCGCGAAGTTAAAAGCCGAAGGATCCTCCTGCCCGTCCACCTACAAGCGAGATCCTCGGAGCCAGTTCGATTCCCGTTAACCGATCTGCCGGCTGAGTCTCTTGTGTTCGCGATCATCCCGTAGCTGGGACGCGCGTACAAGAATAGGAACCGGCCAGTCCCGCCCGTTACTGCGCTCTTCGCACCTGAGCCCCTTCGCCATCAAGCCGGGCAGTACGATCAGGGTGCAACCTGGGTCAAAGTGCAATTGCGCCAAGCACTTGCCAGCTTTGCAGCATGAGAAGGACGTCATTCGCCTGAGGCTTTCAAAGGGCTCGGCGCACAGGTTAATTCTGACTTTGCAACTGGGTTTCGTCGGGATGATTTCCGCCTTTCCCGGTTCGTGTGAAACAATTATTACAGGCGAAGATGGTTTCGCTGCCGGGACATGCGGAAAGCAGGCGG
>Ga0335079_10002760_pt1 | contig 20192 bp, 20 predicted proteins | sample Lox_Sample_33_FD_206719 | JGI IMG/M metagenome (GOLD analysis project Ga0335079, IMG submission 206719) | Soil microbial communities from Loxahatchee National Wildlife Refuge, Florida, United States - Lox_Sample_3.3 | ecosystem: Environmental > Terrestrial > Soil > Wetlands | place: USA... | reverse complement strand
GCCGGAGCCGTCCAGGATGGCCTCGAGTTGGCCTGCGTGGGTGCGCAGGCGCATCAGCTCCTCTGCGATGTCGCTGCGGTCGGCAAGGAGCGCGGCCTCCTGTGCGATCCGCTGGGAATCGATGCCACTACCGTTCAGCAGGTCGGTGAGCTTTTCGCGGAGGCGCTTCTGAAATGCCGGTACGGCGCCGTCGCGAATCTCGTCCATGCGTCCCACCAGGCCGCGGATAGTCTGGCACCGCTGGTGCAGCTCCTGCGCGGTGGCCGCGCCTTCGCGTTCGCGTACGCAGTTGAGCACGGCCACAGCCTCCGACGCGGCCTCCAGAACGGTCTTGGCGACCTCTTCGTCGAGCTCTTCTTCGCCGTCGGAGCCGAGCATGCCGGGCAGGCGCAAAGCGCTGTTGAGGTCGGGAACGGCTCCGCCCACCCCATAGAGCGCGGCGGCTTCGCGAAAGGCGGTCATGTACGCCGCGAGCAGGGCGCGGTTCAGCGGCGCAGGCCCCTCCGACGCAGCGCGGAGGAAGGTGACGTTAATCTGCAAATGGCCGCGTACGACTCCGCCGCGAATGACGTTGCGAATATCGTTCTCGATGGGATCGAGCTCGTGCGGCAGGTGGAAGTGCAGGTCCAGCCCACGGTGATTCACGCTCTTCAGGCTGAACACGACCTCGCCCTGCGGAATGACTTTCCGGACACGGGCAAAGCCCGTCATGCTGCGTACGCTCACAGGTCCACCGCCGTTCCGGCGTCCACGAATTGCAGGTCGTGGAGCCGCTGATAAATGCCGCCGCGCGAAACCAGTTCTTCGTGCGTGCCGACCTCGCGGATGCATCCCTTCTCCAGCACCACGATCTTGTCGGCGCGCCGAATGGTCGAGAGGCGGTGCGCGATTACGATGACGGTGCGGTGCTCCATCAGGTTGGCCAGCGCCTTTTGTACCAGGATTTCACTCTCGGTGTCGAGGTGGCTGGTGGCTTCGTCCAGAATCAGGATGGGCGCGTTTTTCAGCAAAGCGCGCGCGATGGCGATCCGCTGGCGCTGCCCGCCGGAGAGCTTCAAGCCGCGGTCGCCGATCACGGTATCGTAGCCTTGCGGCAGCCGCGTGATGAAATCGTGGGCCAGGGCCGTCTCCGCCGCGGCGCGGATCGCTTCCGCCGCCACGCCGCTGCGCCCGTAGGCGATGTTGTTGGAAAGGGTGTCGTTGAACAGGAAGGTGTCCTGGGCGACGATGCCGATCTGCTTGCGCAGGCTGGCCAGCGTCACGGCACGGATGTCGCGGCCGTCGATGCGCACGCTGCCGGCGGTGGGATCGTAGAAGCGGGGGACGAGATTGGCAACGGTCGTCTTGCCCGCGCCGCTCGGGCCCACCAGCGCCACCACTTCGCCGGCTTTGACATCGAGGTCGAGGCCGGAAAAGCGGAATCCGCCGGGTGACCCGGGATAGTGGAACGCGACGTTCTCGAACGCGATTGACTGCGTGAACGACTCTAGCGCTGCCGCATTCGGCGCGTCGGCCACGGTCTCCTGGTGATCGAGATATTCGAAAACCTTCTGGGACGCGCCCATGGCCTGCTGGAAGATGTTGTAGATGCCCACCAGGCGCTTCAGCGGCTCGAGTAGCATGAGGAGCGCGATGATGAAGCTGGTGAAATCGCCCGCGGTGAGCGCGCCGACCTTGATCTGGAGACGCGCGTAGGTCAGCAATCCGACGATGGTCAGCGCCGCGCAGAAATCGATCACCGGCGCCGAGAGCCCCTGCTGCAACACGTAGCGCACGTTGGTGCCGAGCAGTCGCCGTCCGGCCTCGTGGAATCGCCGCGATTCGTATTTTTCGGCGCCGAAGGCCTTCACCACCATGTGGCCGCTGATGGTTTCCTGCAAGATCTGGTTCAACTCGGCCTGCCGGTCCTGGGTGCCGCGGCTGGTGCGGCGGATGCGCTTGCCCATACGCATCGTGGGCAGCATGACCGTGGGCAGCACGATCAAACAGGCCAGCGACAGGCGCCAATCGCGGCTGAAGAGCACGAAGAGGAGAAACGCGGCGGAGAATAGCTGCCGCAGCAGGTCGGCCAGAATCTGTGAGGTGGCCACTTGGACCTTGTCGACGTCGTTCATGATGGACGACATCAGTTGACCGGTGGAATGCGCCTCGAAAAACTCCGCGCCCTGCTTGAGCACCTTGTCGAAGACGGCATTGCGCAGCCTGGTGACACTGGCGAACCCGGCGTAGCTGACCAGGTAATTGCCGGTGTAGTCGCAGATGCCCTTGATGAAGAACGAGAGCAGAAGCGCGATGGCGACCAGGGTCCAGACGCTCCTGCCGTGCAGGGGCAGAATGTCTTCGAGATAGATCTGGTGTCCGAACAGGGGGCGGGGAAGCAGCGGCACTGGCCCTTCGGGCGCGTTAGGAATGAGCACGCGGTCAAAGACGGGCTGGATCAGCAGCGGCATGGCCCCCGTCGCTGCGCCTGCCAGCGCCATCAGGATGACGGCCAGCACGATGTGCGGCCAGTACTGCCGGCCGTAGTTCGTGAGGCGCAGCACGCGGTTCATGCGTTCACCCGCAGCCGCTCGATGGCTTCGACCACCTGAGCGACTTGTACCCCCGCGACGCCATCCGGCGACGAGAGCGCCTCGCCGGCGGTATGCCAGGGTCCCCAGATGGCAGGGTCGCTCGTTCCGAAGATCGCCACCACCGGCACGGCGAACGCCGCGGCGATGTGCGCCGGTCCGGAATCGTTGCCCACGAAGAGCGCGGCGGCAGCGATCAGCTTCTGCACGTCGCGAAGCGGAGCGCCCTGGACGGTGCGCCACGCGCGAAACGCCGAGAGATCGTCGCCGGCGGCGCCGATGAAGACCGGCTCCAGGCCGAATTGATGAATCTGCCCCGCGACGGCCGCGAAGTTGACCGCGGGCCACGTCTTACCGGATGCGGTTGCCGCCGGGTGGATAACAGCGATATCCTCCTTCACGTAAGAAGGTGGTCCGTCGGGGTACGGCGGCAGCTTGGCGCGCGGGATCTTGCAGCGTGGCGCGCCGAAGTGAAAAATCGCGGACGCCAGGTGCTCGGCGGTATGAACCACGCGATCGGTGCGCAGGATTGCCTGGGCACGCGGGATGCGCTGGTTGTAGACGAACGCGAAGCGATAGTGGCCGAAGCCTGCGCGGTACTTGGCGCCGGAGCGCGCCGTGATCCACGCGCTGCGCGTGCCGCCGTGGAAATTCAGGCAGAGATCGGGGCCGAAGGCGCGCACTGCGCCCGGATCGGGCCCGAGGATCTCGTCGATATCGGGGTGTCCGGCAAACAGGTCGTCAAAGCGGGGCTCGATGGAGATGCCGACGCGCAGGTCGGCGCGGTAGCGTTTCAGAATGTCGAGCGCGGGAGTGGTGAGCACGCAGTCGCCCAGGCTGCGCAGCCGGACGATGGCGACCCGGCCCCCCTGAGGCAGACATTCGAGGACACGCTCCACGGCCTATTCTTCGATCTTCGCCTCGTCGACCAGCATCACCGGGATGTCGTCGCGGATGGGATAGACGCGATGGCAGGCGACACATTTCAAGCCGCTTTGATCGGGCTTGAGTTCGACGGTCGCCTTGCACAGTGGGCACACCAGGATCTCGAGCAGGTCTTTGCTGATAGCCATAGCGAAACTAATAGTTTAGCAGTGGCGCGGGGCTTGCGCCCGTGCGGTCAGAAGCGCTTTGCCAGCCAGCCTAGTTCGAGGATGAGGACGACCAGGAGCAAGCCGACAATGCAGAGCCCGTTGAAATCCTGGCGTCCGAGCGCAGGCCGCCGCCAGGATTGGTGAAGGTTTCTAGAAAGCTCGGTCAGAGCGTGTTGCAGACGATCGCGGTGCAGAAACAGAACTATCGCCGCTATCACCGCCATCATGAGGGAACCAATCACGCCACAATTCTAACGCAGCCGGCCCAGAGACGCGGTTGTTATCGACGCTAAGCCGCCTTGATCTCCGCTCTTGCTTTAGCGATCACTGCCAGATACTGGCGCGCCCGCTCCTCGATCACTTCCAGTCGGCCCTCCTTCATTGTCTTGGCGTCCACCAGTTCTCCGCCCACGGCCACAGCGCATGCGCCGGCCTTCAGAAAATCTCCGGCCGTTTCCAGGTTCACACCTCCCGTGGGGATCATCTCGATGTGTGGAAACGGACCTTTGAGCGCTTTGATATATTTTGCGCCGCCGACATTGCCGCACGGAAAAACCTTCACCACGTCGGCGCCGGATTCCCACGCAGTTAACACTTCTGTAGGGGTCAGCGCACCGGGGCAAATCACCTTCGAGTAGCGCTTCACAATCTCAATCGTCGACACTCGCAGCGATGGAGTCACGAAGAACTGCGCGCCCGCGAGCATGCACACGCGCGCCGTCTCGGGATCGAGCACGGTGCCCGCGCCCAACATGATCTTGTCGCCGAACGTGTCGGCGACTTTTTCCAGCGCCCGGACAGCGCCGGGCACGGTCATGGTGATCTCCGCGGCACGCACCCCGCCCCTGTAACAAGCTTCAACCGCCTGAATGGCGAGGTCCGCACTCGATGTGCGCACCACGGGCACGATGCCGACTTCGGTAATGAAGGTGAGGATTTCCTTTGCGGTCATTGCTCTTACGCTAACACGCTGCCCGTACTGCGGCGCAACGCGACACCGGCACAAGTCGCGAACCGCGACAGTGCCGCATCGGACGTCGATTAACCCCGAAGGACGGAACGAAATGCGCCGCATTTCGTCATAGTTACTCATCCCACCCATATGTCGATCAATGACCAACTGGAGCGGATACTCAATACACCTCCGCTGGTGTCATCTCCCAGTCTGAGCCGCTTCCTGCGTTATGTCGTGGAGGAAACAGCCGCCGGGCGTGGTGCAGCGATCAAGGAGTACACGCTCGGCCTGAACGTGTTCGACCGCGGGGACGAATTCAACCCGCGCCTCGACCCGATCGTGCGCGTGCAGGCCCGCAACCTGCGCGCGCGGCTCGACAAGTATTACGAGACGTCGGGTGCGGACGATCCCATCCGTATCGAGTTACCCAAGGGGACCTACGTTCCGGTGTTCCACTACCGGACACCCGCGACAGTGTCCGGAAACGGAACAGCCGCGGCGAACGCGGCAGCACCCGCAGTCTCCGTGATGCCGGCCCCGCCGCCGCGCAGCCCGATTGACGAGAACAGGAAGAGTACTCCGCGTTTTATGCTGGCGGCACTGATTCTCGCCGTGCTGCTCTTCGGCATTGCGGCGTTCTGGGCGGGTCAGGTGCGGGCGGATCGTGCCCGGTCGCAACAGGCCGGCCCCGAGTCAAAGCTGACGCACGCAGCGGCCATCAATATGGTCGCTTCCGCCACTGGGTACAGGGTATCCTAGGGGGTTGACCCCCCAAGCGAACGCTGAACAGGAGAGACAGCCGCCGCGCGTGAGCGTGGTGGTGGTGTCGCGCAACCGCGTCGGCGAGTTGCGCCAGTGCCTGCAATCGATCGAGGCATCCAATGGACGCGAGCGCTACCAGTTGATCGTAGTGGACAACGGCTCGACTGACGGCGCGGCGAAACTGGATGACGAATTTCCGAACACACAGTTCATCCGGCTGCCGAAGAACTTCGGTTTGACAAAAGCCTGGAACCTGGGATGGCGCGCGGCCGACGCGGAGTACGTCCTTTTTCTGCACGACGACACGCGCCCGGAACCCAGCGTGATCGCCGCGTTAGCGGACGCGTTGGACACCAATTCCGACGCGGCGGCAGTCTGCCCGCTGCTGGTGGATGACGACGGCAAGCCCGCGCCGCAAGTCGGAAAACTGCCTCCGACCGGCGAATGGAGCCCCGCGCCCGCCGCGGCGGAACCGCAGCCCGTGGAGTTCCCGCGCGGCGCCGCGATCATGGCGCGTGTCTTCTTCATCAAGGCGATCCGCCAGATCGACGACCGCTATGGCCAGTCAGGCTGCGATGCCGACCTCGCGGCGGAGATCCGCCGCGCCTCACGCAAGATGCTCTTGATTCCCACCGCACGGGTGCGCCACAGGGGCGGCGGCGGTCACTCGAGCCTGGAGCGCGCGGATTTCCTGCTGGCCCGCGCCGTCTTTATCGGCAAGTATCAGGGCTTCGGCGCGGGACTGCAGGCGCGGATCGCCGCCGTGCTGGGTCCGCTCCTCGGTCTTCGGTTTGGCGAACTGCGCTACACCATCGCCGGCCAAAAAATCGACGGCACCCAGGAGTAATCGGTTGACCTTGGTTATCCGGGCCCATTTACCATTGATATCTGGTGCTTAGCGTCCTTTCGGGGATAGCATTAACCCATGGACGCACTGCTCTGGATACTACTGCCCGGTTTCACCGCGGTTGCCGCCGGCGTGCTGGCGTGGTTCATCATGCAGTCGCGGATGGAGGTCATGCTCGCCCAGCAGAGGGAGCGGCTGGCAGAGACCCGCGGCGCTCTGGACGCCGAACGGAAGGCGCTGGAATCGTCGCTCGACACCGCGCTACAGGCCGCCGAAGCTACAGCCAAGGGTGAGGCGTTCGACAAATTCCTCACCGAGCTGCGCGTGGAGCGGCGGCATTACACGCGCGAAAATCGCCTGCTGACGCACAACCGCAAGAGCCTGGTGCTGCAGGAGCGCATGTACTTCCGAAACATTCCGCTGTCCGATTGGATCGAACACGAAATTGCCCTCGAAGACGGCGCCGACGTGAGCCGCCTGGTGCGCGACATGACGGTCTTCGAGCAGGGCGTGGTATCCATCGCCGAGGTCCCCCGGCTGAATGAAGCGCCGCGCAATCGTAAGGCGCTCGCGTAAGTTTACAGGCGCGATCTCTCCCCCTTTCGCCGTACGTCCCGACGGGCGGTGTAGAATGGGAATTTCGGACTACGGAGAGAATGCTGACTATGTATCGATTGCGTCTGATCGCGACTTGCGTCCTGCTGGCGGGGGCTTCGAAGGTTGTGCTATCGGCGGGCAAAGGGGATCCCGAAAAGGGCAAAGCTGTTTTCGAGCAGTGCGCCGTGTGCCACAACGCGGATTCCGATGAAAAGAAGATGGGGCCCGGGCTCAAGGGGCTGTTCAAGAAAGACAAGATGACGAACGGCAAGAAGCCCACCGAAGCCGCGGTGCGCGCGCGCATCGACGAAGGCGGGCAGGGAATGCCGCCGTACAAAGATATGCTCAGCGATCAGGAGAAAGACGACCTGATCGCCTACCTCAAGACGCTCTAGCCGCCGCGCTCGGCCTAACCGAGCTTGGCCAGCACTTCCTGCGCTTTCTTGACGATCGGGTCGTTCTCGACCTTCTTCTGCGCTCCCGTATCCGTGGTCGGGTTTTCGGGCAACGGCTCACCGTTGTCGTCCAGCTCAACCGCGGCATCGGTGTCGGTCACCACATAGTTCGGCGTCAGACCATTGTCCTGGATCGCCTTGCCTTCAGGCGAGTAATATTTGGCAACCGAGAGGATGATGGCGCCGCCGTCATCCATGGTCAGCGCGCGGCGCATGGCGGCGTCGCCGTAGGTCCTCTCGCCGACTGCCTGGGCGCGTTTGTTGTCCATCAGCGCGGCGGCGGCCACTTCGGCGGCCGCGGCGGTGCCCCGATTGGTTAGCACCGTCATGGGCAGCGAGGTGATCGCTTTCGCGGGATCGGCATCGAAATTCTGGCGCGCGATCTTCTGGCCGACCAGGTAGGTGATGCGTCCCTTGTTCAGGAACAGGTTGGCCAGCGCGATGCCGTCCTCGGGACTCCCGGTGGCGCAGTTGCGAAGGTCCAGCATCAGCTTCTTGGCGCCATCGGCCTGCAGCTTCTGCACGGCCGCCGCGATATCCTTCACCAGCGCCGGTGAGATGGCGTCCACGTTGATGTAACCGACGTTGTCCGCCAGCACGCGGGTCTCGACCGTGGGAAGCGGCACCATGGCGCGCGTGAGCTTCACGGTCGTGGGCTCCGAGCGGCGCACGTGGAACACGTTGATCTCGACGGTGCTGCCGGGATCGCCCTGCAGCAGGATCGCGGCGTAAGCCAGCGGCATATCTCGCGTAGCGACGCCGTTGATGGTCTCGATCATGTCGCCTGTGGAGAAGCCCGCCTTCGCCGCGGGCGAACCGGTGATGGCGCTGACCACTCCGACGAACCCGAACTTCTTGGAGAGCACCAGGCCGACGTCGGCGCGCTTCACGTCCTTGTTCTTCAGGTAGTCCTTGTACTGGTCGGCGTTGAGGTAACTGGCGAAGGGGTCGATGGCCTCGAGCATGCCGTTGAGCGCGCCTAGTGTGACGCTCTTCATGTCGGGCTCTTCGACGTACTCGCTCTTGATGCGGGCCACGACGTCGCTGAAGACGCCGATGTGCTTATACGTGTCGTCGGAGGAAGCGGCCTTGCCGACCACGTGCCCGACCAGCAGCAGAATGGTGAGACACGCGGAAGTGCTCACGACGAAAAACTTTGTGCGACTATTCATAGGTTTACCGACAGCTCTGGCGCCCTTGCCCATTATATCTACTCCGTTGGACGCGCCGCAGCCCCGATCGGTTCTGGGAAAAAAGCTGTCAGCCCACAGCGATCAGCCTTCAGCCAAAAACGGTCACCCTCGGGCTGAAAGCTGACGGCTGCAAGCTGACGGCTGGTAGCCGATGGCTAATATGGAGTTATGCGATCCATTGCCCTGCTGGCGGCATTTGCTTTTTCGGCCGCCGCCGCGGAGCTGAAACCGAAAACCCTCGAGGCATTCGACCGGTACATCCGCCAGGCGGAAGAGCGACTCGCCTCCGCCAACGTCTTCCTCTGGGCCGACGAATCTCCCGACCGCCTGCGCCGCGTCCGCGCGGGAGAGATCGTCGTCTCGCCCTACCTTAAGAAGCCCGAAACCAGCGTCCCCAACGGCCTCATCCACGATTGGGTAGGCAGTGTCTTCATCCCCGGCGCAACTCTCGACCGGACCCTCGCCATGGTCCAGGAATACAACCACCACAAAGACATCTATAAACCGGAGGTCCTGGATTCCCGCATCCTCGCGCACCACGACAACTTCTTCCACATCTACATGCGACTGCTCAAGAAGAAGGTGATCACCGTGGTGCTCGACACGGAGCACGACGTGACCTACACGAAAATCGACGCCGCCCGATGGCGTAGCGTGTCGAAAACCACCAAAATCGCCGAGGTCGAGAATCCCGGCAAGGCCGATGAGCGTGAAAAACCGCCCGACACAGGCGAGGGATTCCTCTGGCGTTTGAACAGCTACTGGCGCTTCGCCGAGCGCGACGGCGGAGTCTGGGTCGAGTGCGAGGCCATTTCGCTGACGCGCGATATCCCCACGGGCCTCGGCTGGCTGATCGAGCCGATCATCCGCAATCTGCCCAGGGAGAGCCTGGAGAATACGCTACGCGCGACCCGCAAGGTCCTGGTGCAGTAGCACCCAGTCGGCAACATCCTCCATGCGGTCGAACATCCGGTCGGGGCGCGGATCCGCCAGGGTTTCCGGCTGAAAGCCGTAGGTCACGCCGCACGACCGCACGCCCGCGTTTACCGCGGTCTGGATATCTACGCTGCTATCGCCGATCATCAGCGTGCGCTCCGCGATGACTCCGGCTTCCCGCATCAGCGTGTCCACTCCGATCGGGTGCGGCTTCTTGAAGTCGAAGCTGTTGCCGCCGTAGACGCGGAAGAAGTGCGCGCCGACCCCCAAACCGTCCAGGATCGCCTTGCTGATCCGCACCGGCTTGTTGGTCAGCACCGCCATCTGCTTGCCGGCGTCGCGCAGCCGGTCGAGCGATTCGCGGACCCCGGGGTACAAGGCTGTGTAGTCCAGATAGTGCTCGCGATAATATTCGAGGAAGAATTCCAGCGCTTCCTCCACCTGTTGCTCGGTGGCATCGGGGCCGAGCGCGCGGCGGATCAGAACCGGGGCTCCGTTGCCTACGTACGAATAGACGCGCTCATGCTCGAGCGAATCGAGGCCCATATGTGAGCGCGTCGCGTTCACCGCGTGCGCCAGGTCCAGTTTGGAATCGATCAGCGTCCCATCCAGGTCGAAGATGAGCAGGTCCATGTCTTATGCGAAGCTGGCCTTCTTCTTCAGCGTGTTGGCGGCGCGCGACATGGGTTTCCGGCGGGCCTTCGGACGTGCGGTGGCCAGGCCGTATTCCACCATCTTGCGCTGCAAGGTATTGCGATGAATCTCCAGGGCGCGCGCGGCGGCGCACTGGTTGCCCCGATGGCGCGCCAGGGCGCCCTCTATCATGCTTTTTTCCAGGATCCCGGTGGCCTCTACCAGAGAGATCTGTCCGTTCAGCAGGTGATCGATCAGCCCATCAAATCTGTCTTTCATTTTTTTTCTTCTCTCCGTTCGGCGAGCTGTGAATACCTTTTTCGACTTCGCTCCAGGCTTGTTTCACCTGGCCGTAGGTTTTGCGAAATGCTTCCTTGAGATCGTGGGGAGCCATCGACGCGAACACGTGTGCCGCCCCGGCGACGTAAGGCGCCATGCGTGAATCCACGATCGCGCGCGGCGGCTGATCCGTCCGCGAGAAGGCCATGGCTCCCATGACGATGGCGATCGCGATCAGCGCGGCGCGCAGCAGGCCGAAACCCGCACCCAGCACGTGATCGAAAAACGAGAGTCCGGTAACCTTCAGGAACCGGTGAACCACCATGCTGACCGCGCCGCCCACCAGCAGCACGCCGGCGAAAATCACGGTGAACCCGGCCGCCCCGGCCAGCGCGGGCGAACTCAGGTAGGGTGCGAACCACGCGGCCGGGATTCCGTAGAACCAGAGCCCCAGCAACAGCGCCAGGATGCCGCTCACCAGCCCGATCACCTGGCGCGACAGGCCGCGGCGAAAGCCGCTGACCATGCACACCACAACTAGGAGCCCCAATACGACGTCCAGCCAGTTCATAGCGCGCGGCCGGTCAGGATGCGGTAGGCTTCGCGGTATTTTTCGCCGGTCTTGGCGGCGACGTCATCGGGCAGCCCGGGAGCGGGCGGCTGCTTGTTCCAGCGGATGGACTCCAGGTAATCGCGGACGAACTGCTTGTCGAAGCTGAATTGCGCGCCGCCGGGCTTGTAAGTCTCGGCGGGCCAGAAGCGCGACGAATCGGGAGTCAGGACCTCATCCCCGAGCACAAGCTGGTCGTCCACGAACCCGAACTCGAACTTGGTATCGGCGATGATGATACCTTTCGTCTCGGCGTAGCGCGCCGCGCGCGTGTAGATGTCCAGGCTGAGATCGCGCAGCCGCCGCGCCAGGTCGTCGCCGATCAGTGAAGCTACGTGCTCGAAACTGACGTTTTCATCGTGGCCGGTCTGCGCCTTGGTGGCGGGCGTGAAGACCGGTTCGGGCAGTTTGTCGCTCTCGCGCAGTCCGGCGGGCAGGCGGATCCCGCACACCGTGCCCTGTTCGCGGTACTCCTTCCAGCCGGAGCCGGAGATGTAGCCGCGCGCCACGCATTCGATCTCGATCATCTTGGCGCGCTTGACCAGCATCGAGCGCCCTTCGAGCTGATCGCGGAAGTTGAGCATCGGCGCGGGATACTCATCCACGTTCGCCGTGAGGAAATGTGTCGGGGTCACGTCGCGCAGGAAGTCGAACCAGAAGATGGAGAGCTGGGTGAGAACGCGCCCCTTGTCGGGAATGCCGGTGGCCAGGATGTAATCGAAAGCCGAAATGCGGTCGGTGGCGATGATCAGCAGCCGGTCGTCGACGCTGTAGACGTCGCGGACCTTGCCCCTCGCGTGCCGCGGCACACCGTCCAGGTGAGTGTCGAGAAGAACTGGGTTTTCTGTGGAGTTCACGATTGCCTTCGCGCTGTCAATCGGGGGAGTTAATCCAAATGATACCCCGATTGCCGCCGAAGTCAATTCACGAAATCGGTGGGAAATGTTTTCGGACCGTCAAATCCTGATGCCGAAGCGCTCGCGAAGCTCGCGCGTGCCTTCTTTTGTGGCGAAGAACTGTTTGCCCCGTTGCACGACCCAGCCCTGACATGTGCACCAGGCGATGAAGCCGGCGCCGGCCGCGAGAGGATTGATTGCAGTCATGCCCGCCAACGCCCGCTGTTCCCCGAGGGTAAGGTGGGTTCGATGCCACTCCTCGTCCTCCTCCTTCGTGACTCCGAGTCTTTTCATCAGAACATCGTGCTTTTTCGGATTGAGGGAAGGAGCTTGTTTGTGAAACCGTTCATGTTCCTCTTTCGTGAGCGTCATGCCCATGTGATGGATTCTCTTGCCCATAACCGGGACTCCTTGTTCCCACCAGCAGGTTAGGGCCATAGGCGAAGCGAGTCAATCGTCGGAGCCAGGTTTTTTGATCGGCGCCGAAGGATTTTTCGGATTGCCTACTGCTTCTTGGCGGAGGTGTCGGTCTTCGAGTCCGTCTTGGTTTCCACTTTGGGCGCTTCGACCCTCGGTGCGGGCGGCGCCGGTCGGCGCGCTTCGACACGCGGAGCCGGCGGTGCAGAGGGTGCCGGCCGCGGTGTTTCAGCCCTGGCAGGCGGAGGCGTCGGGTTCGGTCCCGGCGCTTCGGTCCTCGCCGGCGGAGCCGTGGGCGCCGGCGCCTTCGCGGGCTCGGAATCCGATTTCACCTGCCGCGGCGGACCCAGCTTGGTGTGTTCCACCGGCGCGGGCCTCGGACCGTCATTCGGCCTGGTCTCGGCCGGCGGCTTGACGACGCGCGGCAGCGATTGGCCCGACGTGGCGGGTGGCGGCGATGCCGGCGGAGTTTGTGCCGGCTTCGGATTCGTCGGGTTGCCCTGATTCGGATTGCGCCGCGAATAATCGGGATGGTCCGGCGGATTCAGTACCACGATGCCCGTGTACACCGGGACCGGATAGGTGGTCTGCATCGGCGGTCCTGGTGGTCCCGGGTCGGGCGGATAGGCCGGTGGGGCGCCCGCGGAGGGCGGCGCGGCGTCCACCGGCGGCGACGTTTCTTGTGTCGGTGGAACAGGACTTGTGTCCTGGAAAGTGGTGCCCGGCAGCACGGGCGTGAAATGCGTCGAGCCCACGCGTAACGGCGGCCGCGCGGCTTCCAGCCGCTCACTCACAAACGCCGGAGAGGGAAGCGCGACACGAAAAACGGAGACCGCGAGCGGGTCCGCCGGGCGGCCCGTGAAGCCTGCGGGATCGATGACCTGCGCTTCCGGCGGGAATGCCGCCCAAGTCGTGTTCGCGGCCAGATACTGCTGCGGAGCGCCGGTCCCCGTCCACCGTTCGCCGGGAGCCAGCGGACCCCAGCCCGCTATGCGCAGACCGTACAACCAATAAACGTCACCCGGCTTGAACACGCCCGTGGAAGCCGGCGACCAGACCCAGCCGAGATCGCCTTTGCGCGTCCAGCGGCCGAAGTGATACGGCAGCCAGCCCCACGCGTCCGCGCTCACCCAGGTATAGCCGAGGCCGTCGTACCAGCGCCAGTGTCCGTTCTGGAACGGCAGCCAGCCATCGGGAATACGCGGCTTCCACACCGCGCCGATATCGGTTTGCAGCCACTCGCCCGCGGCATCCAGGTCTGCCACGCCAAAGTGCTGCGCCACGTGGCTCTGGCTGGGCGGCGCGGCCAGCACCTTGTCGCGCTCTTCGCTCCAGTGATCCAGGTCCATTGCAGGAATTTCGCGGTCCAGCGCAAAGCGGGCGGCGTTGGCCGGCTCGACGCGGACGGTCTGTCCTTCGACCAGGTCGATCTCCGCCGCGGGGCAAGAAAGACGAACTACGCCTTCGATGACCGAAATCCGGCTCTCCCCGGCCGCCGCCTCGATCCGAACCCGCGCGCCGCGGACCAGCGTCACCTGGGCACCGGGCAAGACCAGCAGCGACGTATCCCGGCCGAGCGGCTCGCCGGTGAAGTAAGCCACGCCGCGATCCAGCGAGAGCACCGTGAGGCGCTGCCCGCTCGAAAGCAGGGAGTAATCGGAGATTTCCATCTGGGACTCGGGTCCCAGCCGCCAGGCGCTGCCCTCGTCGAGCTCGATTTCGAGACGCGACGATGCAGCCGTGCGCAGCCAGGCCCCTTCCCGTAACATCAGATTGCGTTCAGCGGAAGACCACGGATCGGCGGGGTGGAGTTGGACGTCTACGGTCCCGTCGAATTCGCCCAAGCGGGCGTAACGGGGCTGGCCCGCAAAAAGCGCGGCGGGCAACAGCAGGAACAGCAAGCGTTTCATTCGGGAACTCCCCGTACCAGGTTTTCGGCCGGCTTCCCATTCCCGTCCGAACCAGTAACCGGCGGGCAGGGGACCCGTAAGTACCCCGGCCTGCGCCTTCACTTTCCAGCAAAATAGTGACGCAATGAGTGTATCAAGCGTTGCAGGAAAAAAGGGAACTTTTTGGGCGGTCAGCTCTCAGCCATCAGCTCTCAGCCATCAGCCCTGAGCAGCCGAGGGCCCGTTGCTGAAAGCTGAAAGCTATAAGCTATTAGCTGTAATGACCGACCCGGCGCTCCTCGCCCACATCTCGCGCCTGCCGCATGCCCGGGCCAACTTCAAACAACTGGTCCGGGAGTTTGGCGCCAAAGGATCCGGCCGCGTCGAGCTCGAAACCGCTCTCGCGCGCCTGGCGGCTCGCGGCGACCTCATCGAACTGCGCGGCGGGCAGTACGTGGTCACCGCGCGCAGCCGGGAGTTCGCGGTCGGGCGTCTGAGCCTGCACCGCGACGGCTACGGATTCCTCATCTCCGAGCGGCCCCTCGAGGGCATCCAGGGCGACATCTTCCTTCCGCCGGAAGAAGCGCAGAAGGCCATGCAAGGCGATCGCGTGATCGTCCGCATCGCGCGCATCGAGGCCGATGGGCGCGCCGACGGCCACGTCGTCAAGGTGCTGAAACGCGCGCACCCGACCGTGGTCGGCGAGTTCCACATTGGAAAGCGCGGCTGCTACGTCAAGCCACACGACGAGCGCATTCAGCAATGGATCGATCTTCCGGAGGGTATGCAGATTCCGGAAGCCGCGCAGTCCCTGGACCGAATCGGCGTCGCTGCCCGTACCGTGTCCTCGGTCGAAGAGCTCGACGGCATGGTGGTCAATGTCGAAATGCTGGATTACGGCGAGGGCGGAGAATCCCCGGCCGGGCGCGTGATCGAGATCCTGGGCCATCCCGACGATTTCGGCGTCGATGTCGAGATCGTCATCCGCAAGCACCACCTGCCGCACCAGTTTCCGTCCGAGGTCGTCGAGCAGGCACAGGACATTCCGCAGGTGGTGGATGCGCGCGGTCGGCGCGACTTCCGCGCCATCGACATCGTCACCATCGACGGCGAGACCGCGCGCGATTTCGACGACGCCGTCTGGGTGGACCGGCTGCCGAACGGCAACTACGCGCTCCAGGTGCACATCGCCGACGTCAGCCACTACGTGCGCCCGGGCACGCCCATCGATATCGAGGCCAGGCTGCGCGGCACCAGCGTGTACTTCCCGGATCGCGCCGTGCCGATGCTGCCGTTCGAGCTTTCGACCAACCTGTGCTCGCTGGTGCCGCACGCCGACCGGCTGGTGCTCTCCGCGCTGCTGGAGATCGATCATCAGGGCGAGGTGGTGGGCCAGGAATTCTGCGAGGGCGTGATCCGTAGCGCCGAGCGCATGACATACACCAGCGTGCATCTTCTGCTGGAGGGCGATCCCGGCCTGCAGGACCGCTATCGCCCCCTGGTCGAGCGATTCGAACTGATGCGCGAACTCGCCCTGGTGCTGAATAAGAAGCGGGTGCGGCGCGGATCGATCGATTTCGACCTGCCCGAGCCGCTGATCGAGTTCGATGAATGGGGCGCGATGGTCGGCGTGACTCGCGCCCCGCGCAACATTGCGCACCGGCTCATCGAGGAATTCATGCTGGCCGCCAACGAAGCCGTCGCGGCCCACCTGGAAAATGCCGGCGTCGAAGCCATCTACCGCATTCACGAGAAGCCCGACCCCAAACGTGTCATGGAATTCGAAGAGGTGGCGGCGCACTTCGGCGTGTCGCTGGGGATCGGCGCGATTCCGGTGAAACGCTTCGGCATCACCGACAAGCGCCGCGACGGCACCAGGAAACGCAGCGAAGTGGTGCTGGCCGACGCCGGCATGGGCATCACCTCGCGCCACTATCAGAAGCTGGTGGCGAAGATCGAAGGCAAGCCCGAAGAGCGCATCCTCAGCTACCTGATGCTGCGTTCGCTGCGCCAGGCGCGGTACAGCACCCGGAACGAGGGCCACTTTGCGCTTGCGGCCAAGACGTACACGCATTTCACCTCACCCATCCGCCGCTATCCCGACCTGGTGGTCCACCGCCTGCTTCGCGGGCTCCTCGTAGGACAGGCTTCAGCCTGTCCGGGTTTGGACGCCATCGCCGACGAGTGCTCCCAATCCGAGCGCCGCGCCGCCGAAGCCGAGCGCGAGCTGGTCGAGTGGAAAAAGACCAGGTTCATGATCGAGCGCGTAGGCGACGTGTTCGACGCTCTGGTCATCTCGACGACCAAATACGGATTGTTCGTCGAATTGGCCGACCTGTTCATCGAAGGCCTGGTGCCTGTCGACACCCTGCCCGGCGACGAGTACACTTATCACGAGAACGTGCGGAAAGTGGTGGGCAAGCGCACACGGCGCGAGTTCGCCATCGGCGACCGCGTGCGCGTGACGCTGGACCGCCTGGATGCGGCCGAACGCAAGCTGCAGTTCTCGATTTACGAAGATGAGCCCAGACGACCTGTTGGCCATTCCCGGCGGCGAGTATCTCATGGGTCAGGACGACGGCCGCGATGACGAGCGTCCGGCGCACCGCGTCCGCGTGGCGCCGTTCCGCCTCTGCCGGCACCAGGTGACTAACGCCGATTACGACGCCTTCCGCAAGGCCACCTCGCGCGAGAAATCCGAGTATCGCGACCGCGCCGAGTTCCGCGATCCGCTGCAGCCGGCGGTGGCCGTGAACTGGTTCGATGCCGTGGCCTACTGTCATTGGCTGGGCGCGCAGATCGGAATGCACGTGCGCCTGCCGACCGAGGCCGAGTGGGAGTTCGCCGCGCGCGGTGGCTGCGAAGCGCGGCTGTACCCCTGGGGCGACGCGCTGCCCGAGATCCCGCCAGACCGTTGGAAGCACGCCCCCGAGCCGGTGATGCGCGGCGCGCCGAACGGTTACGGCCTCTTCGACATGTGCCAGAACGTTCACGAATGGTGCAGCGACTGGTACGACCCCGGCTACTATGCCGTCTCGCCGGCGGAGAACCCGCACGGACCGGAGCGCGGCAAGCGCCGTTCGTCGCGCGGGGGTGCCTGGCGGCATCACATCAAGGTGGCCCGCTGCGCGGCGCGCAGCAGCATTCCGCCGGAGTTCCGCTACGCCGACTACGGCTTCCGCGTAGCCGCGTCGTAAACGCACTACAATATTCGTTTACCTATGAGAGTCGGCATGATCGGCACGGGCGCGATCTCGCACAAGCACGCCCAGGCCTACAAAAACATCGGGTTCCAGATTACCGTGTGCACGGACATCTTCGAGGCCGGTGGCCGCAGATTCGCCGATCAGTACGGGTGTGAGTTCGTTCGCACCTACGAGGAGGTGTGCCGCCACCCCAACGTGGACTACGTCGATGTCTGCACGTTTCCGGACTTCCGGCTCCAGCCCATCGAGATTTGCGCGCAGACCAAGAAACACGTGCAGGTGCAGAAGCCGATCTCGACCGACCTGGCCACGGCGCGCAAAATGATCGAGACCGCGGAAAAAGGTGGAATTCTGCTTCACGTGGTCAGCCAGCATCGCTTCGACGATGCCAGCCTGTTTCTGTCTAAGGCCCTGGCCGCGGGACGCCTGGGCAAGCTCCTGCAGGCCGATTGCTACGTCAAGTGGTACCGCTCGCCGGAATACTATTCGCGGCCCATCAAGGGCAGTTGGCAGACGGAAGGCGGGGGCGCGCTGATCAACCAGGCGATTCACGGCATCGATATCGTACGCTGGCTCGCCGGTCCGGTGAAGGTGGTGTGCGGCGTCTGGCAATTGGGCGCGCTGCACAAGATCGAAAGCGAGGACGTGGTCAACGCGGTGATGAAGTTCGCCAGCGGCGCCACGGGTGCGATCCAGGCCTCGACCGCCTTCTGGCCCGGCTACACCGAACGCACCGAGTTCCACGGCACCAAAGGCACCGCGATCATTTCCGGCGACAAGCTGACCACCTGGGACGTGCGGGACGATTCCGGCGAGCCCGCGCCCGTGGCCAAGGACGTTTCCAGCGGCGCCAGCGATCCGATGGCAATCTCGCTCGAGCCTTTCGAGCGCCAGTTCCGCGATTTCGGGGAAGCGATCACGAAGGGCCGCAAGCCGCTGGTGTCGGGCGAGGAAGGGTACCAGGCGTTGGAGATCGTGGACGCGGTGTATCGCTCGTGCCGGTCGGGCGAGAAGGTTTTAGTAGGGTAGGCCTCCCGGCCTGCCTTTCTTCTAATTGCTATCCAAATACGCCAGCAGCGTGGCCGCCACCCGGTATGCCGCGTGATAGTAGTCCGCGTCGATCGCGCTCACCTGGTCGCGCGGCGAATGCAGGATGGGCAGTGTCGCCTGCGTGATCCGGACGCCTCACTCGTCCAGCAGGCCTTCCACCTGCTCTGGCATCGGCCCCACCATGTCGCGGAGTTTTTCGAACAGGTCCTCGTAGAGCTTCGCGTAAGCTTCGGCGGCAGGCTGCGGCTCCGGCGCTGCTTTCCGCGCCTGCGCAAACGTGCGGCGCATGTGCCGGACGGCCACCAGCAGCAGCTTCAATTCGTCCTGGTTGAATCCGAACGTCTTCTCCATAAAACTCCCGCCAGTATCCAAGTCGCGCCTCCGCTGAATGCCAGGATGCTCGCCGCGCGCGTCCACCGGCCTTCTGCGCCTCCATCGTAGCGGAGTTCCACAGTGCACGGACCGCTGCACCGCGGTTCGATCACCAGCTGCCCCAGTTTATCGCCCCACACCCGAACGGGATTGCCGCCGGCCGCCGCCTTCCATCCTTTGTCCCAACTGATTTGTACGCTCAGGATCTGATCGGGCGTGAGGCTGGCGGAGATGGCCGCGGAGCTTGGGGCTCGCCAGTGGAAATCCGCCGGAGGATATGCCGGGTTTTCGAGCGCTGCCAGGTATCCCACGATCGCCTTCGACTCGTAGGCCGCCGGTTCGACTTGCACCAGGCCTTCCGCGCGCATCACGTGCGCCAGGGACCGCGTGCCGCGCGGCACATCGTAGATGGCGTCGCCGCCATCGCGCCAGAGCTCGGTCAACCCGTCGAGCTTCTCCGGATGCTTGATCGGATGATAGAACTCCGCGCTCTTTTCTCCGCCGCCGATCATGGCGTCGCAGCCGTAAGCGCGCAGCCAGTCGAGCGCGAGCCGCTGTTTCTCTCCTGCATAAATCTGGTAGATGACGTGCGGCAGCATGGGGTTGACGATGCCGTTGTCGAAACCGCCGGTAAGCTGCGGCGCGTCGCTGAACGCGTTCAGCCAGAAGCCGATCGTGCCCGGGGCGAAGACGCGCGATCCGGCTAGGTGCGCATCCAGCCACGTAGCGATTTTGTACTCGATGGTGGTGCGGATATCGATTGGGCGTTCCTCCTCGCGCGCCCAGCGGCGCTGATGAACGACAATTGGCCCGCAGGCCACCAGCGCGAGCACGGCTGCCGCCATGGCCGCCCGGCGTGACAGCCTCTCCACGAACGGCCACGCCGCGAAGGCGGCCGCCAACCAGAACGCCATGTCCATTTCGAGGTGGTAGCGCTCGGGCTGCGGCACCAGCGAAAGCCCGAACCAGTAGCGTCCCAGGGCAGACGCTGCTGTGATGAACAGAAACAGCCCGCCGAAGCGCACGTGGCGAGGCGCTCGCCGGGAGACCAGCCACGCCAATGCCAGAAACGCTGCCGCAACAGCTCCGACGAACGCCTTCTGCGCGGCGTCCGACGTGAATCCGTGTGCCACGCGCGGCGCGTTGGCACGGATCACCGCGATGGTGGAGGGCGACAGCCACGGCGCCACCATCGCGTACGCCCACACGCCGAGCGCGCCGGTGCGAATCCACACCTGGAGTGGCCGCACCTTGCCGGGAAGTCCGGCCAGCAGGTATGCCGCGATCCCCATGGCCAGCGCCATCCCGCCCAGCCAGTTGCACATCGGCACGGCGGCGATGGCCAGGGCGGCGCCCGCCCAATACCACGGCCTGCGCTTTTCCATCGCTACGTGCAAGATTCCGATGGCCAGCGGCAGAAGGCACATGGAC
>Ga0335079_10002759_pt1 | contig 20196 bp, 18 predicted proteins | sample Lox_Sample_33_FD_206719 | JGI IMG/M metagenome (GOLD analysis project Ga0335079, IMG submission 206719) | Soil microbial communities from Loxahatchee National Wildlife Refuge, Florida, United States - Lox_Sample_3.3 | ecosystem: Environmental > Terrestrial > Soil > Wetlands | place: USA... | reverse complement strand
CGAGTCGTCCGCCCGCGTGTAGCTGTTGATCATGAACCGCCGGTCGACGCGGCTGAGGTTGGGGGCCGAGCCGTGCACCGTGTACAAGGTCCAGAGCAGCAGGTCACCCGGCTCCATCTCGCACGTCACCGCCGTCGCGGGATCGAGACCGACGTTTCGCAAGTCCTCGTCAGGCGTGTGGCCCGTCATGATCGTGCCGTCTTCGGACAGCCCCAGATAGCCGCGCAGATGACTTCGTGGAATCACGCGCAACGCGCCGTTCGCCGTCGTCTGCTCATCGATCGCGAGCCCCGTGGTCACCGTGCCGTACAGCAGGTTTCGCATGGCGTTCGCGTTGCGGAAGCGAGCGTCCTGATGATAGCGGTAGAACGTGTACTTGGCGCCGGGCGGCTTCCAGTGGATCTGGTGGGCCATCTGCTTGATATCAGGTCCGAGGAACGGTTCGAGGACCGCAAAGTAGCGCGGATCTCGCCGCAGGCGTTCGAAGTAGGAGCTGATCCACGCCATCCAGTGGGCCTGCAGCACGACGCGCCGTTTCGCCTTAGGATCGTCGAGCACCTCGAACAGCAGGTTTCCGTGCCGGTAAGTCGCGTGGTGCTTGAGCCCTTCGGCGTAAATGCGGTCGGCTTCGCTTTTGACCAGCGCGATCTCCTCCCGTGGAAGGAAGCCGCGAACGATTGCGTAGCCCTCTGCGTGGACCTGTTCAACGAGATTCGGCACGGATTCCCCCGAACTTTGCGCAAGAGTGCAGCACCACCCGCCGGCGCTCGGCCGGACGGGTCATTTTGGCGGCGTGTCGCCGCTGAACGTGCTCGCAGTCGCTCCGCTCACCGTTCCGATCGTGGCGTGGTCGCTGACGAGCAGATGAACTTCGCGTTCAAACCGCATCTCTCCCTGAACTGTGGCACCGGGACCGATGACGACGCGTGGCACGTCGCCGTGGATGCCGATCAGCTCGCGGCTTGGCTTCTGGACGACGATGCCGCCTTCGACGTGCGACGGACCCAGAATGCTGATGTCGCCAGCCACGGTGACGATGCCGCCGCCGACGTGAGCCCCGTTGAGTTCGATGTGCCCCGACACGTTCCGCAGCTCGCCGAGCACTTCGGCACCTTGCTGCAGGGTGATCGAACCATTGACGGACTTCACTGAATGCGCGACGCGCGCGCCCGCATCAAGCTTGATTCCCCCGTTGACGGCCTTGAGATCGTCGGCACTCGCGTGAGCGCCGAGGTGAATGTCGCCATTGACCGATTCAGCCGACGTCACCTTCCCATTGTCGTCGACGCGGATGCTGCCATTCACCGTCTGCGCCGGCCCCGCCGGCCGGTTCGCATCGACATGCACGGAACCGTTGATCTTGTGCGTCTCATCGCCTATCGATCCGCCGCAGCCGCTCGAAGCGGTGAGCGTGCCGATCATGATCGCGCATGCGAACGCCCGTCGCCGGCGACTGGCGTGCGCGTGGCGGGCGCAGACATCGACAACACGCATGGTCGCGCTCATTGCGTTCCCCTTTGCCGAAGGCTCTCGCTACTCTACCAGCGGACGCGATTCGCTCAACAGCAACGGGCGCGACCGAGCGGCAACCCGCCGACTCCCGATCGCGCCGAACGCGCACGGTCGGCTGGCACTGTGAATCGCCGGCTCGTCAGCTGGCGGACAGCGATGCGGGTAGCGATATAGAGACCGCGAGGTAGGTCCACATCGCAACCAGCACCATCCAGCTCGCGAAATATGCGCGTATTCGCAGCCGCAGACGGTTCCCGCCCAAGTGAATGTAGGCGTGGACCAGTCGCGTGACGACGTAGCCCCATGCCAGGGCGGTCATCGCGGGCCCCGTCGTCTGCGTGACCATCGCGGCGAGACAGGCGGCGTAGAACAGCATCGGCGCCTCGAAGAGATTCGCGAAGTGGCGTCCGGCCTTGACCGCGTAGTCTGGCTCGGCCCCGCCGCGGAACAGGCGGAAGTAACTCGCCTCGACGACGCCCTCGCGCACCGCGCGCACGCGACTTCGAAACAGGCGGACCAGGACCACGAGGGTCAGAAGCACCATCACGTACATCGGATAGACGAGGCTGGATGCGTGCATCGCGCGTTCGGTCCGTCTCGGAGTGCCGCATCGAGTATCGCACACGCACGCGACGAGTCTGCCCGAGCGCCGGCCGCGCCACGCGAATGGGCGTGCGCACGAGCGCAGGAGCCATTTCGGATGGTGCGAATGAATGTACTGCTGCGTCGCACAAGCGTGCGCCGCCGCGACGGGGGTCGCGCCGATCAGGGACCGGAAGCCAAGCTCGGCCGCGCGGCCTCAGAACGCGGAGGAGGCGATCGTCATGTCGGCGCTCTGCCACGCCGCTCTGAAGTCCCGCATGGTCGTATCGGCTTGCGCCGATCGGTGCTGTGCCTTCAGCGCCGCGCCGAGGCCAAACAGTGACCACCCATTCGCCGGGTTCTCACGCAGATCCTCGCGGTAGGCGCGCTCGGCCTCGCCGGCGGCGCCGGCACGCAGCAGGGCCGCGCCGAGCAGGTGTCGCGCAGGGAAGAACCAGTTCTTCGGCTCGTCGTACGCCAGGCGATCTTCGGCCGTCACGGCCTTGCGCAGCAGCGCGATCGCGTCCCCCTCACGCTGCTCCGCGCTCGCGATCCGTGCATCCAATACGGACGTCGCGATCGCGAGCACGTCGCGCACGGTATTCTGGCCCGCGGGACTGTCGGCCGGTACTTTGGCTGTGAACTCGCGCAGCTCTTTCAATGTCGCGTGCGCGTCGTGCACGCGCCCGGTCGCGGCCTGCGCGACGCCGCGGGCATAGAGGTAGCCGCCCGTCAGCCCCGGCAGCCGCGGGTCGGGGCGGGGAAGCGACAGAATTTCCTCCCACATCCCGAAGCGGACGCGTGCCGCGTAGGACTCGGCGACGTACCAGTCGGTGCCGGGCATCGCGAGCAGCATCGAATCGGTCACGGCCGCGCGTGAGCGGTCCACTGCGGCGATCGTCTCGGCACGACGTCCCTGCATCGCCGTCGAGTACGCGAGGAACTGGTAGTTGTGCGCCGTGTACATCACCGGGTAATAGTCCGGCGCCTGCGTTCGATGGTAGTAGGCCTCGTCGGCCACCGCCGCACGGCGATTGGCCTCGGCCGCATCTTCGTAGCGACCGACCCGCTGCAGGATGTGCGCCGGCATGTGCACGAGGTGGCCGGCCGCAGGGGCGAGACCTGGGACCCGACCGGCCGAGACGAGGCCTTGCTCGGGATGCGGCGAGGCCTCGACCGCATGGATGTAGTAGTGATTGGCGCCCGGATGGTTGGGATCGACCTTGAGCACCGCCGAGAGCGTCGCGAGGATCTCGGTCGTGCCCGGTGCCGGTTCGCCGCTCGCCGACCACAGCTTCCACGCATTCACGTTCATCAACGACTCGGCATACAGCGTCTGCACGTCGAGGTCGGCCGGAAACCGCATCGCGACGTCGTGCATGGCCGCAGCGTAGTTCCTGAGGACCGTGACGGCGCTGTTCGCATCGAGCGGCTGGTCATTCGGGTAGCGGACGGCCAGAGCGGCGATCAGCGCCTTCTCGACGTCCGACGCGCGGGACGCGTTGTTCTGCGCCAGGTGCAGCGCTTCGAAGGCGACCTTGGCGCGCTCGGCGCTCAGGAAGGGAAGGTTGTAGTTCGGTCCGACGGTCAGTGCGACGCCCCAGTAGCAGGATGCGCAGGTCGGATCGATCGCGGCGGCCTTTGCAAACGAGCGCGTGGCTTCGTCGTGATTGAACGCCCACATCAGGCGCACGCCCTGGTCAAAGTATCGCTGCGCTTCGGTCGATGACGTCGTGATCACCCGATGTGCTTCTCCGACACCGTCGAACAGCTGCGCACCGTCGGCCCAGGCGGCCGTCGTCGTCGGTAGCGACATGAGGTGTGGGCCGGCGGACGCGACCGCCGGCGCGGCAGCGCCGACGACCGGGGAGCGGCGCGCTCCGCACGCGCCTGCGAGTAAGAGGAGGCCCAAAATCGTCAACCAGCGAACCTGTTTCATCACGCCGCCTCCTGCGCGTGCGCGCGCGTTCGGCAATCGTCCCCGGATCAAGCCGACTGGCGCCGGTGCGGCGAGCACTCGGAGGCACTGGGCCCGCTATGGTCGCTGGGACGACAGCAGCGACTCGATGCGAGCCTTGACCGCCGGGAGGTCGAGCTCTCCCTGGCAGCGCGCGACGATCCGGCCGTCGCGATCGATGAGCAGCGCCAGAGGAAGACCGAGGACGCCGCCATAGAGTGTGCCGAGATCCTCGTCTCCCATCGCGACCGGATAGGGTAAAGCGAATTTTCGAACTGCGCGGGCGGCCGCGCCTGCGTCGTCATCCATGGAGATGCCAACGATTTGCAGCCCGGCCTCGCCCCGCTCGCGCTGCCAGCGCGACAGCGTCGGCAGTTCCTCGAGGCACGGCGCGCACCACGTTGCCCAGAAACTCAAGAGCACGATCTTGCCGCGATAATCGCGAAGACGCAGGCGCCGGCCTTGCAGGTCCAGCCGCTCGAAGTCCGGCGCGACCCGAATGTTCGCCGGCTGGGTGCAACGCGCGCGGGATGGCGCGGGCGCGACGTCGCCGTCAGACGCACTGTACGACGGCGATGCCGACAGCCCGGCGACGGCCACCGCGAGCGCGGCCACCTCGGCGATGCGGCGAGCGTTCATCGACCCTTGTCGGTCGGATAGCCGCGCTCGACCCAGTCCGCGCCGAAGTTCTCGGCGATGTAGAGCACCTTGACGTTCGCAAATCCAAGCGAGTGCAGCTCCTCGTACGCCGCAGCGACGTTTGGACAGCGGGTCCAGGGGCAGCAGCCGCAATAGAGCACGATCGGCGCGTCCTTCGGGAGCTTCGCGACCCGGCTGCGCAGGGCCTGGATGCCCTCGTCCTGGCCGCCGGGGCCGACGTACTCGGCGCCAGAAATGTGGGCCTCGGCAAACAGCACCTTGAACCCGATCTGCAAGATCAGCGGCCGCGGCGACTTGCCGTCCTTTAGAGACGCCGCGAGGTCGGCAGGCTGGATCAGGGCGGCAGACGGGATGGACGAGGCGGGCTTCGCATCGGCCGCGAACGCGCCCGTCAGGGCCGCGACGGCGAACCAGAACGTGATGATCCGGCGGGGAATCTGGACATTCATGGGAGTGCTCCGAGGCAATCGCGGTATGCCTGCACCGCAGGCCAAGGCATCACCGCAGAAGCCGCATCCTGAGGGAACCTTTGCCTCGTTGTCCATGCAGGCGGATTCCCCTTGGAGCTGCCGTCCGGAACCCCCACCCGTAGGGCCGCACGCGACGGAGCCGGGGCATCGCTGGGTGCTCGTGGAAGAGGGCGATCCGGGCTAGGATCCGAGGGCCGGCTCGAGCCGCGTGCAGTATCGACCTTGGCGCCCGGTTGCGCCTCAACCTCGAGGGGGTCCTATGAGCTCGATTTCGATCCATCCGTCGGTCGACAAAGGCGTTGCTCCAGGTGCCGCCAACTTTGCGGGCGGAACGCTGACCTGCCACTGCGCGAAGGACCCGGTCGTGGTCTCGATCAAGGGCAACGTCGCGCACAACCACGCCTGTGGATGCACGAAGTGCTGGAAGCCCAAGGGCGCGATGTTTTCGGTCGTCGCGGTCGTTTCAAGGGACAACCTGAAGGTCACTGCGAACGGGCAGAAGCTGAAGGTGGTCGACGCGTCCGCGGCGATCCAGCGCTACGCCTGCACCGGCTGCGGCGTGCACATGTATGGTCGCATCGAGAACAAGGGCCATCCGTTCTACGGCCTGGACTTCGTGCACGTCGAGCTGTCGAAGGACAAGGGATGGGCGGCCCCGGAGTTCGCCGCGTTCGTGTCCTCGATCATCGAGTCGGGAGGGGCGAAGCCCGAGCAGATGGCGGCGGTGCGCGCCCGTCTGAAGGAGCTGAAGCTCGAGCCTTACGACTGTCTGTCGCCGCCGTTGATGGACTTCATCGCCACGCATACCGCGAAGGCGAAAGGCGTGCTCGCGAGCTAGCGGGTCAGCCGTTGCGGCAGATGTAGTCGACGGAGCCGCGCAGCTCGTCGACGTTGAGTTGCGGCAGCCGTTCGAGGTGATGGCGCAGGATGCCGCGCACCGACACGAGCACGTGCTCGAGGCGCGCGCGCGCGAGCAAGGGCGAGATGAACCGGTCGAACACGCCGGGCGACCGCAGGTACTTGAGTTCCGAGCGGCGCTCCTGGATCGAGAAGAACTGCGCCCGGGTCGCGTAGGAGAGCACCGTCGGCGTCAGCGCGGCGTGGAAGCAGCCCTCGCGCTCGAGACAGGTGCCCATGCGCGCATAGATCTCGCTGTGCAGGATCGGCCGCAGCGTTGCCGAGCCACCCAGCTCGTGATCTGCGAGCAGCAGGTCGAACATGGCCCAGGCGTCCGCCTTGCGCCCGCTTCGGTGGAGCAGGACGGCACGGCGAATCCTCACGGCCGCCGGCGCCACCGGCAATCCGTAGCAGCGCTCGATGACGTCCAGCGTCCGCGCGCGGTCGACCTTCGGGCCCTTGGATCCCTGGGTGATGCGCACGGGTGTGGTTGCGTCGGTGGTGCGGAGGCTGGCGGCGCCGGGCGCGGCGGGCCTCTGCGGAAAGCGTAGCAGGCGGGCTAGGCTCATAGGCGATCTCGCGAGTTCGAACCGACGATCCGTGCCGATTCATGCTCATCGCTGAGACCGCTTCGGCGCAAGCGCAAGGCTGTCGGCGATGAGCGACAACGCGTCGATCGATCCCTCGGGGATGCGGTGTGCGGCGCTGTCTTTGGCGATCGCCACACTGACATACGCGGGGCACCATTCCGATGCGGAATTCTCTGAATCCGACCGGCGCGGGACTCTGAGCGTGCGGTTCCAAGGCGTTCGTGCGCCGCGGCCTCCGCCTGACGCGCCGCCCGCGGCCCCTTATATATGCGTCGCGAGTGCCGGCGCCCGGCTCCCGACGCTAGCCGCGCCGGACGTCGCGTCGCTGCGAATGCGCCCACTCCCAATAGCGGGCCCTGGCCCTCTGCGCGACCGGCCCGTAGCCGAACGTCCGCGACTCGAGCTTCGTGACCGGGAGCACCTTCGAGTGGTTCCCGGTCGTGAAAACCTCATCGGCTGCGAGGAAGTCCGCCACCTGCAGCGAGGCTTCGATCACCGTGATGCCGTCCCCGCGCAGGAGCTCAATGACTCGTGCCCGCGTGATCCCCGCCAGGAACGAGCGATTCGGCACTGGCGTATACGCGCAGCCGTCGCGGACCATGAAGATGTTGGACGTCGCGGTCTCGGCGACGTTGCCGAGCATGTCGAGCACAAGCGCGTTGTCGAAGCCGCGCGAGCGGGCCTCGCGGATGGCGCGTGCGTTGTTGGGGTAGAGACATCCCGCCTTCGCATCGGTCGGCATCGTCTCGACCGTGGGGCGCCGGAACGTCGACACGCTCAGGGACGTGCCGTTCGGCTCGCCCATCGGCATCTCGGCGAGCGAGAGGTAGAAGCGGGTCGATTCGGGATCGGGGCACACAGTTCCGGCGTCACCCTCCTCGGCCCAGTAGCCGGGCCGCACGTACACGGGGACCTTGCCGCTGAATCGACGCAGGCCTTCCCAGGCGAGGGCGATGATCTCCTCCGCCGTGTGCAGCGGCTTGAGGCCGATGGTCCGGGCCGAGTCGTTGACCCGCGCCGCGTGCCGGTCGAGATCGGGCGCAACGCCGTCGAACCAGCGGGCGCCGTCGAACACGGTCGAGCCGAGCCAGAACGCATGCGAGTGAGGACCCGCGACATTGACCCTGCCCTCGTGCCAGGCGCCGTTCACGAAGGTCAGGGCGTTGAGGTCGGGACGGGTCAGGGCGTGCATGGCGGTCTCCGTTCAATGACCATCAATGGTCGAGGCTTCGGCAGGGATGGGATGATCATCGCATGATCCGGCCCCGGGCCGGGACTCGTGACGTCGATGCCGATGCAGGCGGATCCGGCGGCGGGTGGTCGCGAAGCGGCAGTGTTCGGCGGCAAGGGCCGATCACGTCACCCGGCGGTCGATGCACCGCACAAGAGTCCTGCAAACCGCGCGTCGGGTCGCCTCGTCACACGGGGCTGAGTAGAATGCGCAGCCCCTTGCCGCGACGGAGTCCACCATGCGCACCTCAATCGTTGCACTCATGCTCATAGGCCTCGGTCTTACCGCGGCGGCCGGCGCCGAGGACACCTTCGGCCCGGCGTCCGTCGAACCGGCCGCACAGTCGTTCAAGTTGGGGGCGCTAGAGCTGACCGCAGTTCGCGATGCACAGTTCGTGATGCACAACGATGCCAAGGTGTTCGGAGTTGACGTTGGCGCCGCCGCAGTTGGCGAGGTGCTCAAGGCGCACGGCCTCCCTGAGGATCGCATCACGCTCAATGTGAACGCGCTGCTCGTTCGTACTGGACGTCGACTCGTGCTGCTCGACTCGGGCCTCGGTCCGAAGGCGCACGGGGTCCTGCTCGCGAGCCTCAAGGCGGCGGGCGTTTCGCCCGAGGCGGTGACCGACGTCGTCATCACGCACTCGCATTTCGACCACGTGGGCGGCCTGCTCGACGCCGATGGGAAGCTCGCGTTTCCGAAGGCGACCATCCGCATGTCCGGCGTCGAATGGGAATGGATGAAGACCCAGACGAACGCCGCCGACCTCGTCAAGGCGATCCAAGGTCACGTCACGCCGTTCACGCCGGGCAGGGCCATTGCGCCCGGAGTCACGCCGATCGCGCTCGACGGTCACACGCCGGGTCACACCGGCTACGAGATCGCCTCCGGCAAGATGCGGCTGCTGGACATCGGCGACATGGCGCACAGCTCCGTGATCTCGCTCGCGAAACCCGACTGGAAGATGGGCTTTGACAAGGATGCCGCGCTCGCCAATGCGACCCGCCGCGCGACGTTTGCGAAGCTCGCGAAGGACCAGGAGCTCGTGTTCGCGCCGCATTTCCCGTTTCCGGGCGTCGGCCACGTCGCAGCAGACGGTGACGGCTTTCAGTGGAAGCCGGGCACGCCGTAGCGTGCGATCGCCACTCGGCGCTCAGAAGTTCGCGCGCGCCGTTGTCCCTAGGGTAACGACGGTCGTGCGCGGCGGACGCGGCGTGTGAGCAGGCCGGCGCGCCTCACGGTGCTTGGCCTCTGCGGCAGCCTGCGCGCGGCGTCGCTGAATCACATGATGCTGCGTGCGGCAGCGCGCGTCGCGCCGCCGCACGTCGTGTTCGAGATCTATCCGACCCTCGGGTCACTGCCACTGTTCAATCCGGATCTCGAGGCGGCCGATCCGCCGCCGGTCGCGGAGCTGCGGCGGCGGATCATTGCCGCCGATGCGCTCGCCATTGCGAGTCCGGAGTACGCGCATGGGGTCAGCGGCGTGATCAAGAACGCGCTCGACTGGATGGTCGGGAACGAGTCGTTCGTGCTCAAGAGAGTAGCCGTGTTCAACGCCTCGCCGCGTGCCTCGCATGCCCGCGCGGCGCTCGTGGAGACGCTGCGAACCATGTCGTCCACGGTGATCGAGGGCGCGAGCATCGAATTGCCGCTGCTCGGCTCAGGCCTCGACGAGAATGGAATCGTGACGCACCCGCAGATGGCGCCGGCGCTTCGTTCCGCGCTCGAGGCACTGTCGTCTTCGGGCGGTGGCGAAACAGGTTGAGAGAGCCGACCGGGGCGGGCCGTCGCTTCAATGACGGCTGCGGTGGTGCGGTAGCACCACCTGATCGAGCCAGTTGCGGATCTCGAGTAGGCGCAGGGCGGGGTCGCTGACGGCGCGCCCGAGGCCGTGCTTCCACAGGAGTGGGCCATTCGTCGGCTCCGCCTGCAAGGTGCGCAGCTCGGTCGCGAAATCGCCGATCGCTCGCACGTCGCTGAACAGGCCTTCATCGACCAGCGTCTGGCCGTAGCGCTCGCCGGCGGCGGCGATGTCGGCGTAGTCGTATTCCGGGTGGTACTGAACGCCCCAGAATGTCGCGCGGCCGTAGCGGAACGTCGCCGCCTGCAGCCCCATGTCGTTCGTCGCCAGCGTCACGGCGCCGGTCGGCAGCGTCGCGATCTCGTCGCGGTGAATCGTCGGGGCCTCGAAGACCGACGGCTTCCCGCGGAACATCGGATGGTCGCGCCCGGCATCGGTCAGCTCGATCCGGCGCGCGAACCCGAACTCCCGGCCGCGGGGATTGCGCTGCACAAGGCCGCCGGCGGCCGAGACCGCGATCTGCAGCCCCCAGCAGCTCCCGAAGAAGGGCACCGTCGTCGCAAAGACGGCCTTTGCGACCTCGATCTGGCGTTCGACTGGCTCGCCGCCGTGATAGATGTTGAGCGCCGAGCCCGTGATCGTCACACCGTCGTAGCTCTCCAGCGTTGCGCCTGCCGGGAACACCGGCGGCCCGTCGGCCGGCCGGATGATGTCGCAATGCAGTTCCGGCAGCAGCCTTTTGAGTGCGCGCGCATAGCCGGCGCCCGAGTCGTAGCCGAGTGCGGCCGTCTGGCGCGCACGAACCTCGGCGACGTTACCGTCGACGATCAGTATGCGCGGCGCCGGCACCGCTCAACCCGACGCCGGCAGGCTGCCGGTAACCGCGGCCCGGAAGATTCGCTCGAGGTCGGCCGCCGTGACGGGAATCGGGTTGCCGGACGCCGACGGATCGATCGCCGCCTCGGAACCGATGACAGGGGCCTTGTCGATCGTCACGCCGATGTCGGCCAGCGTGTGCGGGATGTTGAGCTCGCGCCGCAGGCCGAGCACCCACGAGAACACCGCCTCATAGCCGCGGCCTGGCAGGTCGAGCGCCCGGGAGATCACCTCGCACTGGCGCGAGATCGCGGCGCGGTTGAACGCCATCACGTAGGGCAGCACGACCGCATTGGTCAGACCGTGGTGCGTGTTGAACCACGATCCGACCGGGTGGGCGATCGCGTGCACGGCGCCAAGACCCTTCTGAAATGCCGTTGCACCCATCGACGCAGCGGCGAGCATCTGGGTGCGCGCCTCAATATCACCCCCATTGCTGCAGGCGCGCGGCAGGTGCCGCGCGATGATCCGCATCCCCTCGATCGCGATGCCGTCGGCGAGCGGGTGGAATCCCGGTGCGCAGTAGGCCTCGAAGCAGTGCACGAACGCGTCCATTCCCGTCGCGGCCGTGACGTTGCGTGGCAGCCCTACGGTGACCTCCGGGTCGAGGATCACGACGCGCGGCAGCATCTGCGGGTGGAAGATGATCTTCTTCTGGTGCGTCGCTTCGTTGAGGATCACCCCAGCGCGCCCGACCTCGGAGCCAGTCCCCGCGGTGGTCGGTACCGCAACGGTTGGCGCGATGCCCGCGACGTCGGCGCGCGTCCACCAATCGCCGATGTCCTCGAAGTCCCACAGCGGACGCGTCTGGCCGGACATGAACGCTACGACCTTGCCGGTGTCAAGCGCGGCGCCACCGCCGATGGCAACGACGCCGTCGTGTGCGCCGCGGCGATAGGCGGCGAGACCGGCGTCGACGTGCGCCGCATTCGGGTTTCCCTGGACCGCACCGAACACCGGCGCGCCGCGCAGAAGTTCCACGGCCGTGCGGATCATCGGTGCCGAGACGAGTCCCTGATCCGTGACGATCAGCGGCTTCGACATGCCGGCGCGCCGGCACGCGTCGGGGAGTTCCGCGAGGCGGCCGGCCCCGGCCCAGACGGTCGTCGGGTAATTCCAGTTGCCCTTGAGCGCGACAGTCATGTCTTGATCCTGAAGTGATACGACTTGGGCCGCGTCAGCTGCTCGAAGCCCACGCGCGACAACGTGCAACCGCGTCCGGAGTTCTTCACGCCCGTCCACGCCAGCGCAGGGTCGAGGTAGTCGCAACGGTTGAGGAACACGGTGCCCGTTTCCAGCCGGTCGCCGAGCGCCTCGGCGGCGCCGGCGTCCTTCGAGAAGACCGCGGCCGTCAATCCGAACTCGCTGTCGTTCATCAGCCGCACCGCATCGGCGTCCGAGCTCACCGGCATGATGCCGACGACCGGGCCGAAGCTCTCCTCGCGCATGATCGCCATTGTATGGTCGACGTCGACGAGCACCTGCGGGGCGAGATAGGGCGTCCCGGCGCGACTTTGCGGGAAGCGGCGCTCGTCGACGAGCTGGCGTGCGCCGTGTGCCAGCGCGTCGTGGACCTGCCGCCGCACATGATCGGCCGCCGAAGTGCGGACGACCGGGCCCAGCGTTGTCTCTGCGTCGATCGGCGAGCCGAGGCGGTACTTGCTCGCGAGCTCCACCACCCCGTCGACGAACTCGCGGTAGAGCGCTTGCGCGACGTAGATCCGCTTGATGCCACAGCAGGACTGGCCGGCGTTGAAGAACGCCCCGTCGGTCAGGGTCTCGACGGCGTGGGCGAGATCGGCATCCGCTCGCACGTAGCCAGGGTCCTTGCCGCCGAGCTCGAGGCCGGCGGTCGCGAAGCCGCTCGCTGTGGCCCGGACGACGGCCTGGCCGCCGGCGACCGAGCCCGTAAAGCACACGCTCGCGACGCGCCGGTCGGCCATGAGCCGCGACGTGTCGGCGTGCGACAGGTGCAGGTACTGAAACACGTGTGGTGGCAGCCCGGCCGCTGCGAACGCCTCGGCGAAGCGCTCAGCGCACAGGGGCGTCTGGTGCGAGTGCTTGAGCACGACGACGTTGCCCGCGATCAACGCCGGCAGCACCGCGTTGACGGCCGTCAGATACGGATAGTTCCACGGTGCGACGACGACGACCGTCCCCAGCGGTACGCGCTTGATCTGGCGCCGGAATCCCGCCTTCTCGCCCGGGTCGATCGGTGCCAGCGCCTGCGGCGCGATCGAGAGCATGTAGCGGGCGCGCTCCTCGAAGCCACGCACCTCACCCGGTGCGTGCGCGATCGGGCGGCCCATCTGCCAGCTGAGCTCTGGGGCGATTTCCGCGGCGCGCGCGACGAACGCATCGACCGCGCGCCCGAGCACCGTAACCCGTTCCGCGAGCGGGCGATCGGCCCAGGCCGCCTGCGCCGCGGCCGCCGAGGCGAGCGCACGGTCGATCGCAGCGCCGTCGCCGAGGGCGCGCTCGACATAGACGCGGCCGTCCACCGGGCTGATCGTCTGCTGCATCGTTGGCATCGCCGGGCTCTCAGATGATCTCGAAATAGCGCGCGAGCTCCCAGTCGGTGATCGCCTTGCGGAATTCGCGCTCCTCCCAGCGACGCGTGGCGGCGTGGTGCTCGACGAACTCGGCGCCGAACAGCTCCCGTGCGGCGGGCGATGCCTCGAGGCGATCGGCAGCCTCGTAAAGTGTCGCCGGCAGCCGGCGGGCCGGCGGATGCTCGCGGTCGTAGGCATTGCCGACGATGGGTGCATCGGGCTCGATATGGTTGGCGATGCCCCAGAGTCCGGAGCCGATCGCCACAGCGAGCGCGTGATACGGGTTGAGATCCGCGGCCGCGATCCGGTATTCGACGCGCTGGCTCGAGGGGCCGCCGCGAATCACTCGCAGCGCGGTCGTGCGGTTCTCGACGCCCCAGGTGGCCGAGGTGGGCGCCCAGTAGCCCGGAATGAGGCGCGAATAACTATTGACGGTCGAGGCGACCATCGCGAGCAGCTCGGGCATCAGCTGCTGCTGTCCGCCGATGAACCAGCGCATCTCGTCGGACAGCTCGTCGGGCTTGCGGGGGTCGTGGAACACGGTCGATCCGTCGGAGCGCTGCAGCGACACGTGCAGGTGCCCGCTCTGGCCGGGATACAGATTCGACCACTTGGCCATGAACGTCGCCATCAGCCCGTGGCGTTGTGCGAGCACCTTGGTGAAGGTCTTGAAGAGCGCCGCGCGATCGGCCGCTTCGAGCGCCTCACAATGTGCAAGCGCGGCCTCGATGACCCCCGGGCCCGTCTCCGTGTGCAGGCCCTCGATCGGGAAGCGCATGGCCTGGGCGAGGTCGAGCAGCTCCTGGTAGAGCGCCGAGTGCACGGAGTTGCGCAGTACCGAGTAGCCGAAGAAACCCGGCGTCAGGTTCTTGAGTCCGCGGTAGCCCTTCTCGCGGACCGAATCTGGCGTCTCGGCGAACATGAAGAACTCGAACTCGACGGCGGCGCTGACGCCGTAACCCATTTCGCGCGCCCGCTCAAGCACGCGGCGCAGGAGCGCCCGCGGGCAGATCGCCTCGGCCCGCCCGGCGAACTCGCAGAGGACGAGCACCGTCTTGGGCTCGAACGGGATGTCGCGGGCCGTCGCCGGCAGCACGCGGACCGCGGCGTCGGGATAGGCCGTGTGCCAGCCGGTGTACTTGACGTTGTCGTAGAGCTGATCGTGCAGGTCCCAGCCGAGGATCACGTCGCAGAAGCCGAGTCCCTTCTCGAGCGCGGACAGGAACTTGTCGCGGTTGATGTACTTGCCGCGCAGGACCGCATCACCGTCGAAGAGCCCGACCTTGACGTGTTCGATCCCACGCTCGGTGAGCATCGTGCGGATCGCCTGGTGTTGCGGCGTGGACAGGGTCGCCATGTCTACTTCTCCGGTCCGAACGGCAACGCAGAATCACTGCGCCGGTGCTGCGCGGGCCTCCACAGCACGATACGTCGCGGGATGCATGCGCGGATCGGGCTGCAGCGCCGGCGCCGCGCCCGCCTCGGGCATCGGTCCCATCCGCTGTTCTTTAGAGAGGCGGCGAGCGTTGTGCCCGGCGGATCGAGCTTTGCACGACGCCCGCGGCATTTCAACGGCGGGGCGCGGCGCAGCGCCCCCGGCGCCTACCAGGGCAGCGAGTAGGTCTTGACGTTAGTGAAGCTCTTCATCGCCTCCTGCACGCCTTCCTTGATGCCGATGCCCGAGTCCTTGATCCCGCCAAAGGGCGTCAGCTCGAGCCGGTAGCCGGGGACCTCGCGCACGTTGACGCTGCCGACGTTGAGCTCGGACACGAAGCGCGTGATGTAGTCGAGGCGGTTGGTGCAGATTCCCGAGGACAGCCCGTAGTCGGTCGAGTTCGAAAGCAGGATTGCCTCGTCGATCGAACGGAAGCGGATGACCGGCGATACGGGCCCGAAGGTCTCGGTCTTGACGACCGGCATGTCCGCGGTGACGCGGTCGAGCACGGTCGGCGAGTACAGTGCGCCCTTGCGCACGTTGCCGTACAGCAGCCGGGCGCCGCGGCGGACCGCGTCGTTGACCTTGTCCTCGAACGAGCGCGCGGCGGGCTCGTCGATCACGGTGCCCATGTCGGTCTTTGGGTCGCTCGGGTCGCCGTAGACGACCGCGCGGGTCTTCTCGACCAGCAGCTCGACGAAACGGTCGGCGACCGCCTCGTGCACGAGCATGCGCTTGACGGCCGTGCAGCGCTGGCCGGAATTCTTGTACGAGCCCGCCGTCGCGAGCGTCGCCGCTTCCTCGACGTCCGCGTCCTCCATGACGATGAGCGGATCGTTGCCGCCGAGCTCGAGTACCTGCCGCTTGTAGACGGCCTTGGCGGCGATGTACTTGCCGATCGGCACGCCGCCCGTGAACGTCACGAGGTCCACGTCGCGGTGCGTCAGCAGCTCATCGGCGATCTCGCGAGGATCGCCAGTGAGCACGCAGAACATCTCGGGGGGCAGCCCGGCCTCGACGAGGATCTCGGCGAGCAGCAACGCCGTGAGTGGCGTCTTCTCCGAGGGCTTCAGGACCATCCGGTTGTTGGTCGCGATCGCCGGCGCGACCTTGTGCGCGACCTGGTTGAGCGGGTGGTTGAAGGGCGTGATCGCGCTGATCACGCCCTGCAGCGGCTCGCGCAGCGTGTAGACCTTGCGACGCTTGCCGTGCGCAGTGAGGTCGCACGAGAAGACCTGTCCGTCATCCTGCAGCGCTGCATTGCCGGCGAACAGGAACACGTCACAGGCGCGACCGACCTCGTAGACGGAGTCCTTCTTGCAAAGGCCGCTCTCGGCGGTAATCAGGTCGGATATCTCGTCGGTCCGGGCCCGGATCAGGGCGGCGGCCTGCTGGCAGATCCGGTAGCGGTCGTAGCGCGTCAGCGTCGGGCGGAACGCACGAGCGACCTCGATGGCCCGCCGTACCTCGTCGATGCCCGCAGCCGGCACGGTGCCCGCGATGCTGCCGTCGTAGGGATTGCGGACTTCGGACGTGCGCGCGGTTCGGACGCGTGATGCGCCGATCCTGAGTGTCTCGAACTTCGCAGGGCTACGCGGCACGGTTCAGCACCCAGTCGAAGGCATCGAAGTTCCTCCAGCGGCGATCGGTGTCGAGCTGCGCGATGCGCCGGTTCATCACGAGCGGCACCCGCTGCTCGGTCACGCCGCCGTGCGAGCGCAACGGTGCGTCGAGCCCCGACAGGTCGTGGCGCGCCGCGGCGCTGCCGATCACGACGGAGCGCGCCGAGACGACGACGAGGTCGCCGATGCGGTCCGCCGGAAGCTCGAAGCGCGCCGCGGCCTCGGCGCGCGTGTAGACGGCATCGATGCCGCGCAGGGCCGAGATCTTCTTGGCGACCGAGGCGGGGTCGACGTCGGAGGGCAGGTGCACGATCGCGTATGAGCCGAGCGCGCCGTGGTGCACGACGTAGGGATCGGTGATCGGCAGGATCACGCGAGCGCGGCTGCGTCCGAGCCACTCGTCGGCAAGATCCTGCAGGTAGATGACGTCGGGACTCGCGTCGAGGCGCGTCTTCGCGTTCATCCCGTGGTCGGCGGTGATGGCGATCACGCACCCGAGCGCATCAAGCTCGCCGAGGTAGCGGTCCATCATCCGGTAGAACGCGTTCGCCTCGTCCGAGCCGGGGGCGTGCTTGTGCTGCACGTAGTCCGTCGTCGACAGGTACATGACGTCGGGGCGGCGGGTCTGCATCAGGCGCACGCCGGCCGCGAACACGAATTCCGACAGCGCGGCGCTGTAGACGTCGGGCACGGGACGCCCGACGAGCCCCAGGACGTCCTCGATGCCGTTCTCGGCGAGCGTCACCTGGTCGGCCTTCTCCGACGAGAAGCAGATGCCGCGCATCTTGTGGCCGAGGAGCTTGCGGAGCTTGTCCTTCGCCGTCACGACGGCGACCGAGCAGCCCGCGTCGGCGAGCGCAGCCAGCAGCGTCGGCGCGCGCAGCCACTTCGGGTCGTTCATCATGACCTCGGCGTTGGTCGCCGCGTCGTACAGGAAGTTGCCGCAGATCCCGTGCACCGACGGCGGCGCACCCGTGACGATCGACAGGTTGTTCGGGTTCGTGAAGGTCGGCACGACGCAGTCGGCGATCACCCAGGCGCCGTTGGCGAGCACCGACTTCATCCACGGCATGTGGCCGAATCCCACCGCCTGCGCGATGTAGTCGGGCTCGCAACCGTCGACGCACACGACGACAACCGGCTGCGCCGGCAGGCGGTACGTGCGACCGTTCACTTCGATCTGTTTCATCGCAACCTCGCAGCGCTCACGGCCCCGAACGGACCGCCCTGCAGCCCGCCGACCCGGTCCGGAGCCTATTAGACACCGCGCTGTTCACTTTGTCGACAGTTGACAATTAGGCCGCCCGGCGGTCGGCCGCCGTGACCTTGTCGGCCTTGCCCGCCGCGGCTGCGAACCGCGCCAGCGCAACGTCCCAGGGACGCGGCGTACTGCCGCAGTCCTCGGCAGCTTCCTTTCGCCGGATCGCGTTTCGCACCATCAGCGAGCCGAGGTACCTGACGGGCTCCGGCGGGAACTGGCCGCGCGCGCCGGTCGCGAGCGGGCTTCGCGTCCATTCGTTCTCGCGTCCCAGCGCGAGCGAGGCGAGGATCTCCCCGCCCATGCGGCTCGGGCCGACGCCGTTGCCGGAGTAGCCGAAACCGTAGAACACGTTGGATCGCACGCGACCGAAGAACGGCAGGCCCGTCACGGACCGGTCCGACGGCCCGTTCCAGCTCGCGGCGATCGGCACGTGTGCGAGTTCCGGAATGAATGCGGCCAGCTGCCGGGCGAGCGCGTCTCGGTACGGGGAGGGCGCATCGAACACGCGGCGGATGCGGCCGCCGTACGCAAACGTATTTCCGCCCTTGCCGAGCATCAGCCGTCCGTCGACGGTACTGCGGTAGTAGTGCACGAACGTCCGCGAATCGAGCACCGAGACGCCGCCGTCGAGCCCGCTCGCCGCGAGCGCTTCCGGTGCCGGCTCGGTGATCACCATGTCGGAGGAGACGATCGCGATGCTCCTGCCAAAGCGGCCGAAGAGTCGCGGCATCCATGCGTTCAGCGCGAGCACGGCGCGGTCGGCCGTGACCGAGCCGCGGGGCGTTTGGACGGTGACCGGCTCGCGATCGTCGAGCGACACCATCGGGGAACCCTCGAAAATCCCGATGCCGAGCTCGAGTGCGACGCGACGCAGCCCGCGAACGAGGCGCGCGGGCTGCACCGTCGCAGCGATCGGCGAGAACCAGCCCTCGAGGTGGGCACGCGAGCCGGCGCGCCGCTGCACCTCGACCGTTGGCAGCCGCTCCCAGCTCGAGAGCCCGCGGGCGGCGAGTTCCCCGATCACCGCATCCGATGCCCCGATCTGGGCTTGCGACGTTGCCGTGTAGAGCGTGCCGTGTCGACGCCACTCGCAGTCGATGCGCTGCGCCGCGATGAACGCCTCGATTTCCAGGATTGCACGCTCGGAAGCGGCGACCAGGCGGCACGCTTCGGCCTCGCCATAGAGCCTTCGCAACGTCAGGAACTTCGTCGACCAGCCGAGCACGCAGCCGCCATTGCGCCCGCTCGCCCCGGCGCCACACAGGTCGGCCTCGAGGACGACGACATCGAGCTCCGGCCGCGCCTGCTTCGCGAGCAGCGCGGTCCAGAGCCCGGTGAACCCGCCGCCCACGACGACGAGCTCGGTGCGGACGGCGCGCGTGAGCGGCGCAAGCGCTTGGACCGGCTCCGTCGCGAGCGCCTGCGCGAGCCAGAACGGGCGCGGGAGCGCACTCACGGCCGCCTGCGACTCAGTGCCCGGGCGTCGTTGCGGTCGCGGCGGCCTTGCGCATCCGCGCGCGACTGTCGATGGCGTGCGCCCGCAGCGCGCGGCCGGCGCGTGCCGGATCGCGCGACGCGATGGCCTCGACGATGGTCTTGTGCTCGGCGTTCGACACGGCGAATCCGCCGCCTTCCTTGAGTCCGTGCAGGCGGAAGAGCAGCAGCTCCTTCGTGAGCCGGCGGTAAGTCGCGGACAGGTGCGAGTTGCCGACGAAGTCGACCAGGGACTCGTGGAATTCGAGATTGAGCTTATGGTACTGCTTCAGGTTCTGCGCCGCGGTGGCGGCGTCCATGTCGGCAAGCAAGGTGCGCAACGTCGCGAGCTGCTCGGCGCTGATGCGCTCGGCGAGGCGTCGTCCGACGTGCTCATCGAGCACCTCGCGAAGGTCATAGACCTCGTCTGCCTCGGTGACGGAGACCTCGCGCACGAAGACGCCACGGTTGCGCTCGGCACGCACGAGCCCGCATTCCTCGAGCGCGCGCAGCGCCTCGCGCACCGGCCCGCGGCTCGTGCGAAAACGCTCTGCGAGGGCGGCCTCGTTGATGCGCTGGCCCGGCGCCAGGTCGCCGCCCAGGATCATCTGCTCGATCTCCGCCTGGACGAGAGAAGGCAGCGAGTTCGCCTGTAAGATCTGCAGTGCCGTCGGTGCCTTCATGAGTCCTGTGCCGGCTGGCGGCGTTTCGAGCGCCAGACTGTCGACAGTCCGCTCCAGACAGTCTACAGTATTAGCGAGCGAAGATCTCGGCGACGAGCCGGGGCGCAGCCTGCCGACGGCGAGGTCGCGAATCCCGGATCGCTCGCTCACGCGAGCCGACCGCGAGCGCTCGGCGCCTTCACTCGACGAGTGCCTGCCATGACCGCCTCACCGATCCTGCTGACGCCCGGACCCCTGACGATCTCGATGGCGACGAAGCAGAGCATGCTGCGTGACTGGGGATCCTGGGACGCGGACTTCAACAGCATCACGACCCGCGTGCGCGAGCGGCTGCTGAACATCGTTCATGCGACCGACACCCACGAGTGCGTGCCGATGCAAGGCAGCGGCACCTTTGCCGTCGAGGCCGCGATCGGCACGCTCGTGCCGCGCGACGGACACGTGCTCGTTCCGCAGAACGGCGCCTACTGCCAGCGGATCGCCCGCATCTGCCGCGTGCTCGGGCGGCCACTGACGACGATCGACTACGCCGAGGACGCCGCGGTGCGCCCCGAGGACATCGACCGGGCCCTCGCTGCAAATCCCGCGATCACG
>Ga0335079_10002753_pt1 | contig 20235 bp, 24 predicted proteins | sample Lox_Sample_33_FD_206719 | JGI IMG/M metagenome (GOLD analysis project Ga0335079, IMG submission 206719) | Soil microbial communities from Loxahatchee National Wildlife Refuge, Florida, United States - Lox_Sample_3.3 | ecosystem: Environmental > Terrestrial > Soil > Wetlands | place: USA... | reverse complement strand
TGAGGTCATAGCCATAGGGCTCAGCGTTGCGCGTGCTGCGGCCATGACCACGGCTGTCCATGACGATGACGCGGTAGCGCTTCGCCAAAGCGGGCACCTGGTTGCCCCAGTAATTCGCGTTGGCGAGCCCGCCATGCAGCAGGATGACGGGCTCGCCGCGGCCGAAGACCGCGTACCAGATGCGGATGCCATTCACCGGCGCATAACCCGAGCGCTCGGATTTGGGCAGCGTCGGCGTCGGCGGCAGGATCAGCCATTGCGGATCGGCGCGCGCCGGCGCCCCGGCCGCGACGATCAGCAACCAGCACAGCAGAAATGCCCAGCAGCGCCGCGACGCCGCGCCGCCGAGATCGAACCGACCGGGTGGCGACGCGGTGATGGAGATCGACGACGCCGTCAGCGTACGTTGCTGGAGGGCGGAACCAGCGGCTGGCCTGCCGGCTGATTGGCCGGTTCAACCGGGGTGTTGGCGGCGCCCGGCGTGGTGCCCGGCACGAGCGGGGCGCCCGCGGTGCCGGGAGCGGCACCGGTGGAGGCGGTCGGCGTCGGGCCGGGCATCGGCTGATCCAACTTGTTTTGGCAGCCGGCTACGGCAATCGCTGTCAGGCTGATGGCGGACAATGTGAGAGCGAACGATCTCATGATGTTCTCCTGCGGATGATGCCGGGCGCAAACGGGGCAATTGATTGGTTCGTTCCATGCGCGGAACGATCATTGCAGAGGTAGTTTCGTTACCGTCCCGTCGCACAGTCGAGCTTCGAGGCCATGCCGCCTGCTGCGCGCGGCTCGCGTTAGTATGCCTCCACTCCCGTGTTCGGCCTCTGACTATCGACCGGAGCTCGGGGACGTCTCCCCAGGCGCGCTTACCTTGTCGGCAGGATCTGGGTGATCGGGGGCCTTGTCCGGCGCATGCTTCGCCGGGTGATCGGAGGAGCATGATTTCCGTGCGCCGCTGGTCGGCTTCCCGCCGAACGCGCAAGGGACGTCGTCCTGGAAAAAATGCGGCACATCCTTCTGAAAAAAATTCGGAATGTCGGTTTGGAAAGTGTGGCGCGCATCGTCGAAGAAATCCGCCCGCGCTGGCGCAAACGGCATCAACGTCAACCAGGCGACGGAACAGCCGAGATAGAGGAGCCGAGATGCCTTGTCTGCCATTCCAATCTCCCCCGCGAGGTGCCGGCGTCGTTGGGACCGCAACGGTGCCGGAACAAGATCGTACCAGAACTCGCTGTCGGTTCGGGTGTTCTGTCGTCTGAACCGCCGCCGGCCGTGCTCAGGGCTTTCGCCCGATATAGCTGTGGAAGAGGTCAAGATCAGTGATACGCCGCACGTCGCGAAATCCGCTCTCGGCCATCGCCGCGAGGATACGCTCGGGCGGCAGGCTTTGATCGATCATGTGCCAGTGATAGCGCATGAGCTCCTGAGCTTCGGAGCGACCCGTCATCCAGCGCGAGAGCAAGGGTACGAGCCGGCCGAGATAGGCGGCCGCCACGGTGCGGTTGAGAAATCTTCTCGGCCGGCTGACCTCCAGCATCAGCAGCGTGCCGCCGTTCCGCAGCACGCGCCGAAACTCGCGAAAAACGCCGCCAATGTCGGCGATATGCCGAAGCGCGAAGCCCATGGTGACGAAGTCGGCGGTCTCGTTGGCGATCGGCAGGCAATCCGCACTGCCCTGGATCAGAGGAATTGCGAGCTTTTTCCGCGCCGCCGCCAACATGGCTTCGCTGAGATCGACGCCGATGACGTTGCACGGATCGCCGCTGATGCGAACGGCCTCTTGTGCGACCAAACCGGTACCGGTAGCGACATCGATCACCCTCATGCCCGGCCGCAGCCCGGCGCGCAATAGGCACCGACGACGATGCCAAGGCCCAGACCCGAGCGAGAACAACTGGTTCGCGGCGTCGTAGTAAGGCGCGGTTCGGTTGAACAAGCTGCGCACGAAAATCCGACCATCCGGGTCGTCGTCTTGAAGACGAAAGTGCGAGTCCATGGTGCGCGGCTCCTATGGTTGAGGCGCGCGGGATAGCTTCCTGCGGCGACGGATCACTACGCCAAAGGCTGGATATCCGCAATCGAGACTGCTAGTCTGCGGCTCGCTCTCGCGGGTTGCTTTGAGGGGGTAGTACGCCCGTGTCGCTGGATTTCGACCAGCCGCGCGACGACCATGACCGCTGCGACGTGCTCGTCATCGGCGGCGGGCCTGCGGGGTCCAGCATTGCCACACTTCTCGCCCAGCGCGGCAGGCGAGTCGTTCTGGTGGAGAAGGAACGACACCCGCGTTTCCATATCGGCGAGTCGTTGCTGCCGCTCAACCTGCCACTGTTCGATCGGCTCGGCGTCCGAGAGCAGATCGAACGCACGTCCATGCGGAAATACGGCGTCGAGTTCGTTTCGCCCTATCATCGCCGGACCGTGAGCTTCGAGTTCTCTGAGGCTTGGGATAAAAACTTCCCCTATTCCTATCAGGTCCGCAGATCCGAATTCGATCATCTCCTGTTGCGGAACGCCGCAGCGAAGGGAGCGGAAGTCGTTGAAGCGACGCGCGTCACCGAGGTGGCGCTTCCCTCCGGCGGCGGCGCCGAAGTGAAGGCGATCGGCGAGGGCGGCCAAGCGCGCTGCTGGCGGGCGGATTTCCTAGTCGACGCGTCCGGCCGCGATACCTTCATCGCCAAGCAGCTTGGGACAAAGCAGCGCAATCGCCGCCACAACAGCGCCGCCATTTTCGGTCATTTCACCGGTGCGCGCCGCCTGCCGGGGAAAGCCGAAGGCAATATCAGCATCTTCTGGTTCGATCATGGCTGGTTTTGGTTCATCCCGCTGGCCGACGGGGTGACCAGCGTGGGCGCGGTCTGTCCGCCCGAATACTTCAAATCGCGGGCAGGGGACCTCACGGAATTCTTCATGAAGACCATTGCGCTGTGTCCGGAAATCGCCGATCGCCTGAAGGAGGCGCGCCTTGCCGCGCCGGTGACCGCGACCGGCAACTATTCCTACAACGCCAAGCGGATGATCGGCCGGAACTTCCTCCTCGTCGGCGACGCCTTCGCCTTCATCGATCCTGTCTTTTCGACCGGCGTCTATATCGCGATGACGACAGCCTTTCTTGGCGCCGACGCCGTCGACGATTGCCTCAAAGCGCCGCATCAGGCACAGCGCCGGTTGAAACGTTACGAGGCCGAGGCGCGCCGCGGCCTCAGTTCGTTCAGCTGGTATATCTATCGCATCCGTCAGCCGGCCTTCCGCAACCTCTTCATGTCGCCGCGAAACTATTTCAGGATCCAAGAGGCTGTGCTGTCGTTGCTTGCCGGCGACGTCTTCGGTCGCTCCCCGATCGCGCTCCGCCTCTTCGCGTTCAGAATGATCTATTACGTCAACCGCCTTTGCCTCCTATTTGCCGACCTTCGACGCCACAAGCGGAGCCCTGCGCTCGAAGCGAGCGGGTGACACCGCGGCTATGCGCGCTCGCGGCCCCGGCATCTCCGCAAGAGATGCGCCTCTGATGGAGGAGCCGCTGCTCCTCGAGGCGCCGCGGTCACGCGGCGCGCGCGCCCGGGCTCGCGCAACGGCGCGTTCTGCAGCCTTCCGTCTGGTGGCCTTTTACGCCTTGCTTCTGCTGTTCGGCCTCGCCAGCTTTCTCTGGAGCGCGATCGGGGCTGCGCTTGTCCATGTCCTGCCACGGCGGCTCGGAGAGCCGCTCGGGTTGGGCGTGATACGGTCGGGCTTCCGAGCTTTCTTCGCGGCCGCCGAAGCGACCGGCGTCTTGCGGCTTCACCTCGCGGCACTCGATGCCTTGCCCAGAGGCGAGCCGGTCGTGATCGCGCCGAACCACCCCTCTCTGCTCGATGCCGCCTTCGTCCTGTCGCGCGTACCGGGTGTGATCTGCGCCGCCAAATCGCCGCTCTGGAACAACCTCTTGCTCGGCGGAGCGGTGCGGCTCGCCGGCTTCGTGCGCAACGATTCACCGACGCGGCTGGTGCGGGACGCCATCCGCCAACTCCGATCCGGTCGCTGCTTCCTCATCTTTCCGGAGGGCACCCGATCGAGCGCCTGGCCGGTCGGTCCCGTGAAAGGCGGGTTCGCGCTGATCGCCCAGCGCGCGGGAGTGTCGGTGCAGACCGTTCTCATCGAGACGAATTCGCGCTTCCTCGGGAAGGGATGGCCGCTCTTCAAGCGGCCGCAGCTGCCGCTGGTTTACCGCGTCAGTCTCGGGCCGCGGTTCGCCGCCGCCGGAGACATTGCCGAGTTCGTCGATCGGGTGCGGCACTGCTATCGCCGGGAACTCGGCGCCGGTGGAGGCGATGCGGAGCGGTGAGGGCGCCGGTGCACGATCGCCTCGTCCTGATCCCGAGCTTCAATACCGGCGCGACGCTGCTGGCGACGGCAAGCGAAGCGCGACGCTTCTGGCAACCGGTGTGGATCGTGATCGATGGCAGCACCGATGGCAGCGGCGAGGCGATCGCCGAACTCGCCGCACGCGATCCCGGTCTGCGCGTGCTGCGCCGCGCGCGCAACGGCGGCAAAGGCGCCGCAGTGCTGGAGGGGTTGCGGGTTGCCGAGGCCGAGGGGTTCAGCCATGTGCTGACGATGGATGCGGACGGGCAGCATCCGGCCGCGCTGATTCCCGAGTTCATGGCGCTGTCGCGCGGGCATCCGGATGCCATGATCCTCGGCGTGCCGGTGTTCGATGCGAGCGCGCCGCGGCTCCGGGTGCTTGGCCGGCGGATCTCGAATGGCTGGGCCAATCTGGAGACGCTGTGGGCGGGCATCGGCGACTCGCTGTTCGGCTTTCGCGTCTATCCGGTCGCGAAACTGAGGCGGATCATGGAGAATACGCGCTGGATGCGGCGCTTCGATTTTGACGCGGAAGCCGCGGTGAGGCTCTCCTGGGCAGGCGTGCCCGCCTATAATGCGCCATCGCCGGTGAAATATTTCCGCCCCGACGAGGGCGGCGTTTCGCATTTCCGCTATGTCAGGGACAATGCGCTTCTGACCTGGATGCATATGCGGCTGATGGCGGGATTTGTCGCCCGCCTGCCGCGGCTGGCCGCGCGGCGGTTCAGATCATTCCACCATTGATGGAAATGACCTGCCCTGAGATGTAGGCGGCGCGTTCGGACGCGAGAAACTCCACGAGTTCCGCGACTTCCTCGGGTCGGCCCGCGCGCTTCATCGGCACCAGGCGCTCGATCGCCTCGTCGCTGAAGGCGTGCTCGCTCATCGGCGAGGCGATGATCCCCGGCGCAACCGAGTTGACGGTGATGCCGCGGCTGGCGAGTTCGAGCGCCAGTGCGCGCGTCGCGCCGTGGAGACCGGCTTTCGCGGCGGCGTAGTTGACCTGCCCGCGATTGCCGGCGATGGCGGCGACGGAGGAGATGTTGACGATGCGGCCCCAACGCGTGCGGATCATCGGCAGGAGCAGCGGCTGCGTGACGTTGAAGAAGCCGTTGAGCGAAACGTCGATGACCCGCGACCATTGCTCCCGGCTCATGCCGGGCATGACCGCGTCCTCGTGGATCCCGGCATTGTTGACCAGGATCTGCGGGACGCCGGTCGCGGTCAGCGATTGAAGCGCTGCAGCGCTAACGGCCGCGTCGGTCACGTCGAAAACGATGGCGTCGGCCGTTCCACCGGCGGCCCTGATCTCGGCGACGAGCTGCTCCGCGCGCGCGGTGCCGGAATGGCCATGCACATAAACGTGATGCCCTGCCAGGGCGAGTTTCCGGCAGATCGCTGCGCCGATCGCGCCGCTGCCGCCGGTGACGAGCGCGCGCTTCACGGCGGCAGCAGGCCGAGAAGCACCGTCGCCCGGCCATCCATCAGGTCCCGCGCACCGCAAGTGACCGCAAAGCGATAGAGCGCCTGTCGCTCATCGCCGGCCAGACGTTCAGCGGCGAGGACAAGCTCCTCCGCAAGCTGGTCGAGCCGCCGCGCTCGGCACGTCACCTCGCGCAGGCTCACGAGGAAGCCGGCCTTCGGCCGATCGCCTGCGGGTGCCGTGAGGCGGCTGTGGACCGCCATGGCCTGTGCAGCGAATTCGATGCCGCAGGCGGCGCCGAGAGCGTCGCCGCGGCGCAGCGGATTGCCGGGATCGCGATGCCGGCGCGAGACGCAGGAAATCGAAGTCTCATCCCATCGTAACACGCCGTCGAGCAGGCACATGGCGCCGGCATGCGGGATCAGCTCTGCGATCTGTGTCCGGTCGAGAAGCATCACGCGCGCGTGGCCACTTGGTCGCGGATCGTCACCGCGGCCGCGGCGACCGGCGTCACGGCGACGGTCAAAGCGAGGCCCGGAACGTAGTCCACCGTCAAGACCGCGCTCGAGCGGCGCGCAAGCGCCGCGAGAAGCGGCAGGCTGCGCGCTGCCGGCACGCCGCGGCACAGCGCCTCGAGGCTGGCCGGTTCCATGGGGGCGGGAATAGCGGGGCGAGCGTCCTGGCGGACATCCAGCCGCGCCATGACCGTCGCCGTCGGTGCGGGGGTGAAGAGGAACGCCGTGCCGAAGGGCGCGCTGATCGGACGCACGCTGTTCAGCGGTTCGGGATAGCAGAGATCGTAAGCGATGAGCGCCACTGCCTGCTTTTCGACCGTCACTTGAACCGCCGCTTCCAGGAGACCGGCGGCGAAACTCGCGTCGTGGCAACAGAGGCTGGTCGATGGCGCATGCGAGCCGGAGGCGATGCTCCAATAGCCCGCCGGTGCATTGTGCACGGAGTTGTGAAAGCGCGTCGGTGAAATGTCAGGAGCCGCCGACGCCAAAGCCTCGAGGATCGCGTGCAAGGTTTCGCCGTCGCCGCCGGAGGAGGTGAAGATCGTCGCCGTCTCCTCGGGATCGCGGTCGGCGGCGGTGAAGACTTCCGTCGCCAGGGCGAGCGCGAGCTTCACCGTCTGCACGGCGCGGCGGCGCTCATTCGCCGGCAGCAGTGGGCTTGCCGGCACGACGGTCGGCCGCGCCTCATAGGGCTCGGCGCCGGCCAGTACGGCGCGGGCGCGGTCCCAGCCTTCGAGTCCAGGCCCGCGCAAGGCGACGGCTTCGACATAGAACTGCACTACGGCGCCCGCCCGACGATGATGCTGCAATTGGCGCCGCCGAAACCAAAGGAGTTGCTGAGCACGCGATCGGGGCTTGCCGCCACGGCTTCGATCAGATAGTGGCTCTTGAAAGCGGGATCGACACGCCTTGTATGGGGACTGCCCCACAGCCAACCTTCGAGGATGCTCAACGCCGAGAACAGTGCCTCGACGATGCCCGAGGCGCCGAGCGTGTGTCCGGTATACCCCTTGGTCGAGCTGCACGGCGTCGCCGTGCCGAAGAGATCCGACACCGCGCGGTCCTCAGCGGCGTCACCGACCGCGGTCGCCGTGCCGTGCAGGTTGATGTAGTCGATCGCCGCCGGTTTCATCCCGGCCGCCGCCAGCGCTCGTTCCATCGCCATCCGCGCGCCAATCCCCTCCGGGTGCGGCGATGACATGTGATAGGCATCGCTGCTCTCGCCGACCCCAAACAGCAGAACAGTCTCGTCATCCGCCTTTGCCGGCGGCTTCTCGAGGAGAGCAAAGCCGGCGGCTTCGCCGATCGAGATGCCGCGGCGGTCGGCATCGAAAGGACGGCATGGTTCGTCCGACATCACTTCGAGCGACCGGAAGCCGAAGAGCGTAGTTGCGCAGAGCGAATCGGCACCGCCCACGATCGCCGCATCGCAGACGCCGGCCGCGATCATCCGGGCGGCATGGCCGAAAACCTTTGCCGTGGTCGCACAAGCGGCAGAGACCACATAGGCCGGGCCACCAAGCCCGAGCCGCGTTCTTACGAATTCGCCAAGCGAGTAGGTGTTGTGCGTGCGCGCATAGTCGAAATCGACCGGCAACGCGCCGCTCTTCGAATCGCGGCGCCGGTAGGCGGTTTCCGTCTGCAGCAATCCGGCGGTGCTCGTGCCAACGAAGACGCCGATCCGTTCGGCACCGTAACGGTCGCGCGCGGCAGCGACCGCCTCGTCGAAGCCGTCCTGTTCGAGCGCCATCGCCGCCAGCCGATGATTGCGGCAGTCGAAGCCGGCGAGCGCTCCGTTCAGCGGCACCGTGTCGAGATGCGGCACCTCGCCGACGAACGTGGACTGCGGCGCGGGCGCGAAACGGCAGAAAGCCAGCCCGCTCCGCCCCTGGCGCAGGGCTGCAAGGGTCGCTTGCCGACCGGCCCCGAGGCTCGTGACCAGGCAAAAGCGGCTCAGCGCGAGGGGTTGCATTGTGCTGAAAAGTTCCGACTGACGATCCGCTCCAGAGGCGCATCCTAACAGCGGCGTTAGTTTCGGGGAACCCCTGGCGCGGCGTGCGGCGGTGAGGCCGCCGGGGCGGAAGGCCTTGCCAGAGCGGGCGCGGCAGCGGTGCTGCGGGTTTGCGCAATTGCGGCCAGCGCGCTGTCGACGCCTGCCGCTGCTTGTTCGATGGCGCCGTAGTAGCGTTCGTAAAACTGCGTCAGCTCCTCTTGCTCGCGCTGAGTGTGCGCATCATGGCTGGCGACGAACTCAGCCAAGGGACGACGATGTCGTTCGATCTCGCGATAGAGCGCCGCGAAATGTTGCAAATTTGCTTGCAGATCCGTGTAGCGTGGGTCGGCATAGATTTGCGCGAAATGGCCGGCGTAGGAACCGAAGATCGGATCGTCGTAGAAGATAAGGCGAAGGTCCGTGTCGTAGAGATCATTCGCCTGATCCGCAGGTTCGGCCTCGGCCAAGGCACCGGGCGCGGTCGGCAGGATGCTCTCCTGCAGCAGCGCCCGGCGTGCAGCGGCATCGCCGTAGATCGCATCTGGGTCGTCGATCGGAAAGTCGTTCGTCCGCCGCATCAGATCGACGAACTCGTTTTTAGGCACGGGAAAGTCGAACGCGGCCAGAAGCGGCGATTGGCCGGTCGGCCAACGGGACCAGATGCCGGCGGTCGCCAGGGCATTGTGATTGACGTGCGAGCAGTTGTTGTTGAAGACATTCCACTCGAATTCCTTGGCGCCGTTGCGGTAGACGGCATTGAGACCGTTCAGATAAGCGACGATGCGCGTCATCTTGTCCCGGTCCAGCGGCACGCGCGCGCAATACCGGTCGCGGCCGAAGCCGATCGCGTAATCGGTTGCGACCGATACCTCGTACATGTAGTCGCGCCGCGACATACGCGGCGGCTTGTCGTCGAATACCGCGTCATGAAACTCGATGCCGTCATAGATGCCCATGGCCTTGGCGCGGGCTTGCGTTTGCTCGTAGACCGTCCGCGTCAAGCGCTCCCCCGGCTGCAGCGTTCCGTGAAAGACGAAGTCATGCCCCTGGGTGGCAACCCACTCGGCGTTCTTGAAATGGGCGTTCACGCTGACTCCGACGCCGCGCTCGGAGAGCGGCGTATCGGGCGGGCAGAGCCGGATGACGGGGTAGCCCCCGTTGCTGTCCCGACAGACGCCGTTCAAATAGAGGATGGAGTGCCCGCCCATCCCGCTGCTGATCTCGACGCCGAACCCGGGCTTCTTCTTGAGTTCGGATACGGCGCAGACCTTGGCATAGTAGGGAAACAGCTCAGAGTAGAGTCGCTCGTCGCTTGCGGTTGCCACTCGATCGATATGCGCGGTGCTGCACGCTGCGAGGCCGAGCACGGCGAGGGCGGCAGGGAGGGAGCGGAGCGCGGGCATCAATCGGATTCTCTTAGCCTCGGGGGCAGAGCAGCATGGGTCAGCGCTCGATGCAAGTGCCGCCTCGTACCCATCAGCGGCGTTCGGCCGAGAAAGGTCGGAGCGTGAGGAGTTGCCGCCAAAGGGACGTCCATGTTGCCCAGTCATGCCCGCCTTCGTCCCGCACGACGCGGCCCTCCGGCAGCCGCTCGCCAAGCAAGGCGTGGCCCTTGGCGAAGCGATCGGTTCGACCATAGCCAAGATAGAGTGCCGGTCGCGGCGGCATCGCAACCAGGAAGTCTTTGAGCCAGGCGAGCATTTGGCGCTCACCGTCACCTCCCGCGACGTATCCCGGTTGCCACAGCACCAAGCCTCCGGCGTCCCCGATCTCGGCGACTGTGCCGGGTGTCCCGAGAAAGGGCGCGATCAGGATCACGCCTTCGGCGACGCCCGGATAGGAGCGCGCGTGGAGCAGCGCCCCCATGCCGCCCAGCGAGAGGCCGAGCAGCCATAGTCGCGTCCGCCCGTCTGCGCGCTCGGGAGCAACGATCTTCCGCTCGATCTCCTCGGCGACCGTTCCCGCCAAATAGCCGTCCAGTGCCGGGCGTGCGGCGATGATGTCGAGCGGCCCGGCCATGTCCCAAGCGGCCTGAATGAAACCGCGCTCGGCGAATTCCGCAGGCTCGATGCCGAAGCCGGGAAGCATGACCAGCAGGGGCAGATCGCCGGGTCGTGTCGGCGAGGGGTAGCGGATGATATCCATGCCGGCTAGCGATCGCCCACACGGGCGCCGAGCCGCGGCGCTCCATCGACCGCGGCGGCCGCCCTGCGCTCGCCGGCGCCGCCGGTGCTGAGGATCGCCGAGAAGATGAGGCTCAGGAAGGTGCCGCAGGCGACGGTAATGCCGATATCGTGCAGCACCGGAATGCCCGAGAACGAAAGAATGCCGAAGCCGAAATCCGTACAGAGATTGGCGAGTGCGAGCGAGGCGGTCGACCGCTCGCGATGCGCTTGCTCGCGCCGCTGGCGCTCGAAGAAGAGGGCGTAATTGGAGCCCACGGCGATGATCAGCAACAGGCCAACGAGGTTGAAGATCGATAGTTTGCGGCCACCGACGGTAAGCAGCGCAGCAGTGACCACCACGGACGCAACGAGCGGCGCGACGATGGCGAAGACGCGTGCCGGCGAGCGAAGACTGGTCAGCAGCAACAGCAGAATGACGAAGCTGCCGACCAGCGCCAGCAGCACCGCCTCGCGTTGATAGGTCCGGAGCAGCTGATCGGAATCGTGCTTGAGATCGACGAGGGCAAGACCGGGTTGGCGGAGCCCCGCGATGGAAGCGGCGATGCGCGCCGCATCATGAACGCCGCTGAGCGAAAGGACCGCGATCCATTCTCCTTTGCGCTCGAACAGCATCGAGGCGAATTGCAGCTTGAGCGCGGGCGGCAGGGCGGCGGTGGTGAGCAGCGGCGCCGCGCGTGCCGCGGCGGCGTCGCGCAGGAACGGGGCGAAGATCTCGGCGCGAAACGGCAGACCGGCCAGCGCCTCTTGCAGCCGAACCTGCAGGATCTCCGGCGGCGGTAGCGCCGCTTGGCGAGCGCGCTGTGCTGCATCGCTCGGCAGGATGCGATCGGGCGCATCGTACCCAGAAAGGGCACCTTGCGGTACGAGACCGTCGAGCAGAGTCGAGATGCGTGCGCTCGCCTGCAACGCCTGCTGCTCGTCCGGTGCGGTGAGCACGACGAGGTAGCGGACGTCCGGAGCGCCGAGATCGTGGCGCAGCGCGCGATCGAGCGCCTGGTCGGCGGCTGGGATCGGGCTCAGCGCCGCCAGATCTTCCTGCCAGAATCCGCCGCGATGGGTGAGGAGAAGTGCCGCGCCGATCAGCGTGAGCAGCAGGACCGGAAGGCGCAGCTGCCGCGCCCGGGCCATCAAGAGCAGCAGCGGCGTCGCGAAGAAACCCGCGCTCGGCGCGGCAAAGCCGCGCGGCAGCAGCGCGGGAAGCACCCAGCGCGTGACGACCAGGGCCACTACCAGGCCGGTGATCGAGAAAAGGCCGAGTTGCGCGAACCCCGTGAAGCTCGAGAAGAGCATGGCGCTGAAACCGGCGATCGACGTCGCCATGCCGAGGCGCAGCGTCGGCCAGATCCGCGACAGCGTGGCGGCCGGCGACGTCCCCGGGTCCGTTTGGGTGAAAAGGTAGATGGCGTAGTCGACGGACTCGCCGATCAGCGTCACGCCGAATCCGAGCGTGATCCCGTGCACGAAGCCGAAGCCCAGCGCAACGGCGGCGATCCCCGCCAGCGCGCCGCTGGCGACGGGGAGGAGGCCGAGGAGTAGCGCGCGCAGCGAGCGATAGGCGAAGAGGAGTAGCGTTGCAACGACGACGGTGGCGATCAGCGAGAAGCGTGTCGCATCGCGCTGCATGCTGGCCCGCGTTTGCACCGCGAACACGGCGGGCCCGCTTTCGACGAGCCGCGCCTCTGCCGCGCCAGAGATGTCGCGCTTTGCCGCGGCGACGGCGTCACCAATCGCGGCAAGGTCCTGCTGCTGTGCATCGATATCGAAGCCTGCGGCGCGTGTCTCCACGAGGAGGACGGCGCGGCGATCATCGGCCGACATCCAGACGCCGTTGCGGCTGTGCGGCCGCGCGCTGCCGGCGAATTGGTCGATCAAGGTGAGGATCTCGCCGGTGGGGTCGGCAGGCAAGGATTGCTCGACCAGCACCCCGATGTCCGACTGGAGCAGCCGGAGATCGCTTTCAAGCGCCTTGCGCAGCCCGGCGGCGGTGAACCGGTCGGCAGCGACCCCGGGGCTCATGAGATAGCGGTTGCGCCAGAGATAGTCGCGCTCGCCGGAAAGCCCCGCTTCCTCTCCATTGTTCACGGCCAAAAAGGCTGGATCGCCGCGCAGACGCTGGCCAAGGTTTCGGCTCAGCGCGGTAAGCGCGTCCGGCGGCGCTCCGTCGAGGCCCAGCAGGATGAGCCGCGAGACGACGCCGTTGCGCACCTGATCGACGAGCACCTGTTGCGCGGCGGAAGGCGACCGCGGCAGAAAGGCCGCCATATCGGTGCTGAGGCTGGTCCGCGCTATCACCGCCCCGCAGATCGCCAAGCCGATGATCCACAGGCCCAGCGCGACCCGGCGCTCAATGCGCATCGTGAATGTCTTCGACGATGCTCATTTCGGAGTGATCGCCGTCGCCCTGTTCGGTGTTGACGGCACGGATCAGATCGCCGCTGCCGCCGATCCGGATCCATTGCACGAGCTTCCGCAGCCGTTCGTCCCTCGGCTGCAGCTCGATTTGCCATGATGTCGGTCCGCCCGCGAACTGCACCGTATAGAAACGCTCTAGGGCGGGCAGATCGCCGGCGAGCGTGGCGCGAATGCCTTCGACGAAGGCCGCGACTTCGGGATTGCTCGCAAGCGACATGGTTCGCGTGCGATCGTCCGGCCCGCCTTCGACCGTGAGCATATCGCCGCTCAACGCCAAGCGCTCGCGCTGCGGCGACACCGTGATCTTCTGGACCTGGTCCGGCGCGACGTAAAGCAGCGTCCCAGAGGCGATAAGAGGCTGGTTCAGGACGCGCAGCGTCTTGCGTTCGACGAATTGGCCCGAAGCGGATTTAACCTGCTGCAGACTCGCCATCAGTTGCGGCAGTCCCCATCGCGGCGCTTCTGCGGTCGGAGGTTGCGCGGCAGCAGGAAGCGCCACAACGACCAGGAGCGCTAGAGCGAGCGCGCGAGCATGCCCCATTTCATGCCCAGAAATCATAGAAATTGAACCAGTTGAATGGTGCCGCGCGGCAGTGATCCTCAAGGCGCTCGACATAGCGGCGCATGGCCGCTTGTGCCTCCTCACCGCGATCGCGCGACGTCGGGCGTTGCGGGTCGATCAGTGATTCGAAGCAGACCTCGTATCGCCGGCCACCGCGGTAGACGCCGAACATCAACACCGCCGGACGCCGCAGCAGGACCGCCATCCGAAAGACGCCCAGGGGAAAGCGCGCCGGGTCGCCGAGGAAGGAATGGCGGACCCCGTCTTCGTCGTAGAGGCTGCGATCGCTGAGCATGCCGACGAAGTCGCCACGCTCCAGGCGTTCGCCCACCGCAATCATGGATCCGGAGCGGCCGAGGCCGATCACCTCCGTCGCCAGCTGCGGGTTGATCGCCGACAGGACGGCGCGGATCTTGCGCGCGTTCTCCTCGTACATGACGAGGCCGATGCGCAGGTCAGGTTGCCGCCGCCCGACGGCGCGCGCGACTTCGAAGCTCCCGAAATGCGCGCCGAGCAGAATGCAGCCGTTCCCCCGCTTCAGGATGTCGAGGACGATGTCTTCGCCCTTGACATGGATGTCGAAGCGCTGAGTCTGATCGTTCAGCAGAAAGACGCGATCGAGAATGCATGAAGCAAAGCAATGGAAATGGCGAAAGACGTCGCCGATCCCCGGTTTGCGACCGAGCACGCGCGCAAGATAGGAGCGCGATGCCCGCCGCGCCGCTCCGGCAAAAAGAACATAGTGAACGCAAATGGGGTAGAGGAAGAGCCGTGCGGCCGGCCGGCCGAGACGGAGCGCCAGCCAGACGAAGAACTTGATGAGGGGCAGGGCGCCGCGTTCCCGCCGCGTGATCCAGTCCGGCTGTGACGCCTCCGCCGTCACAACCGCCCCAGCCCGATCTGCAGAAGTCCGATGAGGACAAGTCGCTCGGGATTGCGCGCGCGGCACTCGAAGGCGGTTTGGCCGTCGGGGCGTCGCTCCCAGCGAAGCTCGAGCGTCTCGCCGGGCCGCACGGGATCAAGGAATTTTGCCGAGCGAATGGTGAAGTCGTCGACGCCGGCCGCGCCGCCAATCGCGTGGATTGCCTCATCGAGCAGCACAGCACCGGGAATGATCGGATTGTCCGGGAAATGACCGGCGGCTGTCGGGTAGTCGAGCGGGTAGCAGATCTCGTGCACGTGCCACATGCCGCTAGGCAGAACCGTTTCGCGCCGCCAGGCGCAGCAACGCCTCGCGCGGCAGCTTGCCGAGGCTATTGCGGGGCAGGGCATCGACCAAAACAAGCGGTCGCGGCAGGAAGGCTGGATCGACGCGCTCGCGCAAGGCGGCGAGGATGACCTCCGGCGCAACTCCCGGCGCGACGACGAAGGCCATGAGCCGCGTCACCCCTTCGCCTTCTGCTTCCGGCATCAGGAACGCGCCGTCGAGAACGCCGGCGATGGCGGTGAGCTGGCGGTCGAGATGGGCCAGTGAGCTGCGCTTGCCGGCGATGTTGACGAGATCCGCCGTGCGGCCATGGAGCCGAAACCGGGTCGGGCCGTCGAGTTCGATCACGTCGTGGAGCAGGGTTGCGGTTTCGATCGGTTCGCCTTCGGCCCAGGTGCCCTGATCGTCCTGGTGCAGCGATATGCCCTCGAGGCAATGCCACAGCGATTCCTGAGCCGTCCGGCGCGTCGCGATCTGTCCCGCCTCGGAGCAGCCATAGATTTCGAGCAGCGGCGCCGCAAATCGCGCTTCTGCCTGGACCGCAATGGCGTGCGCGAGAGGCGCCGTGGCGGAGATGACGAGGTCGACCTTCGGCAGCGTCCCGGATTCAGCAAGAAGGGCGCTGATATGGATGGGGGTGGTGACCAGAATGCGGCCGCGTGGCGATGATTCCAAAGCGGCGGCGACGTCACCGGGGTAGAAGGGACGCTCCGCCTGAAGCACGAGGGCGTGTTGCAGCGCCAGCAGCAGCGTGGATTCAAGCCCATAGCTGTGCTGGTGGGGAACCGTGCCGACTACTGTCGCCCCCGCGAGCGCCGCGGCGCCGAGCCGCGCGCCGGCCGCCAAAGCGCTCCGAGCGAGGGTGCCCCAGGATTTCGGCGTTGCCTTGGGGCGTCCGGTAGAACCCGAGGTGAACAGCAGCACGGCCGGCTGTGCCCCCGACAGGCTCGGCAGCATCGGCTCGGCACCGCTGTCGAGTTTGGCGGGATAGAGCGTCGTTGGAACGGAAACGGCGGGAGACGCGGCGGCGTCGGTCAGGCAGTAAAGATCAGGATAGTCAGCGGCAAGGGCTGCAATTGTCAGCGCCGCATCGTTCGGCGGCAGCAGGGTCACCTGCCTGCGACTGAGCGCGGCAGCGAGCCCGACGGCAAAGCGATAGCGATCGGCGCAGAGGTTGAGCACATATTGGCGGGGCGGCAGCTTGGGGCCGAGGGCCGCGACGTCGCGCAGGAACTGCTCAGCGGTGATGCGCAGGCCACCGCGCACCGCGAAAACCGCGTCGGGCCCGGGGTGGCGGATGAGCGGATAGTGGGGGCCTAGGGCATCGTGACGCACGCGCGCATCGCTCTCGCCTTGGCGCCAGCCGCCTTCCATCAGCCCGACCTCGTCTGCCAGAGACCGCTCGTGACATGGCCGACCATGCGGATCATGTCCGCCGGTGAATGGCGCGGGGCATTTTTCAAGAAAAACGGTCGGCAGGTATGCTCGGCGAGGAACATAAGCGCCAGCAAGGGAAGATTGAGCACGTTGACGAAGAGCGACCAGTCTGCGAGGGGCGCCAGAAGGAAGAGGGCCAGCGACGTTGCGAGCTGCGCGGCGAAGAAGCCGCACCAAACCCAGGTCACGCGGCGCGTGTAGGCGGCCATTTCGGGAGAAATGGTCCCATACATTCGGCGCGCCAGCCCGGTAATCAGCGCATCGCGTCCGGGCCGCAGCGTCGCGGCGAACATCGTCAGCAAGCCGAGATAGACGAGCGCATGCGGCAGGCCCGACGCGGCCACAAGACCGAGATCGATAAAGCGGCCTCCACCGATCGTCGCCACCAGCCACGTCCAGCCATGGCCGACCAGGGCAACATGCAGCATCAGCGGGCACGCGCCGAGCGCAATCAGCAGCCGGCGCGGCACCGGCGATGTCTCGGCCATTCAACCTGCCCGGTGTTGCTGAATATATGAATTCAAGCTGCGCAGGGAGCTGAAGATTTCTTTGTTATTCTTGTCATCCGCGCGGAGCTTCACGCCAAATTCCTTCGATACCGCCAGCGCAATCTCCAGCATGTCGATCGAGTCGAGCCCCAGCCCTTCGCCATAAAGCGGCGCCCGCGGATCAATCTCCGGCGGCGCGATCTCGAGATTGAGCGTCTTGACGATCAACCGCGCCAGCCCGGCCTCTTCGAGGCTCTGCCCGAGACCATTACCATTCATCGTGTTCATGGAGCGACATCTCTCGGCGAATTAAGCGCAACATGGACGGCGCGGCTCCCGCGTCCAACCCATCGCTCGACACTGCACAAGGTCTTACCCCCCAATCTATTCTGACAAAGTTAAGCGAGAATTTCCACTCGCATGCGCAAGTTCTGCGGTAGACCAGAGGCAGAACAGTTGCGATTCCAACGGGTTATAGGTGTGTGTTGTCGGCAAGAGTTGTTGCCCGGCCAGGGCAATAGCGGTTACCGTACCTCTGAAACTGCGTCTTGAATAGGCGACGGAACGCCGCTTGGAGCAGCAGATCAAGCGGCTCGGATTACGTTCCCTAGTATCGCGCCAGGCGATGCGAGCCGGGTCCGCGGAAGACCGTGACCCCCGCCTCGGTCTCGACGGTCGCCTTGGCCGGGGGCGGCGGCGCGGCTGCGGCGGGCGGCACCGCCCTGGCGAGGACGACGACCGTCCCCGGTGCGCCGCCGGCGGTTGGCCAGCCATCCCAGTCGTCCCAATCCGCCGGGCCCCAGCCCCAACCCCAGCCGAAGGGCGAAGAAAAGCGCGACCCGAACCGATTGAAGCCGAATCGATTGACGCCGAAGCTGGTGAAACCGAAGGCGCCGAAGCTGCCGTTGAAGGCAATGGAGCCGCTGAAGCCGTGGAAATGGTTGAAATGCCGGGCGAAATGCGGATGGGAGCCAAACGAGACATGGGCCCCGCCGCTGTGCCCGGCGGCGGCCGGCACCGCGCTCAAACCGACGAGCAGCAACCCCAGCGATAGCGATCGACGCATGATCTGCCTCCCTTGGCGATCCCGCGACGGGATAAATAAAACAACGCAGGCGCTAGGAAATTCCGGCTGAAATGGATCATCGCGAAAGCGACCGCGCCGCGCGACGACGCGCCGGATCGACTTCCGGAAGAGCTGCCGGCATAACGGTGCCGAGGGCAGGGGGCTCTTTCCCGGCCCTTGGCAGCGGCGAACAGGGGGCCTCTCCCATGCGCGCCGCCCGAGGCGATGCGACGACCGCATTGGCAGGGAAATAGTGGTGGAATATCATGGCCGTCGAGCGGGGAAAACCCCGCCTATGCGTGGGGAGGTTGCAATGCGCAGGCTGCTACTGCTGCCAGTAACAGTATTGCTCGCGGCATGCACATTTACCGAAGGCTTCGTACCCTCGACTGCAAAATCGACGTACCAGGCCGACGTTGTCGAGATGGCAAAAAAGGTTTGTACGCCAGAGGGGAAGGTCGCCGTCTTCTACAGCAAAACGGGCGCCGCCAGTTCCGTCCCGTTTGACAACGCAAGCGAAGCGGGCTTCGACTGCGAGCCCGGGCAGCCGGCGTTCGTCACCAACCCGACGCACCCGACGCGCTGACACGGGTGCGACTCAGCTCGCGCCCAGGGCGCGGCGGCAGCATATCCCGCCCCACGAGCGGCAGTGGGGCGGGCTGGGAAATCAGTTAGATCGCGCGTCGCACGGCATGGTAGGCGACGAGCAGCACGATCGCGCCGCCAATGGCGACAAGAATGCTGTAGAGATTGAGGCCGCTCACACCCTCATGGCCGAAAAACGCCATGATCCAGCCGCCGACGAGGGCGCCGACGACGCCGAGCACAATATCGAGAATAAGACCCTCCCCCTCCTTGTTGACAATCTTGCTGGCGACGAAGCCGGCAATGAGGCCGAGGATGATCCAAGCGATGATCGACATGATCTTCTCCTCACCGTAGACCCTGCTGCTACGAACGTCGTAGAGGGGATGGTCGTCCCTACCACGACGCGTGGCGCAGCGAAACTTCCGGAAAGGGCCGTCGCCCGCGGTTAGGCCGAGCGTAACGCAACGCGCGCACCTTGCTCGGGACTGAGGAGTGCAAGATGCCGTCTCTCACAGAGTTTTGCCTGTTCATTGCAGCCTTTGCCGCAGCCTATGCCTTTGGCGACGACGTGTTGCGCGGCCTTCGCCTGGTGCGACGCTCGGACCGCCGGAAGCGAAGATGATTGGCTGAGGCGGGTGGGCTCACATGGTGAGCCCCGCTCCGATCGGGATCGAAGCGGGGCTCTGTCGGACCCCACCCCTTCCGCCAGGAAAGAGATGGCGCTCATTGAAAACAGGGAATTCGCGCGCAGGTTCCAAACGGCAATCGCGGCCTTGGCCCTCGGCTATCGCCCCGGCAGTGATGTTCGTGACGCGCTTGGCACGCGTCATCTAAGATTCCTTTTGATGGCGCCGTTTGCGCCGGTCCCGCCACCGGGCACGCACCGCCACCCCCGCGCAGAACAGCAGGACAACGATCACAAACGCGATGTAAACGCGCGTGCTCAAAGCCTGACGACCACGGCAGTTCCGACCGGATTATTTGTTCGACCGGCTTGCCTTTATTAGCGCAGCACCGGCGGCAAAAGGAAAGCCCTGCTCGGCGCTTTGCTGGCCGGAGTCGGCCCTAGCGGAACCGCTCGAGCACGTCGACAACGCTTGTCCACCACTCCACGCGGTCGGCCCGGCCGAGCCGGCGCTGAAACTCCGCGGCGCGCCGAGCGATCGAGAGTGCATCGGCGTGGCCGTTCGCGTAGATCATCGCGCGGGCGAAGTGGAGAAGCTCGTTATCGTCGGCGCCACCCATTTCAGGGCAACAGACGCGGTGGAACGCCGGTTCCGGTTGTCGCTGACCGGCTCCTGGCGTGAGGAGCCGGACGGGGTACTTCACTCCGCTGCTTGATCGCGCTTCGTTCTCCTTGCCGCTCTCAGCGCGGCCATGCCCGTCCGGCTGCGTTCGCGACGGCGATCGCAGAACTCGCACTGTCCGGGGGGCGCAAGGAGCTCGGCCGATCTAGCCCGTCGCCTTCTTTTGAGCGGCGGGCCGACTTCGGCTACCTCCGGCGGAGCGATCGCAGCGTTCGAGCGCGCGGGCGGAGGCGCTTGGCGCTGGCGGTTCGGGCAATTCCACCGAACGTGCCCCTCTTCCCCACATCGCGTGCAGCGGATCAACGACATGCGCCGGAGAATACCATCGGTGTCTGTTGGCAAGCGTGTTAGATAACAGACCTGGAGTGTTTGATAACAGAGGCAGCTTGAGGCCGCTCACTGCCGCTTGCGCTTCTTCGGAATCCGAGGCGCGGGACGCTCTATGTCCAGCGCGTAGGCCTCCAGCTCCGCCGCCAGCCTCTCGAGCTCGACCGAAAGCGGTAATGTCGTTGTAGCCGCTAAGCCACGGAGAACCATGGCTTTGCCCCTTAGGTAAGCGGCATCGACGCCGGTCTGCAGCATGGGGATCGCGGCTGCCGCCAACCGTCAACCGGCCATGTCCAGCAACGGATAGAGCTTGATGCGGTCGGCAAGCACGATGAAGAGCTTCCTCGCCTCATCGCAGAACGCACCCGTATTGGCGCGGAGCTCGGCTT
>Ga0335079_10002749_pt1 | contig 20246 bp, 16 predicted proteins | sample Lox_Sample_33_FD_206719 | JGI IMG/M metagenome (GOLD analysis project Ga0335079, IMG submission 206719) | Soil microbial communities from Loxahatchee National Wildlife Refuge, Florida, United States - Lox_Sample_3.3 | ecosystem: Environmental > Terrestrial > Soil > Wetlands | place: USA... | reverse complement strand
GTTTTTGGACCGACGGACCCGTTGGGCACGGCCCCGGTGACGCCGCGGTGCAGCATCGTGCAGGAGAAGCCGCATTGCAGTCCGTGCTTCTTGCGGCGCTGCCCCACGGATCACCGTTGCATGAAACGCGTGACGCCGGACGCCGTGGAAGCTGCCGCGAAGCAATGGATTCCCTCGCTGGAGGTGCGGCCTGTCTGACAGCAGGGTGCTGAGGCCCGGCGTTTTTCTGGATCGCGACGGCACGATTGCCGAAGAAGTCGGCTATTTGAATCACGAGAGCCGGTTTCGTTTGTTGCCGGGCACCGCGGAAGCCATTGGCCGTTTGAACGAAGCGCGACTCCCCGTAATTGTGGTGACGAATCAGTCGGGCGTGGGCAGAGGTTATTTCCCCGAGTCGCTCGTGCAGACGGTGCACGAGCTGATGCGGAAGCAACTGGCGGCAGCCGGGGCGCACGTGGACGCAATTTATTATTGCCCGCACACGTCGGCGGACGCGTGCGAGTGCCGGAAGCCGAAGACCGGCATGCTCGAGAAGGCAGCAAAGGAGCACGGCATCGAGTTGGCGCGGTCGTTTGTGGTGGGCGACCGCTACGGAGACGTGGAGCTTGCCCGGCGCGCGGGCGCGTGCAGTATCCTGGTGCGCACTGGTTACGGCGAGGGCGAGTATCTGTGGAATTCGGGGAAGTGGGCGTTTCAGCCGGATTTTGTGGCCACAGATCTCAGCGATGCGGTTACGTGGATTTTAAGGCGGCGGGAATGAAGCGTTTACGCAACACGGCGAAGTCAGAGACGGTGGACTTGGTGGCGTTAGCGGACTGCGTGGAACAGTTCGCGGCGAAGAATGTCGTGCTTTTTGGAGATTTTGTCGCGGACGAATATCAGTTTGGAGATATCTCTCGCGTCTCGCGCGAGGCGCCGGTATTGATTCTGCGGCATCGCGAGACGCATCTGGTGCCGGGAGGCGCAGCAAATGCCGCGAATAACTTTGCTGCGCTCGGGGCGCGCGTATCGCCGGTGACAGCGGTAGGTGAGGATACGGCTGGTAGCGCGCTGATCGAATATTTTCGCGAGAAGCGCGTGGACGTCTCCGGTATCGTGCGCGTGAAAGGCTGGACTACGCCGACGAAGACGCGGTTCTTGGCAGGATGGGCGCACACGGTCGGACAACAAGTGTTACGGGTGGACCGCGAGCCACAGTCGGCCCTTTCCGAAAGCGTGCATAAAAAGCTGCTCGCCAAGTTACAGGCGAAGCTTCGTTCGGCCAATGCTCTTGCCGTTTCGGACTACGGGTTTGGCGTGGCCACGCCGCGGCTTGTGCGCAAGGCAAGGGCGGCGTGCAAAGCAGGTTGTCAGGTGACGCTCGACGCGCGGCACAACCTTCATGCCTACGCCAAGGCCGGCCTCACTTCGGCGACTCCCAATGAGGCGGAGATGGAGGCACTGCACCACGTTTCGATTGGCCAGAATGTTGAGGAGTTGCGGCGGTGTGGCGAGGCCACGCTTGGGGAAATGAAGCTGCGCGCTCTGCTGGTGACGCGCGGGCGCGATGGCATGGCACTTTTTGAGCCGGGTCACCGGTTCACACAAGTCGCGGTGCACGGAAGCGACCAGGCGGTGGACGTGACCGGCGCGGGCGACACGGTGCTGGCCGCGTACACGCTGGCGTTGGCTTGCGCCGCTTCGCCGCTCGAAGCGGCGCACATTGCGAATATCGCGGGCGGCCTCGTCGTGATGAAGCGCGGCACGGCGACGGTTTCGCGCGAGGAGCTTCTCGCTGCCATTCGGCAAGAAGCCGGCGGAGCCGCTTCCTGAACCATGCGCGCCGCAGAATCCAAGCTGGTTACCCGCGAAGAGTTGCGCCAGATATTGACGCAGCACAAGAACCGCGGCGAGCGGATTGTCCTTGCGAACGGTTGTTTTGACACGCTTCACGTCGGCCACATTCGCTACTTGGAAGGCGCGCGCAGCGAAGGAGACGTTCTGGTTGTCGGCGTGAATGACGACGCGAGTGTCTGCGCCCTCAAAGGGCCGGGGCGCCCAATTCTCGATCAAAACGCGCGCGCCACGTTGGTCGGCGCGGTGCGTGCGGTGGACTATGTCGTGCTGTTTAGCGAGGCGACCGTCGAGTCACTCCTCGAATATTTGCGGCCGGACGTGCATGCTAAGGGGACGGACTACACGGCGGAGACCGTGCCGGAACGCGCGGTAGCGGCGCGGCTTGGGATTCGTGTAGCTATCGTGGGCGATCCGAAAGACCATTCCACTCGCGAATTGCTGGAGTCCGTTCGCAAGGCGCCGCATGACTGAGCCGCGCCTTCTGGTTCTGCGCCTCAGCTCTTTGGGCGACATCGTACACACATTTCCCGCGGTGGCGGCGCTGCGAGAGACGTTTCCAAGTGGACAAATCGTTTGGCTGACGCACCCGCGTTGGAAATTTCTCGTGGAGAACAGCGGACTGGCTTCGGAGGTGTGGACGCTCGAATCACGCTCAACGGCGTCCCTTCGCGAGACGATTCGGGCCATTCGCAATTTGAATTGGGACGCGGCGATTGACTACCAGGGGCTCTGGAAATCGGCGGGGCTGGCGTTTTTCGGTGGCCTTCGACGCAGAATCGGTTTTTCTTCCGAGACGATTCGCGAATTCGGCGTTCCCATTCTCTACACCGACCGCGTTCGCTGCGCGACGACACACATTGCCGATCAGAATGGAGAACTATCTTCGCGCGCGGGCTCGCGCAATCCGGTCGCGGCTTTCCGTCTGCACATCCCGCAAGAAGACGAGGGCCACATGCAGTCGCACCTGAAGAAACTTGGTCTTGACCGTTATGTTGTGCTGAGTCCTGGAGGCGGGTGGCGGTCCAAGTGTTGGCCGCCGGAACGATTTGCGAAGTTGTGCCGGATGATTCGCGATTCGCTGGGGCTGCGTTGCGTTGTCAACTACGGCCCAGGGGAAGACGATCTGTTCCTGGCGATTCGTGAGTGCAGCGAGGATGCCGATCCTGTACCTTACAACGGGCCGCTCGGTACGTTGATGGCATTGCTGCGCAACGCCGCTTGCATCGTGGGAGGCGACACGGGTCCACTGCACCTTGCCATTGCTCTCGGCACCCGCGCCGTGGCGTTGTTTGGGCCAACCGATCCGGCGCGCAATGGTCCCTACCGCACGGACGACATCGTTCTGCGCGCGCCGGACGCTGTCCGGACGCACAGCCGCGTGGATCAGACGCATCCCTCGATGCTGCAAATTCAGGTTGAAGAAGTGCTGGACGCGGTTCGCCGGCGTCTCGGAAGCGCCGCATGAGCTCCGCAAGCGCGTTTTTTACGCGCTGGCGCGTGCGCCTGGGATATCCTTTGGCGATTCTCGTGCTTTGGTTCGCGCGGCCAAATCCCAAGAGCATTCTTCTCGCGATTCCGGTTGGCCTGCTTGGATTGTTCATTCGCGCGCTGGCGGCCGGCTATCTGCATAAGCAGGAAGTGCTGACGGTGACCGGGCCGTACGCGTATACACGCAACCCGCTTTATTTTGGCAGCGCGATTCTTGCGGTTGCTGCGTCTATCGCGACGTATTCCTGGATTTCCGCTGCGATCTTGTGCGGCTACTTTGCGCTCTTCTATTCGGTGGTGATGCGCCGCGAAGAGGGGGAGCTTCGCCAACACCACGGAGCCGCATTCGATGAATATGCGCAAGCGGTTCCGCTATTTTTCCCTCGCCTCGTTCCGGCAAAGCTGTCGTTTGGCAGCGCCGGGTCGTTTTCTTTTGCGCAGTTCAAGAAAAATCGCGAGTATCGCGCGCTGATTGGTTTTCTAGTGCTGTTAGCGGTATTGTGGATTCTTTGGCGGTCGAGTTTGCTGGGCCGCTACTAAGTGCTGAGCTGACTCCGAGCAGTTCACAAAGCAGCTAATTTCGAGCCGCTTACCATCGGTCAGGACGTGCACTGCGCCGTCGCGGTCGGTTCGCAAAATGCGAACCCTGGCGGCGGTGAGGCGCGCCAGCAACTCCGGGTTGCGATGCCCATAGGGATTGTCTTCGCCGGCGCTGATGATGGCGACTTGCGGGTGCACCGCGGCGAGAAACGCTGGCATGGTGGAGTTCTTGCTGCCGTGGTGGCCTACCTTCAGAACGTCGGAGCGCAGCGCGCCAGCACCGTTTTCTGAAAGGATAGTGCTTTCCGCCTGTTTTTCCGCATCTCCCGGTAGCATCATGCTGCGGCTCCCATATTGCAGCCGCAGCACGAGCGAGTCGTTGTTCTTAGGTTCAGTGGTGGGGTCCGCTGCTGCGCTTTCCGGCCATAGAAACTCTCTTTCTACGCCATCCCACGAAAATGGCTTTCCTCTCATTTCGTGAACGATAGGGATGCCTTTTTTAGCGGCAAGTTTCTCGAGGTTCGCGAGCGCGGCGGACGAAACTTCTCGCCCGATCCACAGCGTACCCACGCGAAAGTTCTCGAGGATGGCTGTTAGGCCACCGATGTGGTCCTGATGCGCATGCGTTAGCGCGACAACGTCCAATTTCTGAAAACCGCGCGACCACAGGTAGGGCGAGACAGCTTCTTCTCCTGGATCCGTTCCGTTGTGTTCTTCACGGCCGGCAAATCCGTTGAAAACTCCTCCACCGTCAATGAGCATGGTTCTGCCGTGCGGCGACACCACGAAGAGCGAGTCGCCCTGCCCCACGTCCAACACCGTTAGCTCCAGCTTTCCGGCGGACCATCGCGGCGCGAAAGGGAACAGCGCGACTGCAAGAGCGCTCAGGGCGAGTGCCGTTGCAGCTGCGCGCCAAGCCCATCCGCGCCAAAGGCGGGGAACTTGGCCACAAACGCAGAGAAGCAGGGCTGCGGCAAGGAACAGCACGTGGAGCAACCAAGCCACCAGCGAAAGGGCACTGGCAAACCAAAGCAGCGAGCGTTTTGCGAGAAAGACTCCGACGACGATAAGAAGGGTTACCGAAATGAATCCTACGACCAGCCATCCGGGGGAAGAAATTCGTTGTGACAACCACGCGGTGTGGCCAAGCACAGCGCCGGCTGCAAACACAGCGGCGATGGCTACAGCCGGAAGTCTCATGAGATCTTTCGCAACCGCACGAGCGTCTCGATATGAAAAGTCTGCGGGAAAAGGTCGAAGAAATGCACTTCGCTCAGCGCATAGCGCACATTTGGGGCCGCGATCTCTTTCGGCTTGCGCGCCGAATTCGTGAGCACTGCCAGATCCCGCGCCAGTGTGGAGGGATCGCACGACAGGTACACGATCTCCGCGGCGGACAACTCCGCGAGGTGCGCGGCCGTCTGCGCACCCAACCCAGCGCGCGGCGGATCGAGCACGACAAAGTCCGGGCGCTCTTTTGTCTTTTTCAGAAAATCTTCGGCATGCTCATTGTGAGTCGTGATCGAGACTCCCGCCGCTTCCGCATTGGCATAGAGGTCACGCGTAGCCGCCAGATTTGCGTCCACGCTCACGACTCTTTGGAAGGATCGCGCGAGAGGCAGCGTGAAGAAGCCCACGCCTGCATACATATCGAGAGCTGTTTGGCCGTGGGCTCCTTGCGTTACCGTCTTCAGCAACTCCTCGATTAAGAAGCGGTTGACCTGGAAGAACGACAAATGGCTGACGCGGAATTGCAATCCGCCGGCTTCTTGCACGAGGTAGCCTGGTCCGGTGAGTTCGAACTTGTTCTTTTTTTTGTCGAGCAGAAGCAAGCTCTCCAGTTCTGGCAAGGCCTGGCGAAAGCTATCCGTGAGTTTCGCGGCAGGCGCGGCGAAACGTTCGAAGGCGACATTCAATGCGATTTTTTTGTCCGCGGAATCGGCAAACGCTTCAATTTCAAGAGTCCCGGCGGGCAAAGTCCCTGCGCGGGCCAGCTCCTGCAGGCTGCGAAACGTCTGCGCCAGTTGCGGCGAAAGTACAGGGCATTCGTCTATCGGAAGAATCACGGAACTTTCCGGCAAGAAATAGCCAAGCGCGCGAGGCTTGCCCTCCCGCAACGCCCACTGCGCACGGTTCCGGTAGCCATACGGCGCGGCTGTATGTTCTTGAATTGCGCCGTCCCACGAAATGCCACCCAGGCGGGACAGCGTCTCGCGCAAAATGTCTTTTTTCAGCCGGACCTGCTCAACGGGCGCAATGTGCTGGTAGTGGCAGCCGCCGCAGGACTGAAAGTGCGGGCACGCTGCTGCGACGCGCTCTTTTGCAGGTGTGGTAACTTCCCGCAAATCCGCCCAAATCAGCTGTTTCTTTCTCGTCCGCTCTGCGGCGCGCACCGTTTCACCGGGCAACACATACGGAACGAACACCGTGCAGCCATCCGTGTGCGCCAAGCCGTCGCCTCCGTAGACAAGCTTCTCGACCGATAATAGTAACTCATTAGCCATTCTCGTGGACCCCATTCTGCGACGTTTCGCGCGGAAAGAAAAGGAGATCAGCTTCGCAACACAGGACTCAAGAAAAGTAGAAGAGGCTCAGCCGCGGCAAGCCAAACTCTTCGAGCAAGCGCTTCTGCATGTATTGTTTTTCCACCAGCACAAGTTGCTCGGCTTTCAACTTTCGCCGGTACACGGCAAGTTGCCCATCCATTTCGCGGCGAATCTTTAGCATCGTCTCTTCGCGGACCTCGCTCGTCAAGGCCGCTTGCAGCTTTTCGTCCAGGATCGTCAAGCGCCTTTCGAGGTCCTCGAGGTCGAGGGCGCCCGGCGCGTCCAGCAATACGCCGCAAGCCGCGAGCGAGGTGGCGATTTCGCGCAATCGACCGGCGAAGGCGGCGTTGGCTGACTCCAATGCGCTCGCTGCTTTTGTGATTTGCGCTTCATTCTTGGCGAAATACGTTTTTAATTCGTCGCGTGAAAACGGTTCTTTAGCGGCAGCTCGGCCGTTTTTCGGTGTACTTCCCGCGGCGGCCTCCAGTTGCTCTTCCGCGGCTTCGAGCACGGCGTCAGTGCAATACGCCAGGCTTTTCAGCGGTTTTCCGGCGCCGCGCCGCGAGCGTTGATAGCTTTCAAACGCGCTATCTATCCCTTTCAGCACCGCTTCCAGCGGCACACCTGCCTTTTGCCACGTTTCCATGATGGCCCAGTCCAGCGGCGACACCAGAAGATGCGCGCCGCGCTTTTTCCAGAAATAATCTTCAATTTCGGTGAAATAGTTGAAGTAGTTCCAGGTGTCCATGGATTTTGCCGCTGCGAGGCGGAGCATCTGTTCCGGGTGGCTGCCGAACCGCGTCGCTTCGCAAGTCGGCGTCGCCTATTTCTGCGCTTTCTTTGCCGGAGCCGCTGCCGGCGCAGCGTCGTGCCCTCCGCGAGTCGCGGCGTTGCTCTTTCCCGGCTCCGCAGGCTGGTTTTTCTCCCAAATCAGCCGCAATCCCGTTAGCGTCAGGAACTCATCCGTGTGCTGAATCTGCTTGGAGCCTTTGGCCACGAGGCTAGCCTGACCACCGGTGGCAACCACGGTGACCGGGCCGCCCAACTCCGCCTTCATGCGCGTGAGCATGCCGTCCACCATGTCCACCGCGCCGTAATACAGCCCGGCCTGCATGTGCGTGACGGTGTTTGTGCCGATGACTTTTCCGGGATCCTTAATTTCGACACGCGGCAAGCGCGCCGCTCGCGAAAAAAGCGCCTCCGAAGCGATGCCCAGCCCCGGCGCGATGACGCCGCCGAGGTACTCGCCTCGCGCGGAGATGGCGTCAAACGTAATCGCTGTGCCGAAATCCACCACGATGCACGGCCCGCCATACTGGTGAAACGCCGCGACGCCGTTGACGATGCGGTCGGCGCCCACTTCCAGCGGGTTGTCTACCAGTACGGCCATTCCTGTTTTCACTCCCGCTTCCACAAAAAGCGCTTTCTGCCCCAGATAGATGCGCGACATTTCCGCCAGCGTCCAATTCACCGGCGGCACCACGGAGCTGACAATCACGCCGCCAATCGCATCGCGATCGAGCCCGGCGAGTGAAAAGAGGTTGCGCGTCAATACGCCATACTCGTCGATGGTCTGCTGCTTCGCCGTAGTCAGCCGCCAGTTGGCAATCAATTTCTCGCCGCGGAACACACCCAGCACCGTGTTCGTGTTCCCGACATCAATCGTCAGCAGCATCTAGCGTGCCTCCGCCACGTCCCCGGAAATCACCGTTGTCACCTGCCCATCGTCCCGTTTGACCTGCAGCAGCCCTTCCGGCCCAAGTCCCGCGGAAGTTCCAACAAAACTCGTCGTGCCATTCGTTACACGCACGCGCTTGCCTCGTGCAAAGCTTGAGACTGCTTCAAATTTTTCGGTCACCCCGGCCGGCCCCTCGCGCAAAAAACGATTGTAGTCGTTCTCGAATTCGCGCAGCAACCGCACCAGCAATTCCAGCCGCGACTGCTGTTTGCCGGTTTCGAGGCGCAGCGACGTCGCGATCGTCGCTAGTTCGCCGGGGAATCTTTCCTGGTTCACGTTGAGCCCGATGCCAACAATCACAAAGCGCACTTGCGAGGGCTCGGCATGCATCTCCGTCAGGATTCCGCCCACTTTCTTGCCGCTCAGCAGCAAATCATTGGGCCATTTGAGATCGGGTACGAGTCCAGTTTGCGCCTGAATCGCGGCGTGTGCGGAAAGCCCGGCCATCATGGTCAAGAGAGGCGCTTGCACGGGCGAGAGGCGCGGCCGCAAAAGAAGCGTCACATAAATTCCGGCAGCGCGGTCGGATTGCCAGGAACGTCCAGCGCGGCCGCGGCCAGCGGTTTGCTCTTCGGCCAGCACCACGGCGCCTTCGGGCTCGCCGGCATGGCCGAGTTCGAGAGCCACGCGATTTGTCGAATCAATTTTGAAAAAATGATAGATACGCTTGCCGAAGATGCTGCCCTTCAGCCGCTGGCGCAGCATGTCGGGCGTGAGAATGTCCGCCACTTTTTCCAGGAAATAGCCCGTGCCCGGCTGGCCCTTCACGCGGACGCCCAGTTCGCGGAGCCGCCTGACCCACTGCCAGACCATCGAACGCGACACGCCGATTTCGCGCGCGATTCGCGCTCCGCTGATGACAATCGTCGCGTTTTCAGCGAGGAGCGTAAGCAAAGCTGCCAGCCGTTTGTCGGTCGTTCCAGGAAGGATCTCTTGCGTCATTGCAGTTTTACTGCGCATGGGTGCGCCTAGCTTACGTTGTCCCCAGCGAGAAGGACAAGTCCGTTCGGTTCTTCAGGGTGCGCTTTCGGCGGCGGATCGCTACGTATCGTTCGATTCCAACTGGCGCAGCCGCTCCTGCAATTTCTTCAATTCCACACGCCGTTCTTCGAGAGTCGCTTCCATGCCGCGAATAATCTTCTCCGGTGCACGGCTGCGAAACGTCTCGTCGCCGAGCTGTTTTTCCTTGGACGCTATGTCCTTCGTGAGTCCTTCTACTTCTTTCTTTGCTCGAGCTACTTCAGCCTGCGGATCAACTATTTCGGCAAAGGGAATCCGAACGTCGAAACGTGGTGTCGAGCGGATTACTCCACCCGCGCCAAGCTTGCCGGAAAGTATCTGCAGCCCTGACAGGAACGCTAGTCGTAGAATCGCGTCGAGGTTTTGTTGGAATAGCTCTCTGACCGCTGCGTCCCTACCCAAAAGCTCGGCCGTAATTCTTTTCCTCGGGTCGAGCTTTTGTTCCGCACGAATGTTGCGCACCGAGGTAATAAGATACCGAATCTCCTCAAACTCTTCGAGCGACCTGGAATTCTTCCAGCTCTCGCGTGCCTCGGGAAATTTGTCTAGCGCAATCGACCTTGCCCCAGTCGATTGTGGCAACTGGTGCCACAGCTCTTCGGTCAAGAATGGCATAAACGGATGCAGCAGCCGCAGCGCCGCATCAAACGCCGCGAACAGATTTCTCCAAGCCACAATCGCCCGCCCGCGGTCCGCGCTCTGCAACTCCGGCTTTACCCACTCGATGTACCAGTCGCAAAAATCTCCCCAGAAAAACTGGTACACGCCCTGCGCCGCCTCGTGAAATCTGTAGCTGTCGAGCGCCGCGTTCACCATCTCAATCGTGCTCGCGAGCCGCGAGTACAACCACGCATCCACCAGCGATACTTTCCCGCCAACCGCATAAGGCGCCTGGGCCCGCACCTCCGGCGAGGCTAACTCCTCGAGTGCCGTCCCACCTTGCTCGAATTTGTCGAGGTTCACGAACAAAAACCGCGCCGCATTCCAAATCTTGTTGGCAAAATTTCGCGCGCTGCCCAGGCGATCATCGGACAGGATAATGTCCGTGCCCGGCGCCGCCATGGACGCCAAGCAAAATCTCATCGCATCCGTTCCGTACTGCTGATTCAGGACCACTGGATCCAGCCCGGTGCCCTTGGACTTGGACATCTTCTCGCCGCTGCCCGTGCGCACCAGCGAATGCAAATACACGACTCGAAACGGCACTTTTCCCGTGAAGTGCATCCCCAGCATGGCCATCCGCGCTACCCAGAAAAACAAAATGTCATAGCCCGTGATCATCAGGCTTGTCGGATAGTATTTTTCAAAATCCGCCGTCTTCTCCGGCCAACCCAGCGTGGAAAACGGCCACAGCCCTGAGCTGAACCAGGTGTCCAGCACATCCGGATCCTGCGTCAGCTTTCCCGACCCGCACTTTGCGCACTTCGCCGGCGGTTCTTCGGCCACGATAATCTGCTCGCAATCGCTGCAGTACCATGCCGGAATGCGATGCCCCCACCACAACTGCCGCGAAATCGTCCAATCGCGAATGTTGTCGAGCCAGTTCAGAAATTCCTGCCGCCGGTTATCGGGCACAATCTGAATCGTGTTTTCTTTTCCCGGTGCGTATTCCCGCACCGCCTGAAGCGCCGGCGCCGCCAACTCCTTCATCCGGCAGAACCACTGCGTCGAGATTCGCGGTTCGACAATCGTCTTGCTGCGTTCGCAAATCCCGATCGCATTCGCGTGGTCGGTCACTTTCTCCAGCAGCCCTTGCGCTTTCAGGTCCTCGACAATCTTTTTGCGCGCCTCGAAGCGGTCCAATCCCGCGTACGCGCCCGCCGCCGCGCTCATGTGCCCGTCGTCCGTCATTACGTCAATTTCCGCCAGGCCGTGCCGTTTCCCCACTTCAAAGTCATTCGGATCGTGCGCCGGCGTAATTTTCACCGCGCCCGTTCCGAATTCGCGGTCCACCATGGTGTCCGCGATAATCGGAATTTCGCGCTTCATCAGCGGCAGCAAAACTTTCTTTCCCACGAGATGCTTGTAGCGCTCGTCCTCGGGATGCACGGCCACGGCCGTATCGCCCAGCATCGTTTCCGGCCGCGTCGTGGCCACCGTCACGAATTCCTGCGATCCCGCCACCGGATACCGGATGTGCCACAAATGCCCAACGCGATCTTCATGGTTCACTTCCAAATCGCTCAGCACCGTTAGACATACCGGGCACCAGTTCACCAGCCGCGTCTCGCGATAAATAAATCCTTCGTGGCAAAGCTGCACGAAAACCTTGCGCACCACCCGCGACATTTCCGGCGAAAGCGTAAATCTCTCCCGCGACCAGTCGCAGCTCTCTCCAATCCCGCGCATCTGCTGCGTGATTTGGCCGCCGGCCTCGGCCTTCCATTGCCACACCCGCTTTTCAAACTCCTCACGTCCCAGCTTGTGGTAGTCAATGCCCTGATCCATCAGTTGCTTCACCACCACGCGCTGCGTCGAAATCCCAGCGTGATCGGTGCCCGGCAGAAACAACGTGTTATATCCACGCATGCGATGCCAGCGCGTCAGAATGTCGATTTCGGTGTGCTCCAGCATGTGCCCGATGTGCAGCGACCCGGTCACATTGGGCGGCGGAATAACGATGGAAAACACGGGTCCCGGAGCGCCGGGATCCGCCTTAAACAGCTCCTCTTTGACCCAGAATTCCGCCCAGCGCGGCTCAATCTGCTGCGGTTCGTAGGCTTTGGCTATCTCTCGCGCCATGCGACTCTCGATTCCTCCACAGCTCACGTCGCGCAGGTACACGGCCGCGCCTTCGTGAGCAAGGTAATCTTCGACTATACGGGCAGAAAACCAACCCCGTCAATTCAGGACAGGAACAGTTTTGGAGTTGCTGATTATTCGCTAGGAAAGGGAACTACGGCTTCTTCGCGTTGAGTTCGTCGCGGACCATCGCTTCCACGACCGGCTTGAGAATCTCCCGCGTTACCGCCTGCAATACTTCCGGGCTCATTTGCGCCAGCACCTTGGCGACGAGATCTTCCATGCTCGGCTGCGGCGTCTTCGCAGGTTCCTTGGCGGGGATGGCCAGCGGAGCCTGCGCAATCACCGTGTCGGTCACCTGTTGCGTCTCTTCGCGGATCGCTTCCACGGTCGCGGCGGGCAGCGCCGCTTCTTCTACCTTGGCCTTCACATCCTCGCTCAAGCTGGATGGCAACACATCCACGGTGGCGAATGGATCTTCCTTGGCTGCCACCACCGGATCCGGCTCCACGGCAGGAACGGGCTCCGGCTTGGCGCTTCCCGCAGGCAAATCCCAGGTGGACGCCAGTTGGCTGGCCTTCTGCACTTCCGCATCCCACGGACTCGACACCGCCGAATACCACGAATCCGCAGCCGCCGGCTTTTCCGCTTCTTTACTTGCAGCTGGCGCGCTGCTCTCGGGAGCGCTCAACGGCTCCCCCACATAATGCGAAACCGGTGCTTCTTCTTTCTGGGCCGGTGCCGCGTCTTCCGTTGCCGCGCCAGCCGCCGGCTTTTCACCCAGCGCCGCGGCCCACGCGTCCTGCGAAAACGGCACTTCCGGAGCAGGCGTTAAGGTTGCTGCGGCTAGTGGTGCCGCGGATTCGGGCGCCAATTTCGCCTCGCCTATCGGTGCCTCGGTCACCACCGCGGCTATGCCATGTTCCACTTCCGCTGCTTCCTGGAAGCTCGGAGCCTCTTTTTGCGGTACCCACCCCCCGCTGCGCGACTTGTGAGCGGGCCCCTCACTGAATGCCGTTTCGCGCCAATCCTTTACCGGGCCGCTCGACTCTTCTTCTTCGCTGCCGGAAGCGTCCCCGGCATCGCGGCGCCACGAGGAAGCCTGTTTCTCCTCTTCTTCCTCTTCAACCTCTTCCTCTTCGTCGTGCTCGGACTTCCAATCGCGCTCCAGCTCTGGCCGCGGTGTGGTGGTGGCGAACGCCAGATCGTCCTCTTGTTCGGTCGCCGGCGATTCCAACAGATTGCCAAACGCTAGCGGCTGCGACCCCTCATCGATGCGCACCGGCTCGGGCCGCGCAGGTATTCCTTCGTTTACGGGTTCCGTCTCAACTGACGGAAAATCTTCCAGCGCCGGCAGGGAAATGGAGCTTGGAGGCGGCGTCCGCGGTGCCAACATATCCGCCACGTGCAGCGGCTCTTCCTTTGGAGGCGGCACAGACGCTGCGCCTCCAATCGAAACGCCCGCGCGGGCCAAGGCCGATTTCACCATGGAAATCAGCGGATCGGGCGGCACGAACGGCTTCTTCAAAACTCCGTCCGCCCCCACCCGCTGCGCTTCCTGTTCGTCCAGGGGATCAAAAGCGCCCACCAGCAAAATCACCGGAATGTGCGCCAGCGCGCTGTCGCCCTTCACGTACTGGCAAACCTCATATCCGTTGCGCACCGGCATGAATACGTCCGCCAGCACCAGGTCCGGATGCACATCGGAAATCTTGCGCACCGCTGCTTCACCATTGCCCACAGCAACGACGTCGATTCCCTGATCTTTCAGGGCAAGCCCCACCATCTTCTGGATGTTGCTGTTATCGTCGGCAACGAGGATCTTGGCCACCAAACTTCCTCCGGATGCAAAACACCCGTTTCGAACGCCGGCTTTCCCCAGCGATCGCGTGCGTACGGACTCTCCCCAGTATTGGAGCACCCGGCGACTGGGGCGTCAATCGCAACACGGATGGAGTGTGTCGGAAGTGAAATACGGCTTTCCAGAGCTTCCCAGGCGCACAAGGACAAAAAAAGAGGGGTGCTTTTGACGCCGCACCCCTCTTTCCGAATCTGATTTGGGCCGTTGGCTCTACCAGGGCACCAGCTTGCGCAGGCCTTTCTTCTTTTTGCTGCTGGATTCTTTCTTGTCCTTATCGTCCTTAGAGTCGCCATTAGCCGGCGCGTCGCTCGCCTTTGCGGAGTCGCTCGTGGGCGCCGCCGGGCTGCTGGCATCCGCCTTGTTTTCCGTCCCCGTCGCCCCCGCATCACTCTTCGCCGGAGTCGCTGCCGGTGCCTCCGCGGGAGCGGTTTTCGGCGCCTCGGTCGTAGTCGCCGCCGCGTTCGGTGCGGGATCAGGAGTCGCTGGCGCCGTCCCTTCCGTTGGCGGCGCACTCGCCGTGCCGCCGTCCGCAGTCGCTCCGCCGTTACTTCCGCCTACTGATTCCGCGGTCGCCCCATTTCCGCCCGCGACCACCGTCGCCACCAGGCCACCCTTACCGCCGCCAACAGTGGACCCACCCGGCCTCAATATATTCGCCAGGGATACCGGGTCCGATTCCGGCTGCATGTTCGGAGTTCCGCTCGTCGCCGCCACCCGTAGTTCAGCACCCGGGCCGCTCTTCATCAGTCCCAGCGGCTTCTTGACCAAGCTCGTATGCGGCCGCGGCGCATTTTGTTCCGCCGTCATCCACGCCAGCGCGTTCGGATCCGCTTGTGGAATCGGCGCGCCAAACGTCTTCAGCTTGTCCTTCGCCTCCGGCACCAGCGACGACAGCGGATAGTTCTTCACAATTCTCGCGTAATAGAGCCCCGCGACGTCTTTGTGCTCGCTCTTCTCGAAAATGTCTCCCATCATCCACAGCACGCGATCCGACTTGCTGTACAGCGGGTATCTGCTGGCCACTGTCAGCAGCCGCGTCGCGGCGGCGCGCTTGTCGCCCTTTACGTAATAGTAGTAGCCGATGCGGTAGTCGCCTTCCGCTAGGATTTCCTGCACCTCTCTCAGCCGTTGCTGCGCTTGCGGCGCCAGCGGGTCATTCGGATATTTTTGCAGGAAGGTCTGAAACGCTTCCTCGGCATCCAACGCCTGCGACCTATCCCGGTCCGGCTTCTCCATCTGGCGGTAATGCGCCATGGCCACTTGCATTTGCGCGTAAGTCGCTTCCGGCAGGAAGGGGAAGAACACCACAAAATCGTTGTAACCCGAAATCGCCAGCGCCAGGTTTGCCGTGCCGCCTTCCTTAAAATAGGAATCCGCAATCGCCAGCTTGGCCTTTGCCAGGTATTCGCTGTCGGGGTACGTATTGATCAGCGTCTGCATGCTCAGCCGGCCGACTTCGTGCCGCCCGTGCTTGATGTCATCCATCGCTTTGTCGTACAGAATCTTGTCCGGCTGCGCGTTGTTGTCCGCGCTCGTCGATTTGTTCAGCTTTTTCTTCTTGTGAAAGATGAGCTGGGCGTTGCAGGTTGTGGCTCCCAGCAGAAACAGCGCCGCCAGAAGGCCAGAAATCAGGCTGGTGCCCGCCAAATTCCGCCGCGACCCCGTGTAGCTCTTTGTTTGCCCCAAAACTTCACCTCTCTTGCGAATGTCCGGTTCCGCGCCACGATCCTCGACCGCCGGTTGACGCGGTCCTGGAGACCCTAAAGGTTGTCGGACGGGAACGCCTCAGTATAACCTGAACGCAAGGCCAGGTGGAGCAAGAACTTTGCCCCTTCGTACAGGTCCCGCTTCAGGTTAACCCAACCTCTGTGATCACCCTTTTCTGTGTGCGGGTTGCCTCGCTCGCTTGCTCTGCCGCGACAATTTTTAACGGATTGTAACGCTTCTCCGTCAGCCCGCAGCTAGTATACTCACTGTTTTCCCATAGGAGCGCCCTAGCCTCTCTCACGCCAATGGATAAACGCAAATTCCTCTTTGTCTCGCTTTCCGGCTTGATCGGTGACATTGCCTGGCAAGTTCTCAAGGAAGGCCACGACGTTCGCTACTACATCGAAGCGGAGAAAGAGCGCGACATTGCCGACGGTTTTGTCCCCAAATCGAAGGATTGGGAGCGCGACACCAAGTGGGCTGACATCGTTGTGTTCGACGACACATTGGGGCAAGGCGCCAAGGCCAAAGCGCTCCGCGCTACCGGCAAGCCTGTGATCGGTGGCACCGAATATACGGACCGCCTCGAGGACGACCGCTCCTTCGGCCAGGAAGAACTGAAAAAGGCCGGCGTCAACATCATCCCCTACCAGGATTTCGACTCCTTCGATCCCGCCATCGAATTTGTGATGAAGAATCCCGACCGCTACGTCATCAAGCCCAGCGGTGAAGCGCAAAACGTGAAGCGGCGGCTGTTTGTCGGCGAAGAAGAAGACGGCGACGACGTCATCCGCATGCTGGAAGCTTACAAGCGCGCTTTCTCCGAAGAGATCAAGGTCTTCCAGCTCCAGCGCCGCATCAACGGCGTCGAAGTCGCCGTGGGCGCCTTCTTCAACGGCAAGAAATTCATCTCCCCCGTCAACATCAACTTCGAACACAAAAAACTTTTCCCCGGCAATATCGGTCCGCCCACCGGCGAAATGGGCACCTCCATGTTCTGGGCCGAGCCCAACCGCCTCTTCACCCAAACGCTGCTCAAAATGGAGCCCAAGCTCGCCGAAGAAGGCTACATCGGTTACATTGACCTCAACTGCATCGTCAACAACAACGGCATCTACCCGCTGGAGTTCACCAGCCGCTTCGGCTATCCGACCATCAGCATCCAGCAGGAAGGCATGCTCACGCCCATCAGCGATTTATTTTGGGAGTTGGCCACCGGCGCCGATCCCAAATGGCGCACGCGCAGCGGCTTCCAAATCGGCGTGCGCATCGTCGTCCCGCCCTTTCCTTTTGACGACGAGCCTACCTTCGAATCCTTCTCGAAAAACGGCGCCATCGTTTTCAAAAAGCCCAACTACGACGGCGTGCACATCGAAGACGTAAAAGAAGAGAAAGGCCAGTGGCTCATCGCTGGCACTTCCGGCGTCGTCTTGATCGTCGTCGGTACCGGCCAAACCATGCTGCAAGCCAAAACTCAGGCCTACTCCCGCATCAAAAATATTTTGATTCCCAACATGTACTACCGCACCGACATCGGCGACCGCTGGGTCGAAGACTCCGACAAGCTCCATAACTGGGGCTACCTGCGTTAACACCCGCCCTCTTGTAGCCGCGCGTCTTAGACCCGTGCCTTTTCTCCGCGATGCAACTTCCAACATCTCCCGCAAATCCGCGCCGCCCTTTCGTAGTAGAATTTCCCGCTAACCAGGAGGTTGCTCGCATGAGCTCTGCTCTCGCTTTGGATCCTAGCGTTCTGGATCGCCGCGGCTTGGATCGTCGCGTCTTTCTGCGCACCAGCGCCGTCGCCGGTGGCGGCCTGCTCCTCGGCCTCTATGTTCCCGCCGCCAGGGCCGCGCTCGCGCCGCAGGGTCCGCCGCCTCCGCCCATCGTTCCGTTTGCTTACATCAAGATCACGCCCGATAACGCCGTGACCGTAATCGCCAATCACTCGGAAATGGGGCAGGGCATTTACACCGTTTTGCCGATGCTGCTGAACGAAGAGCTGCAGGCCGACTGGTCGAAAATCCATGTCGAATCGGCGCCGGTGGACGCCGTCTACAACCACACCGTTTTCGGTATGCAAATGACCGGCGGCAGCACGACCACCGCCTCCGAATGGGATCGCTACCGCAAGCTCGGCGCGGCGGCGCGCCTGATGTTCGTCTCCGCCGCCGCGCAACAATGGGGCGTCAGCGCGGATTCCTGCAAAGTCGAAAAAGGCGTCGTGCTGCATCCGGCTTCTTCGCGCCAGGCCACCTACGGCTCGCTGGCCAGCGCCGCGGCGGCCTTGCCGGTGCCCAAAGACATTCCGCTCAAGCCCAACTCGGCCTTCACTCTGATCGGCCAACCCGTCAAGCGCGTGGACACGCCGTCCAAAACGAACGGAACGGCGCAGTTCGGCCTCGACGTGCATCTGCCTGGAATGCTGGTCGCCGTGGTAGCGCGGCCGCCCGTCTTTGGCGGAAAAGTTCGCAGCGTGGATTCCGCTGCCACCTTGCAAGTTCACGGCGTGAAAGCCGCCGTGCAGGTTCCTTCCGGCGTTGCGGTCATTGCGGAAAATTTCTGGGCCGCCAAGACCGGGCGCGACAAACTGAAAATCACCTGGGACGACGGGCCAAACGCCACTCTAGCTACGCCGCAAATGCTCAAGGATTTTTCTTCGCAATCGCAAACTCCCGGCAACGTTGCGCGCAAAGTCGGCGACCCAGCCAGTGCTCTCGCTTCCGCCGCCAAAAAAATCACCGCCACCTACGACGTGCCCTACCTCGCGCACGCCTGCATGGAACCGCTGAACTGCGTCGTCGATCTCCGTTCCGACAGTTGCGAAATCTGGACGGGCACGCAATTCCAGACCGTGGACCGCGCCGTGGCCGCGCAAATCGCCGGTCTGCCGCCGGAAAAGGTGCAGATTCACACCACGCTGCTCGGCGGTGGTTTCGGACGGCGCGCCAATCCCGCGAGCGACTTCGTCTCGGAAGCGGTGGATGTCGCCAAAGCTGCCAAAGCGCCCGTCAAAGTAGTCTGGACCCGCGAAGACGACACGCGCGGCGGCTGGTACCGCCCCATGTGGCATGATCGCTTCGCCGCGGGTGTGGACGCCGCAGGAAATCCCGTGGCCTGGACGCACACCATCGTCGGCCAGTCCATCATGCAGGGCACGCTCTTCGAGTCCATGATGATCAAGGATGGCGTGGACGGAACCTCCGTGGAAGGCGCCGCCGACATTCTCTACGGCATTCCGAATTTGCAAGTGGATTTGCACACGCCGAAAATTGGCGTGCCCGTGCAGTGGTGGCGCTCCGTTGGCCATTCGCACACGGGCTTTTCGGTCGAAGCGTTCCTCGACGAAGTGGCGCACCTCGGCGGCCAGGATCCCTATCAACTGCGCCGCAAACTCCTGGCGCAGCAGCCGCGCATGCTCGCGGTTCTCGATCTCGCCGCGCAAAAAGCGGGTTGGGGTTCAGCCCTCCCGAAAGGCGTCGGCCGCGGTATCGCCACACATTTTTCTTTTGATAGTTACGTCGCGCAGGTCATCGAAGCTTCCGTCGCCAAGACCGGCGCGGTGCGCGTGCATCGCGTGGTCTGCGCGGTGGACTGCGGCACGGTCGTCAATCCCAACCAGGCCAAAGCGCAAATCGAGAGCGGCGTCATCTTTGGCTTGAGCGCCGCGCTAAAGAGCGAAATCACCCTCGAAAATGGCCGCATCAAACAGAGCAACTTCCATGACTATCAAGTGCTGCGCATGTCCGACGCGCCGCCCATTGAGGTGCACTTCGTGCCCAGCGACGAGCGCCCCACCGGCGTCGGCGAGCCCGGCGTCCCGCCCGTCGCTCCCGCGTTGGCCAATGCTATCTTCTCTGTCACCGGCAAACGCATCCGCCGCCTCCCCATCCGCCCCGCCGACTTAGCCACCTAACGCACTTCGCTCACGCACACAACGTGAACATTTCTTCTCCGACTTCCGTTACCATTTCTCCGCCATCGCCCACCCCGCTCACCAATTCGACGTCCTCATTCTCGGCGCTGGCGCCGCCGGTCTGCTGTGCGCCGCCGAATCCGCCAAACGCGGCCGCCGCGTCGCCCTCCTCGAGCGTTCCGCTCGCCCCGGCCGCAAAATCCTCATCTCCGGCGGTGGCCGCGCCAATTTCACCAATCTTCACTGCACGCCGCAAAATTTTCTCTCCGCCAATCCCCACTTCGCCAAATCCGCGCTCGCCCGCTACACGCCTGCGGACTTCATCGCCCTCGTCGAAAAGCACCGCATCCCCTATCACGAGAAAAAACTCGGCCAGCTTTTCTGCGATGGCTCCGCCTCCGAAATTGTCCACATGCTCGAGGAAGAATGCCGCGCCGCGTCCGTCCAAATCTTTCTCGACGCGAAAATCACCGAAGTCCGCCGCTCCACCGCCTTCACCGTCCACACTTCCGACGCCGACTTCCGCGCTCCCGTCCTCGTCGTTGCCACCGGCGGCCTATCCGTCCCCAAAATCGGCGCCACTTCTTTCGGCTACGATCTCGCCCGCCAATTCGGCCTCAACATCATCCCCACCCGCCCGGCGCTCGTCCCGCTCACGCTCTCGGCCAACGACCGCGAAAATTACTGCGACCTCGCCGGCGTCTCCACCGACGTTATCGCCTCGCTGGCTCCCGACAACACCTCGCCGTCACCCGCGTCGTCATCACGCCACGTGCCGCGACCCACCACGCCTTCGCACGACGCGCCATCCTTCCCCGAAAGCATGCTCATCACCCACCGCGGCCTCAGCGG
>Ga0335079_10002748_pt1 | contig 20247 bp, 14 predicted proteins | sample Lox_Sample_33_FD_206719 | JGI IMG/M metagenome (GOLD analysis project Ga0335079, IMG submission 206719) | Soil microbial communities from Loxahatchee National Wildlife Refuge, Florida, United States - Lox_Sample_3.3 | ecosystem: Environmental > Terrestrial > Soil > Wetlands | place: USA... | reverse complement strand
CACGATGAAAAGCACAGCCGTACGCGGGGCGGAGGATGGACTGCGGGAAATCAATGGTGGCGGAAGCTGGTCGTTTACTGATTCCGACGTTCTCTATGGCAGCGAGCCGCGTACGTTTGCTTTCGGCAAGATCACGTTCACCAGGAACAAAGCGAAGTACAGCCGGATTTTCGACACCTCGAAATGCGCGGGCATTGGACGCCTGGACGGATATACGGATGACGTTTCGGTTTCAAGCGATGACCGGCGTCTCATGATGGCCGAAAACGGCATTCAGGACGCCTGGGACCGGGTGGTGGTTTACGACCAGGCCGAGAAAGCGTGCCGCTTTTGGAACACAAGCACAGGGCAGGTGGGAGGAGCTCTGGGAAGCCGCAACGATCCTACGGGCACAATGACACCGTCGCTACCGGCATTTGGAATTCACAATGCACGGATGTCGCGGGACGGCAAGTGGGTGCGCTTGACGATTTCAGGCGGTGCCATGGCGTTCTGGGAAGTGGACACGCTGAATGTCGTTGTTTGTTCCGGCATGGGTACGGGCACGGGAAACAAAGGGTGCTTCGGCCACCAGGTGATGGGATACAGCCATTCCGTCAACAACGAAGCCAACAACGATGAAATGCAGACTTTCTATCGGAAATTGTCAGTTCCCGTGCTGGGCGATGCCATGGAGTTGATCGCTCCGATTCCGGATCGCGGAGCGTTTGGCCACGACAATCATTTCACATGGAACAATGTTGACCCGGAGGACAGCGCTCCCGTCTGCGATGCCCAGTACAGCGAGGGCAAAGGCAATAGCGGAGCTCCGCACCTGCCCATTCGCCGTCCATGGGATGACGAAATTGTGTGCATTCGCACCGATGGCACTCCTCAAGTCTGGCGGTTTGCACACCACCGTTCCAACGCCACCAATGGATTTCACAGCATCCCAATTCCGCAGATTTCGCAGGACGGGAAATTCATTCTTTTCGCTTCCGACTGGGAGAACTCTCTCGGGACGGAAAAAGGGAACCCCTTCCGCTACGATGTATTCGTGGTGGAATTAAAGTAAGGCCGCCCGCAGCACGCACTCTAACCATGAGCCTGAAAGCCCAAGCCCTGAAAAACATAGGATCGAACTGGTTTGGACTGGCGACTAACCTGATCGTCGGTTTCTTTCTTTCCCCATTTATCCTGCACCGCCTGGGCGACGATGTGTTCGGCCTGTGGGTGCTGGTATTTTCGCTGACCGGCTATTACGGATTGTTCGATTTTGGAATCCGCTCTTCCATCGTGCGCTACGTGGCGCAGTTTGCGGCGAAAAGCGAAGAAGACCGGCTGGTACGATTCGTAAATACAAGCCTGTGCACTTACGGCGGCATCGGGTTGTTGCTCCTGCTGCTGACCGTCATTGGCTCCGCCAATGTGAGTCTGCTGTTTCGCATTCCTTCGGCCTTGCACGCGAGCGCAACGGAGCTATTCCTGATCGTGGGCGCGGCGGTCTCCTGCAGTTTTCCTTTGAGCGTATTCGCCGGAGTTTTGGAAGGGCTGCAGAAATTCAGCTGGCTGAGCCTGACGCAGGTTGCCTGCAACCTGTTGCGCGCCTTGCTGGTGGTGTATGCGCTGACGCATGGAGGCGGGCTGCTCACAATCGCGATGATCACCATGGGACTCAATCTGCTCGCCTACCTGGTTTATGCCGTGGTCGTGCATCGCCTGATCTTCATGCGCTATGGGCTGCAATACGTGAGCCGGGAATCGCTGCGCCAGATGGTGAGTTTTGGATCCGTCACATTTGTAATTCTGGTCGCAGCGCAACTGCGCTTCTACACGGACGCGACCGTGATCGGCATTTTCATCTCTTCTGCCGCCATTACCTATTTTTCGGTGGGCTCGAAGCTGGTGTCGTACTCGGGAAACATTACCCAAAGCATGTCCCAGATCTTTACGCCTATGGCCAGCCAGTTTCATGCCTCCGGGGACATGGAGCGCCTGCGGCGCATCTTCGTGCTGGGAAACCGCGCCTGTGCGCTGGTGGTATTTCCGGTCTGCGCGAGCTTGATCATCGTGGGCAAATCGTTGATTGAAGTATGGGTCGGCGCCAAGTATGTGGCGACTGGCTACCTGGTCCTGGTCACCCTCCTTGTGGGCGACACCACCGAAATGGCCCAATCCGCTTCTCCCAAGATTCTGTTTGGCATGGCGCGGCACCGGACCCTCGCCTTCGTGCGCCTGGCCGAAGGAGTAGTCAATCTGGTTCTGAGCATCGTGCTGCTGCGCCGTTATGGAGTCATCGGAGTAGCTCTGGGCACGGTCATACCGCAGCTCTGCATCAACCTGCTGTTTCTTCCGGGACATCTCTGCCGTGTGCTCGACATCCGGTTGCGCATTTTTCTAAAAGAGGCCTACGTTGCACCGCTGTTGCTCTCTGCGCCTCTGGCGGCCGTTTTGCTGCTGCTGCGCAGATGGTCGCCAGCGCATTCTTATCTGCAATTGCTGGCGCAGCTCGTCGCAGGAGCAGCCGTATACTCGGCCGGGCTGATCTGGTTCCTGCTGACGCGAGAGCAGGCAGGCGCGGAGTTGCGAGCGCAGTTCAAACAGTACTGGCGAGACGCCGTGGGGCCTCTGGCCTGATTTTTGACTAAGGTCTGTCCCTTGGATAACCTGTTGTTCCCCTATGAGCGGTCCCGTCATTTCTGTCCACGGATTGCGGAAGGCATACGGATCGCTCGAAGCCGTCCGCGGCCTGGATTTTGAAATTCAGCCCGGCGAAGTGTTTGGCCTGCTTGGGCCGAACGGCGCGGGCAAGACCACGACAGTCGAGATTCTGGAAGGGTTGCGCCCCCGCAGTTCCGGCGACGTCACTGTCCTCGGCTTCGATCCGGACCGCCAAAAGAAACAGCTCAAGGACCGCATTGGGGTGTGTCTGCAGGCGACCAACCTTCCCGAGAAGATTCGCGTCCACGAGGCAATGGAGGTGTTCGCCGCCTTCTACAGCCGCCATATCGATGCCGGCCTGATCCTGCGTCGCTTGCAGCTGGAAGAAAAGCGGGACGCGTTCTATGGCACGCTTTCGGGAGGCCAGAAACAGCGCCTGGCGCTGGCCTTGGCGTTGCTCAACGATCCGTCGTTGCTTTTTCTAGATGAACCTACCACCGGCCTTGATCCTCAGGTTCGGGCGGAAATTCATTCACTGCTGGAGACCCTGCGGGAAGAAAAGCGGACGATCCTGCTCACCACGCACTACATCGAAGAAGCGGAACGCCTGTGCGATCGCGTCGCCATCATCGATCACGGTCAGATCATTGCTCTGGACACGCCCCGCAAATTGCAGCAACAGAGCCGGGCGGCGTCCACCATCGTGGTGAGTTGTGACAAGCCGATTCCCCAGGATAGGCCTCGGTGGGCAGAAGCGATTGACAGCGCCCTGGGTGACACCGGCCGCACACTTACCGTCGTGTCGCGGCGCCCGGCGACAACGCTCGTGGATCTCATCAAATGGATCGACCAGCAAGGCCTGGAACTCGTGGATGTTCACCTGAAGCAGCCCACGCTGGAAGATGTGTTTATCGAACTCACGGGCCGGAGCCTGCGTGACTGACGCAAGGATACGAAGCGCATGAACAGCTACCTGGCGCTGATTCAACTCGATTTGAAGCTGGCCTTCCGGCAGAAGTCCGTTCTCTTCTTCAATTACCTGTTTCCCCTGATCTTCTTCTTTGGCTTTGCGCAAGCCATGCATGGAGACAGTGGCGCTATGGTGCAGGTGCTCACCATGGTGGTCATCATCGGAGTTCTCAGCAACGGATTGTTTGGCGCGGGCGTGCGCGCCGTGCAGGAGAGAGAGGCCAACATCCTTCGCCGGTATAAGGTCACTCCCATAACGCCGGCGCCAATATTGATCTCCGCCACGATCGTCGGATGGATACTGTACATGCCTTTCGTGGCCGGTCTGTTTGGGCTGGCGCATTTCATGTACGGCATGCCATGGCCGGCCCGGCTGCCGTCCATTCTCGCGTTCGTCACGCTGGCGATACTTGCGTTTCGCGCGATCGGCACGATTCTGGCCGCCGTGGCCAACTCCACCCAGGAAAGCCAGATGCTGGTACAACTGCTTTTTCTTCCCATGCTCTTCCTGAGTGGCGCGTCGTTCCCGACATCGATGTTTCCTGACTGGCTGCTGAACGTGACGCAGTTCCTACCGGCCACGTATCTCGATTCCGGTCTCGAGGGCATGATGCTGCGGCACGAAAGCCTGGCTGCCAACGGATTGGCGGCGCTTGCTCTGCTGCTCACGATGTTTCTGGGATTATTCATTTCCTCGAAGCTCTTCCGCTGGGAGAAGGAAGAGAAAATCCGCGTATCCGCCAAGCTCTGGGTAGGCGCGGTCCTCTTGCCTTTTATCGTGCTCGGGGTCTGGCAGGCATTCAGCCAGCAGAACGTGACCAAGACCAAGATTCTGAACCGCGAAATGGCCCGCAGCGGAACCACGCTGATTCGCGGCGCGCGGATCTTCGTGGGCGATGGGAAGGTTATTGAAAGCGGAGCGGTGCTGATTCGCGAGGGGAAGATCGTTGAGGTTTATGAAGGGGCAGGGCCTGATCCAAAATCAATCAATGCAACCGCCCTCGAGGCGGCTGGCAAGACGCTGCTTCCCGGCTTCATTGATGTGCATGTGCATCTCGGTGCGCCCGGCGGGTTCTATTCGGATTGGAGCCAATACCGTCCCGACGCAGCCATGTTGCGCGATCTCGCTGCGTATCTCTACAGCGGAGTCACGACCGTGAGAAGCGTGGGCGATCCACTGGACACCGTGCTCAAGGTCCGGGCCAGATCGAACAGCGGAGAAAGGCTCGGGGCGGAATTGTTCCTCTGCGGACCGCTATTTACGGCTGAAGGTGGTCACGGAACCGAGTACTTCAAAGCCCTGCCCGAGAACATGCGCAAGCAGGCGGAAGCGCAGTTCACCCGCACCCCTACGAGTCCAGACCTTGCCCGGCGCCAGGTGGATGAGTTGAAGCAAGCGGGCGTGGACTGTATAAAGGCGGTGCTTGAATCGGGCGGCGGTTCCAGTGTGTTCAACCGCCTAGACAGCACGGTCTTTCAGGCGATCGTGCGGGAGGCGCATGCGGACGGCTTGCCGGCCGCGGTTCATACGGGAGATGTGCGTGACGTGATGGATGCGGTCGGAGCGCATGCAGATTCCATCGAGCACGGTTCATTTCGCGAGGCGATCCCTGAAACGGTGTTTGAGCAAATGGCGCGGCAGAATGCCTTCTACGATCCCACGCTCAGCGTGGCCGAGGCTTTCCGCGATTTCACCGCCGGCAAAACTGACCTGCTGAAGCGCTCGCTGGTACAGCAGGTGGGACCTGCCGACCTTCTCCAGAACACCGAGCAGGCTATGGAGTCCAAAGAAGTGGAACCGATGCGCCAGCGCATCGGACAATTTCCGATCAACATGGAAATTGGAATCCAAAACCTGCTGCGCGCTTATCAGCACAAAGTTGCGCTGGTAACTGGCAGCGATGCCGGCAACTACCTGGTCGTTCACGGACCTACCGTGCAGCACGAACTCGAACTCTGGGTGAAGGCGGGAATCCCACCGGCGGTCGCTCTGCAGGCCGCGACCTACAACGGCGCGCGCCTTTTGCACCAGGAAAACCACATTGGCGCCATACGCCCGGGAAATGACGCGGATATGGTGTTGGTGGACGGGAATCCGCTGGAAGACATCAGCGCCACGGAACGGATCTCTGTGGTGATGTTCAAGGGCGAACAGATCGACCGTTCCGAACTGTTCGAGCAGAAATAACCTACGCCCGCACAGGACTAGGACTTGAGCTGGGCCAGCTGTTTCTTCACCTCTGCGGCGTCAAAGTAGTTGGGGTTTATCTTGAGCACTCGTTCCAGGTGCTGTCTGGCCAGCGCGGGTTGATCCACCTTCTCGTATGCCAATCCCAGGTGGTAGTGAACATTGGGATCGTCCGGCGCTTTGTTTTTCTCGTTGAGCTTCAATGCTTCCTGGAACAGGTCAATGGCTGACTTGTAAGCGGCCTTCTTGTAATAAACCCAGCCCAGCGTATCCGCCGCATTGGAGGAATCGGGCATGCCGCGGCGGGCGGTCTGCGCCAGAGAAAGCGCCACGTCCACGTTCCCGCCGGATTGCAGAATCACGTAGGCCAGATTATTCGAGGCCAGCGGATTGTCCGGTTGGATCTGCAGCGCCTTCTGGTAAGCGTCTGTTGCTTTATCCCATTGCCTTTTGGATTCGTACAGTTCGCCCATCAGAATGTAGAAACTGGGTTCATGCGGATGGTCTTTGACAGATTGCTGGTAGGTTGCAATGGCCTCTTCTGCCGATCCCTTGGCAATCTGCACCTGCCCCAGTTTGAGCAGCGCATCCGCATTGTTCTTATCCAGCTCCGCAGATCGCCGCAGCGCAGTCTCAGCCCCATTCAGGTCGTGCTTGTGATCGAACAGGGCCGTACCAAGCAGATCATAGAACCCGCCGTTATTGGGTGACTTGTCGATCTGCCCCTTGGCCGCGTCTACAGCCTTGTCCGTTTGCTTTTGAGCGAGATAGGTGTTCATCAGGCCGCGGAGCGCATCGGTGGAGTTGGCATCATTATCGAGAGCCTGCTGAAACGCTTTCACAGCTTCCGGATATTGCTTTTCAGCATATTTCAGGTTCCCCATCTGGAGGTAACCCACGGGACTGGCGGGCGCCACGTCGATGGATTTGCGAATATCCTCCTCCGCCCGGCTGTATTGCTTGCGATTGATATTGGAAAGCGCTCGCAGAGCATAGCCATCGGGTGAGCCTGGCTGCAGGCTGATGATCTGGCTGGCGGTCTGCTCGAGTGCGCTCATGTCGTTCTTGCGTAGCTCCACCGTAATCAGGGCACGCTGGGCCTCGACGAGGTCCGGCCGCAGGCGCACGGACTGGCGCCATTCATCTTCGGCGCGCTCCAGGTTCCCCATTTGGTCGAAGGCGAGGCCGAGATGATAGTGGGCCAAGCCGTTGTCCGGATCGTTCTTGATGGCGGTTTCGAGGGTTTGTGCAGCGTCACTGGCGTGCCCGGTGCGGTTCTGTATCTGCCCGCGATAGATCAATGCCTCGATGTCGCCAGGATCGGTCTTCAGAATCTGATCGTTCAATTTGGCCGCCTCGTCGAAGCGGTTCTTGAGAATGAGAAGTTGAATGTAGTTCTTTCTTACCAGTGCATCTTTGGGATGATTCGCATAGAGAGAGCTGTATTCATCCGTCGCCTTGTCGAGATCGCCAGTGGCCAGATAAAAGTCACCCAACATGCGGTAGCCGGCCGAGGTGTCAGGAAAATTTGTTTTGACCTGCTTGAGAAATTGCTCGGCCTCCGCCCGTCGTCCCTGCGCCATGTAAAGGCGCGCAATGGCAGCAGCCGGATTCGGGTCCTTGGGGTCAATCTGCATTGCATACCGGAAGGTTTGCTCGGCCTCCGGGAACCTGCTGCGTGACTGCAGGTAGCTGCCCAGCGCCAGTTGTGCCTGCACCGACTTGGGGTTGATCTCGGTAGCCTTTTTGAAACTGGCCTCGGCAGCGTCCGGCTGATTGAGCCGCATCTGCAGGACTGCGAGATTTATGTACGACTCCCAGAGATCAGGGCCCAGAGCGACTGCCTTCTGCATTTCCTGGACAGCGCCCGGGAAATTCCCCTGGGCGGCCAGCAGATTCGCGGCGGCTACGTGCGCTTGTGGATTGTTGGGCTGCTTTTCCAGCAGAAGGTCGGTGTGTTCCTGGGCCTGCTTCAGGTCGCGACCCGCGATCAGCAAGTTCGCAATATCAACGTGGGCCTGGTAATTATCCGGCTGCAGTTCGATCGTCCGCGCGAGTTCCTGGTAGGCGCGATTCCATTCCTGCAGCTTGAGAAATGTCCTGGCGAGCTGATAGTGGGCCTCGGCATAGCGGGGATCAACCTGGGTTGCGTTAGCAAACTGGATCGCGGCCTCGCCGTATTGTTCCTTCCCGAAGTAGCGCTGTCCGCTTTCCAGGTACTTCTGTTTGCGGACATTGGGATCGTGCGAACACCCGGTGAAAAGCACGGCGGCCAAGCCTAGGGCTGCGGCCAGGCGGAGCATCAGACGGATAGCGGAACCTCTCATGAACAGGATCTCCACGGCACCATTCTCGCTGAATCTGCTCCTACTTCGGAACGTATCGGTCCAGGAGCGGGACCAGATTTCCAACCACCGACAGCAGGCGCTGTTGCGCGGCCTCCACGTTCTCGCCCGACAACAAGGGGGTGTTCACCCGAATGAGCGAGCCGTCGCTGCGATTCATCCGAATGGAATCGGCGACCAGGTAGAACTTGGCCCAATACTCGCTCGCCACTGCGCGGTCATGGGCCCAGTACCAATAGAGTACCAGTTGCCGATCGTCGCCTTTGGCGACGATGTACCGATTCGCCTGAAAGCGCGGATGCCCTTCCGTTTGGATCGATACCCGCTCCGATTCCATAGGAGACCAGCCTGCACCGGGCAGACAATTCTTGGGCGAGTGGATGGTATCGCCCGTACGCTGGCTGGGAAAATACGCCATGAAAAGGTCCACTTCAGGCTGGGCAACGGAGGGCGTCTGGTAAGTGCGCAGAAGAAAATCGCCGGAGCCCAGCACCTCCAGCACAGTTGGCGGAATCGTCACATCGGTTCCTTCCCATTGCGCCAACTGATGCGGGAGCGATGCCAGAGGCTCATGGGGCGGCAGAATCTCGTTGCGGCCGCGGACATGTATGAAAATGCCAGTGGCGATCAGCAGAATTACGCACAGGATGAACCGGAGTCGCGTCTTCATGACTGGTTCTCCGGGCTTCTGCGCACTCGCAAGAGCTGGTGCAACAGGAACAACATCACCAGCGAGACGAGAAATATCAACCAGCCGGAAAAAAGATGGAAGAAGCCTTCCGCTTTCTCAGGTTCCCAATATTGAACGAGCAGGCCAGTGCACACGATCCGCAGGCTGTTTGCAGCAACGGCGATTGGCAGGGAAGCGACCGCCAGCAAAACTCGCACCCAGACTCGTGTCTCGAGCAGATAACCATAGATGATAGCGAGCGTCGTCAGCGAGAGTAACGAGCGGATTCCGCTGCACGCCTCGGCGACTTCCAGGGCCATGGCCGGCAAGTTGATTACGTTGCCTTCGCGCAGAACGGGCACACCGAGAACCGGCAAAACCAGCGCCGCGACCTTTGACGCCAGGATCTGCAGCGGAAACGTGATCTGATTGAAAATGATTGCGGGGATGGGGACCATCAGGACCAGGAAGGCCAGCGGAAACAAAATCGCCCGCAGATAATTCCAACCGAGGAAGAACACCACCATTCCGGCAATCAGCAACAACAGCGATGTGCGAGACAGGAACAGCTCAGCGCCCAACACACCCACGACAAGAGTGCATAGGGCGAAAATCATGATCAGGATTCCCCAGGCAGACGGTTGCGGGGCAATCCCGGCGAGCGTCGAACGGCGCTGCCACAGAAGAAACAGCGAGAACAATGGGACAAAGAAGCCGTGAGAGAAGTTCGGATCGATCCACCAATCCTTCGCCAATTCGATCCCAATCGCCCAGTACAACCATCCCACGAGCAGGGCGATGACTACGGCTTGCCACCACTGGCGGTTGGGGGCGAAAGCAGGCAACGGCTCTATGGGAGCGGCTTGTATGGTATGGCTCACGTTTTTCGTGGGGAATTTGCCACAGAATATGCGAACTGGGCCCAGGGCGCAATGTCGAGTGCCATGCTCCGGCAATGACTCGGGTAATGTTGTCCGCAGGCTGGACAGTCGTTGAGCTACAATGTTGATCCGGATACGCTGATCACGAGCGGTGGGGAATAAGCTTGGTTCATTCTGTTAAATCCTTGAAAACATTCGACAATATGGACGGTCGGCGTGGCAGTGTGTGGGTTCCGGCGACCGGGCGGTCAGTATGACTTGGGATCACCTCGAAAAAATTGGCAATGTCACTGCCAGCCAGAGGTGGTATAAGCGGGGTTCCCCTTCGACAGGAATGAGATGAAAGTGAAGTCAGTGGTCATGACTTTAGTGTTCGTCGGGTTGACATGCGCCGCTGTGGCACAGGACACCCCAGCCACGGGACAGCCAACGACACAGGGTCCACCACCCACGCATTCCTATGTGATTGGAGCTGAAGATACTTTGCTGATTTCGGTGTGGAAGGAGCCGGATCTCACGACCACACTGCCGGTCCGTCCGGACGGAAATATCTCTTTGCCGCTGCTGAACGATGTCCAGGCAGCCGGCCTCACCCCTATGGAACTGGCGGCGGACATAACCGCGAAACTAAAGAAATTTCTGGCGGATCCGCGCGTGACCGTCGTCGTGACTCAGATGAACAGCCAGCGGGTTTATGTCTCAGGAGAAGTCCTGCACACGGGCGCGATTCCGCTGCTTCCTGACATGACGGTGCTGCAAGCTCTCTCCATAGCGGGCTTCACGCAATTCGCAAACACCAAAGAGATCTATGTCTTACGAACAGAAAACGGCAAGCAGCAGAGAATGCCGGTGAACTACAAGAAGTTAGTAAGCGGCAAGGCGATGGAGCAAAACATTCTTCTGAAGCCAGGTGACACGATTGTTGTCCCATGAAAAATGCATGATGCGAACGCTCCAAGCGATACTGGTTTGGGCCTTTATCCTGTTCGCGATGCGGACAGGATGGGCGCAGGCCGCAAATACTCCGCAGCCCACCGATAACAACCAGCAAACTGACTCCACGCAGACCGCCCCGCAGTCTGCGGGGACAAGTACCCCGCAGCAGCCCCAGATCAACGAGAATCCCCCAATATCCGGGCTCGATCAGCCTCCTCTGGGGCCGGCGTCCCCGGCGAGAAGTTTCCTGATTCCCGGTGCGCATGTGAGTGAGTCGGTCGACTCAAACGTGGGGCAAACTACTGACAACGCTGCGATTGGCGGCGTAACGCGCGCTCTGGGCAGCCTGATGTTTCAGAAGCTCGGCAACAGGTCGGTGACGGCACTGGATTACATTGGCGGCGCAACGATTTACAGCAATTTCAGTCCTCACGTTCAGCAAGTGCACCAATTCGACGTTCAGCAAAAATTTCTGTGGCACACCGGGCAGTTGGCCGTGCGCGACATGTTCAGCTATCTCCCTGAGGGATCATTTGGTTACGGGGAATATGGCGAGTCGGGAGCTTACAACCTGGGCCTCGGCGGAATCGGCTACATCGGCGGTTCAATTGGCGAAGAACTCGGTGGCATTTTCGGGCTGGGGGAGTTTGGCGCGCTCGGACAGCAGCCGCGTATCGACAACGCCACGATTGTCGACCTGGCTGAAACGCTAACAAAACGCTCGTCAATCACCCTCGCGGGCGGGTACGCTCTGCTGCACTTCACCGGAGATACACCGGGATTTGTTGACAGCAATCAGACAACAGCCCAGGCAGGGTACGACTACCAGTTGACCCGACGAAGCCAGTTGTCGTTCGTCTATGGCTTTCAGCGGTTCGAGTATCCGGACGTGCCCGGCAGTTCCTTCGATACGCATGTCATGGATGTGCTTTACGGACATAGGATTACGGGCCGAATGGACCTGCTGTTCGGGGGAGGTCCGCAAATCACGGTGATCAGCAACCCGCTGTCCGGCAATTCCAGCAATATGATTTCGGCCAGCGCCCGGGCGGCGCTGCGTTATCGCTTCCCCAAGACGACGTTGGGAATTTATTATGATCGGTATAACAGCGCGGGATCGGGCTTCTACCTGGGAGCGACCAGCGACGTTGTCCGATTCTCGGCTACCCGACCCCTAGGGCGGAAGTGGACCGGCAATGCCGACGTAGGGTATTCCCACAACAGCCAGATTCGCCCTGTGCCGGTTTTTATTTTTCAGGTGCAGGCTTCGCAGTCGTTTCAGTATGTGTATGCCGGAGCCGCAGTGCAGCGCCAACTGACGAAAAGCCTAAGTTTCTTCGTAAGTTATCAATACAATGATCTTTCGTTCGATAGTTCATTCTGCGCGGCGACCCTGGGAGCGTGCAGCACGATTTCGCAGCGGCATGTAGCTTCGATAGGCCTGGATTGGCGTCCCCATCCCATCAGGCTGGATTGATCCAAGGCGGTCCTAAGAGGCCTCCGGAAAGGAGCCGGACATGATTGACAACCGGGAATTGACGATCGACGACTATGTCGCGATCCTGCGCCGGCGCCTGCGGATCATCCTGATTCCACTGTTTCTGGCACCGCTGGCGGGATTTGGAATTACCTATCTCTTTCCCGCGAAATACACGTCCCAATCGCTGATTCTGGTGGAAGAGCAAAAGGTTCCGGAAGGATACGTGAAGCCGGTAGTGACCGAAGATGTCACGCAGCGAGTGGCGACGATGGAGCAACAGGTTCTCAGCCAGGCGCGTCTTCAGCCTATGATCGACCGTCTGGGGCTGGCAAAGGGCAAGAATGTTGACGAAGTGATCGATAACATCCGCCAGAACTTCTCCATCGAAGGAGTCGAACCGGATATCGCTTCCGCGCGGCATCGGCCCTCGGCGGATGCAGTTCCGGGCTTTTACACTAAGTTTGTGGCCGACAACCCGCGTGTGGCGCAGCAGGTGTGCACGGAGCTTACGTCTATGCTGCTGCAGGAGAACCTGAAAGCGCGGGAACAGGTGGCCCAGAGCACCACCGATTTTCTTTCACGGCAACTCGAACAGGCCAAGCGCGACCTGGATGACCAGGACAGCAAGCTGGCTGTGTTCAAACGGCAATACATGGGGCAGCTGCCGGGAGATGAAGACAACAACCTGAAGCTGCTGATGGGGCTGAATTCCCAGCTGGATGCCAATACCCAGAGTCTGAACCGCGCGCAGCAGGACAAATCCTATGCGCAATCTGTGCTTTCGCAGCAATTGGCGTCGTGGAAGGCTTCCCGCATGGCCACCGACCCGCAAACACTGGAGCAGCAACTGGCGGCGCTGCAGAGCCAACTGGTTACGCTGCGCGCCCGTTATACGGACGATCATCCCGACGTAGTGAAAACCAGGAATGACATTGCCCAGCTAAAGCGCAAACTCGACGAGGTGAATGCTTCGGGTTCGCAGCAGGCCGATACCGGCACGCAAGCGGCGGCGCCACAAGAGCCGCTGGAAATCCGGCAACTGAGGCTGCAGATTCACCAGTATGACGAAAGCATCGCGCAGGCCACGCGCGAGCAGAAGCGGCTACAAGATGAAATTACGACCTACGAAAGCAAACTGGCTCTTAGTCCTGCTGTAGAGGAACACTATAAGCAACTGACACGGGACTACGACACGGCGCAGAAGTTCTATAACGATCTGCTGGCGAAGAAGAGCCAGTCGGAAATGCAGACCGACATGGAGCGCAGACAGCAGGGAGAGCAGATGAGATTGCTCGATCCCGCAAATCTGCCGGATTCGCCGAGTTTTCCGAATCGCGTGATGTTTGCCAGCTCTGGCCTGGGCTTTGGGCTGGCGCTGGGTGTGGGCCTGGCCTTGTGGCTGGAAATGCGAGACAAGTCCATCCGCAACGAGCAAGACGTCATCGCCGCGCTGCGGATGCCCATGCTGGTGTCACTGCCGTGGATTGGAAACGGGGCAGGCGAGCCAAAGCGCTACGGCGGCCCGCGCGACAGCGGGGCGGCGGCTCCCAAGGAGCCTACAAAGAAGGCCACGGTCGAGGTTTAAGGGTACCTATGTACAAGGAATTTTTCGGGCTGCGGGCAAATCCATTCAACGTCAATCCTGATCCGCGTTACCTGTTTCTCACCAAGCATACGGAAGAGGCGCTCGCCTGCCTGACTTATGGCATTCAAAGCCGCAAGGGATTCGTGCTGCTGACCGGAGAAGTGGGGACCGGCAAGACCACGCTCATCAACAAGCTGCTGGAGTGGCTGCGGCTGCAGCAGGTATCCACTGCTTTCATCTTCAACTCACGGATGAACGTTCCGCAATTTCTCGACTACATGATGGCCGATTTCGGGATCGCCTGCGAATCGAAGACCAAAAGCCAAATTCTGTTGCGACTGTACAACTGGCTGCTGGACCGGTACCGGGCGGGCGAAACCGCCGTGCTGATCATTGACGAGGCGCAAAATCTGTCTGATGAGTTGCTGGAAGAAATCCGCCTGATGACGAACCTGGAGACCTTCACCGAGAAGCTGCTGCAGATCGTGCTGGTGGGCCAACCAGAACTCGAACAGAAATTGAAACAGCCACACATGCGGCAGTTGCGGCAGAGATTGACGCTGCGCGCCAAAACGCACCCCTTGTCGGCGGAAGACACCAAGGCTTATGTCGCGCAGCGGCTGCGGATTGCCGGGTCAAACGGCCACCAGATTTTCGCACCCGAAGCTTTGCTTGCTGTGCACCGCTATTCCAGCGGCATTCCCCGCGTGGTAAATCTGATTTGCGAACATTGCCTGGTGAGCGCTTTCGTGGACCAGCATAAGACCATTGGACCAGAAGTGGTGGATGCGGTGGCCCGGGATTTCGACCTGGGCGAGAGCAGTATTTCTGCCGGTTTGGGAGCGGTGTCGCAAGCTCCGGTGCCGGAGAATTTTGATCTGGTGCAGGCTCTAAAAGGTCTGACGACGCTGGCCGAACGCTTGCGTGATTCCGAGCCGGGCACCAAGGGTGGGAAGGCATGAGCCGGATACACGAGGCGCTGAAGCTGGCGGAACAGCAGCGTGCCAACTCAAACGAGACCGCCGGAGCTGGCCCTGACGGCGGTGTGACGCCGGGAGCGATCCCGATCGCCATACCCTCGTCACAGATTCCCTCGGACTTCCTGGTGAGTCATTGCCGGCAGGCGAACTGGTCGCCGGATGCGAAGACCATGTTGTTCTTCAATTCTGACGAGCAGACTTATGGCACCGAACAGTTCCGAACTCTGCGGTCGCGGCTCTACCAGATGCGGGAAAAGCAACACCTGAAGAAGGTGCTGGTGACAAGTTCGTTGCCCAAGGAAGGGAAGACTTTCGTGGCCGCGAACCTGGCGCAGGTGATTGTCCGCCAGCAGGGGCGAAGAGCGTTGCTGATTGATGCAGACCTGCGCGCCGCGCGGCTGCACCTGGCGCTGGGCGCGGAGGCGACGCCGGGGCTGTCAGAATATCTGCTGGGCGAAGCCGACGAGACCGCCATCATGCAGCGGGGCGCAATGGAGAATCTGATCTTCATTCCATCCGGCCGCTCGGTTTCCAATCCCGCGGAACTGGTGGCGAATGGCCGCCTAAAATCCCTTCTGGAGCGCGTGGAAGGACTGTTTGACTGGATTGTCATTGATTCCCCGCCTGCCGTCCCCATCTCAGACGCGGGCTTGCTGGCCAGCTATTGCGACGGCATACTCATGGTTGTCCGTTCCGGTTCTACTCCCTACGACGTGGCGCGAAAGGCGCGTGACGAATTCAATGGCAAGCGATTGGTAGGCGTAGTGCTGAACGGAACGGGCGCCAGTTCCCTGGATGCTCCGTACTACTACAAAGTGTACGGGCGTCCCTGATCGGCGACGGAAAGGAGGGCAATCGTAGATTGTGATCCGCCTTTTCAACGTCTACTACCCCATCCGCAGCCTGATCCTGCTGGCCGGCGAGGCTCTCGTGGTCTGGTCCTCGTTTCTGCTCGGAACCGTCCTGCAGTATCGCGAAGACAGCTACCTGGTGCTCAATTTCGAATACGGATATTACAAGATCCTGATTGTAACCATTGCGGTGCTGCTGTTTTCCCATTGGTTCGATCTTTACAACCCGGCGCACTTCAATGAAAAGGGAGAGCTCTATTTCCGGCTGCTGCTGGTGCCGGGAGTGCTGGCTCTAAGCCTGGCGGCGGTGGGATATGTATTCCCACACTCTCTGCCCGGCAACAACTCGGCCCTGATTGGGCTTGTGATTCTCACCTTCGCGCTGTTTGGCTGGAGGAGCGCCTACTCATGGCTGGCGCAGCAGCCCTACCTGCGGGAGAAGGTCTATGTACTTGGTTCGGGAGATCGCGCCCAGCGCCTGGTCCACGGCCTGCGCAGCCGCGCGGAATTGGGGATCGAGGTGGTCGGCTGGAACGGTGACACAACGGCGAACCGCGAGTCGGTGGCGTCCCACTTGATGGAAGTGATTCCGCAACAGAAGATTCGACGCGTGATCGTGGCGATGCCGGACCGCCGAGGCACGCTTCCGGTGCAGGAGCTGCTTCAGCTTCGGCTGCACGGGGTAAAGGTGGAAGAAGCGACCTCGTGGCTGGAGAAGATATCGGGCCGGATTGAAGTGGACCAGCTTCATCCGAGCTGGCTGATTTTTGCCGAGGGATTCCGCTTCAGCGCCGGTTTCATGATTCTGCGGCGGGCGCTATCGCTGGTGGCGTCTGCCGTGTTGCTGCTGATCGTGCTGCCGGTCGTTCCTTTTGTCATGCTGGCCATCAAGCTGGATTCTGCGGGCCCAATCCTCTACCGGCAGAAGCGGGTCGGGAGGGGCGGCGTGACCTTTACCTGCTACAAGTTCCGCACCATGCGCCGGGACGCGGAAGCGGATAGCGGCCCTACCTGGGCGGGTGACGATGATCCACGCATCACTCGCACCGGGAGATTTCTGCGCACGGTAAGGCTGGACGAGATTCCGCAGCTTTGGTGTGTATTGAAGGGCGACATGGCGTTTGTGGGGCCGCGCCCGGAACGCCCGGAGTTCATCGCGTGGCTAAGCCAGGAACTGCCCTACTACTCGATACGCCATGCAGTTCGCCCCGGAATCACCGGCTGGGCGCAAGTGCGATACCCCTACGGAAATACTCTGGAGGATGCGAAAGAGAAGCTGCAGTATGACCTTTACTACATCAAGAATGCATCCATCGGACTGGACCTGCTGATCATGTTCCAGACCATAAAGATCGTGCTGCTGGGGCGGGGAGCGCAATGACGTGGCTCTTCTGGGGAGCCGTAGCACTGATTTCGTATACGTACTTCGGCTATCCCGCCTGGCTGTGGTTGCGCGGACTATTGCGACCAAGACCGGTTCATCGGGCTTCCTGCCTGCCGTTCGTCTCGATCGTGATGGTAGTTCGCAACGAAGAGACCGTGCTGGAACAGAAGCTCCGCAATCTTCTGGAATTGAATTATCCGGAAGATCTTAGCGAGATTATCGTCGTTGCGGACGGGTGCAGCGACGGCTCTAACCACATTCTCTCGCATTATGCGCAACAGCCACGAGTGCATGCCATGCTGAATCTTCTTTCGCGGGGAAAGGCCGCGGGCCTGAACGATGCCGCGCAGTTTGCCCACGGAGACGTCATCGTATTCACAGATGCGCGCCAATTGATTGAGCCGGAGGCGGTCCGCCTGCTGGGGGAAAACTTCGCCGATCCGTCTGTAGGATGCGTGAGCGGTGAACTGATGCTGGGAAATCGGCAGTTGGGCGAATCGTCTGAGGGCGTGGGCCTGTACTGGAAGGTAGAGAAAACGATCCGCGAGCTGGAATCGCGTTCCGGCTCCGTGATTGGGGCGACAGGTGCGTTATATGCGGTGCGGCGCGAGTTGCTGGTTCCAGTCCCGCCGGAGACGATTCTGGACGACGTTTACATCCCGATGCACGTCTTGCGGCAAGGGCGGAGAGTCGTTTTCGATGGGCGGGCACGTGCCTGGGAGCGGCCAAGCGACGGAACGCGACTGGAGTTTGCCAGGAAAGTGAGGACGCTCCGAGGGAACTATCAACTATTGCAATTGGCGCCGTGGTTGCTTAGCGGAAAGAATCCCGCGCGCTTCGAACTAGTGAGCCACAAGCTGCTGCGCCTGATCGTGCCGTTTGCATTGCTCGCGGCCTTAATAGCCTCGATGTTTCTGCATTCGCCCGTATATCGTGCTGCGCTTGCTGTGCAGATCGGGTTTTATGCGCTGAGCCTGCTTGCGATGGTCCGGCCGAAAATGGGCGTGCTGAGCCGCATGGCGGATGCGGCATTCACTTTCGTCATTCTCAACACCGCCGGGGTGGTCGCGTTTGCCGGCTTTGTCACCCGACGCAAAGTTACGTGGGGGCGATAGCTCAGCGCGTTTCGGAGTGGACCACATTTCGAGAGGTTCGCTTTTCGACTGCCGCCAGCAAAGCCTGGTTAAAGACGCTTGCGACTTGTGCCCAGCTGTATTTCTGCTGAACCAGGGCACGGCCGGCGAGCCCGATTTGCCGTCGAAGACCAGTGTCGCGCAAGAGGCGAAGGCAACTCTGAGCGAAGGCTACGGGATCGTCGGCCAGCAAGAGATGCTGTTCGTTAAGCACCGGCAAGCCTTCTGCGCCGATCGTGGTGGAAACGACGGGTTTTGCCATGCTCATGGCTTCGAAGATCTTCAGCCTGGTGCCACCGCCAATTCTCAAGGGAACGAAGACGACTGACGAACGTGCCAGGAAGGGCCTGATATCGTCGACCCGGCCGGTGAGGTGGATGTTCGGCTCACGCGCGGCTGCGGCCCGTAGAGCGGGCGAGGGACTTCTTCCGGCCACCCAAATCTGGACTTCGGGGATTTCTTTGCGGATGAGGGGAAGGATCTCTTTGATGAAGTAGAGAATCCCATCCTGGTTGGGAAGCCAGTCCATCGAGCCAGTGAAAACCATGCGGTTGGGAGTTTCGGGCTCTGCAGCGGGCTGGAAGTACTCTACGTCCACGCCAGTTGGGACGACGGTGAGGCGGGAAGGATCGAGGTAGGCACTGAACGCACGGCGATCGTCTTCGGAAACGGTCAACACATGATCAGCCCGCTCCAAGTATCTCCGCTCAGCAGCTTGCATTCTTCGCCATTCATGGCGTGAGATCGCCTTCCACAACGGGTTGCGAGCGGTTTCAAAATGGCGCTGCCAGATCATCGCTTCGACATTGTGAGTGAATAGCACTGTGGGAATTGGATTAGCCCGCGGCATGACAGCCGCGGCGGTCAGGAAGTCGCACACGATAACGTCGTAGGCCTCCCCCTTCAGGAGATTGTGTAGCCCTTGCAGCACATGGGGACGGCAGTACTTCGTGATGTTGTAAGGATCAGGCGAGAAGAAGCTGCGGCAGTAGTCAACGAGTTCGATCGCGCTCCTGGGTTGCGGCAGGGCCAGGGGAATACATACGACGCCGTGGAAAAGGGACCGCAACTGGTCGTGCTGATCGTTTTCAGTGGCAGCATGGAAGGAAAACAGTGTGACGGAATGCTGCCGCCCCAGGTGGAGCAGGATGTTGTAGCTTCGGATCTTGCCACCCGTGTCCGGTGGAACCAGCCCTCCGGCTTTGACCCAGAGAATCTTCATCGTGAAGTCTTTATGGTGCTCACGCCAAGCCTCGGGGAAGCTTAGCACGCGGCGAAAGCGGCCATGAAATGGGCAGCAGGTCTGTGCAACAATGACTTTTCGCAGAAATGGGCTGAACGAATGAGCGTCGCCAAACAAGATCGGAGAAGCGCCAGCGCAGATAGTGGAGAAGGCCTGGCCGGTCACAGCAGAGATATTCCGCGAGTGCGCAGGCGGGTGTTTCATCTCGTGGATTCATTGCAAATCGGAGGTACTGAAAGCCAGGCGGTGGAACTGGCGCGGAGATTGGATCCAGCTTGCTACGCAGTTACTCTCGGCTGCTTGAAAGCGGAAGGGCCTCTGTTCGAAGCGCTGCAGGGATCATCGGTCGAGGTCAGAGAGTTTTTTCCCCGAGGCGGGCTTGACTCGCCGCGCGGGCTCTATCAAGTGCTTCGGTTGAGTCTGTTCCTGCGCAGCGGCTTTGATGTGGTTCACACCCACGATCTGTGGTCGAATCTCATGGGGATTCCGGCGGCGTGGATGGCCGGTGTCCCTGTGATCGTTTCCAGCCGGCGCGACTTGTCGCACCTTGACTGGTATCGGGCCGGGCGGCGGAAGTGGCTGAGGCGGATTCAGGGGCTGTCTGACATTGTTTTGGCAAATGCAAATTGTATCCGGGACCGTCTGATTGCCGACGGGGACTTCGCAGCTGAGAAAGTGCGCGTGATCTACAACGGTCTGGATGTGGAGAAATTCGGAGGAATACGCCGTGCAGGACCTCAACCTTTCCCTGGAGGGGACGCGCAGAAGAAGACGATTGCGCTGATCGGCAACATGCACAGCGACGTGAAGGGACATACTTTTCTGGTCGCGGCGGCGCCAATGGTGGTGAGGGAGTTTCCTGACGTCCGGTTTGTTCTTGTTGGCGATGGTGAAAGGCGGACCGAGATTGAGCAGCAGGTCGCCTCTCTTGGATTGCAGCGGAATTTCGTGTTTCTTGGAAA
>Ga0335079_10002747_pt1 | contig 20247 bp, 18 predicted proteins | sample Lox_Sample_33_FD_206719 | JGI IMG/M metagenome (GOLD analysis project Ga0335079, IMG submission 206719) | Soil microbial communities from Loxahatchee National Wildlife Refuge, Florida, United States - Lox_Sample_3.3 | ecosystem: Environmental > Terrestrial > Soil > Wetlands | place: USA... | reverse complement strand
CGTACATCTCCCCGATCTCGGCCGCGGACCTGACCACCTTCAGCCCGCGCCCGCCGCCGCCGTGCGCCGCCTTGATGGCGACCGGCAGGCCGTACCGGGCGACGAACGCGTCGACCTCGTCGACGCCGCTCACCGGGCCGTCCGTGCCCGGCGCCAGCGGCGCCCCCACCTCCTGGGCGATCCGCCGGGCGGCCACCTTGTCGCCGAGCGCGTCGATGGCCGCTGGTGGCGGCCCGATCCAGGTCAGCCCGGCCTCGATCACGGCCCGCGCGAAGGCGGCGTTCTCGGCCAGGAACCCGTACCCGGGGTGGACGGCATCGGCGCCGGCGTCCGCGGCCCGTTTGAGGATCTTCTCGGCGCTGAGGTAGCTGTCGGCAGCGGTCTGTCCCTCCAGCGCGTACGCCTCGTCCGCCATCGTGACATGCAGCGCGTCCAGATCCGCCTCGGCGTAGACAGCGACGCTGGTCAGGCCCGCGTCCCGGCACGCCCGCACGATGCGGACGGCTATCTCGCCGCGGTTGGCGATGAGCACCTTGCGCACGGCAGCGACCTCCTCCGGCTGCGCAGGAGTCTAGGCGCAGCCGTGCATCACGTGCATAACGGCACAGCGGGGCCGCCGCCTGCCGCCCGTGCTGCCGCCCGTGCTGCCGTCTGTGCCGCCAGGGCGCCTCAGTCCGCGCCCTCGTGCCGCAGCAGCCACCGCTTGCGCGCCAGCCCGTAGTAGTAGCCGCCGAGGCTGCCGTCGGTGCGCAGCGCCCGGTGGCACGGGACGACCGGCGCGATCAGGTTCGCCGCGCAGGCCGCGCCGGCGGCACGTGGCGCCTGGGGTATGCCCGCCCGGGCGGCCAGGTCGGTGTAGCTGATGGTGGTGCCGGCCCGGACCGCGCGCAGCTGCGCCCACACCCGCTCCCGCGCCCCGGCCGCTGGCTGGCGCACCGGTAGGGTGTCGAGCGCCGCCAGGTCGCCGTCGAAGTAGTCGCGCAGCGGCTTGGCCAGCCACGGCAGGCCGGCGGCTGCGAGCGGCAGCGGCCGCAGCGAGCGGTGCAGCCGGGCGTGCAGTTCGCCGGGGTCGCCGGTGAAGCCGGCGCCGACCAGCGCCTCGCCGTGCGCGAGCACGCTCAGCGGCCCGATCGGGGTGTCGAGGATCGCGGTGGCGATGACGCCGGTCGGCATGGCTACTCCTGTCCGGTGGTGTCCTGTCCGGTGGTGTCCGGCCCGGTGGTGTCCGGCCCGGTGGTGTCCGGCCCGGTGGTGTCCTGCCCGGTGGTATCCGGCGCAGCGGCGGCGGGCCCGGCGGATGGCGTGGCAGCGGGCCCAGCGAGGGCGGCCCACAGGTGGAGGGCGGCGTAGGCACGCCAGGGCCGCCACCGGTCCGCACGGCCTGGCTCACAGCCGAGCCGTGCCATGGCCCGGCGCAGCCCCAGATCGCTGCCAGGGAAGGCGTCCGGGTCGCCCGCGGCCCGCATCAGGATGTAGGCGACGGTCCACGGGCCCACGCCGGGCAGCTCCGCGAGCCGGGCGGCCGCCTCCTCCGGGTCGGTCCCGGGATCAAGGTTCAGCCGGCCGTCCGCGCACGCGGCCGCCAGCGCGCGCAGCGTCACCTGCCTCCCGGTGGTGAGCCCGAGGCCCGACAGGTCTGCGCCGGCCAGGCTGGCCGGCCGGGGGAACAGCACCGCCAGCGGCCCGGCCTGCCCGGTGGCCCCCGCCAGCGGGCGGGTGGCAGGCGCGCCAGGTCCGGGCGCTTCCACCGGGGTGCCGTGGCGGGCGGCCAGCCGTCCCGCCAGGGTGCTGGCGGCGGGCACCGAGATCTGCTGGCCGAGCACCGCGCGCACCGCCAGCTCGAAACCGTCGTAGGCGCCGGGCACCCGCAGCCCGGGATGCGCCGCGACCAGCGGCGCGAGCAGCTCGTCGGCCGCCAGCGCGGCCGCGATCGCCTGGGGCTCGGCGTCGAGGTCGAACAGCTGCCGGCACCGGGACACAACCTGGCCGACGCCGCGCAGGCCGGTGAGCCGTACCCGCAGCAGGACCTGGGCCTCGCCAGTCGGGCCCGGCAGGCCGGACTCGCCCTGCCCGCTGCTGCGGGCGGCCGGGGGCACCAGCTCGATGACGCCAGCACCCCCGGGCACCCAGACCGTACGCGCGTACCGCCCCGCCGACACCTGCTCCACCCCCGGGATGGCCCGCGCGGCCAGGAACCGCAGCAGCGCCTGCCCGTCGAACGGCTCGCGGCAGGCGAGCCGGAGCGTCAGCCAGGTCGCGCCGGGGCCGTGCTCCCCGCGCGCTCCGCAGGTGCCGAAGTCGAGCGTCATACCTCGATTGAAGCCGAGGCAGGCCGGTGGCGCTGGCGGGAATCGGACCTCAAGGCCCGCCCGCGGCGGGACCGCCCACCCCGCCCACACGGGCTCGCCGCCGGGCGGGAGCCGTTCAGCTCAGTTCCGGGAACCAGAGCGCGATCTCCCGCTCGGCCTCTTCCGGGTCACCGGACGCGTGGACCAGGTTCTGCACCGGCCGCCGCTCGGAGTTCGCGAGGTCGGGGGAGTCGGAGCTGTAGTCCCCGCGGATGGTGCCTGGGGCCGCCATGACGGGCAGCGTGTGCCCGACAATCTTGCGGACCGTCTCGATGGCGCGGTTGCCGGAGATGACCATCGGCACCACTGGCGCGCTGAGCAGGAACTCGGTCAGCCAGGTACGCACCATCAGGCCGATCTCCACCGCGTCATCGGTGCCCAGCCGGTCCTTGGCCGAGATGCCGAGCCTGGCGTAGTCCTCCAGGGTCTTGCCGCCCACCGTCGCCAGCCACTCCTGCGAGCGCGGGTAGTGGTCCTCGACCGTCTCCTTCTCGTTCCGGGAGACGCGCATCGCCTCCACCACCAGGCCACGCTGTTCCAGGCAGGCCAGGATGACGCCGGTGAGCCCCCGCTGGTAGGCATCCGGCTTCACGATTACGAGCGTGCGTTCCTGCATTACTGAGCAACTCCAACAAGATCCGGGATGAAGACCAACCGCAGGGTAGCAGACGCTCGCCGAGCGTAACGCCCGGCCGTGGGCCGGTCAGATCGGCGCGGCGTAGATGAGCTGCTCGGTGCCGAAGACCATGGCGCGCTTCTCGGGCCTGAGCCCGATCTTCTCGGCCACCCGCTGCGACGGCGCATTGGCGGGGTTGATGATCGCGATCAGGCGGGTCAGGAAGATCGCGTCGCGGGCGAAGTCGCGGGCGGCGGTGGCTGCCTCGGTCGCGTAACCGTTCCCCTGCAAGCAGGTACGGACGTGGTAGCCCACCTCGATCTCCTTGATGCCGTCCACGTACTGGGGCGTCAGCCCGCAGTCCCCGGCGAACTCGCCCGTGTCGCGCAAGACCATCGCCCACAGCCCGAAGCCGTGGCTGCGGTAGAGGCGCTGGTTCCACGCGACCCAGGCATGCGCCTCCTCGCGGGTCATCGGCTGGGGGTAGTAGCGCATGACCTCCTCGTCGCCGAACAGGGCGGCGATGTTGTCGAGGTCGGCGCCGGTCATCTCACGCAGGACCAGCCGCTCCGTGGTCAGCACAGCCATCCCAGCCATGCTAAGGCCCAGTGGCGACGAAAGCCTGGCGCGGGTGTGGTGATCCCTTGAGCTGGTGCGGCTGTCAGATCACCTGGGCCGCGATCTCGTTCGCGGCCGCCTGGACGGCTGGCCCGAGCCGGCTGACGAGTTCGCTCGTCGCCGTGGGGACCACGGGATGGCCACGTTGATGGCCGCGACGACCTCGCCACCGTGCGGCAGGCCATCGTGGAAGGCGGCCGGAAAATGTCACAGCGCCGGGTGGTGCCTTGTCTTCAAGGGAAAGCACCATGGAAGGAAAGACCATGCGAATCTTCGTCACGGGAGCGACCGGGGCACTGGGACGGCATCTCGTTCCTGGGCTGGTCGCGGCGGGTCACGAGGTCATCGCCACCACGAGGACGCCCGGCAAGGCCGGGCAGCTGCGCGCGGCGGGCGCGGAGCCGGTGGTCGTCGACGGGCTGGATCGCGAGGCGGTGATCGCGGCGGTGCGGGCCGCCGCGCCGGAGGTGATCCTGCACGAGATGACCGCGCTGGCGGGCATGCGGAGCCTGCGCAATCCCGACCGGGCGTTCGCGGTCACGAACGAGCTGCGGAGCCGGGGCACCGACAACCTGCTGGCGGCCGCGGCACAGGCGGGCACCCGCCGGGTCATCGCGCAGGGCTACGCGGGCGCCGGGCCGGACAGGCCGGCCGGTGGCGGGCTGAAGACCGAAGAAGATCCTCCTGACTGGCGGCCGATCCGGTCGGCTGTGCAGGGGCCGGCGGCGATCAGGCATGTGGAACAGACCGTGCCGGCCGGGGCGCCGGAGGGGATCGTGCTGCGCTACGGCGGCTTCTACGGGCCCGGCGCCTCGGATTTCCTGCTGGACATGCTGCGCAAGCGGCAGGTGCCGGTGATCGGCGGCGGGACCGGGGTCTGGTCGTTCATCGAGATCACCGACGCCGCGGCCGCGACGATCGCGGCGGTCGGCCGCGGCGCGCCTGGCATCTACAACGTGGTGGACGACGACCCTGCCCCGGTCGCGGAGTGGCTGCCGTACCTGGCCGAGGTCGCGGGCGCGAAGCCGCCGCTGCGCGTGCCCGCCTGGCTCGGGCGGCTGCTCGCCGGAGAGTTCGTCGTGGCCCAGATGACCACCTCCCGCGGGTCCTCGAACGAGAAGGCGAGGAAAGAGCTCGGCTGGGAGCCGCGGTACGCGAGCTGGCGGGAGGGGTTCCGTGCCTGGGCCGGCGGATGAGACAGGCACGGCCACCGGCCAGGCCGTCGCCGCGTTCGCCGCCCAGCTGCCGGACGCGGTCGACCTGGAATCGGTCCAGGATGACCTGGCCGGTGCCGTCCGCCGGGCGCTGGAACCCGCCCACGTGTGGGTGTGGATCAGCCAGCACGGAGGTGGCCCACGGCCCCTACCGGGGCAGCAGGCCTGACCGGTAGTGGGATGGGGTGCCCGGCTGGGCGGAGCGGCGCCAGGCATCCCGGCCCGGGGTGAGCGGGGCGCCCATCATCCGGGACCGGTCGGCCCAGCCAGGCGATGCCCGCCCGGGCAGGCCGGCCCGCGCCGGGGCGCCACGGGCGGCGAGCGCGGCGGACAGCGCCACGGTCAGCGCGGCAAGCTCCGCGGGCGACGGATGCCCGGCCACCACCTCCAGCGCCAGCCCGCTGGCAGGCGGGCCGTCCCGGCCGTCCGGGCCGTCCCCGGTCATATGCGCCCGGTGCCGATGCCGAACTGCCGCCGGACCCGGGCCCAGAACGCGTCCCGCAGCCACTCCCGCGCCTCCTGATAGGGGCGCAGCGACAGGCCGAGCTCCTTCTCCGCGTCCACCAGCAGCTCCTTGTCGATGACCGGCGGCAGGATCGGCCCTGGCAGCAGGTCGCGGATGTTGTCCTCGCCGCGGGTGAGGATCCATCGCTGCGCGACATGCTCGCCGGCCTCCTCGACCCGGTCACGGTCCGGGCCAAGCCTGGCCGCGCTGCCCATCCCGTGCGCCGTGCGCTGGACCGGCCGGGCCGGCGCGACCCGCTCGCCGAACAGCTGCGCTGGCGACGGGACGCCCGAGGCGGCCAGCGGCGAGGGCGGGACGTGCTCCGGGGTGGCCACCGCCTGCCGGGAGAAGTACGGCTCCAGGAAGGCGCGGTCCATCACCTCGACCGTGTCCGACTCCCAGACCAGGCGCTCGGCCTGGTTGGTACCGAACGGCGGCTCGACCCCCCACAGGTGCACCCGGACGCCGAACGCCTGCGCCGCCTCCACCGCTGGCACCATGTCCTCGTCCCCGGCCACCAGCACCGCGTCGGTGATGGCCCGGTGCCGGGCGAGCGCCTCCATGTCGGCCCGGATCTGCGCGTCGACCCCCTTCTGCTGGCCGCGCGCGTTGAGGTTGCCCAGGCGCAGCTTCACCCAGGGCATCTGCGCGATCACCCGCTGGTCGATGGTGGGCACCCGGTCGCGTGCGGCGTCATACCAGTACACCCGCAGCAGCTCGCCCCGCACACCGCTGTCCGCGTGCCGGGTCAGCGCCTGGATGAGCTTGTCGGTGTCGACCCGGTACTCGCGCCGCGAGGCGCTGCCGAACAGGAGCTCGCCGGCTGCCGCGTAGATGTACCCGACATCGACCATGATCGCGTAACGGGCCAGGGTGGGGAGCGTGGGCGGGATGTCCGTCATCATGTCCATTACTTGTAGCGACCGATCGGTTACAGAGGGATGTTGCCGTGCTTCTTGGGTGGCAGGGCCTGGCGTTTGCCGCGCAGCGCGCGCAGCGCGCGGGTCACCTGGGAACGGGTCTCGGCGGGGCGGATCACCGCGTCCACATACCCCCGTTCGGCGGCGATATAGGGATTGGCGAGCGTGTCCTCGTACTCGGCCACCCGCTGCGCCCGCAGCGCGTCGGCGTCCGCCGCGGCGGCCAGCTCGCGGCGGTAGAGGATGTTCACCGCGCCCTGCGCGCCCATCACCGCGATCTGCGCGGTCGGCCAGGCCAGGTTGATGTCCCCGCGCAGGTGCTTGGAGCCCATCACGTCGTAGGCGCCGCCGTAGGCCTTGCGCATGATCACCGTGATCTTCGGGACGGTGGCCTCGGCGTAGGCGTAGATGAGCTTGGCCCCCCGCCGGATGATCCCGCCCCATTCCTGGCCGGTGCCGGGCAGGAAGCCGGGCACGTCCACGAAGGTCAGCACCGGGATGTTGAAGGCGTCGCAGGTGCGGACGAACCGCGCCGCCTTCTCCGACGCGTCGATGTCCAGGCAGCCGGCCAGGTGCATCGGCTGGTTGGCGACCACCCCGACCGTCGCGCCCTCGACCCGGCCGAACCCGACGCAGATGTTGGGCGCGAACAGGGCGTGGATCTCCAGGAACTCCCGGTCATCGAGGACGCCCGCGATGACGGCGTGGGCGTCGTAGGGCTGGTTCGGGGAATCGGGGATGAGGCTGTCGAGCGCGGTGTCCTCGCCGGTGACCTCCAGCGGGCCGGGCCCGGCGGCGGGCAGCAGCGGCGGGTCGTCGAGGTTGTTGGACGGCAGGTAGGACAGCAGCTCGCGGGCGAAGTCGAGGCAGTCGTCCTCGTCCTTGGCCTGGTAGTGGGCGACCCCGGACTTGACGTTGTGCGCGTGCGCGCCGCCGAGCTCCTCGAAGGAGACCTCCTCACCGGTCACCGTCTTGATCACGTCCGGCCCGGTGATGAACATGTGCGAGGTGCCCTCGACCATCAGCGTGAAGTCGGTGATCGCGGGGGAGTAGACCGCGCCGCCCGCACACGGCCCCATGATCAGGGAGATCTGCGGGATGACGCCCGAGGCGATCACGTTGCGGTAGAAGATCTCGCCGAACAGCCCGAGCGCGACCACGCCCTCCTGGATCCGCGCGCCCCCGCCGTCGTTGATGCCGATCAGCGGGCAGCCGGTCTTCAGCGCGTGGTCCATCAGCTTGACGATCTTCTCCCCGTACACCTCGCCCAGCGAGCCGCCGAACACGGTGAAGTCCTGGCTGTACACGCACACCGGCCGGCCGTCCACGGTGCCGAAACCGGTCACCACCCCGTCGCCGTACGGGCGGTTGGCGCCCACCCCGAAGTCGTCTGCCCGGTGCCGGGCCAGCTCGTCGAGCTCGGTGAACGAGCCCGGGTCGAGCAGCCGGCCGATCCGCTCCCGCGCGGTCATCTTGCCCTTGGCGTGCTGGCGTTCCACGGCCCGCGCCGATCCGGCGTGAACGGCCTCGTCCCGCCGCTGCTGCAGGATGGCGATCTTGCCGGCGGTGGTGTGCGGATCCGGTGAGCCGCCCGCCTCGTCTCCGGGATCTGCCGGTATGGCTGGTTTGCCGGAAACCTCACTGCTCATGCGCCTCAGGGTAGCCGTCCCGATCACCTGTGCTCCTCACCCGGCCCGGGCGGTGCCGGGCAGCCCGCGGGGCTGGGCAGCCAGCCGGTGATCGCTAGGCTGGGCCGCGATGAGCAGGGAGGACGACCGGCAGCAGCTGCCGGCATCCATGCGGCGCGATGTCCGGCTGCTGAGTGACCTGCTTGGCGAGGTGATCCGTGACAGCGGCGGCCAGGACCTGCTCGACGACGTGGAGCGGCTGCGGCGCGCGGTCATCGCCGCCCGTGCCCGGCCCCGGCCCGCGGGCGGCAGCGGCGCGGACGGCGCCGGCCCGGACGAGATCGCCGCGCTGGTGGCGGGGTGGCCGCTGGACCGCGCCGAACTGGTCGCCAAGGCGTTCACCATCTACTTCCACCTGACCAACCTGGCCGAGGAGCGGCAGCGGGTGCGGACCCTGCGCGGGCGCGCCTCCGGTGAGGGCCCGCGGCGCGAGTCACTGGCCGCCGCCGTGGCGGAGCTCAGCGCCGGACCGGACGGGCACCGGCTCGGTGAGGCGCTCGGCCGGCTCCGGGTGTACCCGGTGCTGACCGCCCACCCGACCGAGGCGCGCCGCCGGGCGGTGGCCAGCGCGCTGCGGCGGATCGCCGGCCTCATCGAGGCGCTGGATGAGCACGGCACGGCCGGCCAGGCCGAGGCCCGGCGCCGGCTGCGCGAGGAGATCGAGCTGCTCTGGCTCACCGCGCCGCTGCGGGTCAGCCCCATCGGCCCGGTCGACGAGGTCCGCACCGTGATGGGGGTCTTCGACGAGACGCTGTTCAGCCTGGCCCCGGTGATCTACCGCGCGCTGGACGCCGCCTGCCGCGACCAGGGCGAGGGGGCCTTCCAGGACGGCCCGGACGGCCCGGATGACCTGGCCGGCCCGGCACCGGTGAGCCCGCCCTTCCTGCGCTTCGGGAGCTGGGTGGGGGCGGACCGGGATGGGAATCCCCTGGTCACCGCCCAGGTGACCAGGGAAGCGGCGGTGATCCAGGCCGACCACGCGCTGCGGGCCCTGGAGAACGCCACCAGCCGGATCGGCCGCGCGCTCACCGTCCACGCCGACGCGGCGCCGCCGGGTGACGGGCTCACGGCCGCCCTGGAAGCAGCCGAGAACGACCATCCCGAGCTGCTGGCGGGCGTGGCCGCGCGCTCCCCGCAGGAGCCGTACCGGACCTACCTGCTCTACCTGGCGCAGCGGCTGCGCGCGACCCGCCTGCGCCAGGCGGACCTGGCCTACCGGAGCTGCGCGGACTACCTCGGCGGCCTGCGGCTGGTGCAGGGTGCGCTCGAGCAGGCGGGCGCCACCCGGCAGGCGTCCGGTGAGCTGCAGAACCTGATCTGGCAGGCGCGGACGTTCGGGTTCCACGCGTTCGGGCTGGAGATCCGCCAGCACAGCGACGTGCACACCCGCGCGCTCGCCGAGATCGAGGCCGGCGGCGCGGTATCCGGGCAGACCGCCGAGGTGCTCGCGACCCTGCGGGCCGTGGGGTGGATCCAGCACCGGTTCGGCGTGGACGCCTGCCACCGGTACGTGGTCAGCTTCACCCGGTCGGCCGCTGACGTCGGCGCGGTGTACCGGCTGGCCCGGCACGCCACCCGCAACGGCGAGCCACCGGTACTGGATGTGATCCCGCTCTTCGAGAGCGGGCAGGATCTGCGCAACGCCGCCGGCGTGCTGGACGAGATGGCCGGGCTCGAGCCGGTAGCGGCGCGGATGCGTGCCAGCGGCCGCCAGCTCGAGGTCATGCTCGGCTACTCCGACTCGGCCAAGGAGCTGGGCCCGGTCGCCGCCACGCTCGCGGTCTACGACGCAGAGGCCGGGCTGGCCCGCTGGGCCGCACGGCACGAGGTGCGGCTGACCATCTTCCACGGCCGGGGCGGGGCGCTCGGGCGGGGCGGCGGCCCGGCCGGGCGGGCGGTGCTCGCCCAGGCGCCGGGCTCGGTGAACGGCAGGCTCAAGGTCACCGAGCAGGGCGAGGTGATCTTCGCCCGGTACGGGAACCCGGTCATCGCCGCGCGTCACCTGGAGCAGGTCACCTCGGCGGTGCTGCTCGCGTCGGCGCCGGTCACCAGCGCGCGGGGTGAGGCGGCGGCACGGGAGTTCCGGCCGGTCGTGGACCAGATCGCGGCAGCCTCGTTGCGCGCGTACCGGATGCTGGTGGAGAGCGAGGGCTTCGCCGGGTGGCTGGCCCGGATCAGCCCGCTGCCGGAGATCGGCGGGATGCGGATGGGGTCGCGGCCGGCCCGCCGGGCTGGCTCGGCCGGGCTCGGTGACCTGCGCGCGATCCCCTGGGTGTTCGCCTGGGCGCAGACCCGGCTGAACCTGCCGGGATGGTACGGCCTGGGCAGCGGCCTGGCCGCCGTGGCAGGCAGCGAGCGGGGCCTGCGCGATACGCGCCGGGCCTACCAGGGCTGGCCGCTGCTCACGGTGCTGTTCGACAACGCGGAGATGAGCCTGGCCAAGACCGACCGCTGGATCGGCGCGCGCCACCTCGCCCTCGGCGGGCGCGATGACCTGACCGGGCTGGTGCTGGCGGAGTATGACCTGACCAGGCGGCTGCTGCTGGCGGTGACCAGCCATGACCGGCTGCTGGCCAGCCGCCCGGTGCTGTCGCGGGCTGTCACGCTGCGCGATCCCTATGTGGATGCGCTCTCCTACCTGCAGCTGCGCGCGCTCACCGCGCTGCGGTCGCTGCCGGACGGCGAGGACACCGGTGAGGCCCGGCAGCCGGAGCGGGAGCAGCTGCGCCGGCTGCTGCTGCTGAGCGTGAACGGGGTGGCGGCAGGCCTGCAGAACACCGGCTGACCCGCTCTCAGGCCGGCGGCCCGTTCCGCTTGAACAGCCCGTGGATGCCGTCGTCGCCCATGATCTGCGTGAAGTGCTGATGGAAGTAGGCCATCAGCTCCGGTGTCCAGGGGACCCGGCGTGCTTCCCGGCCGGAGAACCAGACGTACTGCGCGCGCCCGAGCATGGTGCGCCACACGTCCACCAGCGCCGGGTAGGTGGCGGCCCCGGTCGCCGGGTTCCGCCCGTGGGACAGCGCGTAGTCGGTGCCGATCGAGTCCACCAGCAGCGGGCAGCCGGGCACGCTGGAGATGAACCGGTCGGCCTCGATGGTCAGCGACACCTCGTCGGTCACGACGCATGCGCCGGGCGGGATCAGCCGCCGGGCGTGGACGATGGCCGAGTAGGCCACGTGCGGCTCCGAGGTGGCCTCGGAGTTGAGCTGGATGACCGACATGAGCGCGATGATCACCCCGGCCCCGAACGCCACGTACCCCCCGAACCAGGGCTGGCCGGTCCACCGGCGGAGGGCGGCGGGCCGCGCATCCACGCGGCCCGCCTCGGGAGGCTGGATGAGCCTGGCGGCGGGCAGCGCGACCGACATGGCCAGGAACGGGGCCAGGAACGCGGAGAAGTGGTAGTGGAACTGGGGCGGCCAGAGGAACGCCGCCATGATCAGCACCGTCGACCCGACGGCGAACCACTCGAGCCTGGTCAGCGGCTGGTGGGTGACCGCGGTCACGAGCACGAGCAGGACCGCCACGCCGACCGTGATCGCGGCCGCGGCCAGCATCACGGTGGAATGCGCGAACCGGAAGTCGCTCAGCCCGAGCATGTGCTGCACGCGGAACCAGTCGGGAACCCGCGCCGCGCTGGCCCGGCCGCCCACCTGCGCCACCACCAGGCCGTCGTAGAACCCGCGCGGTGAGACGGCCGCGATGGGCAGCACCGGGATCAGGAAGCCAGCGGCCGCGCCCGCCACGCAGGCGGCGAGCCGCCGCAGGCTGGGCAGCAGCAGCAGCGCGACCACGGCCAGCGGGAAGATGGCCCAGACCTCCACCGCGCCGGCGAAGCCGAACGCGGCACCGCCCCAGATCAGCCGCTTGCGGCTGGCCGTGAGCCGGTCACCGTCGAACACCGCCAGCGCGCCGAGCAGGCAGAAAAACGTCACCCACGGCTCGACCAGCACGGTGTGAGAGGCCCGGACGGCGTCCGGGAAGACCGCGGTCACCCCGCATGCCACGGTGACGGCGACGATCCCGCGGTGGCGCGTGAGCAGCCCGGCCAGGGTGATGCAGGCGGTGCTCGCCAGCACCGTCAGCAGCCGCCCGCTCGCCATCGCCCAGGCGGTGCCCGTCACCTTGCCCAGCAGCGCCGACGGGACCATCAGCAGCGTGACCCCCGGTGGCTGGACCAGCAGGAAGTCGCGGTACGGGATCACCCCGCTGACGAGCCGGAGCGCGCTGCCGAAGTAGGGGCCGTCGTCGTACTCGGTGACGCTCAGCAGGAATCCGGGACGGGAAAGCTGGTACAGGCGCAGCCCGAGGCCGAGCACGGTGGCGATGGCGATCACCGCGCCGATCAGGCCGAACCGGACAGGCCGCCGGGCCGGGGGCGGCGATGCGGCCTGCCCCGGCGCGCCGCCCGCGCCGGGGCCCGGCGTGGACCCGCTGATGGTGGTTCCGCTCACCGGTGGATACTCCCCGCGCGCACTGGTGGGTTCCGGGCCAGGGCCCGGGCAGAGGCAGGGCCAGCTGGATCAGCGTCAGCGTTGCGGCCCTCAGCCGACCGGCGTCAGCCGCCCCAGATACTACCCGCTGAGCCTCCGGCCTGGCCGGCGGCATCGGCAAACCGGCCGGCCCGGCCGCGGCCGGCGATGCGGTTCTGCGCCCACGGCCTGCCAGCCGTCATAAGCTGCCTCCGTCGGGCTTGCTTGCCTGACCGAACGAAGCTCGCGACGTCCATCCATCCGCTGGAAGCTGGGGCCCCGCTCCGTCCCGGCATCGAGGGGATTCATGGCAGCAAGGGGAGCCGAGGAGAGCAGTGGCCGGCCTTAAGCTTGGCGAGATCCACGATGACCGCGTGCAGCAGGCCCCGGCCGGGCGGGCGCCGGGCCGGCTGACGAGCCTGGCCCGCGGCATCTGGCGCGACCATCGCCTCATCACGATCCTGGTGGCGGTCTCGATCGTGCCGCGGGTGCTCGCGTCGCTGGCGTTCCGGCCCGCGCTGCTCACCGCCGACTCGTTCCTGTACATGCAGGAGGCCACGCATTTCCAGCTGGGCACCATCCGCCCGTCGGGCTACTCGCTGCTGCTCGCGCTGGTGCGGCCGCTGCCCGGCCCGCTGCTGGTGATCACGACGCTGCAGCACCTGATGGGGATCGGGATAGCGGTGCTGGTGTACTGGCTGCTCCGCTACTGGGGGCTGCCCGCGTGGGGGGCCTCGCTGGCCGCGGTCCCGACCCTGTTCGACACCCGCGAGATCGCGCTGGAGTCCTACATCCTGCCGGACACGCTGTTCACGCTCGCGGTCATGGTGGTGGTCGCGCTGCTCATCACCAAGCACGCGCCGCGGCTTTGGCAGTGCGTGGCGGCGGGCCTGCTGCTGGCGTACGTGACCGTGCTGCGCGGGAACGGGCTGCCGCTGGTGGTGGTCGCCGGCGCCTACCTGCTCACCCGGCGGGTGGGCTGGCGTGCCCTCGCCGCGGGCGCGGCCGCCTTTGTGCTGCCCGTGCTCGGCTACGTCGCCGTCTACCACTCCGAATACGGCCACTTCGGCATCAGCAGCAGCGACGGGATCTTCCTGTGGTCGCGCACCACCAGCTTCGCGAACTGCGCGATCATCAAGCCGCCGCCGCGGCTGGCGCCGCTGTGCCCGGACCGGGAGACCTCGGTCGCCTCACCCGGCCCGGCCCCGCCCTGGTCGGTTTCCGCGCTGCTCGACGCCCCGGTGCCGAACGACTTCATCTGGGCCAGCGACGTCTGGTGGCGCAATGACGCGCACCCGGGGATCAACCCCTACAACAACAAGCTGGGCCGCCAGTTCGCGATCGCCGCGATCAAGGCGCAGCCGCTGGACTACCTGCGGGTGGCCGGCCGGGACATCATGCTGGTGTTCCTGGCCAACGACCGGCCGCTGACCCACCAGACGATGAGCTTCACCACCAGCCCGCACATCGCGGCGCTGCCTGCCTACTACGTCGCCGACATCAGCGCCTACGCCGGCACCACCAGCAACACCCACCTGGTCCAGCCGTACGCATACTTCATGTTCCTGTATCAGCTGCCGGTCTACTTCCCCGGCATCGTCTTCCTGCTCGTCGTGGTGACCGGGCTGGTGGGGGTGGTCAGGAACTGGCGCCGGTGGGGCGGCCCGCAGGCGCTGCCGTGGGCGCTCGCCGCGGCCAGCATCGTGCTCCCGGCCCTGGTCACCCAGTCGCTCTACCGCTACTCGATGGTCGCCATCCCGCTCGCCTGCGTCGCGGCCGGCCTGGCGTTCGTGCGCCCGGGCACCGAGTACGCGGTGGCCGGGGCGCCCGCGGACTCCGGGCCGGCGGTGACTGGGGCGCCCGCGGGGTCCGGGCCGGCGGTGACTGGGGCGCCCACGGGCTCCGTGCAGGCGGCCAGGGACAGCGATGGTGCCGGGGATGGTGGTGGTGCCGGGGATGGTGGTGGTGCCGGGGATGGCGGCGGCGCGGGGGATGGTGGTGGCGCGGGGGATGGTGGTGGCGCGGCGGAAGACGGGCGGGCCACGGCGCCCTCCGGCTCCACGCCGGCGGAACAGCCATGACCGGGTGGCGCTGACCGTGGCTGTCCCCGCGGCGCGGCCGGCCGCCCTCGACGCGACCGCGCTGAACCGTGCGCTGGTGTCACCCGCGAGCCTGTGGCGCGAGGTCAGGGTGGTCACCGAGACCGGGTCCACCAATGCGGACCTGCTGGCCGCGGCGCGGTCGGGCGCGCCGGAGGGCCTGGTGCTGGTGGCCGAGGCGCAGACCGCCGGGCGCGGCCGGATGGGGCGGCGCTGGGTCAGCCCGCCCTGCTCCGCCCTCACCTTCTCGGTGCTGCTGCGGCCCGCGGGCGTGCCGGCCAGCCGGCTGGGCTGGGTGCCGCTGCTGGCAGGTGCCGCGGTCGCGTCGGCGCTGGCCGGCACGACCGGGGTGGACGCCCGGCTGAAGTGGCCGAACGACGTCCTCGCCGGTGACGCCAAGCTGGCCGGGATCCTGGCCGAGCGCCGGGCTGAGACGATCGTGCTCGGGATCGGGATCAACGTCTTCCAGCGGAGCGGCGAGCTGCCGCTGCCCGCAGCGACCTCGCTGCTGCTGGCAGCGCCGCAGGCCACGGCGGGTGGTGCGGCCGGGCCTGCCGGGCCGGATGTGCGGGAACGGCTGCTCATCGCCGTGCTGGGCGAACTGGCCCGCCGGTACCGGGGCTGGCTGGACCAGCCCGCCCCCGGCGACGCCGACGGCTGTGGGCTGCGGGCCGAGTACCTGCGCCGCAGCGCCACCGTTGGCGCGGTGGTGACGGTGATGCTGCCCGGCGGCCAGCGCCTGACGGGCACGGCGGCCGGTGTCGACGCGGCCGGGCGGCTGGAGGTGCGCACGCCCGCGGGCCTGGTCCCCGTCAGCGCGGGCGATGTGGTTCACCTGCGCCGGGCGGACATCCCGGCGGCGCGGTGAATGACGCTTCCGCGCGCGTTCCATGCCAGCATGTCGCACATGGCCAGCGGCACCGAGCTCTCCGAGGGAGAGCACAGCGTCCTGATTCTCCATCCGCACTGGAAGATCCTGCTGCGGCCCACCCTCGTGCTGCTGCTCGTGGCCCTGGCGGCGGCGGCGCTGCTGGTGGTGATCCCGCAGGGCTCGTATGCCACCACGGGCCGGATCGCGGTCGGCGTGGTGGCGCTGGCGGCGGTCGTGACCTGGTTCGGTGTCCCGTTCCTGCGCTGGCAGACCACCACCTACGAGCTGACCAACCGCCGGCTCCGGCTGCGCCGGGGCATCCTGTCCCGGTCCGGGCGTGACTTCCCGCTGATCCGGATCAGCGACGTCTCCTTCTCGCACGGGCCGATCGACCGGCTGCTCGGCTGCGGCCAGCTGGTGGTCGAGTCGGCCGGCGAGCACGGGCAGCTGGTGCTCACCGAGATCCCGCAGGTCGAGAACGTGCAGGCCACCCTGTTCCAGCTGGTCGAGGACGAGCACGCCCGGCTGGCCCGGGAGGAGCCCGGGACCTGACAGCCGGCCCGTACGCTGGGGGCATGGACGGCATCACGATGCAGCCCCACCTGGCCGGGCACGCCGGGGTCTGCGAGATCATCCTGGACCGGCCGGAGGCGCTGAACGCGATCAACACCGCGATGGCGACCCGGCTGGCCCAGGCGTGCGCCGAGCTCGCCGCCGATCCCCACTCCCGGGTGGTCGTGCTGTCGGCAGCTGGCGACCGCGCCTTCTGCGTGGGGGCTGACCTGAAGGAACGCAACCGGCTGTCCGACGCCGGGCTGCTGGCGCAGCGTGAGGTCTTCCGGGCCGCGTTCGGCGGCGTGCTGGCGCTGCCGCAGCCGGTGATCGCCGCCGTGCACGGGTACGCGCTCGGCGGCGGCTGCGAGCTCGCCCTGTCCTGCGACCTGATCGTGGCGGACGAGACCGCGGTGTTCGGCCTGCCGGAGGCCACGGTGGGCCTGGTGCCCGGCGGTGGCGGCACCCAGCTGGCGCAGCGCAGGCTCGGGCCGGGCCGCGCCGCCGACCTGATCTTCACCGGCCGCCAGGTCGGCGCCGACGAGGCGGAGCGGATCGGCCTGGCCGACCGGCTGGCGCCCGCGGGGAAGGCCGGCCAGCACGCGCTGGAGCTGGCGCAGCAGATCGCGGCGAACTCGCCGGTCGCGGTACGGGCCGCCAAGCGGGCGATCCGCGGCGGCGCGGGTATCGGCCTGGCGGCGGCGCTGGAGGTGGAGGACGCGGCCTGGCGGACGGCCGCGCTGTCGGCCGACCGGCGGGAGGGGATCGCGGCCTTTAACGACAAGCGCGCCCCGGACTGGCCGGGTCAGTAGCGCCGGGCCGGCCAGCGGGAACACGGAGCGGGTCCCGCGGCCTTCCAACAGTGGGCGGGCACCGTGAGGAGGTGGCGGCCGTGACCGATCTGCCCGCGCGGATCTCGCTGCGCGAGGTGGGGCCGAGGGACGGGCTGCAGAACGAGGACCCGGTGCCGGCCGCCGCGAAGATCGCGCTGATCGACCAGTTGGCGGCCACCGGGGTCGGCAGGATCGAGGCCGTCTCGTTCGTGCGGCCCGAGGCGATCCCGCAGATGGCGGACGCGGACGAGGTGTGGGCCGGGGTCACCAGAAATCCCGCGGTCCGCTACTCGGCGCTGGCGCCGAACCTGCGCGGCGCCCGGCGGGCGCTGGACGCCGGGTTCACCGAGGTGGAGGCCGTGGTGTCGGCCTCGGACACGCACAACCGCAAGAACGTGAACCGGGGCACGGGGCAGTCGCTGGACGAGATCGCGGTCATGATCGACGGGGCACATCAGCGGGGCGCCACCCTCCAGGTGGTGGTGGCCACCGCCTGGGGCTGCCCCTATGAGGGGGACGTGCCGGTGGAACGGGTGCTGGCGGTGGCCGGCCGGGCGGTCGCGGACGGGGCCGATGGGATCTCCTTCGGCGACACCACCGGCATGGCCACCCCGCGGCGGGTGCAGGACCTGGTCGGCTCGTTCCGGTCCCGGCACCCTGACGTGCCGCTCAACCTGCATTTCCACAACACCCGCGGCACCGGGCTGGCGAACGTGCTGGCCGCCCTGGAGCTGGGGGTGGACGACTTCGACGCGTCCGTCGGCGGGCTGGGTGGCTGCCCGTACGCGCCAGGCGCGAGCGGCAACATCGCCACCGAGGAACTGGTGTACATGGCCGAGGACATGGGTGTCGGCACCGGTATCGACCTGGCGGCGATGATCGAGGCGGCGGCCGCCGCGGAACGCATCGTGGGCCGCGAGCTGCCCTCCCAGGTGCTGCGGGCCGGGCCGCGGACCAGGACCGTTCCGGCGTAACGGCGGTGCGGCCGGCCGCCGCGGCCACGGCTGATGTGCAGACGCGTGTTGCTGATGGTTTTGCAGGTGTTCGTGCAGACGTTTGTGCAGAAGACTTGTGCAGACGTTCTGTGCAAGTGCGGCAACTGGGCGGAGTCGACCGTCTATGGTTACTCCGGTGAGAAACCAGGCCAAGGCCTTTTCATTATTGAGTGTCGCCATGTCGGACGCTGTGGCTGAGGAGAGATACCGCCACCGCATCGACCCGCTGGAAGAACTGATCTGGCACTGGGGGATGGCCTACCGGATCTGGTCCGCCGACGGCACCTGGTACGCACGCCGCCACGACCGCGATGAGATCATCCAGGCCGCCGACGCCGAGCGGCTGTCCTTCATGATCAGGGACGACTACTTCCGCCGGGCCCGCTCACCTGGCGACGCCCCGCCGCAGCAGCGGTAGGGCCGGAGGGCGGCCCCGGGTACAGTCGCCATCGTGGCTGATCACTCGGACCTGTCGCAGGTGCGTGCCCGGGTCGAGCAGGGCGGTGCGCGCAAGTACCACGAGGCGGCGGCGGCAGCGGGCAAGCTGTTCGCCCGCGAGCGGATCGCGCTGCTGATCGACGAGGGCAGCTTCGCCGAGGACGGCCGCTACGCCAACGTGCTCGCCGACGGGCTGCCCGCCGACGGCGTGGTCACCGGCACCGCGACCGTCGACGGCCGCCCCGTGGCGCTGATGGCCAACGACTCCACGGTCAAGGCGGGCTCCTGGGGCGCCCGCACCGTGGAGAAGATCATCCGGATCATCGAGAAGGCCTACGGCACCGGGGTCCCCATGATCTACCTGGTGGACTCCGCCGGGGCCCGGATCACCGACCAGGTGGAGATGTTCCCGGGGCGGCGCGGCGCGGGAAAGATCTTTCACAGCCAGGTCCGGGCGTCCGGCGCCATCCCGCAGGTCTGCGCGCTGTTCGGGCCCTCGGCGGCGGGCGGCGCCTACATCCCCGCGTTCTGCGACTACGTCGCGATGGTGGACGGCAACGCCTCCATGTACCTCGGCAGCCCGCGGATGGTCGAGATGGTGGTCAAGGAGAAGACCACGCTGGAGGAGATGGGTGGCGCCCGGATGCACTGCACCATCTCCGGGTGCGGCCACTACCTGGCGGGCTCGGAGCGCGAGGCGCTGGCGGCGGTCCGGGGCTACCTGTCCTACCTGCCGTCCAGCTGGCGGCAGCCGCCCCCGCCCGGCCCAGCGGCCGGGCCGGAGGACGTGGACCTGGCGGCGATGGTCCCGGCCAGCGAGCGGCAGGCCTTCGACATGCGCCGCTACCTGCGCGGCCTGGTGGACGAGGGGTCGTTCTTCGAGATCCACCAGCTGTGGGCGCGGGAGCTGACCATCGGCTTCGCCCGGCTGGCCGGGCAGGTCATCGGCGTGGTCGCCAACAACCCGATGTTCAAGGGGGGGGTGCTCTTCGTCGACTCCGCGGACAAGGGGACCCGGTTCATCCAGCTGTGCGACGCGTTCAACGTGCCGCTGCTGTTCCTGGCCGACGTGCCCGGGTTCATGGTCGGCACGGCCGTGGAGAAGCAGGGGATCATCCGGCACGGCGCCAAGATGATCAGCGCCGTGTCGGAGGCGACCGTGCCGAAGATCTCCGTGATCGTGCGCAAGGCCTACGGTGCGGGCCTGTACGCGATGGCCGGCCCGGGGTTCGAGCCCGACGCGACCATCGCCCTGCCCACCGCGAAGATCGCGGTGATGGGCGCGGACGCGGCCGTCAACGCGGTCTACTACAACAAGCTGGGCAGCATCGGCGACCCCGCCGCCCGGGAAGAGGAGACACGCCGGCTGCGCGAGGCGTACGACCGGGACATCGACGTGCTGCGGCTGGCGTCCGAACTGGTCGCCGACGATGTGGTGGAGCCCGGCGAGCTGCGCGCGGAGCTGGTCAAGCGGTTCGCCGCCGCGGCCGGCAAACAGCGCCGGTTCTCCCGCCGGCGGCACGGGGTCACCCCGGTCTGAGAGCACCGTCTGGGTCTCGTCTCGATGTCGACGTGCTGAAGTGGCCGCAAACCGCTTTACCATCGGATCATGACCAGCGTTCTGCTTGCCGAGGATGATGTCTCCATCTCCGATCCGCTGGCGCGCGCACTGCGGCGCGAGGGATACGACGTCGACGTGTCGGCGGACGGCCCGAGCACCCTGGAAGCGGCCATGGCCGGCGGACTGGACCTGATCGTGCTCGATATCGGGCTGCCCCAGGTGGACGGGCTCGAGGTGTGCCGCCGCCTGCGATCGGAAGGGCAGTCCGTCCCGGTGCTGATCCTCACCGCGCGCGCGGACGAGGTCGACACGGTGATCGGGCTCGACGCCGGTGCTGATGACTACGTGACGAAGCCGTTCCGGCTCGCTGAGCTCCTGGCCCGGGTCCGTGCCCTGCTGCGGCGGGGCAGCGCCGAGACCAGCACCGTGCAGGGCGTGCGGGTGGACCCGGACGCCCGGCGCGCCTGGATCGGCGACACCGAGCTTGAGCTCACCACCAAGGAGTTCGACCTGCTGT
>Ga0335079_10002745_pt1 | contig 20249 bp, 20 predicted proteins | sample Lox_Sample_33_FD_206719 | JGI IMG/M metagenome (GOLD analysis project Ga0335079, IMG submission 206719) | Soil microbial communities from Loxahatchee National Wildlife Refuge, Florida, United States - Lox_Sample_3.3 | ecosystem: Environmental > Terrestrial > Soil > Wetlands | place: USA... | reverse complement strand
CATGGCTGGCCGGGGTGAAGGCGGTTTTGACATCGGTGCCGTTGACGGCGGTCAAGGCGAAAGCGGGGAATTGGTCGCCCACGGTGAGCATTCGGAAAATCTCCTTGGTCGGGGTTGCCGTGGGCGATAGATGCGCCTACATGACTGATCGATCCAACGAATAATTGCGAACGTTACGACCGGAAAAATCGATGATCTCTTTGCCCAGCCTGCAGCAGCTTCGCTTCCTCGCCGCCCTGGCCGAGGAGCGGCATTTCGGCCGCGCCGCGGAGGCCTGCGCCGTCACCCAATCGACGCTCAGCGCCGGCATCAAGGAGCTGGAGGAGCGGCTCGGCGTGACCTTGGTGGAGCGGACGCGCCGCCATGTCATGCTGACGCCGCTCGGCGAGGAGACAGTGGAGCGCGGCCGGCGCCTGCTGCGCGATGCCGAGGAGCTCGCGGACGCGGCGCGGGCGGGGCGCGAGCCGCTCGCCGGCCCGCTGCGGCTCGGCGTCATTCCGACCATCGGCGCCTATTTCATTCCCGCGGCGATGCCGGGGCTCGCGCGGCAATTCCCGAAGCTCAAGCTCTATCTGCGCGAGGAGCAGACCGCCTCGCTCCTCGACAAGCTGGAGAAGGGTCAGCTCGACCTTGCGCTCATCGCCTTGCCTTATGCGGTGGGCGAGTTCGAGACCATGACGCTGGGCGAAGATCACATCCTCCTCGCCGTACCCGAGAGCCATCGCCTGGCGCGGATGAAGCGCGTCGACGAAGCGGAGCTTGCCGGCGAAGAGCTGCTGCTCATGGAGGATGGGCATTGCCTCAGGAGCCATGCGCTCGAAGCCTGTCGCCTCGCCGGACCCGATCGCAACGAGGTGTTCCAGGGCACGAGCCTGCGCACCCTCCTGCAGATGGCGGCGGGCGGCATCGGCATCACGCTGATGCCGGAAATGGCGGTGCCGAGCGAGATCACACAAGGCTTGGGGCTTGTCGCGCGGCCGCTCAAGGGCGAACCGTCGCGCAGCATCGCGCTCGCCTGGCGCCGCAGCTCGGCGCGCAAGGCGGAGTTCCGCCGCCTCGGCGACTATTTCAAGGAGGTGCTGGCGAAGCGGCGGCGCTAACGAGCCTGCGCCGCCGCCCGCCGGCGAATCTCGTCCAGCGTCAGATCCTCTTTGTGCGTGGCGATAAACCAGCGATAGCCGAAGGGATCCGCGATGCCGCCGGTGCGGTCGCCATAGAACTGATCGGCGACCGGCCGCACCAGCTTGGCGCCCGCCGCGATGGCGCGCTCGACCGCGGCATCGACATTCTCGACATAGAGGTGGAGCGTCACCGGCGAGCCGCCGATCGTCTTGGGGCTCAGCGCCTGAAGCTCGGGATGCTCGTCGGCCAGCATGATGCGGGAATCGCCGATCTGCAGCTCGGCATGGCCGACGCGGCCGCCGGGCGCGTCCATGCGCATGATCTCCTCGGCGCCGAGCGCCTTTTTGTAGAAAGCGATGGCGTCGCTCGCGCCACTGAAGATGAGATAGGGCGTAACGCTGTGATAGCCCTCCGGGATCGGTTTCACCGCTGCGCTCATGCTTCGCTCCTCTGCGGGGCAGGATGAGAACCAACGCGCGGCAGACGAGGCGAGTTGCATCGCGGCGCGCCTCTCACGGGCGTCTCGTGCCCGGCGTCGAGGCTCGAGCGCCAGCGGCGACCCTGGCGCCTCGCCTTCACCTCGCCGAGCCTTGGCGGCTTGTGGGCGGCGGCCGCTTCCGGTTCGGCATCACCATCCGCACGCGCCTCGGCCTGCCGCAGCAGCTCGCAGCCTTGGGCAAGGCGAGCGGCTTGCCGAAGCTGCCGGAGATCGGCCTCTCGCTTTATGCCGCGGCAGCGACGCCGAAGCCTGCCGTCACGCGCTTGCGCGAGATTTTGCTGGAAGAGCTCTCGGCCGTAATCGCCACCGCGTCGCGCTAAATCCGCCGGCCGGTCTCGCGGTCGAAGAGGTGGATGAGGCCGGGATCGACGGCGAGCGGCAGGCTCTCGCCGGGATGCGCGCGGGCCGCGCCGGGCAGCCGCGCCTGCAGCAGGCTGCCATCGCCGAGACGGCCATGGATGATGGTGTCGGCGCCGAGCATCTCGGCGAGCTCCACGGTGACAGGGAGCGCGGCGCCATCGCCGCTAGCGGCGAGATGCTCGGGCCGGATGCCGAGGGTAAGCGGGCGGCCGGCCGCGACGCCACCGCCATTACCGGGAAACGGCAGCAGCGTACCGTCGGCGAGTGCGACGCCGGTTTCCGCCGCTGCGGCCGGCAGCAGATTCATCGCCGGCGAGCCGATGAAACCGGCGACGAATACCGTCGCGGGCCGCTCATAAAGCTCGAGCGGCGGCCCGATCTGCTCGGCGATGCCGCCATGCATGACGACGAGGCGGTCGGCGAGCGTCATCGCCTCGACCTGGTCATGCGTCACATAGATCGAGGTGGTGCCGAGCGATTGCTGCAGGCGCTTGATCTCGACGCGCATCTGCACGCGGAGCTGCGCGTCGAGGTTGGACAGCGGCTCGTCGAAGAGGAAGACCCGGGGATCGCGAACGATGGCGCGGCCCATGGCGACGCGCTGACGCTGGCCGCCCGAGAGCTGGCGCGGCTTGCGGTCGAGCATCGCGTCGAGCTGCAGGATGCCGGCGGCACGCTTCACCCGCGCCTCGATCTCGTCACGCGGGAGGCCACGGATCTTGAGGCCGTAAGCCATGTTGTCGCGCACCGTCATATGCGGGTAGAGGGCATAGTTCTGAAACACCATGGCGATGTCGCGGTCCTTGGGCTCGACCGCGTTCACCACCTTGCCGCCGATGGCGATCTCGCCGGCGCTGATCTCCTCGAGGCCGGCAACGAGGCGCAGCAAGGTCGACTTGCCGCAGCCCGACGGGCCGACGATGACGACGAGCTCGCCATCGGCGATGTCGCAGGAGACGCCGTGGATGATTTCGGTCGCGCCATAAGATTTGCGCACGCCGCGCAGCGAGACCTCGGCCATTACTTCTCCGTCTCCACCAGACCCTTGACGAACCAGCGCTGCATCAACAGCACCACCAGCGCCGGGGGCAGCAGCGCCAGAATCGCGGTCGCCATGACGATGTCCCAATCGGTGCGGCCATCGCCAGTGCCGATCATGCGCGTGAGGCCGATGACGATCGTCGTCATCTCCGCGCTGTTGGTCACGAGAAGCGGCCAGAGGAACTGGTTCCAGCCATAGATGAAGAGGATGACGAAAAGCGCCGCCATATTGGTGCGCGACAGCGGAATCACCGTGTCGACGAGAAAACGCAACGGCCCGGCGCCGTCGATTTTCGCCGCCTCCACCAGCTCGTCGGGGATGGTGAGGAAGAACTGGCGGAAGAGCAGGGTCGCGGTGGCCGAGGCGATCAGCGGGATGGTGAGGCCGGCGAAGCTGTCGATCATGCCGAGATCGGCCACCACCTTGTAGGTCGGCACGATCCGCACTTCGACCGGTAGCATCAGGGTGACGAAGATCGTCCAGAAGATGATCATGCGCAGCGGAAAGCGGAAGAACACGACGGCATAGGCGGAGAGCAGCGAGATTGCGATCTTGCCGATGGCGATGATGAGCGCCATCACCAGCGTGTTCCACAGCATCCGCGCCACGGATTCGCCGCTGGTGGCGGCAACGCCTTCGAAGAGCGCGCTGCGGTAATTGTCGATGAGGTGCGCGCCCGGCAGCAGCGGCATGCCGGCAAGGATCTGCTGCGGCGTCAGGCTCGACGCGACAAAGGTCATATAGATCGGGAAGGCGACGAGGATGAGGCCGCCCCATAGGATGAGGTGCGGGAAAAGCCCGAACGATGCCGCGCGCTCGCGCATCAGTAATGCACCTTGCGCTCGACATAGCGGAACTGGAGCGCGGTGAGCGCCACGACGATCGCCATGAGGATGACCGATTGCGCCGAGGAGCCGCCGAGGTCGAGCCCGACGACGCCGTCGTAATAGACCTTGTAGACCAGGATCTCCGTCGACCTGCCGGGACCGCCGGCGGTGACGCTGCGGATGACGCCGAACGTGTCGAAGAAGGCGTAGACGATATCGACGACGATGAGGAAGAAGACGGTGGGCGACAGCAGCGGGAAGATGATGGTCCGGAAGCGTCGCGCCTCGCCGGCGCCGTCGATTGCCGCCGCTTCGAGCAGCGAACGCGGGATCGATTGCAAGCCCGCGAGGAAGAAGAGGAAGTTGTAGCTGATCTGCTTCCAGGCGGCGATGACGATGACGAGCGCCATCGCCTGCCCGCCATTGAGCAGATAGTTCCAGTCGATGCCGAGCGCGTGCAGCGCAAAAGCGAGCGGACCGACGCCGGGATAGAAGAGAAAGAGCCACAGCACGCCGGCGACGGCCGGGGCCACCGCATAGGGCAGCAGCAGCACTGTCTTATAGGCGGCGGCCGCTTTCACCACGCGATCGGCCATCACCGCCAGCAGCAGCGACGGCACCAGAACGAGCACGGTGACGGCGAGGCTGAAGATGGCGGTGCGCAGAATGGCGTTGACGTAATCAGGATCGGCCAGCACCGCGGCGAAATTGGCAAGACCGACGAAATGCGAGGAGAGGCCGAAGGGATCCTGGCGATGCACCGACAGCCAGAAGGCTTGCGCCGCCGGCCAGAAGAAGAAGACGAGCGTCACCGCGAGCTGCGGCGCTACCAGGAGATAGGGAAGAGTCTTGCCGCGAAAGACGACGCGCCGCTGCATGGGTTAGGGCGACATTCGGGGCGCGTCACCCCCCACCCCTCCCTCCCCCTCAAGGGGGGAGGGGGACGTAGGATGATATCCAGGGAGGGGGGTGCTGCCCACGCTCATATCGCGCGACGCTACTTCGACGCGGCCTCGAATTGGCGCAGCAGGACGTTGCCGCGCCGCACCGCGTTGTCGAGCGCCTGCTGCGCCGTCTCCTTGCCGGAGAACGCGCCTTCGAGCTCTTCGGCGATGACGTCGCGGATCTGCAGGAAGTTGCCGAAGCGCAGGCCACGCGAATTCTCCGTCGGCGGCTTCGACGTCATCTGGATCACCGCAATATCGAGGCCCGGGTTCTTCTCGTAGAAGCCGCTCGCCTTGGTTGCCTCGAAGGCCGCTTTGGTGATCGGCAGATAGCCGGTCGCCTCGTGCCAGCGCACCTGCTGCGGCGTCGTCGACAGGAAGCTGAGGAACTCGGCGACGCCCTTGTACTCCTTCGCCGTCTTGCCGCCCATCACCCAGAGGCTGGCGCCGCCGATGATCGAGTTCTGCGGCGCGCCCTTGACGTCGGGATAATAGGGCAGCTCGCCGAGGCCGAAGGGGAATTTCGCGCCCGCCTTGGCGAGGCCGTAATAGGCCGAGGAGTTGAGCGTCATGCCGCATTCGCCGCTGACGAATTTCTGATCGGGCTCAGTGGTACGGCCGCCATAGTCGAACGTCTTGTCCTTCTCCGCCTCGGCGAGATTCTGGATGTGGCGCACGACCGTCGGGTTGTTGAACTCGAACACGGTGTCGGTGCCTTCCATGCCATTCGCCTTGGTGCCGATCGGCAGGTTGTGCCAAGCGCTGAACTGCTCGATCTGGATCCAGGAGATCCACGAGCTGGTAAAGCCGCAGGGATATCCCGCCGCGCGGATCTTCTTGGCGTCGGCGAAGACCTCGGGCCAGGTCTTGGGCGGCTTCGACGGATCGAGACCCGCTTTGGTGAAGGCGTCTTTGTTGTAATAGAGAATCGCCGTCGAGTTGTTGAAGGGCAGCGACAGCATCTTGCCATCGGCGGTGCTGAAATAGCCGGTGATCGCGGGCAGATAAGCCTTCGGGTCGAATTTCTCCCCGGCGTCGGCCATGAGCTGATAGACCGGCTTCACCGCGCCTTTCGCCGCCATCATCGTCGCCGTGCCGACCTCGAAGATCTGCACGATCGCCGGTGCGTTGCCGGCGCGGTAGGCCGCGATCGCCGCCTGCATCACGTCGGCATAGCCGCCCTTATAGACCGGCACGACCTTGTATTGCTTCTGCGACTGGTTGAATTCGTCGGCCATTTTGTTGACGAGCTCGCCATTGACGCTCGTCATCGCGTGCCACCATTGGATCTCGATCGGCGCCGACTGAGCCAGGGCCGCCGGCGCGGCGAGCAGTGCGAGCGCCACGGCGAACAACGCGCGTTTCACGACAGACATCCTTCCATCCTCCCCCGAATCGCCGCTGCGGCGGCGTCGACGTTCTAATGCGCGGGACCTTGCCGAATTGTGACAGACTTGTGAAATCGGCGTGACGGGCCGCAGTTAAGGAAGTTTACCACGCCTAGCGCGGCTTTTTGTTAAGCGTGTTCGCCACTTGCCGGAGAACCTCGGGACAGGGTATTTACGAAGGTGTGAAGACCGCGGCCCCCTTCCGCATGCCTCTGCCCCGGCAGCTCGCCCAGCGCGTCGGCAAAGTACCGGTGCGGGTGCGGCTGAGTCGGAGGGCGCGGCGGCTGGCGCTCAAGATCGATGCGGTGGGCGATGCCGTCGAGCTGGTGCTGCCGCCCCGCACCTCGCTCCCGCGGGCATTGAATTTTCTCAATTCTAATCGCGAATGGGTTGAAGACCGGCTGGCGGCGCTGCCGCCGCGGGTAACCTTTGCCGAGGGCGAGAAGGTGCCGATCCTCGGCGTGCCCCATCGCATCCGCCGGGTCGCGCGCTCGCGCGACCATGGCCCGGTCTGGCTCGCCGATGGCGAGATCCGCGTCACCGGCGAGGCGGTGCATCTCGCCCGACGGGTGCGCGATTTCCTCAAGGAGCGGGCGCGCGAAGAGTTCGGCCGCCGCGCCCGCCGCCTCGCGCTCCGGCTCGACCGCCAGGTCGGGCGCATCAGCGTGCGCGACACGACGACGCGCTGGGGCAGTTGCTCGGCCAATGGCAACATGGCGTTCTCCTGGCGCCTCGTCATGGCGCCCGAGCCGGTGCTGAACTACGTCGTGGCGCATGAGGTGGCGCATCTCGTCGAGATGAACCACGGGCCACGCTTCTGGAGGCTGGTCGAGAAGCTGGTGCCCGATGTCGAGCGCCATCGCGACTGGCTCAACGAGAACCGCGCCTGGCTGCTCCGGATCGGCTAAGCCTGACCGACGAGGGGGCGAGACGCGCTCATTGCGCCGGCACCGGCGCGCCTTCGCGCCGCCGCATGATCCAGAGCAGCAGAGCGAGACTCGGCAGGCACGCCGCGGTGGCGACGAGGAAGAAGGGAATCCAGTCGAGGCGGTCGACCAGCCAACCGGCCGGCGCGGCAAGGAGCCGGACCGGCACCGCCGCGATCGAGGAGAACAGCGCGTATTGCGTCGCGGTGAAGGCGAGGCTGCACAGCCCCGAGAGATAGGCGACGAAGGCGGCCGACGCCAAGCCGCCGGTGAAGTTCTCGCCGAAGATCGACAGCGCCAGCATCGCGTCGTTGTGGCCGGACAAGAGCAGCGCGATGTAGAGCAAGTTCGAGAGCATCTGCAGCACGCCGCCGAGCAGGAGCGCCGCGAAGATGCCGAGCCGCGCCACCATCGCGCCGCCCAAGGCGACGCCCGAGAGCGAGGCGGCGAAGCTGACGATCTTGCCGATATTGCCGACTTCGAGCTTGGTGAAGCCGAGCTCTTGGTAGAGCGGGTTCGCCATGGTGCCGGCGAGCGCCTCGCCGCATTTGTAGAGGATGATGAAAGCGAGAATCGCGACCCAGCCGCGCCGCGTCATGAAATCGCCGAAGGGCATGATGATCGCCTGGCGCGACCAGGCGCCGAGCCGCTCGAGCACGCCGCCGCCGCGATGCGCCGTGTGCGCGGGGAGCGCGATCTCGGGTTCGCGCGTCAGCAGCACGGTGACGAGACCCACCGCCATCAGTGCCGCCATCACGGTGTAGGAGAAGTGCCAGCCGCCGAAGGCCGCGGCGTCGAAGGCGCCGGCGCTCGATGCCAGCATGCCGACGCGATAGCCCCATTGCGTCGCCGCCGCGCCGGCACCTTGCTCGTCCGCCTGCAGCAGTTCGATGCGGTAGGCGTCGATGACGATGTCCTGGCTCGCCGAGAGGAAGGCGACGACGACCGCCAGCAGCGCGGTGACGGCGAGATCGGTCTTGGGATCGGTGCGGCCGAGCGCGAAGATCGCCGCCATCAGCAGCAATTGGATCACGACCGCCCAGCTGCGCCGCCGGCCGAGCCGGCGCGTCAGATAGGGGATCGGCAAGCGGTCGATGAAAGGCGACCAGACGAACTTGTAGTTGTAGGAGAAGCCCACCAGCACGAAGAGGCCGATATCGGTGCGCGACACGCCGGTCTCGGCGAGCCAATAGGACAGGGTGCCGAAAGTGAGCGGCAGCGGCAGGCCGCTCGAGAAGCCCATGCACAGGATCGCCAGCATGCGCCGGTCGCGATAGACCTCGAGCGCCTGGCGCCAGGAGCTCATGAGCGGCGCCTATCGCCGCGCATCCGCGGCGCTTTTACTTCTCGGCGTCGGCGGCAACTTGCAGGCGGATGATGCTGTCGGGATCATCGACCGCGCCATTGTCGTCGTCGTCGCCTTTCTTGATGGCGTCGATATGCTCCATCCCCGAGACGACCTGGCCCCAAACGGTGTACTTGCCGTCGAGAAACGGCGCCGGCGCGAAGCAGATGAAGAACTGGCTGTCGGCGCTATCGGGGCTCTGCGCGCGCGCCATCGAGCAGGTGCCGCGCAGATGCTTGCCGGCGTTGAACTCGGCCTTGAGCTTCCGCCCCGAGCCGCCGGTGCCGTCGCCGCGCGGATCCCCGGTCTGCGCCATGAAACCGTCGATGACGCGATGGAAGACGATGCCGTCATAGAAGCCCTCGCGCACCAGCTCTTTGATGCGCGCGACGTGACCGGGCGCGAGGTCCGGCCGCAGCTCGATGACGACCCGGCCGGCGGGCACGTCGAGAAAGAGCGTGTTCTCGTGGTCTGTATTGCTCATGCCGCACCTCCGGGACAGGATGGGCGGGTTATTCCACACCGCCTCGCCGGCAGCAAGCTGCGCTCAGCCCTTTTTCTTGTCGGCATCCGCGGCGATCTGCATACGGATGATGTGGTCAGGGTTGACGACCGTCCCGTTGCGGTTGGGATCGCCCTTCTTCAGGGCGTCGACCGCCTCCATGCCGGAGACGACTTGACCGAAGATCGTGTATTTGCCGTCAAGGAAGGGGGCGGGCGCGAAGCAGATGAAGAACTGGCTGTCGCCGCTGTTGGGGTCTGCGGAACGGGCGAGACCAAGCGTGCCGCGCACGAAATGCCCCTGGCTGAACTCGGCCGGCACCGTCTCGCCGGAACCGCCGGTGCCGTCGCCCTTGGGATCACCGCCCTGCGCCATGAAGCCGCCGATGACGCGATGGAAGGTGAGCCCGTCATAGAAGCCGCGCCGTACCAGCGTCTTGAAATGCGCCACCGTCTTGGGCGCAAGATCGGGCCGCAGCGCAATCACGACGCGGCCCGCCGGCACATCCATGTAGACCGTGTTCTGAGGATCCGCCGCTCGCGCCGGCGCGAGCGCCACGAGAAAAAGGCAGGCGACGAGAGAGAGAAGTTTCAAGCGCATTCGACTGGTCCGATCGGGGTGAAAGCGAGGGGACCATACCGAAGAAGCTGTCAGCTGTCAGCCAAGTTCTCAGTTTTCAGTTCTCAGTCGTCAGTCGCCTGATCGCCGGAGCTGAGAACTGAAAACTGACGACTGACAACTCGGCTCTCACCCCGCTTCCGCCGCGCGCGCCTGGCGCTTGCGCTCGTTGGGATCGAGGAAGCGCTTGCGCAGGCGGATGGATTTCGGCGTCACCTCGACCAGCTCGTCATCGGCGATATAGGCGATCGCCTGCTCCAAGGTCATCAGAATCGGCGGCGTCAACCGCACCGCCTCGTCCTTGGCGGTGGTGCGGATGTTGGTGAGCTGCTTGCCCTTCAGCGGATTGACGTCGAGATCATTGTCGCGGGTATGCGCGCCGATGATCATGCCCTGGTACACCTGGGTTCCCGGCGTGATGAACATCGGGCCGCGATCCTCGAGGTTCCAGAGGGCATACGCGATCGCCGCGCCCTCGCCGGTCGAGATGAGCACACCGTTGCGCCTGCCCTCGATCGGCCCCTTCCACGGCGCGTAGCCATGGAAGAGCCGGCTCATGATGCCGGTACCGCGCGTGTCGGTGAGGAATTCGCCTTGATAGCCGATCAGGCCGCGCGTCGGCGCCAGAAAGGTGAGGCGCTGCTTGCCGCCGCCGGAGGGCCGCATGTCGATCATCTCGGCCTTGCGATGCGCCATCTTCTCGACGACGATGCCGGAGAATTCCTCATCGACGTCGATCTGCACTTCTTCGACCGGCTCGAGACGCTGGCCGGTGGCGGAATCGGTCTTGAACAGCACGCGCGGGCGCGAGATGGCGACCTCGTAGCCCTCGCGCCGCATCGTCTCGATGAGCACGCCGAGCTGCAGCTCGCCGCGGCCGGCGACCTCGACCGCATCCTTGTCCTCGGTCTCGCGCACGCGAATCGCGACATTGCCCTCGGCCTCGCGGCGCAGGCGCTCGACGATCATGCGCGAGGTGACCTTGCTGCCCTCGCGACCGGCGAGCGGGCTGTCATTGACCGAGAAGGTCATGGCCAAGGTCGGCGGATCGACCGGCGTCGCGGGCAGCGCCTCGCCGACCTCCGGCGCGCAGATCGTGTCGGCGACGGTGGTCTCGGTGAGACCGGCGATGGCGACGATGTCGCCCGCCTCGGCCTCGTCGATCGGCTTGCGCTCGAGCCCCCGGAAGGCGAGCAGCTTGGTGAGACGCGCCTGCTCGATGACGCGGCCGTCGCCCGCCAAGGCCTTCACCGGCATGTTGACGCGCGCCGTGCCGCTATGGATACGGCCGGTCAGCACGCGGCCGAGATAGGGATCGCTCTCGAGCGTGGTGACGAGCATGGTGAAGGGCGCGTCGAGATAGGCCGTCGGCGCCGGCACGTGGCGGACGATGAGGTCGAAGAGCGCGCTCAGATCCTGCCGCGGCGCATCGAGATCGGCCACCGCCCAGCCGGCGCGGCCCGAAGCGTAGAGCGTCGGGAAATCGAGCTGCTCGTCCGTCGCCTCGAGCGCGGCAAAGAGATCGAAAATCTCGTCATGCACCTGGTGGACGCGCGCGTCGGGGCGGTCGACCTTGTTGATGACGACGATCGGCCGCAACCCTTGGCGCAGCGCCTTGCCGACGACGAATTTGGTTTGCGGCATCGGCCCCTCGGCGGCATCCACCAGCACGACGACACCGTCGACCATGCTGAGGATGCGCTCGACCTCGCCGCCGAAATCGGCATGGCCCGGCGTGTCGACGATGTTGATGCGCGTTCCCTGCCAGAGCACGGAGGTGCATTTGGCGAGGATGGTGATGCCGCGCTCGCGCTCGAGATCGTTGCTGTCGAGCGCCCGCTCCATCACCTGCTGGTTGGCACGGAAGGCGCCGCTCTGGCGCAGCAGCTGATCGACCAGGGTGGTCTTGCCGTGGTCGACATGCGCGATGATGGCGATGTTGCGGATATCCATGGGCGCGGCACGATGCCGGAAAATGGTTAAAACGGGATGACGGGGTTAAGTGGGGATGGCCGCGCCGGAAGGCAATGGCGGCGGTGGTATAGCCGAGATCACGCCCCCGGTCGATGATTTTCGGCCGGCGCCGCCCGGGAGCGGCGGCAAACCCGGGTCGTCCATGCCTCATAATTGCCCGAGACGCCGGCCTCTCGCCCGTGATAGTCACGCGCACTGCGCGAGTTGGAACCACCCGCGAGGCAACCCTGATGCGTCCCTTCCGCTTTCTGCTGCCGCTTTGGCTGGGGCTGGCCGTGCTTGCGGCCCCGGCCGCTTCATCCGCTCAGGTCGTCGTCGGCGTCTCCATCCGTGTCGCGCCGCCACTGCTGCCGGTCTATGTCCAGCCGCCCATCCCCGCCGCCGGCTATCTCTGGATGCCGGGCTACTGGGCCTATGGCCCGGCCGGCTATTACTGGGTCCCGGGCACATGGGTGGAACCGCCGGCGGTGGGCCTGCTCTGGACGCCGGGATATTGGGGCTGGAGCAACGGACTTTATGTCTGGCATGCCGGCTATTGGGGGCCGCATATCGGCTTTTACGGCGGCGTCAATTACGGCTTCGGCTATATCGGCACCGGCTTCGTCGGCGGCTTCTGGGCCCATGGCGTCTTCAATTACAACCGCGCCTTCGCCAATGTCCGCGGCGTCCATGTCGTCACCTACAACAAGACGGTCATCGTCAACCGGGTGAACATCAGCTTCAACGGCGGCCCGCACGGCCTCCACGCCCGGCCGACGCCGCAACAAGAGGCCTTCGCGCGCGAGGCGCATCACGGACCGACGCCGCTGCAGGAGCAGCATGAGCATGCCGCCGCCGGCAATCACGCTTTGCTCGCCTCGGTGAACCATGGCCGGCCGGCTGTCGCCGCCAGCCGCCATCCCGGGGTCTTCGAGGGCCATGAAGTCGTCGCCGCGCATGGCGCAAACCCGCCCGGCCATGGCGGACCGCCGCCGCACCCGCAAGCGCACCCGGGACCCGCGGGGGAGCACCACGGCAACGACCACCACGAAGATCACCACGACGAGCATCACGATTGAGGTGCCGCGACGCGGCGCCTCGGCTCAGAGCAGGCCGGCCTGCTGCGCCAGCGCTTTGAGCGAGGTTTCGGGCCGCGCGCCGAAATGGCCGATCACCTCCGCGGCGGCGAGACTGCCGAGTCGGCCGCAGCTGGCAAGGTCGCGGCCATGGGTAAGGCCGAAGAGGAAGCCGCTGGCATAAAGGTCGCCGGCGCCGGTGGTGTCGACCAGCTTCTCGACCTTCGCCGCGGCGATCCAGTGCGTCTCCTCCGCGGCGAGGATGACCGAGCCCTTCTCGCTGCGGGTGAGCGCCGCGACCTCGCAATGGCCGCGGACGGCGTGGAGCGCGGCGTCGAAATCCTTCGTGCCATAGAGCGCCGTGATCTCCCCCTCGTTGGCAAAGAGGATGTCGATATGGCCTTCGATCAGCGCGCGGAACTCGGCGCGGTAGCGCTCGACGCAAAACGCGTCCGAGAGGGTGAGGCTGACCTTGCGACCGCCGGCATGGGCGAGCTCGGCCGCTTTCTGGAAGGCCGCCTTGGCGCGCGGCGGATCGAAGAGATAGCCCTCGAGATAGGTCACCTGCGCCGAGGCGATGAGCTCCGCCGGAATGTCCTCGGGGCCGAGTTCGACGCAGGCGCCGAGAAAGGTGTTCATGGTGCGCTGCGCGTCCGGCGTCACCAGGATGAGGGAGCGTGCCGTCGGCGCACCACCGCGCAACGGCGCGGCATCGAAGCGCACGCCGATGGCGCGCATGTCATGGGCAAAGACATGGCCGAGCTCGTCCTCGCTCACCTTGCCGATATAGGCGCCCTTGCCGCCGAGCGAGGCGATCCCGGCCATGGTGTTGCCGGCCGAGCCGCCCGACATTTCCAGCGCCGGCCCCATGGCGGCGTAGAGCTCTTCGGCGCGCGCCGCATCGATGAGCTGCATCGAGCCTTTGCGCAACCCCTGCCGCTCGAGAAAGAAGTCGTCGGCCTGGGCGATGACATCGACGATCGCATTGCCGATACCGACGACATCGAGAGCAGCAGCCATGAGCCTCTTCCGTGCTGAGAAAACCGCGCGCGAGTATAAAGAGGCGGCCCGCCCCGGCAAGCCCGCGACGGCGCGGCACGGGGGCGCTAGACTGCGCGCCGTGACCGTAAGATCCGTTGCTGCGCCGGCCCCTGCCCGATGCTGACGGCTTTCAGCCTGGCGATCGAGGATACGTTCGAGCCGGAGCAGCGCCGCGCCATCGGCATCAGCCTCGCGCTTGCTGTCGCGGTGCTTGTTGCCCTCTGGCTCGGCTTCGGCTGGGTGCTCGGCCATGCCCGAGTCGCCGGGATTTCGTGGCTCGACGACGTCATCGCGCTCGCCGGCAGCCTCGCGGCGCTGTTCCTCGCCTGGATGCTGTTCCCGGCGGTGACCATGCTGGTCCTGGGCTTCTTCCTCGACGGCATCGTCGCCGCGGTGGAAAACCGCCGATATCCGGGGATTGGGCCGATTCGAACGCTCGGCGTCGCCACCGGGCTTTCGAGTGCGCTGCGTTTTTCGCTGCTCGCGCTGGCGCTCAACCTGCTCGCCCTGCCGCTGCATCTCATCCCGGGATTAAATTTCTTTATCTACTACGGATTGAACGGCTATCTTGTCGGGCGCGGGTATTTTGAGCTGGTCGCGCTTCGTCGGGTCGATTTGAGTGCGGCGCGGGCGATGTGGCGGCGGCATCGCGGTCGGCTGGTTCTGGCCGGGATCGTCATCGTCTTTCTGCTGTCGTTGCCTCTGATCAACCTGGTGGCGCCGGTGACGGCGGCGGCATTCATGCTGCACGTCTTCGAGGGGCTAAGACGGGACGAGGCAGCCGAAACATTCGCGGGCTCGTGACGACCAAGGTTAATGAAAGATTAATCACTCGGCGCGAGGCTCACCCTGGTCCAACAATTCCTATCAGGTGTCACCGCCCATGTTTGGCCGCAAAAAGCACAGTGACGACGACAAGCTCCTGCCCGAGATCGGCGAGGAGCTGGGTATTCCGGCGAAGCCCGGCGCGCGACCCTCGGGCGCGGCTCCGACCCCGGCGCCAGCCCGCCCGCCCATGCCGCCAGCGGCCCGGCCGCTCGGCGCAGAGTCGCCCAAGCCGATCGAGACCCCGAAGCCCGCCGTGGCCAGCGAGACGCCACGGACGCCGACCGTGCCGACGCCGGTGAAGCGCGACAGCGAGACGCGCAAGCTGATCGTCGGCCGCGAGATCTCGCTCTCCGGCGAGATCACCGCTTGCGACCGGCTCGTGGTGGAAGGCAGCGTCGAGGCCAATCTCGCCAATTGCCGAGACATCGACATCGCCGAGAGCGGCCTCTTCAAAGGCTCGGCCTCGATCGACGACGCCGAGATCCGCGGCCGCTTCGAAGGAACCCTCAATGTGCGCCGGCGTCTCCTGATCCGCGCCAGCGGCCGGGTCATCGGCACCGTGCGCTATGGTCAGATCGAGATCGAGTGCGGCGGGCAAATCTCGGGCGATGTCCAGGCGCAGCCGATGGCCGATGCCGGCGACGCGCCGACGCCGTTGACGCGGCCGACGATTCTCTCCTTGGCGGACGAAGCGAAGGCGAGCTAACGCGTCGGGGCGCTCCGCGCCCCGGGAGCAGATTACGATGGTCGGGTCGCGTTTCGCGGCCGAGACGGCAAACGGCAAGGCGGCTGCCCCGCGGGGCAGCCGTTTCTGCCGTTTTCTTTTGCCTGGGGTGCTGGTCGCGCTTCTCGGCGCCTGCAGCGCCGCCCCGGCGCCCGATGCGCCGCCGGTAGCGGCCGCGGCCGGACCGATCGCGATGCCGAGCCTCACCGGGCTCAGCGCCGAGCAGGTGGTGGCGCTGTTGGGCGAGCCTGATTTCCGCCGCGCCGAGCCGCCGGCCGAGCTCTGGCAATATCGCGGCGCCGACTGCGTGCTCGACATCTTCCTCTATGACGGAGCCGGCGGCTTCCACGTCGTCCGCAGCGAGACGCGCCAGCGCCGGCTCGTCCAGGCCGCGACCCGCGAATGCGCCGGCGGCGGCGACGCCTTCACGCACCAGAGTCATCAGACGCCGCTCTAGTACCGACGATCGCGATTCGGCGATGTACGCCACCTCACCCCAACCCTCTCCGCCCCTCAGGGGCGGAGAGGGGGGACCCGCGCAGCGGGTGAGTGAGGTGGGGCGGCGACGATGTCGCACGCTGCGACCGGAAACTCCTAACGCGCCGCTTTCATCTCGCCGGCGAGAACCCCGTAGCAGGCGGTCCAGGCGTCTTTCAAGGCCGGCGTGAAATCGGCGCCGAGCCCTTGCTCGAGCGTCCAGAGCAAAGCGATCGCGACCGTGTCGTAGTCGCTGTCGCGCACGCCATAGCCGACATGGCGCTTGCCGAGCTCCCGCAGCACCGGCAGGAGCGCCTCGACCTTGTCGAGCTGCGCCACCGCGGTCCCGATCATGGTCATAAGCTTCCGGCCCTGCTCCTTCATGTCGTGCGTGAACAGCGCCTTGAGCTTGGGGTCGAGGGTGAAGAGGCGCTGATAGAACAGCGCCGCCGCGTCATCGGCGATCGGCGCGAGCTTGGCGAAGCTGGCGCGCACCAGCTGTTTCTGCTCGGGCGTCATCGGCTAAACCCGCGCGCCCGACACGGCACCCCACGAGGCGCGCCAGCGCTTGCGCACCAGGGTGAGGCCGGCGAGGCAGAACAGCGCCAGCACGCTGAACAGGATGAAGCCGCCGGTGAAATCGCCGCTATAGACTTTCGACAGGCCGAGCACGCGCGCCAGCAGGAAGCCGCCGATGCCGCCGGCACAGCCGACGAGCCCGGTCATGATGCCGATCTCGGGGCGGAAGCGTTGCGGCACGAGCTGGAAGACGGCGCCGTTGCCCATGCCGAGCGCCAGCACGCCGGCCGAGAACAACAGCATCGCGACCCAGGCGCTGCCGGGCATGGTGGCGATGCCCCAGCCCGACGGGGCCGCCGCGGCCGGACCGCTCGGCAGGAACGCGACGGCGAGGTAGGCGAGGCTCACCACGGCGAAGAGCGCGAGCAAGGTGCGGATGCCGCCGAGCCGGTCGGCGATGTGGCCACCCAGCGGACGGAAGGCCGAACCGAACAGCACGATCACCGCGACGATGAGACCGGCGGCGACGCCCGAGACGTGGAACTGCAGCGTGAAATAAAGCGGCAGCGCATTGGCCAATCCGACGAAGCCGCCGAAGGTGATGAAGTAGAAGAACATGAAACGCCAGCTATCGGCGTCGGCGAGCAAGGCGCGATAGCTGCGCCAGTTCGCGCGCTGGCGCAGCTCCGGCGCGTCCTTGGCGGCGAGGAGATAGAAGATCAGCGTCGGCACCAGGAACAGCAGCAGGCAGCCGAACGCGTTCTGCCAGCCGAAATGCTCGGCGAGCCAGGGCGCCGTCAGCGTCTCCAGCACCACGCCCATATTGCCGGCGCCGGCAATGCCCATGACGAGGCCCTGATAGCGCGGCGGATACCAGCGCCCGGCTTGCGGCAGCGCCACGGCGAAGGACGCGCCGGCGACGCCGAGCGCGAGCGCCAGCAGCTCGAGCTCGAGCTTGCTGTGAAGGCCGGCGAGCCAGGCATAAGCGATGGCGATGATGACGACGAGCTGCGCGCCGGCGCCGGTCGCCTTGGCGCCGATATGATCGGCGAGCGCGCCCAAGGGAACGCGCAGCACGGCGCCGGCAAGGATCGGGATGGCGACGATGGCGAAGCGGTCGTCGACGGAGAGATCGAGGCTCTTGGCGATGTAGAGAATGAGCGGACCGAGCGCGACCCAGACCATGAAGCTGAAGTCGAAATAAAGGAAGGCGGCGAGAAGCGTCGGCCAGTGGCCCGCTTTTTTGAAATCGCTGAAGCGTGAGGACATGGAGCTCTCGTTCGGCAAGCGCGGCCGGAATGTCCGCAGCCCCCTCGTCGCAAGAGACATGCCATCGCCCGCAACGCCGTTCGCGGGCGACTCGAGCGCGGCAATCCGCGGCTTTACGGGCTCTGCCAAGAAATTAAGCAGCCGCCGAATTTGCCCATCGAAACGGCAGAATTGGCTTTTTTGCGCAGCGTTTCGTGCCTTTCGCGCCGGCGCGCCTGCCCCGGACGAGGCAATTCAGCGGCGCTCGCGGCGGGCCGGGGTTGGCACGCGGCTTGCGAGATTCAAAAGCGTGACGGCAGGAGTGTCGCGATGCGTCGGAAGCTGGTGGTGGTCGGCAACGGCATGGCCGGGATGCGCACCGTCGAGGAAGTGCTGCGGATCGCGCCCGACCTCTACGACATCACCATCTTCGGCGCCGAGCCTTACGGCAATTACAACCGCATCCTGCTGTCGCCCTTGCTCGCCGGCGAGCTGCGCATCGACGACATCCTGCTGCATGACGAGGAGTGGTACCGCGCGAAAGGCATCACCTTCTACAAGGGCAAGCCCGTCGCCGCCATCGATCGGCGGCGCCGCGAGGTCGTCGCCGCCGACGGCACGGTCGCGCGCTATGACCGGCTGTTGCTGGCGACGGGCTCGCTGCCCTACATGCTGCCGATCCCGGGCGCCGATTTGCCCGGCGTGATCGGCTTTCGCGACGTTGCCGATGTCAACCGCATGCTGGCGTCGTCGCGGCACCATGAATATGCGGTGGTGATCGGCGGCGGCTTGCTCGGCCTCGAAGCGGCGAACGGATTGCGCAAGCGCGGCATGAAGGTGACGCTGGTGCATCTCATGCCGACGCTGATGGAGCAGCAGCTCGATGGCGATGCCGGGCGTCTGCTGCGCGGCTCGCTCGAGCTGCGCGGCCTCGATTTCATCATGCCGGCGGAGACGGTGGAGATCCTCGGCAACGACCGCGTGAGCGATGTGCGGCTCAAGGATGGCCGTGAGATTCCGGCCGATCTCGTCGTCATGACCGTCGGCATCCGCCCCAACGTGGCGCTGGCGCGCGCCGCCGGTCTCCACTGCCGGCGCGGCATCGTCGTCGACAGCACCATGCTCACCTACGACCCCGCCATTTATGCCGTGGGCGAATGCGCCGAGAGCCATGGCCGTACCTATGGACTGGTCGCACCGCTCTACGAGCAGGCCAAGGTCTGCGCCAATCATCTCGTCGGCTGGGGCTGCGCGCGCTATCCCGGCTCGCTCGCCGCAGCGAAGCTCAAAGTGACGGGGATCGAGCTGTTCTCCGCCGGCAACGTTTCCGGCGGCGCCGGCGCCGAGAGCATCGTGCTGCACGACCGCTCGAGCGGCGTCTACAAGAAGCTGTTCCTGCGCAACAACCGCATCGACGGCGCGGTGCTCTACGGCGATACCGCCGACGGTCCCTGGTATGTGCGGCTGATGCGCGAGCGCACCGACATTTCGAGCATCCGCCACGCCGTCATGTTCGGGCAAGCGCAGATCGAGGAGCGCGGCAGCCGCGCCGCGGCCTGATGCAGCGCCAGATCGCGACGACCTGCCCCTATTGCGGCGTCGGCTGCGGCATCCGCGTCCAGCGCTCCTTCGACGGCACGGTCGAGGTCGCCGGCGATCCCGCGCATCCCGCCAATCGCGGCCGGCTTTGCTCGAAGGGGACGGCTCTGGCGGAGACGCTTGGTCTTGCCGGCAGGCTGCTGCATCCGTTGTGGCAGGGCGAGCGCGTCACCTGGGACCGGGCGCTCGCTCTCGCCGCCGAGGGGATCGCGCGCACCATCGCCGAGCACGGGCCCGATTCCGTCGCCTTCTATGTCTCGGGCCAGCTGCTCACCGAGGACTATTACGTCGCCAACAAGCTGTGCAAAGGCTTTCTCGGCACCGGCAACATCGACACCAATTCGCGGCTCTGCATGGCCTCGAGCGTCGCCGGTCACCGCCGCGCCTTCGGCGCCGACACCGTGCCGACAAGCTATGACGACCTCGACGACGCCGAGCTCGTCGTGCTCGTCGGCTCCAATGCCGCCTGGTGCCATCCGGTTCTGTTCGACCGCATCCTGCGCGCCCGCACAGCGCGGCCCGATCGCCGGCTCGTCGTCATCGATCCGCGGCGGACGCGCAGCAGCGATGCCGCCGACCTGCATCTGGCGCTGCGCTCGGGCAGCGATGCCGTGCTCTTCGCCGCGCTTCTCGCTTATCTCGCCGATGCCGGCTGCACCGATGAGGCGTTCCTCTCGCAGCACACCAGCGGCGCGGCCGAAGCGTTGGCGGCGGCGCGCACGGCAGCGCCTTCGGTCGAGAGCGTCGCCGAGCGCTGCGGCCTTGCGACAGAAGAGGTGCGCCGCTTCTTCGACTGGTTCGCGCGGAGCGAGCGCGTGGTGACGCTCTATTCGCAAGGGATCAACCAATCGACCAGCGGCACCGACAAGGTCAACGCCATCATCAATTGCCACCTCCTCACCGGGCGCATCGGCAAGCCCGGTGCCGGACCGCTCTCGCTCACCGGCCAGCCCAACGCGATGGGCGGGCGCGAGGTGGGCGGCCTTGCCAACCAGCTCGCGGCGCATCTCGAGATCGACAATCCCGCGCATCGCGACCTGGCGCGGCGCTTCTGGCGCGCGCCGGCGGTCGCCGAGCATGCCGGGCTCAAAGCGGTCGAGATGTTCGACGCGGTCGCCGAAGGCCGCATCCGCGCCCTCTGGATCATGTCCACCAATCCGGTGGTCAGCATGCCCGAGGCCGACCGCGTGCGCGCCGCGCTGGAGCGCTGT
>Ga0335079_10002744_pt1 | contig 20253 bp, 18 predicted proteins | sample Lox_Sample_33_FD_206719 | JGI IMG/M metagenome (GOLD analysis project Ga0335079, IMG submission 206719) | Soil microbial communities from Loxahatchee National Wildlife Refuge, Florida, United States - Lox_Sample_3.3 | ecosystem: Environmental > Terrestrial > Soil > Wetlands | place: USA... | reverse complement strand
CCAATGAGGCTTCGGTGGCTTGAAACAGGTTTGCGACATGGAAATCGGTTAATTCGGTCAATTCATTATGCGCGGCGTTTTCTTCAGCACGCCGCGCGAGTTCCGCCGCGCCTTCTATCCCCACCACCACCGCCCCGCGGCGCGCTGCAGGCAAAGCGAAATTTCCCAGGCCGCAGAATAGATCAGCGATCCGCTCGCCCGGACCCGGATCCAGCAATTGCATAGCGCGGCGCACCAGCACTTGGTTCATGGCGTGATTGACCTGGGTGTAGTCGGTCGGATGAAACGCCAGGACCAAGTCGAACTCGGGAAGCGTGTAATAAAGCCCGGGCCTATTATCAGGGTAAAAAGCGTACGCGGATTCGGGACCTGCCGGCTGCAGGTAAAAATATACCCCATGATAATCGGCGAATCTCTTAAGCAATTCCTCGTCTGCGCTATTCAATTCGTCCAAAACGCGCAACACCAGCACGTCCGCCGCTTCTCCGACCGCCAATTCGATTTGCGGTATTCGCTCGCGCAGGGATAAGGAGGCAATTAACACGCGCAGCGGTTTAATCAGTTCCGAAATCCTTCGCGGCAGGATTTCGCAGCTTTGCATATCGGCAACAAAGCTGCTGTGCTTCTCGTGAAAGCCCACCAGCACGCCGCCTTTCTTCGAAACATGGCGCACAGCAAACCGCGCCTTGTGCCGGTACTCCCAATCCGGCCCGTAGATCGGCGACAGCAGCGTTTCTGCTTTGACTTTGCCGATGTACCAAAGAGTGTCCTCGAGTATGCGCTGTTTCGCAGCCACCTGGGCTTTTGCGTCAAGATGTTGCAAGCTGCAGCCGCCGCAAATTCCAAAGTGGCGGCAGCGCGGTGCAATCCGCATGGAGCTTGGGCGCAGAATGCGCTCAGCTTTGCCAAACTCGCAGTTTGTTTTTTTGCGATAAGCCGAGTAAACGACCGCTTCGCCCGTCAGCGCATGTTCGATAAAGGCAACCTTGCCGGCAACATGCGCCACGCCGCGACCTTCCTGATCCAGGGATTCAATGACGGCTTCGGATGACAATCGCGAACCCTAGAATTTAGGCGGCGCGCCATTCACTCAAAAATTCGCGCCAGTGCGCCTCCGGACTTTTGCTTAGGCTTGCCCGCACCAGTTCGCATTCGCGCCGGTACTGCTCATTACTGAACGCCCCGCGCACCAGCTGAAAGCGCAAATACAGCAAATACGTGTTCGCGGCGTCCGTCTCGCAGTAATTGCGAATCGAGGTGGTTTTGCCTTTTTGGTATGCCTCCCATATTTTTGACCCGTCCATGCCCAGTTTGCCTGGAAATCCAATGAGCCTCGCGATTTCATCCAGTGGAACATTATTGCGGGGTTGGTAAAGGGCGAGCAAGTCCATTAGATCCAAATGGCGCAGATGGTACCGGCTGATGTAATTGTTCCACTTAAACTCCTTGTCATTCTCGCCCATGTCCCAGTAGCGCGCGGCAGGAATGCCGTGGATCAGGCTCCGGTAATGCAATACCGGCAAATCGAAACCGCCGCCGTTCCAGGAAACCATCTGCGGAGTATATTTTTCGATTCCTTCGAAAAAGCGCCGGATCAGATCGGCCTCTGTGGATTTTGCGTCGCCCAGAGACCAGGCCGTGAAACCGTCCTTGTCGCGCAAGACGCAGGCGATCGCCACTATACGCTGGAGATGCGGCGGCAGAAAATCGCTGCCGCTCGATTGGCGGCGCTGCTGAAACGCCATTTCGGCAATCTGATGCGCTGGCAGCTCGGGATCGAGCGCGTGAAGACCGCGCAAGCCCTCAATGTCAGGAACTGTTTCGATGTCGAAAGCAAGGACTGGCGTCATCAATTACGCCGGAAATACGCCGGTGGATAGATAGCGGTCCCCGCGATCGCACACGATTGATACGATCACCGCGTTTTTTGCTTCAGCGGAAACCTGCAGCGCCGCCCAAAGCGCGCCGCCTGAAGAGATGCCTGCGAAGATGCCTTCTTCTTGGGCCAGTCTGCGCGTCATTTCCTCCGCATCCCGCTGGCTTACCTCTATCACGCGGTCCACCCGCCTGCGGTCGAATATCTTGGGGAGATACTGTTCAGGCCATTTGCGAATGCCGGGTATCTGCGAACCCTCGGTAGGCTGACAGCCTATAATCTGGATCGCCGGATTCTTTTCCTTGAAAAAACGCGAGCAGCCCATGATAGTGCCGGTTGTGCCCATGCTGCTTACGAAATGCGTGATCTTGCCCTGGGTATCGCGCCATATTTCGGGCCCGGTACCCTCGTAGTGGGACAGCGGATTATCCGGATTGGCAAATTGATCAAGTATGATGCCCTGCCCCTCATCGCGCATGCGTTCGGCGGTGTCCCGCGCCGCCTCCATGCCTCCTTTTTCCGGCGTGAGCACAAATTCCGCGCCGAAGGCCTTCATCGTCTGGCGCCGCTCCAGGCTCAAATGTTCGGGCATCACTAGAATCATTCGGTAACCCATCATCGCTGCGGCCATCGCCAGCGCGATTCCGGTATTACCGCTGGTCGCCTCGATTAAGGTGTCACCCGGTTTAATGTCACCGCGCGCCTGCGCGCGCGTGATCATCGAAAGCGCCGGGCGGTCCTTCACCGACCCCGCAGGATTGTCGCCTTCCAACTTGACCAGGACGGTATTGGTCGTATTCCCTGGAATCCGCTTCAGCATGACCAGCGGCGTATCGCCCACGAACTGCTCGATGGTTTTATACATGCGGTACTCTCAAAATGCCACACTTATATCATAGCCAATGCCGCGCCCGAATTTGCAAACTGCATCAGGAAGCGCGCCTAAATTTGACCCAGCAAGCACTCGACGTAACGTGCGACACCTTCCTCTACGGTCAAAAACGGCTCCTCGTACCCCGCGCTGCGCAAGGCGCTGATATCGGCCTGGGTGTAATGTTGGTATTTTCCCTGCAGTGTTTCCGGGAACGGTATGTAACGAATAATACCCTGTCCCTGCATTTGCTTTAGAGTCAATTGGGGTGTCCTTTTCCGGCAGGCGTTGACGGTGGCCACCGCGACATCGTTGAAGGTCTGAGACGCCCCGGTGCCCACGTTGAAAATCCCGGATATCCCGGGTTGATCCAGAAAAAACAGATTAACCTTTATTACGTCCTCGACGGATACGAAGTCACGCCGTTGCTCGCCGTCTGTATAGCCCCCGCTGCCGTGAAATAAATTAACATTTCCGGAGGCTCGGAATTCATCAAAAAAATGCAGAGCCACAGATGCCATTTTTCCCTTGTGGCGCTCGCGCGGGCCGTATACGTTGAAATAGCGCAGGCCGGCGACCTGCGCACTGCGTTCATCCAGTCTGCGCCGCACCATCTGATCGAACAAAAACTTGGAATAGCCGTAAACATTAAGCGGCATTTCATGTTCGCGCGCTTCCTTGAATACCTTGCCCGCGCCGTAGACCGCGGCCGAGGAGGCATAAATGAAAGGCACATCTTCGTCGCGGCAATAATCCAGCAACTGCGCAGAATAACGGTAATTGTTTTGCAGCATATAGCGGCCGTCGCTCTCGGTGGTATCCGTGCACGCGCCCTGGTGCAGAACGGCGCTGATAGTGTCATCAAAATCGCCTTCCATCAAACGCTCGAGAAAAGCGTCTTTCTCAAGGAAGTCTGCGATTTCGCAATCAACCAGATTGGCGAATTTATCGGCGGGTCTTAACTCATCCACGGCAAGGACGTCGGTTTCTCCGCGCTGATTTAGCGCTTTCACCAGATTTGAACCGATAAACCCGGCGGCTCCCGTTACAACCGTGTACATGGCCTGTTTTCCTTAACTCGCAAAAAGCTCTTCCCGGTGCACTACCGCGGTACCAAGTTTGCCGACCACAATGCCTGCGGCGCGGTTCGCGATACGCACCGCATCCTGCAAATCCGCTCCGCTTGCCAGCATCACCCCCAACGCCGCGATGACGGTATCGCCCGCACCGCTGACATCAAATACTTCCCGGGCCTGGGCGGGCACATTCACCATTTTTCGATCGCTGAACAGGGTCATGCCCTCCTCGCTGCGTGTAATCAGCAATGCTTGTAATTTCAGCTTTTCGATGAGTTGACGGGCTTTTTCCGCAAACTCGCGCTCGTTTTTCCATCCTCCGACAACCTGTCGGAATTCCGCCCGGTTTGGGGTAAGAATCGTGGCGTTGCGGTAGCGATCAAAATCGTCTCCTTTGGGATCAACCAGCACCGGCTTCCCGGACCGCTTCACCATGCTTATCATTTTCGCGATATGCGTTAGACCGCCTTTACCGTAATCAGACAATACAACTACGTCGCAGGATGGGAGCTTCTTTTCAAAGTCGGCGAGCTTCGACACCAACACTTCGTGGCTGGGCTGGATGTCGAAATCAACCCTCAACAATTGCTGCTGACGCCCGATGACGCGCAACTTAACGGTGGTGGCAATCGCATTATCACGGTGCAGCAGCGAAGGGATTTGTTCAGCGCGCAACAGACGTTCCAGGCAGGCGCCTGCTTCATCATTGCCTATTACCGAAAGCAATTCCGCTTGCGCGCCGAGCGCCGCGACGTTGCGTGCCACGTTGGCGGCGCCGCCCGGACGCTCCTCTGTCCGTTCGATCTTCACCACCGGCACCGGAGCTTCCGGGGAAATGCGGCTCACATCGCCGAACCAGTAACGGTCCAACATCACATCGCCAACCACCAGCACGCGCGCTTTACTCATGGCGTGAAAATCAACTCCGGCCAGCGCGCCGGCATTCGTTCGTGCTCTCATGCTTGGCTTCCTGACATTTCCCTGTTGATTTCGTGCAAAGCCCGCAGCGGATCGGCCGCCCGCGTCACCGGCCGGCCAACCACTAAATAATCAGCTCCGTTGAGCACGGCTTGGCGCGGCGTCACCACGCGCAACTGGTCGTCATGATTAACCTGCGCCAGCCTGATGCCGGGTGTGACCACGCAGAATTCCGGGCCAAAATGCTTTTTCAACTCACGCGCTTCACGCCCCGAACATACCACGCCATCGGCCCCGCATTGATGCGCAACGCGTGCGAGCCGTAACACGGCACCATCGATCTCGCCGCTAATTCCCAGCTGGCCGAGCTCTTCGCGTCCCATGCTGGTCGGGACCGTGACTGCAATCAGCAGCGGCCGCGGCAGAACACCGCCCACAGCTTCGCGTGCCGCGGTAAGCATGGAGCTGCCACCCAGCGCATGCACGCTGAGCATCCACACGCCAAGCCTTGAAGCTGCTCTGCAGGCCTGGGCAACCGTATGCGGAATGTCGTGAAACTTCAAATCCAGGAACATGCCGAATCCGCGCCGCACCAGCTGCTCAACAAGCTGCGGACCGGCGGAAGTGAACAGTTCTTGTCCTATCTTTAAGCGGCACGCTTGAGGCTCGACCTTGTTCACGAACTGCAAAGCCGATTGCGCGTCGGCAAAATCCAACGCGACAATGGTGCGGGGTTCATTCATGCCGCCAGTTCGTCCTCTTCGGTCCTGCGCGGCGGGTAGGTCTCCCAGCCGCCGCAAGCCGGGCAATGCCAATAAAACTGCCGCGCCCGGAACCCGCAATTTTCACAACGGTACATGGCCAGACCACGAGTGTGGCTATGCACTAAATTCTTCATCAGTTCCAAATCATGGCGTCGCTCGAGCGGCGCCTCGAGCATTTGCGCTTCCAGCAGCTTGTCCAAGCCAAGTAAGGAAGGCGCGCGCTTCATTTCATAACGCACAAGCTGATACGCAGGCTCCGCGCCCTGGCGCGTTAGAGTTGCCTGAAACACCACATTTAACAGATCCAGCGAAGGATAATTGGAAAGATAGCCGCGCAGCAATTGCAGCCCTTCATCCGTCTTGCCCAATTGCCGGTAAGCATCGAGAAGCTTTTCCGCTATCTGGGAAAGATAAGCGGGATTCTGTGATTCGATGCGTTTCCAGGCCGCAATAGCTTTTTCATACTGCTTTTCGAGCATTTCCAAGTCGCCCAGCAAAATGCTGGCGCGCACGCATTTGCGGTGAGTCGCCAATGCCGCCTCCAAGTGTGGTCTGGCATTTTGGGCCCTGGAATGCATAATTTCATTGGCCGCCAGCTCGCAGTAAAAATTGGCGATTTCCTTCTGGTACGATTGATTGGTGATTTTATCAAGCTGTTGCGCAATCTGAATCGATTTTGACCAGTCCTTTTCCTGCTGGTAAATTTCCAGGAGATGCCTTGACGCCGGCTCCGCGTGAGGCGTACTTTGCAATTTGGTGAACAATTCTTCCGCGCGGTCAAGCAGCCCGGCCTTGAGATAATCTTTAGCCAGCTCAAACATTGCATTGAGCTTCTGCTCCTGCCCCAGGTCGGCGCGTTCCACCAGGTTCTGGTGCATGCGTATGGCGCGCTCCACTTCACCACGCCGCCGGAACAGATTGCCCAAGGCAAAATGCAGCTCCACCGTTTGCGGGTCTACCTTGACCACTTCAATGAACGCTTCTATCGCTTTATCGGGTTGCTCATTAAGCAAAAAATTCAGCCCTTTGAAATAGGACATGGGCAGTGCGCGCGACTCGGAAAGCAATTGCTTGATGTCGATGCGCGCGGCAATCCAGCCCAGACCGAAGAACAGCGGAAATGCGAGCAGCCACCAGAATTCAATTTCCATGCCGATTTTCAAAATGGGAAATTAATGGATACAGCAATATCGGACTGGCGAAATCAGACTTCATGCACGGCATGCTCGTTTTCTCGATCTTTCAGCTTGAGCTCGCGCTGCAGCGCCCGCATCTTGCGTTTTTGCCTGACGATGTAGCCTACGCTGGCCATAATTCCGACTGCCGCGCCGACGCAGAAGAAAACCAGCAGGATCAAAACCAACGGCGCCTGCCATTCATATCCCAGGTAGTAATGCAATACTGTAGTTTCGGTATTCTTTACCGCAAAGCCAAGCAGTAGCAGAAATAAGACAATTTTAAAGAACCACGAGACGTATCGCATATATGCGCGCAGAAATCCATATGTAACAAAGGCGGCATGTCACCGAATGCCGCCTTTGATTGGCTAACAGCAACGCTTTTTATTTTTTACTATCAACCCGCTCACGCAATTCCTTGCCCGCCTTGAAATGCGGCACGTATTTTTCCGGGACTTTCACTCTCTCCCCTGATTTGGGGTTGCGCCCGGTACGCGGCGGGCGGTAGTTCAGGCCAAAGCTGCCGAACCCCCTGATTTCGATGCGGCTACCTTGCGCCAGGCTTTTTGTCATAGCGTCCAATATCATTTTTACGGCGAGTTCCGCGTCTTTTGCCACCAGCTGCGGATAACGCCCTGCCAATTTTACGATCAGCTCGGACTTTGTCATGGTTTTTCCTTCATTGTTCGGTATTTTTAACATCCAGTTTTGCTTTTAGCAGCGCACCAAGATTAGTGGTACCGGTATTGGCGGCGCCCTCCGTTGCCATTTTCGACATTGCTTCTGTTTCTTCAGCCAGGTCTTTTGCCTTGATCGATAAATTAATATTGCGATTCTTGCGGTCGATGCCGATGATCATCGCCTTGACTTCATCGCCTTCCTTAATATGGGTGCGGATATCTTCAACACGATCCCGCGACACTTCAGACGCGCGCAAGTACCCTTCCACGTCGCTGTCCAGCGCAATCACAGCGCCCTTGGGATCAATCGACTTCACCTTTCCGGTCACCATGCTGTTTTTGTCGTGCGTTGCGATATAGCTGGTGAAGGGATCGCCGTCCAGCTGCTTGATGCCGAGAGAGATACGTTCGCGTTCAACGTCGATGGAAAGCACTACCGCTTCAACTTCATCGCCTTTTTTGTAATTGCGTGCCACGGTTTCACCCGGCTGAGTCCACGACAAGTCTGACAGGTGTACCAGCCCGTCTATGCCGCCCGGCAGGCCGATGAATATTCCAAAATCGGTGATTGACTTGATTTGCCCGCGTACCCGGTCACTCTTCTTGTGATTGTGAGCGAATTCTTCCCATGGATTGGGTTTGCACTGTTTCATTCCCAGGGAAATGCGGCGGCGTTCCTCATCAATTTCCAGAATCATCACTTCCACTTCATCCCCGAGCTGCACCACTCGGGACGGATGAACATTCTTATTGGTCCAGTCCATCTCGGACACGTGCACCAAGCCCTCGATGCCCTGCTCGATTTCAACGAATGCGCCGTAATCGGTCAGGTTGCTCACCTTGCCGAAAAGTCGCGTACCCTGTGGGTAGCGGCGGGAAAGCCCGACCCAGGGGTCATCGCCCAGCTGTTTAAGCCCCAGCGACACGCGGTTCTTTTCCTGGTCGAACTTGAGTACCTTGGCTTCGACTTCATCGCCGACGGACAGGATTTCGGAAGGGTGACGCACGCGGCGCCACGCCAGGTCAGTGATGTGCAGCAAGCCGTCGATACCCCCCAGGTCTACAAATGCGCCGTAATCGGTAATGTTTTTTACCACGCCTTTGACCACCGCGCCTTCCTGCAAACTTTGCAAAAACGCCTGGCGCTCGGCGCCTTGGCTTGCCTCAAGCACCGCGCGGCGCGAGACCACCACGTTGTTGCGCTTGCGATCGAGCTTGATCACCTTGAATTCCATATCCTTGCCTTCGTAAGGATTCGTGTCCTTAACCGGGCGGATATCCACCAACGAGCCGGGCAAAAATGCGCGGATGCCGTTTACCATGACCGTGAGCCCGCCTTTTACTTTGCCATTGATCAATCCGTGAACCAGAGTTCCCTTCTCAAGAGCCACTTCGAGCTGGTGCCAGGCTGCGAGCCGCTTGGCTTTCTCGCGCGACAACCGCGTCTCCCCATAGCCGTCTTCCAAAGCCTCGATTGCAACTTCCACAAAGTCACCGGGTTTAGCTTCGACTTCACCTTTATCGTTGTGAAATTCTTCTACCGGAATAAAGCTTTCCGATTTAAGGCCGGCATTCACCACCACATAATTTGTATCCACCCGAATTACTTCAGCGGTGATGACTTCGCCAACGCGCATCTCTTGGCGTGACAAACTTTCTTCGAATAACGCGGCAAAATTTTCAGAGCTGTCTGAAGCCGTGGAAGCAGTAACCATCATTAAACTAACACCTGTAATCCCGTCCTGTTGACGAGGGGTTGGTTAAAATCAGCTTTAAGTTCTGGCAAACTTCAAGCACTCAAAAAAATCAAATTACGAGAGCGCGATACCTTGTAATAACCTCTGCAACCGCTTGCTCTACAGTGAGCGCAGTGGTATCCAGCAAACCGGCGCCGGCGGCCTGTCGCAGGGGCGCAACCGGGCGTTCGCTATCGCGCGCATCGCGCTCCTTAATTTCCTGCAAAAGGGTTGGAATGCTAGCATACATTCCTTTTTCCTTCAACTGTTTATATCTGCGCCCGGCGCGTACTTCGGGACTCGCGGTGAGAAACACCTTAAGCTTCGCGTCAGGAAATACTGTCGAGCTCATGTCGCGGCCTTCAGCGACCAAGCCTGGTCGTTCGCGGAATGCGCGCTGCATGCTCAGCAAAGCCTGCCTTACTTTAGGGAATGCGGCCACTTTGGAAGCGTCTGATGCGCAATTTTCAGCACGGATTTGCTCCGTTACGCGCACGCCTTCCAAGATAATCTCGTCGCCTTGAAATTCCGCCCGAAGCGTTTGCGCCAGCGCTGCCAGCGCCGCTTCATCATTGAGCGACACGCCGCGCTTTCGCGCAGCCAGCGCAACGAGGCGATACAGCGAGCCGCTGTCGAGATAATGAAATCCCAGTTCGCGCGCGACTCGCTGCGCCACCGTGCCCTTGCCTGAGGCCGACGGTCCGTCAATCGCAATCACCGGCGGCTGGCTCGCCTCGTCGCTCACTCCTTATACCTCGCTGATCTTTAGCCCCACACTCTGCGCCAATGCGCAGAAGCCGGGAAAAGAAGTCGCTACGTTGGCGCAATCGCGGATGATGATCGGACCAGCAGCGCGCAGTCCGGCCACGGCAAATGCCATGGCTACGCGGTGATCGGAATGGCTTTCAATCGCCCCTCCTGAAAAGTCCCCGCCCCGGATACGCATACCGTCCGCGGCAGGCCGGGCGACAATTCCCAGCAGGCGCAGTCCCTCCGCCATTACCTGGATTCGGTCGCTTTCCTTGACTCGCAGCTCTTCAGCGCCGGTGAGCACCGTTTCGCCTTCTGCGCAGGCTGCGGCGACGAACAAAACCGGAAATTCATCTATGGCGAGCGGCACCAACCCGCGTGGAATCACGATGCCCTTGAGGCGGGAATGGCGCACCCGCACGTCCGCTACCGCTTCGCCCGCTGCGCTGCTTTGATTGAATAAACTAATATCCGCTCCCATCAAGCGCAAAATCTCAATCACTCCGGTGCGCGTGGGATTGACCCCGACATGAGTTAGCGTGATATCGGAACCCGGCGCAATGCTTGCACCGACCATGAAAAATGCTGCCGAAGAAATATCGCCCGGCACATTGATATTTGTCGGCTTCAATGTTCCGCCGCTTTTGATGCAAGCGGTGTTACCTTCACGCTGGACGCTATAACCAAAGCCCTGCAGCATGCGTTCGGTGTGATCTCGCGTAGGCGCAGGCTCGACGACGCAGGTACGGCCTCTGGCATAAAGACCTGCAAGCAAAAGCGCGGATTTCACCTGGGCACTGGCCACGGGCATCGTGTAATTGATTGCGCGCAACTCGGAGACGCCTCTGAGCTTGAGCGGCGGAGTGCCGTTTTCACCTGCGACGATGTCCGCTCCCATTTCGCGCAAAGGAGCCGTTATGCGTTCCATTGGCCGCTTGCGCAAGCTATCGTCTCCCGTCAATTCACAGTTGAAAGACTGGCCGGCGAGTAAACCGCACAGCAGGCGAATCAAGGTGCCCGAGTTACCGCAATCGAGTACTTTTTTAGGGGCTTTCAGCCCGCGCAATCCTCCCCCGTAAATCCGGACTTTTTCTTTTGCAGGACGGTCGATGCGCACGCCCATGGCACGCATCGCGTTAATCGTAGCAAGTGTATCTTCGGCTTCAAGGAATCCGCTGATTTCGCTCGCGCCTTCAGCGATCGAACCCAGCAGGATACCGCGGTGGGAAATGGACTTGTCGCCCGGTACGCGCAACGTGCCCGAAAGTGTGCCGCCGGGTTCGACCCGATAATCGAAAGACATCTTATTATTTATCCAGCAGCCATCTCGCGCGCGCGCTGCGAGCGCGGGTAAAGATTTCTTCCAGCGCAGTCCCGTCGCTTTTTCTCATCAGGCCGGCGATGCGGCTCAATTGTTTTTGATATGCCGCCAGTTCTTTGAGCAGGATTTTGCGGTTGGCCATGGCTATATCGCGCCACATTTCCGGAGAACTTCCGGCAATGCGCGTAAAGTCGCGGAAGCCGCTTGCCGCATAATTAAACAACTTGGCTGCATTGGGTTTTGCTGCGATCGTGTCCATAAGCGCGTAGGCGAGCAGATGCGGCAAATGGCTCACCGCGGCAAAGGTCTCATCGTGCTGGCGTGGCGTCATTTGCCTTACACGCGCGCCGCAGGCCTTCCACAAATCCTTGACCCGTTTTAACGCCTTGCCGTCGGTTCTCGCCAGTGGCGTCACCACCACATTCTTGTTAACAAAAAGCTCGGAACTCGCCGCGCCTACTCCGCTCTGTTCCCCGCCAGCAACCGGGTGGGCCGGCACAAATCGCGCAAGGTGCGCTCCCAGGCATTCACGCGCAAAAGCCACCACATCCTGCTTGGTGCTGCCGGCATCCGTTACCATAGTATGAGGCTCTAAACGCGGCGCAAGCTCGCGCATCACCCGGCGCATTTGTCCTACGGGCAGCGCCAGCATAATCAGGTCGGCACCCGGCACTGCTTGGGCCGCGTCGTCACACGCTTCGTCAATCACGCCGAGCCGCAGCGCTTTTTCCATATTGGCGCGGCTTCGTCCTACGCCGACCACGTGCTTGGCCAAGCCCGCGCGCTTTAGTGCCAGGGCAAATGAGCCGCCTATCAGCCCCACGCCGAATATCACCACTTTGCCTAATTGTAATTTCGCCATGTCACGCTGCTTCGCGAACCAATTGCAATGCTTTGAGAAATTTTTCATTCTCTTCGGGCAGGCCGATGCTTACCCGCAGCCACTCCGGCATCCCATAATCGCCGATGGGACGGACGATGACCCCGCGTTGCAGCAAGTTTTGATACAGGGCCTTGGCATCACCGGCAAAGAAGCACACAAAATTTCCGTAGGATGGAATAAAACGGATTCCCAATCGCTTAAAGCCTTGCGTGATTTGCATCATGCCCCGTTGATTGAGCTGGTAGCTTTGCGTGACGAACTCCTGATCGTCGAGCGCCGCAATCGCAGCCGCTTGGGAGACACTGCTGACATTGAAGGGCTGGCGCACGCGGTTCATGAGGTCAGCGACTTGCGCGTGCGCCATTGCGTAACCTACCCGCAGTCCGGCCAAGCCGTAAGCTTTGGAAAAAGTACGTGTAATAATCAGATTGGGAAATTGCTTAAGCCAGGCCGCGCCGGGAGTTTTCAGCTCATCCGGCAAATACTCATTATAGGCCTCGTCCAGAACCACCAATACTTGCTGGGGGAGACGCTGCAAAAAAGCCTGCAGCTCTGGGACGGACAACAGCGTGCCGGTGGGATTATTGGGATTGGCGATGAACACAATGCGCGTTTGCGCATTTGTCACCTGTAACATTGCATCCAGGTCATGACCGAAATTTTTTGCCGGCGCTTCGACCCCCTGTGCGCCGCATGCCTGCGTTGCCAGGCGATACACTACAAAAGCATGCCGCGAATAAACGGCCTGTGTTCCGGGAGCGAGAAATGCGCGCGCAGCGAGTTCCAGCACATCGTTTGAGCCATTGCCCAGCACAATCTGTTCGGGATGAATTTCGTGCCGCGAGGACAAGACCCGCTTCAGGGTATATCCATTGCCGTCCGGATAGCGCGCGATATCCGATAATGCCTCGCGAATTGCGGCAAGCGCCTTGGGACTCGCGCCCCGGGGATTTTCGTTGGATGCGAGCTTGATGACGTCTTTCAGCCCCAGCTCGCGCTCGAGCTCGGAAATGGGCTTCCCCGGCTGGTAAGCCGCCAGAGCGCGGATATAGGGAGGAGCCAGTTCACATAAGTCCATCATAGCGTTAACGGTGAAAATCGAACGGTGAAGGGTAAATCGTGCAATAAAACAGTTGCAAATCCTGGCATATCACTGTTCACTGATCACCGTTTACGGTTCACGAATTAAAGCACCGCGGCGGGGTACGATCCGAGGATTTTCAAGAAAGCGGCCCTATCAGCCAGTTCAGCAAGCGCTTTCGCCACATTTTCTTCTTTCTGGTGGCCTTCGATATCAACAAAGAAAACGTATTCCCAAAGACCCGTACGCGACGGGCGCGACTCGAGCTTGCTCATGCTTACGCCATAATGTGCAAGCGGAGTCAGCAATTGATGCACCGCTCCCGGAATATTTTTGCTGGACATCACCAGCGACGTTTTGTCTTTACCGGACGGCTCTGCATCGTACACGCCGAGTATCCAGAAACGCGTAGTATTGTTGGGCTCGTCTTCGATATTCGAAGTCAGGACGTTGAGGTTATAGCGTTCCGCTGCCATGTCTCCCGCGATCGCGCAGCTTGCCTTATCCTTGCCCGCAAGACGCGCGGCCTCGGCGTTGCTCGCAACATGCACCCGCTGTACATTCGGAAGGTTCAGGTTCAGCCACTCGTGGCATTGAGCGAACGATTGCGCATGTGAGTAAATCCGTTTGACGTTCTTGAGGCCTTTGGTCTTGCGCAGCAAATGCTGGTGCACGCGCAACACCACCTCGCCGCAAATTTTGAGCGGAGTGGCAAGCATCAGATCCAGAGTCCGGCCTACCGCGCCTTCCGTAGAATTTTCCACCGCGGCCACCGCGTAGTCCACTTCACCGGCTTCCACCTTGTGCATCACTTCGTCTATTGAAGCACAGGCTACGGCATGCGCAGCGTGGCCAAAATGCTTGATAGCGGCAGCTTCACTGAACGTTCCCTGTGGCCCGAGGTAAGAGACTGCCATCGGTTTTTCCAGCGCCAGGCAGGCGGACATAATTTCACGGAATAGTCGCGCTACGGTCTCATCGGATAGCGGGCCGGAGTTGGCGTCTTTAATACGCCGCAAGATCTGGGCTTCGCGCTCAGGGCGGTAGACGGCACCGTTCTTGAGCCGCCCGATGGAACGGGCATGTGCGGCGCGGCGATTGAGGAGCTCGAGCATCTGCTGATCCAGCGCATCGATGCTTGCCCGCAATTTTTTAAGCTCGTCACTCACGATTTGATCAGCCGGGTTATTTCACCTGCGCCGGCAGATTACGCACCGAAAGAACGCCGGAAATGCTTGCGATTTGCTGGATAACCTTCCCCGACACCGGGCTGTCCACATCCACCAGGGTATAAGCCATCGCGCCTTTTGATTTGTTCATCATGTTATGGATGTTAAGTCCCGCCTGTGCCATGGTGGTGGAAATCTGCCCCACCATGTTGGGCACGTTGGCATTGGCTATTCCCACGCGGTACGGCGATTCCCGCATCATGATCACATTGGGGAAATTCACCGCGTTCAATATATTGCCGTTCTCAAGGTAATCCCGCACCTGGTCTACCACCATTACTCCACAATTGTCTTCGGCTTCCTGAGTTGAGGCGCCCAAATGCGGCAGCGCCACGACGCCGGGCTGGTCCTTAAGCTTGGCGGATGGAAAGTCGCACATGTAATACCTGATTTTTTTCGAACCCAGCGCCGCCAGCACTGCGTCCTCGTCCACAAGGCCGTCGCGCGCAAAATTCAGCAAGACCACGCCCTGGCGCATTTTGTTGACATGGTTGGCGTCAATCATGTTCTTTGTCGCATCCACCAGCGGGACATGTAGCGAAATGAAGTCACTGTATTTAAGTAATTCATCGATACTGTGCGCCTTCTTCGCCTGCGACGGCACGCTCCACGCCGCTTCCACGGTGATTTCCGGATCGAAACCGATAACCCGCATGCCAAGCTTGATCGCTGCGTCCGCAACCATGCCGCCGATCGCGCCGAGTCCTATGATGCCGAGCGAACGATGCGGGAGCTCGAAACCCGAAAACTGTTTCTTCCCTTCTTCTACTTTCTTTCCCAATGTTTCGTCGTCGCCCTGAAGAGTATTCACAAAACGAATCGCCTGCACCAGGTTGCGCGAAGCTATCAGAATGGCTGCAATCACTAACTCTTTCACTGCGTTGGCATTCGCCCCAGGAGCATTAAACACCGGCACACCGCGATCATTCATCCGTTGGACCGGAATGTTGTTGGTGCCGGCGCCGGCGCGCGCGATCGCCTTGACTGTGGACGGAATCACCATCTCGTGCATGTTTTGCGAGCGCACCAGGATGGCATCCGGTTCATTCACCTGATCGCTCACGACATAATTGTGCGGAAAGCGCTTTAGGCCACGCGCCGAAACCTGGCCAAGCATGAGGATGTGATACGCCTCAGGCATATTGCGCTTCGAATTCTCGCATGTACTCTACCAGGGTTTGCACGCCCTCCAGGGGCATCGCGTTGTAAATGGACGCGCGCATGCCGCCCGCTAAACGATGCCCCTTAAGTTGCACCAGCCCTCTCGCTTGCGCCTGATTCAGAAATTCTTGTTCCAGCGCGGTATTTTTTAGCCTGAACGGAACATTCATGCGTGAACGGTCGCTTTTCCGCACCGGATTGCTGAAAAACCGGCTGGTGTCGAGAAAATCGTAAAGCACCGTCGATTTCTCAATGTTGCGCATTTCCATCGCGGGGATGCCTCCGATTTTTTTCAACCACTGGAAATTGAGCCCGGCGATGTAAATCGCGTAAGCAGGCGGGGTGTTGTACATGGAATCGTTGTCCGAATGAACTTTATAGTCCAGCATCGAAGGCATGCCCGAAAGCGCGCCCCCCATCAAATCCTCGCGTATTATGACGATGGTCAACCCTGCCGGCCCGATGTTTTTCTGCGCCCCCGCATAAATCAACCCGAAACGGCTTACGTCCACTGCGCGCGACAGTATGTTCGACGACATGTCGGCCACCAACGGAACTTCACCGGTCTCTGGAACCCAGTGAAACTCCACGCCGCCGATGGTTTCGTTGGGCGTGTAATGCACGTAGGCTGCGTCGGGATCAGGCCGCCATTGCTCTTGCCCCGGCGCATAGGTAAATCCAGCATCCTCGGAGGTGGCCGCAACATTTACTGCGCAAAATTTTTTTGCCTCGGCGATCGCCTTTTTTGACCATTCACCGGAAAAAATATAGTCGGCAGAGTTCTTGCCGCGCAATAGGTTGACCGGCACCATGGCAAATTGCAAGCTGGCGCCGCCTTGCAGGAACAGTACCTTGTAATGAGCCGGAATGCGCATCAGCTCGCGTAAATCAGCTTCCGCGCGGCGGATGATGGTCGTGAATTCCTTGCCGCGGTGGCTCATTTCCATAACTGACATCCCACTGCCGTGCCAATCCAGCATTTCTTCGCGCGCGCACTGCAGTACCTCTCGCGGCAGCACTGCCGGTCCGGGACTGAAATTGTAGACGCGAGCTGTTGCGTTATATGCTTTTACGTCGTTCATCACGGGTTTCCTTCTCCGTTGTTTTCTTCATCCCGTTCCACAACCTTTCCCAAAACCGCAAGCGTTTCACCGTCCCCGAGGTCGATCAGCCGCACACCCTGGGTTGAGCGGCTCATTTCCCGGATTTCGGAAACACGCATGCGGATCAACACGCCACCGGTGGTAATCAACATTATTTCATCGTCTTTATTTACCAGTGTTGCCGCCACCACCTTGCCGTTGCGCTCGGTTGTACGAATCGCGATCATGCCCAGCGTGCCGCGTCCGTGTCGCGTGTATTCAGCGATCGGAGTGCGTTTGCCAAATCCGTTTTCGGTCGCCGTCAGTACCGACTGGGTTTCGTCCTGCGCGGTGAGTAGTGAAATTACGTGCTTACCCGCTCCCAGCTTCATACCGCGCACGCCGGCCGCATTGCGGCCCATTGAACGTACTTCATGCTCAGCGAAACGCATCGCCTTGCCGCCGTCCGAAAACAACATGATATCTCTCTTGCCGTCCGTGAGCGCAGCTCCAACCAGATAATCGCCGTCCTCTAAATTTACCGCAATAATGCCTTTGGACATCGGCCGCGAAAACGCGGAGAGCGCGGTCTTTTTGACCGTGCCATTGGCAGTCGCCATGAATACAAAGTGCTGATCGTCAAATTCCTTGACCGGCAAAACCGCGGTGATCTTTTCGTGCTCCATCAATGGTACGAGATTAACAATGGGCTTGCCGCGGCTGGCACGGCTGCCCTGCGGCACATTGTAAACCTTGAGCCAGTAGACCCTGCCGCGGTTCGAAAAGCACAGAATGTAGTCGTGGGTATTGGCGATGAACAAATTGTCTATGAAATCGTCGTCCTTGGTGGTCGCCGCCTGCTTGCCGCGCCCGCCGCGCTTCTGCGCCCGGTAATCCGCAACCGGCTGCGATTTCATATAGCCGCCGTGTGACAAGGTGACCACCATGTCCTCTGAGGCGATCAAGTCTTCCATTGCCAGGTCCTGCGTGTCCACCACGATCTCGCTGCGGCGGTCGTCGCCGTACTGGTCCTTAATCGCCGTGAGCTCGTCGGCGATGATGCGGGTGATGCGTTCCCGCTTCACCAGCACATCCGTAAGATCGGTGATTTTTTCCATCACGTCCTTGTATTCTGTAAATATTTTCTCCTGCTCCAGGCCGGTCAAACGCTGAAGGCGTAGTTCCAAAATCGCCTGTGCCTGTGCATCAGACAGGAAATAGCCCTGCTTGCGCAGGCCGAATTCCGCGCCGAGTCCGTCGGGACGCGAAGCATCTGAGCTGGCGCGGCGTAGCATTTCTTCGACCAGCTTGGAACGCCAATGCCGCGCCATCAACTGCGCCTTTGCCGCGGGCGGGGATTCTGCGCTCTTAATGAGGCTGATGATTTCATCCACGTTGGAGAGCGCTACCGCCAATCCTTCCAGGATATGTGCGCGCTCGCGCGCTTTGCGTAATTCGAACTCGGTGCGCCGCGTCACCACTTCGCGACGGTGACGCAAGAACGATTCAATTAGGTCCTTGAGATTGAGCAATCGCGGCTGATTGTCCACCAGCGCCACCATATTCATGCCGAAGGTGTCCTGCAGCTGCGTTTCCTTATACAGGTTATTCAGCACCACCTCGGGGTTCTCTCCGCGCTTGAGTTCAATAACCACCCGCATGCCTGACTTGTCCGACTCATCCCGCAAATCGGAAATGCCGTCGATTTTTTTGTCACGTACCAGCTCACCGATTCTCGTGAGCAGGGCGGCCTTGTTTACTTGGTATGGAAGCTCGTCAACAATAATCAACTGGCGATTACCTCGCTCCAAATCCTCAAAATGCGTGCGCGCGCGGATTACTATTCTCCCGCGGCCCGTGCGATACCCTTCCTTCACGCCGGATACGCCGTATATCACGCCGGCGGTCGGAAAATCCGGCGCCGGAATCAATTCGATCAATTCATTGAGCTCGGTTTGCGGGTTCTTGAGAAGCAAAAGACAGCCGTCGACGACTTCTTTCAGATTGTGGGGTGGAATATTGGTCGCCATCCCCACCGCGATTCCGGACGAACCGTTGACCAGCAGGTTCGGCACCTTGGTCGGCAAAACCGCGGGTTCCTGTTCCTTGCCATCGTAATTGGGTGCAAAATCCACCGTTTCCTTGTCGATGTCGGCCAGAATTTCGGAGGAAATCCGGTCCATGCGGCATTCGGTATAGCGGTACGCCGCCGGTGCGTCACCGTCCACTGATCCGAAGTTGCCCTGCCCGTCGATGAGCGTGTAGCGCATTGAAAAATCCTGAGCCATGCGTACCAGGGCTTCGTAAGTCGCGGCATCTCCGTGCGGATGATATTTGCCCAGCACATCACCGACGATGCGCGCGCACTTCACATAGGGGCGGTTCCACACATTATTGGCTTCATGCATTGCAAACAGTACCCTGCGGTGCACGGGTTTCAGACCATCGCGCACGTCAGGCAATGCGCGACCGACGATGACGCTCATCGCGTAGTCGAGATACGAGCGGCGCATCTCTTCTTCGAGGCTAACCGGCAAAGTTTCTTTGGCGAATTGGTCCATGAAGCGCGGGCTTTTTAGACGAATTTCTCGGCATACAACGCGAAAATTAAATTTGAAATTTTATCATGCGCAACCCTTTAGGGCCAAGCAGCGCGTGCCGTGCGATGCGGACTCATTGACTTCAAAGACGACCGCGTAAAAATTGCCAAAACCAGGAGATTGAATTAATATGCCGAATTGCAAAGCCCATCACTCTCCATCCAATCCACAGTCGATCAACGATTAGCTTCAAGCCATTAATAAAAGAGGAGGAAATATGACTCGACGACTTTTAAAGCTCGTTTTTGTGGCGGCTTCAGTAGCGGCATCGGGCTTAGCTGCCTATGCAGCTCTGGCGCAAACTTCAGCCACTCCGGTTCCCTATGTAATTGATCAACGTGGTCAACTGGCCCGCAGTGGGGCCGGCCTATGCTGGAGAACCGGCTATTGGTCACAAAAGCTTGCTGAAGAATATATACGCCCCGGCGCCCAGTTCCCCATCGGTTGCGAATGTGACAAGGACCTGATGCCGAAAGAACTGTGCGAAGCGGCTCCAGCGCCCGTGGTCGAAGAGGCGCCGCCTCCGCCCCCGGAAGAAGCGCCACCCCCGCCACCGCCGCCACCGGCGCCGCAACATATCACGCTTTCTGCGGATGCCTTGTTTGATTTCAACAAAGCGCAGTTGCGCCCTGCCGGCGAACAAAGGCTTTCCGAACTCGCAGCCAAATTGCAAAACGCCGAGTATGAAACGCTCACCGTGACGGGCCATGCCGATCCGATTGGTTCGCATGCCTACAACCAGAAGTTGTCCGAGCAGCGCGCAGAAACGGTGGAAAAATTCCTGGTTGAGCACGGCGTTCACGCTCATAAGATCAGCGCTATTGGCAAAGGCGAAACCGAGCCGGTAGTAACCTTGGATCAATGCAAACACATGAAGCGCAAGGAGCTGATCCAGTGCCTGCAGCCTGACCGCCGCGTGGAAGTCGACGTGACAGCCGTGATCCCCGAAGGACAATAAAAACAAACGCAGTTACAATGGAAGCCCTGCCTTGCGCAGGGCTTTTTTTATTTTATAGGATGCATGTGCTGCCAATCGTCGACACTCTG
>Ga0335079_10002743_pt1 | contig 20254 bp, 17 predicted proteins | sample Lox_Sample_33_FD_206719 | JGI IMG/M metagenome (GOLD analysis project Ga0335079, IMG submission 206719) | Soil microbial communities from Loxahatchee National Wildlife Refuge, Florida, United States - Lox_Sample_3.3 | ecosystem: Environmental > Terrestrial > Soil > Wetlands | place: USA... | reverse complement strand
TAAATGCGAGCGCCGATGGTATGGGTGACCATCAGAAGCTGCAGGCCAATGGGGCCGCACCCGATGATCAAAACAGTTTCACCTGCCTGGACGCGCGCTTTTTGCACCGCCTTAACTATCGTGTTGATCGGCTCGATGAAGGTAGCCTCTTCAAAACTCACGTCATCGGGCAAGGCGACCATGCCGCGCTCGGCTACCCAGGGCATGGCTTTTACGTATTCGCCGAAACCGCCTCCATTGGGGGCAAAACCGCCGGTCAGGCCAGTGGTTTTGTACTGTTTACACTGGGAAAACAGCCGACTCCGGCAATAGAAGCAGGTGCCGCACGGAATGTGGTGAAAGCTCATGACGCGGTCACCCAGTTTCCATTTCGTGACAACGCGTCCGACGGCTACGACCGTGCCGGCCAACTCATGGCCGAGGATCTGTGGCGGTTCGACGTAGCGTTGGAAGATTTTCTTGATATCGGTGCCGCAGATGCCGCAGGCTGCCACCTTAATCAGCACCTCGCCCTCGCCCACTTCGGGGACGGGGACCTCTTCTACGCGCACCAGACCCTTGTCGCGGTATACGCCCGCGCGCATGGTCTTCGGTAAGGGCCCAAGCGTTTTCAGTTGCTCCCCCACCGCTTTCGCACCGTTCATTGCGCTGCCGCCTCGCGAGAGACTGGTGTCATTGCCCTCACCGAGAGCGTTTGTACGTATCGGTCGAGGAAATTGATCAGGCTCGCTGCCGCCTTGCGGCTTTGCCTGCCAAATCGGATGAGGGCCGGAAAAGCCACGGGATTCTTCGCCAACTGGAGAAGCACTCTGGGAATGCTGATTTGCTTATGGGTGGACACCGTCAAATTGAAATCAATCGGAAGATCCTCGTTGGCCGCATCACTAATGGCGCGGACAACCATCCCCCGAGCGCCCCGGGCCAGCGCCTGTTTCACAATTTCAAAGCTTTCCATGTCGACCAATTGCGCTCGCGAGGAACAATCTTTCTTCTGACGGGCCTTCACCAGGACCCGATCGGTTGTGAGAAGGCAATTCGAGCAGATGGCACCGAGCTTCACGGCTTGCTCGTGCAGGCTGGCGTCGACGCTCAATTTGTCGGACGTGATATCGGAGTGCAGGCTCTCCGCCATGATGACCCGAGGCGCGATGATGTCGCCAGGGACAAGCCTCTCATCGAGGGCACCTGCAAGTCCGCTGGATATACAGATGTCAAAATGGCGATCCTGATCCGCCATCTGCATCATTAAGCCCATCGCCTGAGCACCAGCCTCTCCGCCGATGCCTGTCAGCAGGACGGTGACTTCGGCGTCCGCAATATCCGTGCGACGAAGAGGCAGACCGTCGTAATCGATCGACCGAAAACTCCGCAGCTTGCGCCACGGTGCAAATTCTGCCTCCACCGCGAATGTCACGAGTATCTTCATGCTTCGATTGAAACCCTCAAGCCGCCAGCTTCATTTTCTTCACGCGCCGGGGAGCGACATAGCCATTCGCTTGATACCAGCGCACCGCCCGTTCCAATGCAGCCTTGACCGATCCCGGCTGGAATCCGAGTTCCCGCCGCGCACGCGAACAATCGACAAACATCTTGTGTTGAGCAATCTTCACGCCCTCGACGGGAATCTGCGGCTCTTTGCCAATCAAGCGGGAGAACGCGCTCTCGACATACGCTACGCCAAGTGCCACACCGTGAGGAATTCTCAACGCAGGTGCAGGCAGGCCCGTAATCTCCGCCAAGGTATCAAGCAGCTCTTTCAGCGTGAGATTCTCCGCGCCCAGCAGGTACCGCTCGCCTATTTTCCCCCGTTCGGAGACGAGCAAATGGCCCGCGGCGCACTCTTCGACGCCGACTAAATTCAGCCCGGTCTCCACGTAGCCCGGCATTTTACCATTCAGGAAATCCAAAATGATTTTCCCGGTGGGCGTGGGCTTCCAGTCCCAAGGCCCAACCGGCGTGGTGGGCATAGCGACCACGGCCGGAAGCCCTGCTTTCGCAGCAGCGAGCACCTCCTGCTCGGCCTGCCACTTGGAGCGTTTATAGTGTCCGATCATTTCCTCAAGCTTTGCGTCGGTGGCTTCGTTGGGCAGTTGCGGGCGATCCACGGCAATGGTCGCGACAGTGCTTGTGTAAATCAATTGTTCGACGCCCGCTGACCGCGCGGCAGCCAGCAGATTCTTGGTACCGTCGACGTTCGAGTCGTAGATTTCCCGGGGGTTCTTCGCCCAAAGCCGGTAATCCGCGGCAACATGGAAGACCCGCTTGACGTCTTTCATGGCGCGTTCGAGTGAAGCGGCGTCCCGCAAATCGCCAGTGACGTATTCGAGAGACAGATCGCTGATGGCGCGATTGTTGCTCGAAGGACGCATCAGCACACGCACACTTGAGCCACGTGCCACGAGCTGTCGAGCCACGTGACTTCCCAAAAATCCCGCCGCTCCTGTCACTAACGTGGTCATCTCACCGCAGACCGTTTCGACGTTCGCCCAAGCTTCCGCTGAACTGCCAGGCCAGCATCTTCCAAAAGTCGCCGGCTTTGGAATTCACACCGAGCAACGCGGCGGGCTCAAAGCCCTCGGAGCACTGGCAGTTTTCACAACGAGGATTCAAACCGCGCCCATAATTTTCCCAGACCACCTGTTCCAGTAATTCCTTGTAAGTCTTGGCATACCGCACGCTCTGCTTCGAGCATGGCTCGGACCACCCAAGCGGTCCGTATGTGGGACTGCCCCAGGCGCTGCAATCCAGCTCGCGTTCACCTTGCAGATACTCGAGATAAATCGGCGACGTCATGAGATTGTATGAGCCCACCCGTGCGATGACTTCTCGAAACCGTTGATGCATCTTCTCACGAAATCGGGCGCTGCCGTCACGGCACAATTTTTCAGCGGGATAGTAGGGCGAAAGCAGGTAACCATCGACGTGCAAGGTGTGGAGCACCTCATAGAGAACGCCCAGGTCGTTCACATCGGTATCCGGATAAATTGTAGTGGTGACGACCACGAAGAAACCGGCGTTTTTCGCGGCCCGAACACCGTCGAAAGCTTCGATAAATAAGCCACGGCGTTCGGTCCGCGTGTCGTGGACTTCTTCGGTGCCGTCCAGTCTGACGTTCCAGAAAAAATTGGTATAGGGGGGAATCATATGCAGGCGGCGCCGGATCATGGCCCCGTCCGTGTACAAGAACAAGTGCCGGCCACGCTGCAGGATTTCCCGCACCAGCGCCGGTATTTCAGGATATTCCAACGGCTCCCTGCCAGATATGGTGACGACTGGTGTACGACATTCATCGAGAGCCCTGACGCACTGCTCCGCGCTGAGCATGGAGCTGTCAGAGGAAGAACAACAACTGCCGCCCAGGGGTTCCAGAGAAAGTATGACGGGCCACTTCGGACCGCCCCACAACTTCCTGCCAACCAAGTGGCGCGCTGAATCGAATGCTAGGCCGAGGGGATACCGCATTGGATTAACTAGAGAGGGCGCCGCTCGCGCGCCGAATACAGTCCGCTGCGCAGCCGGAACTCATTGGGATCGAATTTCACGGCGCAAAATTCCTGGTCGCGTTTCGCCTGATTCCGATATCGAGCAAGCGCATACACTGGGAACGAGTTCTTATACAGGTGGTACTTCAGGTAAAACACCCCAGGGAATCCGGTGCCCGTAAAATCTTCTTCGCTCCAAGAGCCATTCGCGCTTTGTTGGCCAACCAGGTAGGCAGCGGCTTGCGCGATGGCAGGGTCATTCGGATCGGCCCCGGCAAGCAATCCGATGAGTCCCCAAGCGGTTTGCGACGGAGTACTATTTCCCTGCCCCTTGCTGGAAACCACCTCGTAGCTGGCCAGCGATTCGCCAAAACCGCCATCGTTCTTTTGAACCTCGCGCAGCCACTTCACGGCGCGGACGCAGTATTCCTGCGCCGTCAAGGAAACCGTCTCGAGGGCGCGCAACACTCCGCTGGTACCGTAAACGTAGTTCACGCCCCAGCGGCCGAACCACGAACCGTCTTTACTTTGATCCTCGGTCAAGAAACCCACGGCCTTGCGCACGACGGGATGACCCGCGGACCAGCCGAATCGGCCCAAGCACTCGAGAACACGCGCGGTGACGTCGGCCGTAGAGGGATCGATCATCGCATTGTGATCGGCAAACGGGATATTGCAGAGCAGCTGACGATCGTTGTCGCGGTCAAACGCGCCCCAGCCACCATCGCGGTTCTGCATGCTGAGCAGCCACTGGATACCACGACGCATTGCCCCTTCCATGCGCTTGGCGTCAGGAAATTTCACGCGCTGCAGGGCCATCAGAACAAACGCGGTATCGTCAACATCGGGGTAAAAGTCGTTGCGATACTCAAAAGCCCAGCCACCTGGCTCGGCATCCTTGTTTTTCACCTGCCAGTCGCCGCCGCCCAGAATCTGCTTCGTCAGCAGCCACTCCGCAGCCTTGACCAAAGCTGGGTGATCCGGAGGCAGGCCCGCCTCTTCCAGGGCAACCATGGCAATGCAGGTATCCCACACCGGCGAAACACACGGCTGCAGGCGAATGGTGTCTTCTTCCTCGATCTCGAATCGCGAGAATTCTTTAATCTCGCGGAAGGTGAGCGGGTCGTCTGGCCCATGACCGAGAGCCATCAGGGCGAAGATGGAATTCATCATCGAAGGATAGATGGCCGCCAATCCTTCGGTACGCTCCAGGTGTTCCACCATCCACTGCTTGGCTTCCTTGATGGCGCGCTGGCGCAAAGGCTTCCAAGGCAGCTTTTCGTACAATTTCAGTCCGCGGTCAAACGCCAGGAACAGGTTCTTCCAAGAAAGGACCTGCTTGCTCCAGGTAAACGCGGCAGTTTTTTGCGATGGATCTTTGAAGAGCTCGTCGACGCGGGCATGCTCGGGCAAGCGGAAATCCGGCCGCAGCGAAGACAAGATGGCCATCGGAATAACGATGCCCCGCGTCCAGGACGACATCTCGTAGATGTTGAAGTAGAACCAACTCGGCAGGAGCATCAGTTCCGGCGGGATAGCAGGCACGAGTTCCCAGCCGACGGCGCCAACCAAGGCCAGATAAAATCGAACGTAGGAATTAGTGTGTTCTAGCCCGCCCAGACGATGGATCGTCTCGCGCGTCTTCACCATGTGTGGGTTGTCAGGCAAGTCGCCGGCGAGTTTCAGCGCTACATAGGCTTTGGTGGTGGCGTTCAGTTCACAGGGCCCGCCGGGATAGATCGGCCAACCGCCTTCTGGCATTTGCCGGCGGCGAACATAGTTTGCCAGCTTGGCAATTCGTGTGGGTTCGGCCTTGCCGAGAACGTGGAGGTAATAGATGTAATCTGACTCGAGGGTGGTGTCCGCCTCAAGCTCACCGTGCCAATAGCCTTCTTCTGCCTGAATGGAGAGGAGGTACTCCGTGCCGTTCTTGACGGCTGTTTCGACCCGCTCAGCCCAGCCTTCCTGTTGCCATGGCGAAGGGGCGGGCGCTACCGGAACCTGCTCTCCTACGCGTGCAAACGAGGCCATCTCTGCTCCCCCCTCGAGCAATACAGTGGATCTTGACCGAATACACCCCCAACAGGTGCCTTAAACCGAGCTAACTTGCCTGTTGCGAGACACTTCCGTCCGAAAGTGCGATCCGAATACTCTGGGTAACCCCAGTACCTCTTCATTATCACCGTACCCCCTGTGGTCGGTCAATGAATAAGATGCCGAAGTGCAAACCCCTTGCGCCACTGAGATCAAATTGCGGCAGTCGGTGGTCCCTCTAACATTCGATGCACCAAAGCGCACAGTGGTTGGGGCAGGCCTTCTCCCTCCCGCTGGATGACCGAAGGCTTCTCCTTCATTAACTGCGCGGGGAGATTGAGCCAGAGCGGGGCGGGGGCGGCATCGGTTTCCAATTCGCCGCGCAACACCAGAGCGTGAGAGCGGTCGAGCGCCAGTTGGGCCGACGCCTTAAAGTCATCCTTCCTTGGATCGATCACCGCGAAATAAAGAGAAGGCTTCACAAATTGCATGAGCGAATTGCTTTCGACGATCAGTGAGCGGGTGACTGGGTCGTTTTGCGAAATTGAGACGAGCGCTTCCCTTAGCGGAGGTAATCCCTCGGCCAGGTAACCTTGCTTCGTTCGGAGCCAAAAAGATTTCTTCGCGCCTGCTTTCAGAAATCGGGCGCTGTCCGTGCCCAAATCGCCGTTTTGCTCCCAATCGAGCGCACAGACATGTTCCGTGGGGGCGCAATCGCAATTCTCACCATTTTGTGCGCATACGCCGTGGCCATATTGCGTGATTTTTCCGGCAATCCATTCGGTTCGGGGGAAGGAGCGAATGATGTCACACACCAACTGCGTCTTGCCGACACTGCGCGTGTGGCCGCCAACGACGATCAGCCGCCACAGCGTCCTCTGCTGAATCTCTACTTGCGTCATTCTTCGACCTTGCCGTGCTACGAATCTCTACCCGCGAGTCTTTCTTCAACCTTTTTGAGCCGCTCACCCAGCTCCGGCAATCTCGCAAACCAGACGTAGGCTTCCTTGAACTTGTCGAGAGGGCGAGCCGGCGTACCCCATACGGTTTGTCCGCTGCGAATCGTTTTTCCCGTTGGGATGCCCGCCTGCGCGCCAGCTATGCATTGGTCTTCGAGCGTGCAGTGATCCGCAATCCCCACCTGACCGCCGCAAACGACATGATGGCCAAGCCGGCTGGAACCCGAAATTCCGGTCTGTGCCGCAACCACGGTGTGAGCACCGATCTGCACGTTGTGCCCGACATGGACTAGATTGTCGAGCTTCACACCCTCCGCGATACGCGTATCGTCGAGCGCGCCACGATCGATCGTGGCGTTCGCCCCAATTTCCACATCGTCGCCTACCTCCACAATGCCAGCCTGAGGAAACTTCCAATAACGTTCGCCGTCGAACGCGTAGCCAAACCCGTCGGCACCGATGACCGCACCGGAATGAATCTCGACGTTGCGGCCAATTCTGACCGAGGCGTAGAGGGTGACGCGGGCATGAATCCGGCAATGATCGCCGATCCAGCAACCAGCGCCGACGATGGTGTGGGCCCCAATTTGTGTATCTTCACCGACGTGGACATCCTCTCCAATCATTGCGTACGGCCCGATGCCAACATTCACACCGATCTTTGCGAGAGGAGAAACGATCGCTGTGGGATGTACACCGGCAGCAATCGGAGCCTTTTCCACCAGCAGAGCGGCGGCTTTTGCGAACGCCACTTTCGGTTGGCTGCTTCGCAGCACAGTCTTGCCCGCCAAGCCAACGCCATCGGGAGCAACAACGCAGGCAGCCACGGAAGCGAGCGCCCGATCCAGGTGCTTGGCGGTTTCCACGTAAATCAAATCTCTCGTCCCCGCACGCTCCGGGGCTGCCACACCCGTCAGCTCGGCGTCTGGAAATCCCTCCAGACGCGCGCCAATCGTGTCCGCCAAATCCTTCGCCGTTATCCTCATCGGTCGCCTCTCTTCCCTGCTCTCAATCGAGAAACTTGTATAGCGGCGGTTCCCCTTTGGGCCGGTTCTTCCAGCGTGCATGGACCCAAACCCATTGATCCGGGTGCGCCCGAATAATCTGCTCGATGACCGTCGAGAACCGCTGGGTATTGGTCACGATGTCTCGCTCGAGGTCACCAGTGCGAACCAGCTCAACTGGTGGCTCGAATCGTAACCGGTACTTTCGCAAGTTTTCGTCCCAAAACACGTAGCCGGGAACCACGGCCGCATCCGTGTGCAATGCTACGCGTGCGATTCCCGTGGTGGTACACGCCGGCGTGCCGAAGAAATCGACGAAAACGCCTTCCTGCGGCATGGTATTCTGATCCGCCAGAATCCCCACCGTCCCCGCATTCTTTAACACTTTCAGCATGACGCGCGCGGCTTCATTTTTGTAAATGGGCATGTTGCCAGACAGTCCGCGATACGTATTCACCATTGCGTCGAGGAGTTTGTTATCGAGCGGGCGCGCCATGTAGTGCAACGGGTATCCATAGAGGGCATGGGCAAAGCTGGATAATTCCCAGGCGCCGATGTGGCCGGTGAGGTAAATGACGCCCTTCCCGCGGCGCTGGCCAGCGAGAAAATTCTCGTGCCCATCGAGAAGGACGACGTTCTCAATATTTTCCTTTGTATATCTCGGAAAACGAGCAAATTCCACGGCCATCCACCCCAGATTCCGAGTCATCTTGTGCAGTATGGCGCGGCGCTCGGCTTCCTTCCGACCGGGAAATGCGAGACGCAAATTGAACTCCGCCGTCTTCCGGAGCTTCGGAATCAGAAGGAGCAGCAATCGTGTGGCGCCAGCGGCTAGGAATCGCGCGATTGGACGCGGCAATATGCCCAGCAATTTCACAAACGTCCACGCCACGGCGTATTGCAACCACTCCATCATTCGCGCTGGGCTTCTCCCATTCCAAGATACACCGACAATGCTAAACTCGTCTTTCCGTGACGCAAACTGACCAGCCCATGGGCAATTTACGATCTGCCGAGCCTGCCGCGCGACTCCTGTGGATCCTGCTCATTCTCGCAACTCTCTACTTTTCCTACTTCCACACCCTCGGCGCAATCGGACTGGCGGGGCCCGATGAACCCCGCTACGCGTGGATCGCTCGTGACATGGCGGAAAGCGGCGATTGGGTGACTCCGCGGCTTTACGGCAAGCCGTGGTTTGAAAAGCCGGTCCTCTATTATTGGGGTGCGGCGTTGAGTTTCAAATGCTTCGGAGTAAGCGACGCGGCGGCGCGCCTGCCGAGCGCTATTGCCGCGCTTTTAGGCACTCTGGCGACGGGTTGGCTGGCCTGGCGGGTGTATGGCGCGGAGACCGCTCGTTGGCTGCTACTTTTGCTGCCAACGACAGTCGGAATGATCGGGTTCTCGCACGCAGCGGCCACAGACATGCCGTTCGCGGGGATGCTGACGATTGCCATGGTTTGCGGCGTCGTGATTCTGGAATTAGTGCCGCGCGAAGATGGAGCGCCTCGGTCGAGGATTGCTCCGCTGGTTTTGTTCGGATTCTTTCTTGGACTGGCAGTTCTCGCGAAGGGTCCAGCCGCGGTCGTACTGTCTGGAGGAGCGGTATTGGGCTGGGCTATTCTCACCAGACGGTGGCGAGACGCCTTTCGCTGCTTTCATCCTTTAGCAATCGCCAGTTTCTGCGTGACAGCGCTGCCATGGTACATTCTCTGTGCGCGGCGCAACCCCGATTTCTTCCGGGTGTTCATTATCGAGCATAACTTCAGGCGCTACCTGACCCCCGAATTCCAGCACATTCAACCATTCTGGTTTTACATCCCTGTCCTATTGATTGCGTTTCTACCGTGGACTCTGATCCTGGTATGGGGCGCGGCGCTCGGTATACATCGGATTCGACAGAATGGCCAGCTTAGTTCGGCGACGGTTCTTTTGCTTTGCTGGGCCGGATTCTGTCTGGTATTTTTCTCGATCTCCAAATCCAAGTTACCGGGCTACGTTTTACCGGCGATCCCTGCAATCGGATTACTCTTCGCCCGCGGATTCGTGGTCTTCACAGCAGAAAGCGAAAGAAGTCTCCGCTGGCTAACATCAGTTTTCGCCATTCTATGTTTGCTTGTGAGCCTGGTGCTGATCAGTATGGGGAAGAGGCTTCACGCTTCGCCCTCAACCGGCGAAGCGATGGTTGTCGTCGGATGCGTGGTGCTGGCGTTTGCCTTGGCCACCTTGATTCTGAGCTTACGAGTCCGCACATTCCCTGTCGCTGCGCTTTGTGTGATTCCTGTGTTATTGCTGACCGTCACATTCCGTCCGTTATCTCATCCTTGGTTAGGTCGCGATCCCTCGGGCCGGACGCTGGCGGCGGAACTGGCAGCGAGTGGCGTAGCGAAGGACCCAGTCTACGCCGTCAACATGAGGAGAGGGCAACTCTACAGCTTGAGTTTCTACCTGCATCGCGAGATTGAGCCGTGGAATCCGAACCAGACCAGTCCGGGATATTTACTGGTGGCATCCCGTCGATGTTTGGACATCGTGGGTCCGTCGCTGACCTGCGCGGAGAATCCAATTGAACTCGGCCGGAGCGGTTGGTTTGCTTATCGTCTGGAACGAAAAACTCAGTGAGCAGGCTTGACGGCCTTGGCGGTCTTCGTCGGTGGAGTGGCGACCGGAGCCGAAGTGACCGGCAAGTGCGTCAGGAAGAACGTCACAACGCGATTTTCGTAAGTGCGCTTTTCTTCATCGGGCAAGTTCACAAAGTTGCCATGCGGGATGATCGCCTGCTCGCGAGGTTCGGGCGCCTTGAGAAAAATATTCCGTGTGATCGAACCCAGTTCAGGCTCGTCAGTCGCTTGAATGTAAAGCGTCGGAACATCAACGAGCTGCGCCAGACGCGCCGAGAGCGACGGATCGTCTTTGTACGCGTAATTCATCCACTCGAACGTGGTTTGAGCGGAACTGACCATCAACGGGAATCCACCCACACCGGTCTTCTCCACGCCGATCTTCACCATCTGCTTGGGATAGTCGTAGACGGAATCTAGAACCATAGCGCGAACGCGATTATCTTTTTCAGCTTCGCGAAGCGCGGCGTAGGCGCCGAGATTGTAACCCCAAAGGCCGAAGCGCGTAGGGTCAACGTCATTGCGTTGAGCAATCACATCAATCGCCGCGCGAACTTCGTCAGACTCGCGGTAGCCAAAAGTCGTAACGCCGTCGTTGCTGCCGTGCGCGGCAAAGTCGAATACGAACACATTGTATTGGTGATCCTGAAGAGCGGAAACCAGCGTCAGCAGCTCACCACGGCTCGATTCGTAGCCGTGGCACAGGATGATCGTCGGGGCTCCACGCAAACCCGGGAAGAACCAGCCCTTCCGGTCAGACGGCTTCAGCCCGGAAACCGTGAAATCGATTTCATCCGGCTTGCCGGGGAAACTGGCCATATTGATCTCGGAACTGGTGCGCTGGGGCTTCACGATCCAATAGGTCAGGACCACGGCAATCGCGGCGGTAGCAAGGGTCACAAAGACCACCAACACGAGAATGATGGTAGCCAGTTTCGTATACCAGCGGCGGGGATAGCGCAGTTCGTCGATAATCGACATGGTCAGGTTCTCGCAGAACGCAGTTCCGAGAGGTCATCCAGAAATAGGGGACTAACACTCGCAGAACTCTAATCTACAGGCTAGCACGCACTTTCGAGGTGACGGCGGACTTCCGGCAGAGCATGTGCTCGATTCGTATCCGTCTTTTCGGGCACATTTGGCCTAGGTCTACCGGAATCGGCTATGATGGCACTGGCCTCAGGGATTAGAAGTAAGGCCTTATTCATGAACATTATCGACCTCCGCCAGGCGACTGTCCGGCAGTTGGAGCCACTCCTATTGGAGGAGGCGAGCCATTGGCGGGAGGAATTACACTGGGATTACCGCAGCGCCTTGGAACTGATCAAGCGGTTCCTGGACGCGCACGCCCTGTGCGGGTGCGTGGCGCTGGAAAATGGCATAGCGACCGGGTATGCCTTCTACGTGCTGGAAGATTACAAAGGCCTGATTGGCGGACTTTACGTCTCGCCCCAATACAACCAGGAGCCGATCGGCAAACGGCTGCTGGAAGAGATGCTTTACGCGATGAGGGCGCTGCCGCAGATGCATCGCATCGAGGCGCAACTGATGCCGTTTGGCGGACCGGTCGACGCGGTGTTGCAGGAGCAGGGATTCCGCCTGCACACACGGAAGTTCATGCTGCTGGACCTGCGAAAGACCGCGAAAGAGGCACCCAGCATTAATTCAGGATTGCGGGTGGATCGATGGAACGATCGCTACTTTGATCCGTGCGCGAAGCTGATTTATCTTGCCTATGCGAATCATATCGACGGGCAGATCAATGATCAGTACCGCTCGCGGCATGGAGCGCTGAAATTCCTGAAGAACATCATTCATTTGCCGGGTTGCGGCCAGTTTCTGCAGAACGCATCGTTCGTGTTGCGGCATCCAGGGAGCGACGACCTGGTGGGCACAGTGCTGACCAGCGAAGTGTCGGCAGGAGTAGGACACACGACGCAGATCTGCATTCAGCCCGGATTCCAGGGCCACGGACTTGGCCGCGCGCTGATGCATGCGTCGCAGGAAGCGCTGCGAACGATGCATTACAAGGAACTGTCGCTCACGGTAACGGCGGAAAATCGCGGCGCCGTGGAGCTGTACGAGAAGCTGGGGTTTGTGACGCTCAAGTCGTTCACGGCGGGAGTTTGGCCGCGGTGATCAGTGATTAGGCAGAATCCCGCAAGGGATGGTTGGCCTACTTCCCTGCCGTTAACTTCTGTTGAGCCTCTTCAAATTCATCGCCAGGTAGCCAAAGTGGAACGCTTGAAGTGGAGGCGGCTTTTTCTCCGAGCACATAGCCGAACTGGCCCATCATGGCGTCACCGCGGAAATCCATTTCGGGTTTGTATTCGTCGGAAGGCTGGTGATAGCGATGATCGACGTAATCCTTGGCCTGAGCCTCTCCCCAGGCGGCATCGTGCCCCTGGAACTTCATTCCTTCGCTGATGGAAAACGCGGGAATGCCGACGCGGCCGAGGCTGAAGTGATCGGAGCGGTAGTAATGGCCGGCTTCGGGTCGAGCATCGGGGCGAATCGTCAAATGGAACTCTTTAGCGGTCTCTTCGACGGTGGGATAGAAGGTGGTGCGTTCGGCGCCGCCAACCTCGACTTCTTCGGGAACACCGAGGGGAGCGACAGCGTCGTAATTCAAATCGAGGACCAGTTGAACGGGAAGTTGAGCGAGATGCTTACCAAGGAATTCCGAGCCGAGCAAGCCTTGCTCTTCCCCAGTGACGGCGGAGAAGAGGATGGAACGGGCAGGAGCGGGCTTGGTGTTTGCCCAAACGCGGGCAAGTTCGAGCAGAATGCCGCACCCGGTGGCGTTGTCGACAGCGCCGTGATAGATATTTGCGCCAGCCGGCTTCGCTTTGTCGATACCGAAATGATCGTAGTGCGCGGAATAGAGAACGGCCTGCGCTTTTTTCGCCGCGTCTGAACCTTCCATCATAGCGAGCACATTGCGGGAATTGAACGGACGCACGGAGCTAACAATGTGGGCTTTCAGATTGACGGGAAGCTCCACGGGCCTGAACTCGCGCGATTGTGCTTGTTGGAAGAGCTTGTCGAGATCGAGCCCGCCCATAGCTACAAGCTTGCGGGCCACGTCTTGCTGGATCCACGAAGCCGCCTCCAGCTTGGGCGTGCCGTCGAGTTTCAGGAAGGACTTTTCGCCGCCCCAGGAATTACGGACCACACTCCAGCCATAACTGGCGAGATCGGTGCGATGAATGATGAGCGTGGCGACCGCGCCGCGGCGGGCGGTTTCCTCAAACTTGTAAGTCCAGCGGCCGTAGTAGGTGAGCGCTTTCCCTTTGAAGAATTTCGGGTCGTCAGAGATGGGTTCGCTGACAAAAAGAAGAGCGACTTTACCCTTGAGGTCGTAGCCCTTGTAGTCGTCCCATTGATACTCGGGGGCGCTGATGCCATAGCCGACGAAGACCACGGGGGCGTCGATATCGGCGGCGGTCGTTTGGGCTTCGTTGGTGGTGACATAGTCGTCGAGGATCTTGAGAGGGAGAGGGGAGCCGGACTTGGGGAAAAGGGAAAAGGTGGTGTCGGGGAGAGTTTGAACACCGACCATGGGAACCTGCTGGAAGTAGGTGCCGTTGTCGCCGGCGGGCTTGAGGCCATAGCTTCTGAACTGATCGGCGATGTACTGGGCGGCGAGGTCGCCACCTTTTTGGTTCATGCCGCGGCCTTCGAGTTCGTCGCTGGCGAGATAACTGACATGCGCACGGATTTTTTCGGGATCAAGACTGGGTACTTTGGAGGTGTCGGCCAGTAGAGCGGGGGTCGAAGCGAGGAAGATGCAAAGAGTCAACGATTTACGCATAGCGTCTCCGGTGAAAAGGGGCAACAAAGAAATGTAACACGAGGCGGGCAGGTGCCCGTAGTCAACGATAATCACTCACCCCCCACCCCGGTGCTCTTGTAAGAGCGGCAAAGAAGAGACTTGAGAGAGGGGGTTGTCGATGTGGCGGAAAGAAAGAAGTTAAGGCAGTACAACCGAGATGGAAGCAAGGCGCGAAGACAGCGAATCAGAGTAGAAGGAAAAGTATCCCGTAGGAGGAGCGAGCAGTCATCACAAAGCACGGAGGTCAATGCACACCTTCTCTGACCTCCGCACAGAATACTATACAACAATATATATATCTGGTCAATAGATGAGTATAAAAATCAGGGCACGGATTCGCGTGCCCCGTGTCCAGTGAAGGTTGCTACTGAGCTTGCTTCTTTTCGATCATTTCGCGTATTTCCTGCTGGCGAATGGTCTGCCACTGCTCGTACTGATTGGCACTGAGAATGGATTTTACCTTTGGATCGCTTTCCTGATGGATGGCACGAAGTTTTTCCAGTTTCTGCATGGGGGGAAGGGTGGTGTCCGCCTTGATGACCTTGAGCTTAGGCGCCTCGGCTTCAAGGATGGGCAAGAGCTTTGCTTTTTGCTCCGGGGTCAGATTGAGTTGCTTGGCGAGAGCTTCAAGCTTCTTGGCTGCTTCGGGATTCTGGGCCGCGGCCGGGGTACGAAAGGCAACCAGAGAAAATACCAGACAAAACGCGAGGGTAAGGACTACGGCGACTTGCTTCATGCGATCTCCTTGTTCACAGGTGGGATGAGGACGCACGGAGAGAGGATCCGAAGGCGGAGGGGGGAGCCGGCTCACCGTGCGTGCGAGGGAGTATATTGGAGACGGGAAAGGCGAAGAAAGGAAGAAATTGCCGAGAGCGGCCGGGTGGAAAGAAATGTCATTTTTCGGTAAAGAGGGAAAATGGGTGATTGACAGGCGCAGGGCGGTTCCGCAGACTCGCAGAAATCCCCAGCCGCGCAGTGTCTCCGAGGTATCGCCGTCGATGTGGGAAAACGAGACGTACTGCTGGGTAGTGCTGTGCAAGAACCGCTGGTACCACCTGCGTCAAAACCTGTTTCACGGGCACCGAATTCCGCTGGCGGTGACAGACGGGGTGAGCAGCGGGCCAGCGATCCACAAGCCATTTGAGGTACGCTGCGACGACTGCGGCAAAACGTACGTGTACAAACCATCGGAAGTGCTGCGGTACGAACAAGAGCCGGCGACTGACTTCACGCCCCACCCATTATTCCGCGAAGAATGGCTCAGGGCTTGCGGTAGACGATCCCACCCTTCATGACGAAGGAGACGCGGGTGAGGGCGCTGATGTCGTCGAGGGGATTGCCGGGAACCGCGATGATGTCGGCGTAATAATTGGGTTTGAGGGCGCCGATCTCGTTCTGCCAACCGAGTAGTTTGGCTCCGTTCAGAAGACCTGCCTGCAGAACATCCAAAGGTTTCATTCCGTACTGGACCATGAGGACGTACTCGCGTGCTTGCGTGCCGTGAGGAAACGGACCGACATCGGAGCCGACGGCCATGGGAACACCGGCGGCAAGCTGTTTGCGGAACTCCTGGGCGTGGAGATTGAGCATTTCGTGCTGGCGCTGGGCAGCCGCGGGAGTAGCGGCGTGCTCGGCGAAATACTCGGAGATGGCGAAGGTGGGCACGGCGAAGATCTGTTTCTGTTTCATGAGGCGCATGGTTTCGTCGCTGAGTTGATCGGCGTGATCAATAGAGACGACACCCGCCTGGGCGGCATAGAGGGCTCCGGGCTCGCCGGTGGCGTGGACAGCGACCTGTTTTCCAGCGCGGGCGGCTTCCTGAACGGCGGCGGCAAGTTCCGCTTCGTTATATTGGTAGGGAGTGGAAAGACGGCCATCGCGGAGGGTGTCGGGACCAGTCTCGTAGATTTTGGTGAAGTCCGCGCCCTCCTTGAACTGCTGGCGAATGACGGTGACGAGTTGCTCGGCAGAATTCGCGTAGGTGGCGTTAGAGAAGATGTGTTGCTCGGGATTGTAGCGAATGGCATCTTCGTGTCCGCCAAGGATATCGATGGCATTACTGCTGACGCGGAGACGCGGGCCGGGGACAAGACCGGAGTCGATGGCGTTGCGGACGGCGGAATCGGCCGAACCAGCGCCTTCGGTGCCCATATCGCGTTCGGCGGTGAAACCGGCGAGAAGATCTTCGCGAGCAGCAAGAGTGGCGACGATGGTGCGTTGGGGAACGGACTCCTCAACGGTCTGCAGGTCTTCCGCACCGGGATGAAGGAAGAGGTGGATGTGGGCATCAATGAGACCGGGGAGGAGCGTGACGTCACCGAGATCAAGAACATGGGAGGCAGGAGGATGCTTGACACTGGAACCGACATCGACGATGCGGCCGCCTTGAACAAGGATTTCGGCGGGAGCAACGATCTTCCCTGTTTCGATATCGAGCAGTCGAGCGGCATGAAGAACGATAGGCGGAGGAGGAACGGATTGCGCCGGGCTTGCAGCTGCGGCGCATAGGGCGGCCGAACAAGCGAGGACACACGCGCGAACAGAACGCTTAAACATGACGGGAATCATAGCAGCTAGAGACCATGCTTGGCGGGGATATCAACGTTGAAGTAGATGACCTTTTCGGCTTTGGTTTCCGGGTCGATGCAGGTTAAGGCGTCAAAGGCGTGCCCGTCTTTGTGCACGTAGGATTGCGACTTGGGCATGCCAATCCCCATGGAGCGCAGGACAACATATTCTTCGTGAACGTCGATGACAACATAAGCGGTTTCCGGCGTCTTGCCATCCCCGGAATCGGTAATGGAGTTCAGCAGCCCCTGGAGGACAAACTTGTGAAGCTCGGAGGCTTCCGATTCGTGGAGCTCGCGGTGAGCGACGAACTCCACGAAGTGCGCGTCCATGTCCGCGTAGTTTGCGGCAAGCACGATATGCGCATTTTTGATGGCGGCCGCGAAATGCTTGGCGTTCAGAGCAGCGATCATGGCCTTCTTGTTGGGATCCGTGTCAGGCCGGGGAGACTTGGAGTCGGCGTAGGCGAGACGTAACTGCCGAAAATCGAGTGTCTGATCTTTGTTTTTCGCACGCTCAGCCAGAGCTTCATAGCTGTTTGGATTCTTTGACGGGTCCTGGCAAAAGGCGCGAGTCGCAACAAACGCAGCGATGAACAGGACGAGCAAACGTGGCTTCGAATTCATGGCTTCTCGGTGCGATCCGTTCCGGAGCTTAGGGATGAGAGTATCAGGGTAGAATGCGGCGGGGGGAAAAATGAAAAAGTCGCGGAGAAGGTTTCTGACCGAGGCGTCGCTGGGAGTGGCGGCGGGCGTGGTAGGTGTAGCTTCTGGCTACGCGCACGATGAGCGGACCACCTCAGAAGGCGGTCCCTACAGCGGCCCGCAGGAGCCGGGGCAGCAGCAAGCGCCAGCCGGAGCGCCGCCGGCATTTGGAACGGGCCCGGCGGTAGGGCCGGAGGTTTCGGTGATGACGTTTGTGGAAGGGGAGAAGCTCGTGCAGTTCCCGATGACGGAAGCGGAGCGCGCACAGGCAGCGTCAAGCTGGCGAGGGAACATGGCGGGCTTGTACGAGCGCCGCGTTGGCCCGAAGAAAGTGGAACTTGCGGCAACGGTGGCGCCGTTTTCGACTTACCGCAGCGTATTGCCGGGAGGACAGGCGGGACCGGCGACGGACCGCTTTGTGAGGAGTAAGAAATCCCCCGGGTCATTGCCGGTAAGAGATGAAGACATCGCATACGCGCCGGTATGGAAGCTGTCGCAATGGGTGAAGCAGAAGAAGATCAGTTCGGAACGGCTGACGCAGATTTATCTGAAGAGGATCAAAGAGTACAACCCGAAACTGAGGTGTACAATCACCGTGACGCACGAACTGGCACTGAAGCAGGCGAGGCAAGCGGACACGGAAATTGCCGCGGGGAAATATCGCGGGCCGCTACATGGGATTCCTTGGGGCGGAAAAGATCTGCTGGATACGGCAGGAATTCCGACAACGTATGGAGCGGAACCGTACCGCAACCGGATTCCGAAAGAGGACGCGGCGGTGGTGAAGCGTCTGAACGAGGCGGGCGCCGTTTTGATCGCGAAACTGAGTTTGGGGGCGCTGGCTCTGAACGATATCTGGTTCGGCGCACAGACGATGAATCCATGGCTGCTGGAAGAGGGGGCGTCGGGCTCGAGCGCGGGGCCAGGGGCCGCGACGGCCGCGGGACTGGTGGGGTTTTCGATTGGGAGCGAGACGGGAGGAAGCATCGTCTCGCCGAGCATGCGGTGCGGTGTAACAGGTTTGCGGCCGACTTTTGGGCGGGTGCCGCGAACGGGAGCGATGACACTGTGCTGGTCGCTGGACAAGTTGGGGCCGATGACGCGAAACGTGGAGGACGGGCTGCTGGTACTGGAAACAATCAGCGGGCCGGACGCGGGAGACGTGTCAAGCGTGCCGTGCCACCTGGACTTTGACGCAACCGAGAGCGTGAAGGGATTGCGGGTGGGATATTTTCCGGCGTGGATGAAAGAGGCGCCGGCGACGGAAGTGGACCGGGCAGCTCTGGCAGTGGTGAAGAAATTGGGGATGGAGTTGGTGGAAGCGTCAATTCCAGACTGGCCCTACGACTCGCTGAACCTGATTCTGTTTGCAGAAGGAGCAGCGGCATTCGAGGAATTGGAATTATCTGGCGGGCTGAAGGAATTGCGGGAGCAAACGTACGACGCATGGCCGAACATCTTCCGGCAGTCGCGGTTTTTGTCGGCAGCAGATTTCGTACAGACGGACCGGTTTCGGCGGATGGTATGCAAAGAAATGGAGCGGGTGTTCGAGAAAGTAGATTTGTTGCTGGTGCCGTCGCTGCGCGATGAGATTCTGACGATCACGAATCACACGGGACACCCGTCGCTGACGTTCAGGGCAGGATTCGTGGAGGTGGGGGAAGCGAGAACGGATTGGGCGCCCGACCCGTCACGGCCGGTGGCGAAGTTTTCACCGCCGCGGCGCGTACCCCATGGAGTGACACTGATCGGAAGGCTGTTCGACGAAGGAACCGTGGGGCGCGCAGGGATGGCAATGGAGCAGGCGTTCGGAGTGGCGGACGAAAGGCCGCCGGGTTTTTAAGATTCGCAGTGTGGCGGACGAGTTGGAGCGCGAGGCCGGACGATAAGAGCCCAGCCTCGCCGCAGCTAGAGTTCGAAATGGAAGACGTCGACGACGATGTTGGTCTTCTTATTTAACAGGACGATGTGGCCGCCGATGAGAAATTGGCCGCAGTCCGGAGGCGGCGGCGGAAGGCGATGCTGGAGTTCGACCGGGCAGGGATAGAGTTTCTTCTGCAGACCCGGAGGCAGAGTGCCATTGCGGACGAGTTGCTTCTCCAGACCAGGAGGCAGCTGATCTTTCTTGGCGAGTCCCGGCGGGAGATGGGATTCGCTTTGGTCATACCAACCACGAAGATCTTTTTCGTGAGGATTGTAGTAGCGCGCATCACGGTCGTCATCGTCATCGCCGTGGTGTTTGTTGTGGCCGTTTCCGTTGCCATTGCCGTGGCCGTTGCCATGACCATTGCCATTACCGTTGCCTTGCGCGTGCGCGGGGGTTCCACAAGCAAAAAGAACGCCTAGAACACCTGCAACGATCCAGCGTGAAGCTTTCATGAAACTCTCCTGAAGGCTTGGGCTAAGACCAGCTTAGAAATAAACACGGAAGTGAACAATGAATTGCCGAGCGAATTTGTCGCAGCCGTGACTTGGCCGAGAGTACAGGCAGTATGGTGACGGATCGGCGGATCACGAGCATCCGGAGAAGTCGATGCGCGCGACCTGAGTCGTGGAGCCAGCAACGACCCGCAAGGGTTGATTGTTCGCATCGGAAGAAGTCGTCATTTCCGATGGCATGCAGTCCGCGACGCCACCGGAATTCGGCGCGGCGGCCACAGCGTCAACGGTGAAGAGAACGTCGCCGGGCGCAGGAGGCGCATAAGAGAAGCTGGACGACGAGAAAATGCCGACGCTGGGATTGCTGCCGGGGACCACGAGAGTGTAGGTTGCGCAGTTGGCGTTCACGGGACTGCCCACCGGACAGCTGGTATTCGAAGAAATGGAGATCAAGCCCGTGGAATCGACTTCCGCGCTGGTGTTGGTGGCGGCGATGGTCTGAAGCGGAATCGTCAATTGGCGCGTGGTGTTGGTGCCGCTGGAGACGGTCTGAAGCGCGGCAAGCGTCACGTCAACCATAGCACCAGCCGATGCGGTGCTCGCGGTGACCACGCCCTGGAGCACGGCAGGAGCCGTAGCACCCGTCTCGGCGACAAGAGGAATGGTGCCGA
>Ga0335079_10002741_pt1 | contig 20260 bp, 16 predicted proteins | sample Lox_Sample_33_FD_206719 | JGI IMG/M metagenome (GOLD analysis project Ga0335079, IMG submission 206719) | Soil microbial communities from Loxahatchee National Wildlife Refuge, Florida, United States - Lox_Sample_3.3 | ecosystem: Environmental > Terrestrial > Soil > Wetlands | place: USA... | reverse complement strand
TGCGTCCGGTCGATCGCTCGCGGCGGCTGCGCAACGGCATGCAGCTTCTGGCGCGGCCGAAGGACCCCGTGAGCCTCGGCTACGTGACCTCCTCCACGCCCTCCGTCGAGCTCGAGGGCTGGGTCGGGCTCGCGCTGCTCGCCGCCGGGCGGCAGCGGACCGGCACGCGCCTGCTCGGCAGCTCGCCGATCCACGACGAGCTCCTCGAGCTCGAGATCGTGAGTCCGCACATGTGGGATGCAGAGAATGCCCGTGTCCGCGCCTGAGACCCCCGGAGTCGAGCTCGCGCGCTGCGCGGCGGACATCGTCGAGCTCGCGGCATTCGGCGTGTCGCCCGCCGAGGTCGAGGAGCGCGCCGCGCGCGCCGGCGTACGGCTCGCAGGCCTCGGGCGCAGCGCGGCAGGCGCGGCGCAACTCTCGCTCTGCGTGCGGCCGGCACGCTGGCTGCAGCTCTCTGCGCCCGGGGCCCCCGGGAGCACTGCGGCGCGCTGGCAGGAGGTCCTCTCCCCGCGCGCCGCCGCGGTCGATCTGTCCTCCGCTCTCGCAGCATTCGTGCTCGGCGGTCCCGCCGTGCGCGAGATGCTCGCCCGTGCCTGCCGCCTGGACCTCGATGCGAACGCATTTCCTCCGGGGCGGGCCGCTGCGACAATCATGGTGCAGGTGCCGGTGACGCTCGCGGCTCTGGGGGCGCGCATGCTGCTGCTGACGCCCGCGACCACGGCGCGCCACCTGCATGAATGGCTTGGCAGTGCGGCGCGCCCCTTCGGGCTGTCGATGGCGGCGGAGATGAGCATGGATCTACTGTGCGGAGCTCGATCGACATGAAGGATTCGGCGCGGGCGGTCGTCATCGGCGGCGGTGTGGTCGGGGCGAGCGTGCTCTACCACCTGGCGAAGATCGGCTGGAGCGACGTGCTGCTCATCGAGAAGAGCGAGCTCACCTCGGGCTCTACCTGGCATGCGGCCGGCGGCATGCACACCTTCAACGGCGAGGCCAACATCTCGCGGCTGCAGAAGTACACCATCGACCTGTACCGCGAGATCGAGCGGCTCTCGGGCCAGTCCTGCGGCCTGCACCCGAACGGCGGGCTGATGCTGGCCGCAACCCAGGGGGAGCTCGACAGCCTGCGGCTCATCTGCTCGCGGGCGCGCTACCTCGGAATGGAGACCGAGATGATCTCCCTCGAGCAGGCGCGTGAGTTCAATCCGCTTATCGATCCGAGTCATTTCATCGGCGCGCTGTGGCGCGCCGACGGCGGACACTGCGACCCCTCCGGCACCACCAACGCCTACGCCAAGGCGGCGCGACAGCTCGGCGCCACGGTAGAGCGCTTCACGCGTGTCACGGCGCTCGAGCAGCGCCGCGACGGCTCCTGGGACGTGGTCACCGACAAAGGCACGGTACACGCCGAGCACGTCGTCAACTGCGCCGGTCTCTGGGCACGCGAGGTCGGCCACCTGGCCGGCATCGAGCTGCCGGTGCTCGCGATGGAGCACCACTATCTCATCACCGAGGATCTGCCGGAGCTTCAGGGGCGCGACCGGGAGATCGTCAATACCACCGATTATGCGGGCGAGATCTACGTGCGCCAGGAGCGCGGCGGGGCGCTGATCGGCACCTACGAGCCACACGGCGTCATCTGGTCACCGCTCGAGACTCCCGCGGACTTCTCGATGCAGCTGCTGCCCGAGGACTTCGAGCGGCTCGCGCCATACTTCGAGGTGGGCTTCCGGCACTTCCCGGCGCTCGGCCGCGTCGGCATCCGCAAGGCCGTCAACGGGCCCTTCACCTTCGCGCCCGACGGCAACCCTCTGGTCGGGCCCGTGCGCGGGCTGCGCAACTACTGGGTGGCCTGCGCCGTGATGGCCGGCTTCAGCCAGGGAGGCGGCATCGGGCTGGTGCTGTCGCGCTGGATGGCCGAGGGCGATCCGGGACAGGACATCATCTCGATGGACGTGGCGCGCTTCGGCGCCTTCGCCACGCCCAGGTACACCTCGATCAAGGTGCCGGAGAATTACTCGCGGCGCTTTCGTCTCGCGTACCCCAACGAGGAGCTCCCGGCCGCACGTCCGGTGCGCCGCTCGCCGATCTACGAGCGGCTGAAGGCCGCGGGCGCCTGCATGGGCGCCAACTACGGTCTGGAGAACGCGCTGTGGTTCGCGCCGCCGGGCATGCAGCCGGTGGAAACGCCCACCTACCGGCGCTCCGAGGCCTTTCCGATCGTGCGCGAGGAGTGCCACGCGGTACGCCGCGCCGTAGGCCTCTACGAGACGAGCAACTACGGCAAGTACGAAGTCTCGGGCCGCGGCGCGCGCGCATGGCTCGACCGGGTGTTCGCGAGCCGCCTGCCGGCTCCCGGGCGCCTGGCGCTCGCGCCGATGCTGAGCCCCGCCGGACGGATCGTCGGCGATCTCACGATGGCGTGTCTCGCGGACGACCGTTTTCTGATCGTCGGCTCGGGGTTTGCGGAGGAGTTTCACCTGCGCTGGTTCGAGCAGGCCGGGCCACCGCCGGATGTCAGCGTGCGCTCGCTCCTCTCGACTCTGAACGGCGTGTCGATCGCGGGGCCGCGCTCGCGCGAGCTGCTCGAGCGGCTGGTGCGCATCGATCTCTCCCCGGCCGCGTTCAAACTCTTCCAGGTGCGCGAGACGGCCGTGGGCTTTGCCCCCTCGATCCTCACCCGCGCCGGCTTCACGGGCGAGCTGGGCTTCGAGATCTGGACCACACCGGACTACTTCGCGACGCTGTACGACGAGCTGCTCGATGCCGGCGGCCCCCTCGGACTGAGACTGTTCGGCGGGCGGGCGCTCTCCTCGCTCCGTCTGGAGAAGGCCTACGGCTCCTTCCAGAAGGACTTCCGTCCCGATTACACGCCTGCCGAGACCGGGCTCGCGCGCTTCGTCGACTTCAACAAGGCGGATTTCACCGGCCGCGCTGCGGCGCTCGCCGAGCGCACCGCGGGACCGAAGCGGCGCTTCGTCGTGATGGAAGTCGCGGCGCTCGATGCGGACGTGATCGGTTACGAGTCGATCATGAAGGACGGCGCTGCCGTGGGCTACGTCACCTCCGGAGCCTACGGTCATTGCGTCGACAGGAGTCTCGCCGCCGGCTACGTGCCCACCGCGCTCGCCCGCGACGGCGAGCGCTTCGAGATCGACATCCTCGGCGAGATGCGCACCGCCATCGTGCGCCTCGAGCCGCTCTACGACAGCCAGGGGCTGCGGTTACGCAGCTGAGGAGGGCTCATGAGATCGAGGGGACCCGCGCTCACGACCTGCTGCCTGCTCGCCGCCGTATCGGGCGCCGCCACCGAGCCCGGAGCACGGGATGCTGCAGGCTTCGTGCGACTCACACCGGAGCAGATCCATTGGCAGGATGTCCCCGATGGCCACGGCACGCAGATTGCGACCATCGCCGGCGATCCATCGCGGCCTGGACTTTATGTGCAGCGGGTGCGGTTCGCACCGCACGTCATGGACCGGCCGCACTGGCATCCGGGCGATCGCTACATCACCGTCATCAAGGGCACCTGGTTCACGGGCACCGGCCCCACTTTCGACCCCGCGAGCTCCGTGCCCCTCAAGCCCGGTGGCTATATGTTCCATCCGGCCCGGGCGCTGCACTGGGACGGCTCCAACTCGGATGAGGAAGTGATCGTCCAGGTGGTGGGCCTGGGTCCGGTGGAGACTACGGCGGCCGATCCCTCCAAGCCGTTCTGGGTGCACCTCACACCCTAGGGAGCTGCGAGCTCAAGAGTCTCGCGCTGCTGCCGATTATTGCGTTGCAACACCCCGGGAAGCGCGCTGTTGCGGTCCCGTCTGCAACTTATGTCGCAGAAATGGACGCCCGCAGCTGACACACTGCTGAGGCACGGCTGACCGTGCCGGCCCGCGCGGAGCGCGGGGCCGCTGGAGATCTCCGCGTTGTTGTATGCCATCGGAAGGCTGAAGCTCCTGCCGCGACACCTGTCGGCGTCGCGGGCTTCGCTCGTGCTTTTTCTGGCCTACGTGGTGCCTGCCGGGGCGATGCTGCTGTTTGCCGAGCACGTCATCACCGCTCGTCTGAGCGAGATCCTCTACCCCCTGCCCTGGCTCGCCGATGGCATCGCCGTCGCCCTCATGCTGCTGTGGGGTGTGCGCACCTGGCCGGGTGTGTTCCTCGGCTCGATCTTTGTCTGGGGCATCCTGCGGGGCGATCCGGCGATCACGGTGAGCGTCGACGCACTGGGCGAGACCCTGAGCGTCGTCATCAGCGTGCAGCTGCTGCGGGCGCTCAATTTTCGCCAGCAGGTCGACCGGCTCTCCGATCCGCTGATCCTGGTATTGGCCGCCCTTGCCGGGCGCGTCGTGGCCCTGCTGGCCGACCTCGGCGGGACGATGCTCTGGGTCTGGGTCACCCCGCACAGCGTCCCCACCTACTTTCTTCCCTTCGTCACCCGGCCCGGTACTCTCACTCCGGCGGTCACGCCGGAGCTCCTGTGCCTGCTGTCGCGCTGGCAGCTGAATGCACTCGCCGGCATCGCTCTCACGCTTCCGGTGCTGTTGACGAGCCCGCGGAGACTGCGGCACGCCCTCTACACCCGGCCGCTGCGGGTCGCGCTGTTGTGCACGCTGGCACTGCTCTGGTGCGGCGCGACCTTCGGGCTGCGCTATGCGTGGGTGTCGTGGCCGCTGCTGCTCACCGCGCTCATGCTGGTGGCGTGGGCTGCCATAGACCTCGGCGCCCTGGTCGCCGCCGCATGCACGCTGCTGTTCGCCTGCGCCGCCTCGGCCGCCTTCTGTCAGGACCTCGGGCCGCTCGCGAACGCCGACCTGCTGCAGGGCCTCGCGGCCACCTGGGGCTTCATCGGCCTGCTGTGCTGCGTGAGTCCGGTGCTGGTGGTGCTGTTGAGCGGCCGGCATCAGGAAGACCAGCGCCTCGCGCTCCTGGCCGAGCGCTATCGTTCGTTGTTCACCGCCAATCCGACCCCTGCCTGGGTGGCGGATGCGGTCTCCGGAACGATACTCATGGCCAATGCCGAGGCGGTGCGCCGCTACGGGTACAGCGAGACGGAGTTCGGGGCGATGAAAGTCTCGGACCTGTCCGCGGATCAGTGCGATGGGAGCAAGCTGCCGCAACCCGAAGGCACGCTGATCGCCGCCCCGCTCATCAAGCACGCGGCACGCGATGGCAGGCTCATCGACGTCGAGCTGGTCTCGACGCCGCTGGAGCTCGAGGGACGGCCCGTCAACCTTTTATATGCGCTCGACATGACCGACCACCAGGACTTGCGGCGCCGGCTGCTGGCCACGGTGGATCGCGAGTCGTGCCGGCTGTCGCAGGAGCTGCACGATGGCCTGGGACAGATCCTCGCGGGACTTGCCATCGGCTCGGAAGCCCTGCTGCTGCGCGCACCCGACCTGGAATCCTCCGACGTGCGGCAGCTGCGCGCTCTGACCGACCAGGCGCAGATGGCGGAGTCCTCTCTCTATCAGCTGACGACCGGCGTTTCCCCGCTCGACGATCTGCAGGGCGATCTGCTCGAGGCCCTGCGCCGTCTGCCGGGTACGGTGCCGACGGCGGAGCGTGCACGCGTCGAGGTGCTCCTCGAGAGCAGCGCGCCCGTGATGCTGTCGCTCGAGCGGCGCGAGCATCTCTACCGGGTGGTGCAGGAATCGCTTGCCAACGCCCTGAAACATGCCAACGCCGAGCGGATCGTGATTCGCGCAACGATCGACCCGGAGCGCATCCGCGTCTCGGTCGAGGACGACGGCGTGGGCCTCAAGGACCCGCAGGAGCGCGCCGGGCTCGGACTGCAGTCAATGCGGCTGCGCGCCGCCGCCGTGGGCGCCGAGCTCAGCGTGCAGACGCTGCGCGGCGGCGGCACGGCCGTGGTCTGCTCCTGTCCGCAGGCCGAGCCGGCGCCACGTCCAGCCGCGGTCAGAGCGATCTCCGCCGCGCAGCGCGTGCGTCGCCGCCCGCCCCGGGAGAAGCCGCAGTACCCGGCGCAGCCGCACCTCCCGACGGCCGCGCTCATCGTCGCGGCGTGCTGGATCGGCGGCGTGATCTCCCACTGGCTGGCGAGCGCGCACAACGCTGCATTCAGCTACGCCGACACACGACTCGCAGTGCCCTCGCTCCTCGCCGGCGCCACGGTATGCGCACTGCTGAAGTGCGGCCGCGAGCAGTGGCCGGCGGTCTTCCTCGGTCTCGTGCTCACGCGCTTCACGGTGATGGGTGAGCCCATCCAGACCGCGCTGCTGATCTCCGCGGTCGGCACTACCTGCGCCTATCTGCTGCTCGGCTTGCTCGAGCGCTGGGGGTTCCGCGTGAGTCTCGAGCGCTGGCAGGACCCGCTGGTACTGTGCGCGGCCGGAGTCGCGATCGTCACCCCGCTGTCGATGGTCGGCCCGGCCCTGTATGCGCTGCTGGCATCCATCGGGCGTGAGCAGCTGGCCCCGGGAGTCGGCGCCCTGTTCACCTGCCCGGACGGACCGGGCGTCTGTCTGACACCGGCGCTGGCGGCAGCCGCCGTCCGCTGGTGGTTCGACACGTTGTCAGGCATGGTGCTGCTCGTGCCGACGCTCACCCTGGGGGCCGCAGTGCGACGCGCCGCGAAGAGCAACGCGCCCGAGCTCGGTGCCTGGTGCGTATGCGTCGTCGCCGCGATCGTGATCCTGCTGGGACTGACCACCGGCAAGGTGCTGCTGCCGCTCCTCACTCTCACCATCCTGCTGGTCGTCTGGGCGGCGGCCCGCTTCGGTGTGGCACTCGCGAGTCTCGCCGCCGTGATCTTCTCCATGTCGGCCGCCGCCAGCTTCCAAACGGGGAGCGGCGCCTTCGCGACCGAGGACCCTTCCACCGGAGTCGCCTACGTGTGGGGATTCGTCGGCGTGCTCACGGTGATCAGCTTCTTCCTCGCCGCACTCCTCGCCGAGTACCGCGGACGGCACCGCCGCATCGCCGCGGTCGGCAAGCGCTATCGCCGCCTCTTCCAGGGTGACCCGCGGCCGCTGTGGATACACGATAGCCGCAGCGGCGAGATTCTCGATGCCAACGAGGCGGCGGCGCGCGCCTATGGCTATTCCACCGAGGAGTTCACGGCACTCAATGTGGCGGCACTGTTCGCCCCCGGGATCAGCCCCGAATCGCTCGCGACCCCGGGCGATCGTGCCGTCGGGCCCCTCGCCATGAAGCACCGGCGCAAGGACCGCGAGGTGCTTGACATGGAGATGTGGACCTACGGCACCTACGTCGACGGACGCCGGGTCAGCATCTGCTTTGCGCACGATGTCACCGAACGCAACACGCTGCGCCGGCTGCTGTTCGATCGTGCGGAGCTCGAGAGCCGCCAGCTGGCGTCGGAGCTCCGCCGCACGCTCGCAGCCCCGCTCGCGGAGTTGCGCATCGTGGCCCACAAGCTGCTGCTCGAGCTCGGGCGCCACGCCGCCCCCGGCAGGATGCGCGAGCTGCTCGAGTCCCTTGCGCGGCAGGCGCGGCGCGCCGCGCAGTGCTGCCGCGAGGTGGCGCACCGGCTGTCGCCGCTGCAGGCCAACCGCGGCGATCTGGTGGCGGCGCTCGAGACGCTGCGCCGGCAGATTCCCGACGGCGCACCGCTCGACATCAGCGTGAGCGGCGACACACCTCTCAAGCTCGGCCAGCAGCAATCCGAGCACGTCTACGGACTGCTGAGCGAGATCGTCACCCGCAGCACCGCCGGCCGTACCGGCAACGCCGTCAAGGTCGTCATCGCGAGCTTCGCGCACATGGTGCGGGTCTCGGTCGACACCGAGCTGCCGACCTCCTGGAGCGGCCCGACCCCGAGTCTCGCGCGCCACCCCTCGGTGCTGCTGCGCGCCCGCGCGATGGGCGCACGCCTGTGGGAATTCTCCCTCGGCGGCGCACGCACGCGCGTCGTCTGCGACCTGCCGCTGTGACCGCGGCCAGCGTGTTCGTCGCCGATGATCACGCCATCGTGCGCGACGGCCTGGTGGCGCTGCTGTCGTCGCAGCCCGACCTCAGCGTGCTCGGCACCGCGAGCAACGGCCGCGACGCCGTACGGCAGATCCTCGAGCTGGCCCCGCGCATCGCGGTGCTCGACATCTCCATGCCGGAGCTCGACGGCATCGAGGCCGCGCGCCGCATCGTCGCCGAGCGCCCGGAAGTGCAGGTGATCATCCTGTCGATGCACGGCGGCGCGCAGCACATCTTCCAGGCCCTGGAGGCGGGGGTGCGCGGTTATCTGCTGAAGGAGTCGGCCGGACGCGAGATCATCGATGCGATCCGCGTGGTGCAGAGTGGCCGGCGCTACCTGAGCCCCAGGGTGGCCGAGATCGTCGCCGAGCACCTCGGCACACGCGGCGGCGCGACACCGCTCGAGACCCTGAGCCGCCGCGAGCGCGAGATCCTCAAGCTGGTCGCCGACGGCCATTCGAGCGTCGAGATCGGCACCAAGCTCCACCTGTCACCGAAGACGGTCGATTCCTACCGCAGCCGCATGATGCAGAAGCTGCATCTTTCGGATCTCGCCGGCGTGATCAAGTTCGCAATCCAGCACGGTCTCACCTCGCTCGACTAGCCGCGCGCGGCGTACAAGATTTCCCTACACGGAACGCACGATATCCCGGCTTCAGGGGATGCGTCGCGCACCGATGATGCTCCGTAGCGGGACTGTGTCCAGGAGTATCCATGTCCGAGCCAAACACTGCACGCGCCGTCTCTCGCGGAGCGCTCGCCGATGCCATCGCCTCGCAGGCCGCTGGCGCCCACGGGCCGCAGCAGTACCTGACGTTCATGCTCGGCAGCGAGGTGTTCGCGATCGGCATCCTCGCGATCCGCGAGATCATCGAATACGCCACCCCCACGCAGGTGCCGATGATGCCGGCGCACTTCTGCGGTGTGATCAACCTGCGCGGCACGGTCGTGCCGGTGCTCGACCTCTCCATCCGCTTCGGGCGCGCGGCGCGCACCCCCGGCCGGCGCACCTGCATCATCATCATCGAGGTCGCCTCGGGCGATGAGCTGCAGCAGCTCGGGCTGCTGGTCGATGCGGTGAACGCCGTGGTGGAGATCGCCCCCGAGCAGGTCGAGCCCGCGCCCGCCTTCGGCGCCGGCATCCGTACCGATTTCATCCTCGGCATGGGCACCGTCGACTCGCGCTTCATCGTCCTCCTCAACGTGAAGAACCTGCTGGCCGCAGACGAGCTGGAGCACGCCGCGGATGCGGCCCAGCAGGCTGCACCGCCGGGCGTCTGAGCCCACGCTGCCATGGACCCGGCAACAGCAAACGAGGATCTGGCGGCAGCGGTCGCGCAGCAGGCGCTGCCGATCTGGGCCAAGCAGATCGACACCGCGCGCGCGCAGGCTCAGGAGGCGGTGGTGTCGCTCATGAAGCGCTTCGAGAACATCATCAGCCGCCTGGATGCGGCGCTCGGTGCGGCGCGCGCCCAGACCGGCAACGCCACGGTCGCCGAGGACGTTACCCACGGCCAGCAGCTGCTCGCGCAGGTGATCGAGGCGCTGCGCGCCATCCGCGGCAGCCGCGACGCGCTCGCCGGGGAGATCCGCGGGCTGGCGGCGTACGCGGACGAGCTGCGCAAGATGTCGAGCGACGTCGAGCTGATCGCCTTCAAGACCAACATGCTGGCGCTGAATGCGGCCATCGAGGCCGCCCACGCCGGCGATGCCGGCAAGGGCTTCGCCGTGGTCGCGAAGGAGGTGCGCGAGCTGTCGGCGGCCGCGCGCGATACCGGCAAGAGCATCAGCCACAAGGCGGGGCTCATCAGCTCCTCGCTGGCGCAGATCGTGGCCACCAACGAGCGCGTGTCGAGCGGCGACCAGACCGCGGTCACCGAGTCCGAGCAGCATATCCAGAGCGTGCTCGAGCGCTTCCGGCAGCGTGCGCAGCTGCTCACCGACATAGCCGAGCGATCCAACGCCGAGAGCGAATCCATCAAGGGCGATGTCAGCGAGGCGCTGGTACAGCTGCAGTTCCAGGACCGCACCGGCCAGATCCTGCAGCAGGTCGTCGCCAGCATCGGCCAGGCGCAGCAGCTTCAGGGTACCCCCCGGCCAAGCGCCGATACGCGGCGCGTCGCCGAGTATCTGGAGGGCATGGCCCGCAGCTACACCACCGACGAGCAGCGCCAGAACCACAGCGGCGTCGCCAGCGGCGACCTCGAGCCGCAGGGCGCGACGTTTTTCTGATCCAGGGAACAGCAGCTCATGGCAAGGAAAATTCTCATCGTCGATGACTCCGAGTCGGTGCGCATGATCGCGCGCCTGGCGCTGCGTGAGCAGGGCTATGACGTCGTCGAGGCAATCAACGGCGTCGAGGCGCTCAAGCAGCTCGATGCCGAGCGGGTCCACCTGGTCATCAGCGACGTCAACATGCCGCAGATGGACGGCATCACGCTGCTCAAGCAGATCAAGGCGAGCGCGAAGCACAAGTTCACTCCGATCATCATGCTGACGACCGAGGCAGGCCAGGACAAGAAGGACGAGGGGCGCGCGGCCGGCGCCAAAGCCTGGATCACCAAGCCCTTCCAGCCGAAGGTGCTGGTCGATGCGGTCGCCAAGCTGATGCCGGCGGCGGCGTAGTCATGTCAGAAGAGCTGCTCTGCGAGCTGGTGCGTGGCCCCGACTGCCTTGAGATCTCGGGAGCGATGACCGTGCACTGCGCCCAGGCGCTGTACGCGCAGTGGCAGCCGCTGCTCGCCGATCCCGAGACTCCGGCGCGCGTCGACATGAGCGCCGTTACCGAAATCGACACCGCGGGCCTGCAACTGCTGCTGCTCGCGCGGCGCACGGCGCGCGCCCAGGGGCGCGCGTTCGCAATCGTCGCGAGCCCGGTGGTCCGCGCCGTGCTCGAGCTGTGCCGCCTGGCGCCACCCGCCGATGCCGCGACAGGGGACGCCGCATGAACCTCGCCGACGCCCTGCCGACCTTCGTGGCCGAGAGCGCCGACCTGCTGCGCGACATGGAGGCGGCGCTGCTCGAGTGCGCCCGGGGCGGCGCAAGCCCCGAGAGCATCAACCTCATTTTCCGCAGCGCCCACACAATCAAGGGCTCCGCCGGGCTCTTCGGCCTGCAGCCGATCGTCTCCTTCGTGCACGTCCTGGAGACGGCACTCGATCAGGTGCGGCTCGGGCGTCTGGAGCTCTCGAGCGAGCTGGCGAGCCTCCTCCTCAGCTGCAAGGACCACACCGAAGCGCTGATCGCCCACTGCGGCGGCAACCCGGAGGCCGAGCCCGGCGCGGCGCTTCAGGCTGACGGCCGCCGCCTGCACCTGGAGCTCAAGCGTCTCACCGGAGTCGAGTCGCCCGCCGCGGCCGCCGCCCAGCCGGCCGCCGCACCGGCAGCCGCCGCGGCCGGCAGCGCTCCGCTATGGCAGATCGCGGTGCGTTTCGGCCCCGATACGCTGCGCAACGGCATGGACCCCCTGGGATTCATCCGCTTCCTGCAGAGCCTGGGTGAGATCACCACGCTTCAGGTCCTGGAGAGCGAGCTGCCCGAGGCGCCGGCCTTCCAGCCGGAGTCCTGCTACCTCGGCTTCGAGCTCGGCCTCCGGACCACGGCCGATCGCGCCCGGATCGAAGCCGTGTTCGAGTTCGTACGCGAGGACTGCACGCTCAGCATAACCGCTCCGGCGTCCCCCGCTGCCGAGCCTCGCGCCCCGGCCACTGCCGCAAAAGCGGCCCGCACGGGGACGGATGCCGCGGCCGCGAGCCGCTTCCTGCGCGTCGACGCCGGCAAGCTCGACGATCTCATCACCCGGGTCGGCGAGCTGATCATCGCCGCCGCCGGCACCACTGTGCTCGCGCGGCGCGCCAAGAGCGACGAGCTGACGGAGAGCATGTCGAGCGTCACCGCGCTCGTCGAGCAGGTGCGCGAGTGCGCACTGCAGCTGCGCATGGTAAAGATCGGCGGCACCTTCGCGCGCTTCGAGCGCGTGGTGCACGACGTGGCGCGCGAGCTCGGCAAGGAGATCCGCCTCGAGATCCGCGGCGAGGACACCGAGCTCGACAAGACGGTGATCGAGCGGATCGGCGATCCCCTCACTCACCTGGTGCGCAACGCGATCGATCACGGCATCGAGCCGCTCGAGGTACGCACGGCACGCGGCAAGCCTGCGGCCGGCACCGTGACGCTCAACGCCTTCCACGACTCCGGCAGCATCGTCATCGAGTGCTCGGACGACGGCGGCGGGCTCAAGCGCGAGCGCATTCTGGCCAAGGCGCTGGAGCGCGGCCTCGTGCCCGCAGGACAGGAGCTCGGCGAAGAGGAGATCTTCGGGCTGATCTTCGAGCCCGGCTTCTCCACCGCCGACAACGTCACCAACCTCTCCGGCCGCGGCGTCGGCATGGACGTGGTGAAGCGCAACATCGTGGCGCTGCGCGGCAGCGTGCGCATCGGCAGCGTCGAGGGCAAGGGCACCACGGTCACGATCCGGCTGCCGCTGACACTCGCGATCATCAACGGCTTTCACGTCTCGGTCGGCCGCTCGAGCTTCATTCTGCCGCTCGAGGCCATCGAGGAGTGCGTCGAATTCTTCCCCGAGGCCGGACGCGACTTCACCAATTTGCGCGGCCAGGTGCTGCCTTTCGTGCGCTTGCGCGAGCTGCTCGACGTCAAGGGTCCGGTCAAGCAGCGCCAGAGTGTCGTGGTGGTGCAGCACGCCGGCACCCGTGTCGGACTGGTCGTCGAGGAGCTCCTCGGCGAGCTGCAGACGGTCATCAAGCCGCTCGGCAAGGCATTCCGGCACAGCGAGTGCGTCAGCGGCTCGAGCGTCCTCGGCAGCGGCGAGGTCGCACTGATTCTCGATGTTCCCGCATTGGTTCGCCACGCGGCGGACCGTGCTCAACAGGTCACAGGTTTGACGGCATAGGTTGTTGGAGGCTTTCATGTTTACCGATATCAAAGTGCGGACCCGCCTGGCGCTGGCCTTCGGCGTGGTGCTGCTGCTTCTCGTCACCGTCGTCGGGCTGGGAATCACCCGCCTGGCGCAGCTGAATGAGGGGCTGCGCAGGATCACGGAGGAGAACAACGTCGAGATGGCGCACGCCCTCGGCATGCGCGGCGCGGGCTTCACCCAGTCCATTCAGATCCGCAATCTCATGCTCGAGGCCGATGCCTCGAAGCTCAAGGCACATGCGGACGATCTGCGCGACGCGGTGCAGAAGTTCGATTCCGAGTACGCGGAGCTGAACAAAATGTTCAACTCGCTGAGCTCGACCTCGCAGGTCGAGAAGGACTTCATGGCACGGATCAAGGAGATCCAGGACGTCGTCAGGCGCGATCTGGACGACACGGCGAACCTGGTCCTCACCGGCCACCAGAAGGAGGCCTATCCGCATTACATGGCCCACGGGTCGGCAGAGGGTAAGCAGCTGCGCGAGCAGGTGCAGAAACTCGCGGACTTCGAGCAGAAGCTGAACGACGATGAAGTGGCCCAGGCGCGTACCACCTACACGAATGCACGCCTCGTGATGTTCGCGCTCGGTGGTCTGGCGATCGTCCTCGCCTTCGTGGCGGGTCTGCTCGTCACGCGCAGCCTCCTCAGGCAGCTCGGCGGCGAGCCGAGCTACGCGGCCGGAATCCTGCAGTCCGTGGCGGACGGGAATCTGAGCGTCGAGGTGGCCGTGAAGCGCGGCGACACGAGCAGCATGGTGTATGCCGTGCGCGGCATGATCGACCGCCTGAAGCAGGTCATCGAGGGCCAGCGACGGCTGGTCGAGGCGGCCAACCGCGGCGACTTCAAGGAGCGCGTGGATCTCGCCGGGCTCGCGGGCTTCCAGAAGGAGCTTGGCGAAGGCCTCAACAAGCTCGCCGAGACGACCGGCGCAAGCATCGACGACGTGGTGCGCGTCATGCGCGCCCTCGCCGACGGCGATCTGACGCAGACCATCGACCGCTCCTACGAGGGAGCCTTCGCCGCCCTCAAGGAGTACTCCAACGCGACCGTGCTGAAGCTCTCCGCGACCATCAGCGAAGTCAACGCGGCGACGGATGCGCTGCGGGGTGCCTCGGGCGAGATCAGCAGCACCGCGCAGACCCTGTCGCAGGCGGCGAGCGAGCAGGCCTCGAGCGTCGAGCAGACCAGCTCCTCGATCGAGGAGATGACCGCCTCGATCGCGCAGAACACCGAGAACGCCAAGGTCACGGACGCGATGGCGACCAAGGCGGCGCAGGAAGCCGCCGACGGCGGGGAAGCCGTCAAGGCCACGGTGGCGGCGATGAAGCAGATCGCCCAGAAGATCAGCATCATCGACGACATCGCGTACCAGACCAACCTGCTGGCGCTCAATGCCGCGATCGAGGCCGCCCGCGCCGGTGAGCACGGCAAGGGCTTCGCGGTGGTCGCCGCCGAAGTCCGCAAGCTCGCCGAGCGCAGCCAGGTGGCCGCGCAGGAGATCAGCACCGTGGCGACGGGCAGCGTCGAGCTCGCGGAGAAGGCGGGCGCGCTGCTCGCCGAGATGGTGCCGAGCATCAAGAAGACCTCGGATCTGGTGCGGGAGATTTCCGCGGCCTCGCAGGAGCAGTCCTCCGGCGTCAACCAGATCAATGCCGCCTCGGTGCAACAGAGCCAGACGACGCAGCAGAATGCCTCGGCTTCCGAGGAGCTCGCCGCGACCGCGGAGGAAATGAGCGGCCAGGCCGAGCAGCTGCAGGAGACCATGTCCTTCTTCAGGCTGGCGAGCAGCGGCGCACCCAGGGCCGGCGCCCCGCGAACCGTGGCGTCCCCGGCGGCCCGCCGCGCGGCGCGCACCGCCAGGCCTGCAGCCGAGGCATCGGCCTCAGGGCTCCCGCCTTCCTCCGAGGAGGGTAGCTTCGTCCGCTTCGCCTGAGCAGCGGACTTAAGGACCGCCATCGTGTCAGCGGAAGCACTCAGGGCCGGCGCTGCGGCAGCGGCGCCGGCCCTTACGGCACCCGTCGGTGCGCCCACGATGAGCGATGGTGAGTTTGCCCAGTTCCAGCGCTTCATCTACGAGGCGGCCGGCATCTCGCTGAGCCACGCCAAGAAGGCCATGGTGGCGGGGCGCCTCGCCTCGCGCCTGCAGGCGAGCCGCAGCCGCAGCTACGGTGAGTACCTGCGCCTCCTGAGGCGCGGCGAGTCGCCGCTCGAGCTGCAGACGGCGGTCGACCTGCTGACCACCAACGAGACCTACTTCTTCCGCGAGCCGAAGCATTTCGAATTCCTGCGGGGCATCCTCACCGACCGCTCGATCCCGCGCGCGGGGCTGCGCGTGTGGAGCGCGGCGGGCTCAACGGGTGAGGAGGCCTACAGCATCGCCATGCTGCTGCAGGACTGCCTGCCCGGCGCCGGCTGGGAGGTCGTGGCCTCCGACATCAGCAGCCGCGTACTGGAGCGGGCGCGCACCGGCCACTACCCGCTGTCGCGCATCCAGCACATGCCGCCGGGCTACCTGCGGCGCTTCTGCCTGAACGGCCGCGGTCCGCAGCAGGGGACGCTGCTCATCGAGGGGTCGCTGCGCAGCAAGGTGCGCTTCCTGCAGGTCAACCTGAACGAGTCGCTGCCGGCGCTCGGTCAGTTCGATGTCGTGTTCCTGCGCAATGTCCTCATCTATTTCGACCTCGCCACCAAGCGCCAGGTGGTGCAGCGCGTGATCAGTACGCTCAAGCCCGGCGGTTGGCTGTTCATCGGCCACACCGAGACCCTCACCGACATCTGCGACACGCTCGAGCGCACGGGCCCGGCCATCTTCCGCAAGCCCCCATGAGCGACATCAAGGTACTGGTGGTCGATGACTCCGCGGTGGTCCGCAAGGTCATGGCCGAGCTGCTGCGCGCGCAGAAGGGCATCGAGGTGATAGGCACGGCGCAGGACCCGTTGTTTGCCATGGAGCGCATGAAGGCCTGCTGGCCCGACGTCATCGTGCTCGACGTCGAGATGCCCCGCATGGACGGCGTGACGTTCCTGCGCAAGCTCATGCAGGAGCGCCCGACGCCGGTGGTGATCTGCTCGACCCTGACGGAGGCCGGAGCGCCGACGACGCTCGAGGCGCTGGCGGCGGGCGCCGTGACCTTCATCACCAAGCCCAAGCTCGGCCTGCAGGAATTTCTCACCGGCGCGGCCGCCGAGATCGTGACCGCGATCCGCGCAGCGGCCGGCGCCAACGTCCGGCGGCGCGCGGCCGCGCGCCCCGGCGTTGCGGCGTCGCGGCTGACGGTCGCCCCTCCGAAGCACACCGCCGATGTCATTCTGGCTCCCGCGAATGGTCGCGCCATGACCCGCACGACCGACCGCGTCGTGGCGCTCGGCACTTCGACCGGCGGCACGCAGGCGCTCGAGCAGGTGCTGAGCGCCCTGCCCGCCGTCACGCCAGGCATCGTCATCGTGCAGCACATGCCGCCGGTATTCACGGCGACGTTTGCCGCGCGCCTCAACTCTCTCTGTCAGATCTCCGTGAAGGAGGCGCAGCACAACGATCGGGTGATCCCCGGTCAGGCGCTGATTGCACCCGGCGGCAGGCACATGCTCCTGCAGCGCAGCGGCGCGCAGTACTACGTGGAGATCCGCGAGGGCCCGCCGGTGTCGCGGCATTGTCCCTCGGTGGACGTGCTGTTCCGCTCGGTCGCCAAGGCCGCCGGTCCCAACGCGCTCGGGGTGATCATGACCGGCATGGGCGATGACGGCGCCCGGGGGTTGAAGGAGATGCGCGACGCCGGCGCTCACACGATCGCCCAGGACGAGGCGAGCTGTGTCGTATTCGGTATGCCGAAGGAGGCCATCAAGCTCGACGCCGCCGGCCGCGTGCTGGCTCTCGAGGCGCTGCCGGAGGCGATCCTCGAGGCGTGAAGCTGAGAAAGGCCCCGCACGAGCCACTCGGCACGTGCGGGGCCGTCAACGCCAGCGCTATGACCGGCTACTTCACCAGATGAAGTAGTGATACCAGGCCTGGTGGGCGGCCTGAGTCTGCGCCGGCTTGGCGCCACGGTCAGCCGCATTGTTCGCCAGGGCCGCCGCCGTCAGGGTGCTCTTCTGAGGAAGCGCGTAGTTGCGCCGCACGCCCGCGGCTCCCACCGACCTGTCCTCCTGGCCCATCGGGCCGCTGGACTGGCCCACGGCGTCGCGGCCGAAGCGCGCATCGGCGCGAAGATCCGCCGCACGGCTGCTGCTGCCGAGATCCGCGCGCAGCTCACTCCGGTCAGCGCGCAGATCCTGACGGTCCGCGCGGATCCCCTGACGATCCGTGCCGATGCTCTGACGGTCGGCGCTGATGCTCTGTCGCTCCGTAGTCGCGTTCGCCTGCGCGGTCGCCAGGCTCTGACGATCGGCAGACAGGTTGCTGCGGGCGGACGCCATGCTCTGCTCGGTCGAGCTCATGCTTTGCCTGAGGGTCGCGGCGTTCTGCTGATCGGCGCTCATCCCCTGGCGGAGGTCGGCCATGTTCTGTCGCGTCGCCTCCATGCTCTGGCGTGTCGCGGCGATGTTCTGCCGATCGCTCCGGATGCCCTGCCGATCCGCGCTCATGGCCTGATCATCCGCGCGCACGCTCTGCTCGGCGCTCTGCATCGCCTGACGATTTGCACCGATATCCGCGCGGTCCGCGGCTATCGCCTGCCGGTCGCTGCCGATCCCGGACCGGTCCTGAGCGATCGTCGCACGTGCCGACTGGATATCGGACTTGTACGTGTTGATGCTGCTCTGCTCGTTGGTACCGGCGCGCTGCTCTGCATAATCCTTGCGCAGCGCCGCGCGGTCGGCGCGAATGTCCGCCTGCTCGGTACGGATGTTCTGCCGGTCGGCGCCGATGCTCTGCCGCTCGCTGCGGATGTTCTGCCCGTCTGTGGCGATATGCTGACGGTCGGTGCTGAGGCTCTGCTGCGCGGTCTGAGCGCTCTGTCGCTCGGCGGCGAGGTTTTCCCGATCGGCCTGGATGCCCTGCCGATCGGTCTGCAGCGCGGTCCGATCCGACCGCATCGCCTGCTGGTCGGCCTGCATGGCCTGCTGATCCGTGCGCATGGTCGTGCCGTCGGCTCGCAGTTCCCGCCGGTCGGTGCTCAGGGCTCTCTGATCGGCGCGAATCGTCTGCCGGTCAGTTTGGATGCCCTGCTCGTCGGTGCGAATGGTGTGATCGTCGGCGCGCAGAGTCTGACGGTCCGTGCGGATGCCGGCGCGATCCTCTCCGATGGCCGTGCGTTTGGACCGGATGTCGGCCCGGTCCCTGGTCATATCCGACTCGAGCGTCGTCACGTTGGGCGCGGGCTGCTGGCTGGGTGTGCCCGCGGCTGCGCTGCTCTGCGCGCCGCTAGCGGTTGCAGAGCCGCTTTGTCCGTCGGCGGCCAGAGCCGGTGTCAGCGCCCCTGTCAGCAGCGCCGTTCCAACTGCGATTGCGATCAAGTTTCCGTGCTTCATGTGACACCTCCTTTGCTACCTGTCGGCCGATCCGGCAAATCATTTGCCGGACCTGGCGGAGCGCTGGTCCGCCTGTGCGTTGCTGCGCCCCGCTGCGGCGAGACGCTCCTGCTCGATGAATGCCTGTACCAGAGAGAAAAAGCGCGCGTAGAACCCCGGATCCTGCAAGGTCTCGCGGCGCACGATCCCGAGCACCTCAGCCGAGCCCGAGGGCATCGTCAGGGTCGCCGGCCCGATGCCGACGCTGGTCGACTGCTTCATCTTCTGCAGCCGACTGTCCTCACGCACCGCGGTCGCGAACACGATGCTGGTCCCGTCCCTGTTGTCCGCGCAGGTGGCCTGCAGCCGCACCGTTACATTGAGCTTCGGCTGCGGCTGGAAGTCCCGGGTTCCCGTCAGCACTCCAGACTCGTTCCCCCGCTCCAGCATGTAGCCCTGGCTGAGGAGCGCGCGTTTCACGCTCCAGCACACCATGTCGCCTGAGCCTGCGAAGGTCCTGCTGTAGGGCGCATCGGACTTGATGCTGTCGCGAGCCAGGTCGTGCTTGTGACTGGCGCAGCCTGGTCCCAGGAGCAGTCCCGCAGCGAGCGCGAGCCTGCTGCCTCTCATGCCTCTCACACGCGCGAAGCGGCGCATTGGCACCTCCTTGTCCATCCGACCCGGGAACCACCGTCACCGGCGCACGGCTCGTGTCCGTCGTGACGGTGTAGTCGGGAACCGTCCGTCAGGCCTTCGGCGAGTAGCTGAACTTCTGTCCGGCCAGGGTCGCCTGGAACATGGCGCCGCCTTTGACGATCGTGAAGACGGCGAGTCCCTTGTAGTAGCCGCCGACCGTCCGCGCGTCCTTCATGCCGCCGCTCGCCTCGGCTCCCGCCCCGTCGGTACCGAGGCTGCCGCCGGCTGCGGCGGTGATGGCTACGGCATTCACGTCCGCGCCGAACTCGAAGCCACCGCGGGTGAAATCATCGAACGCGCGGCGATCCTGGAAGAAGACGATCTGGCTGTAGGCCTGGCCTCCGGCCTGCAAGCCGACGCTCAGCTGGTTCATGGTGGTATCGCCCACGTACAGACCATGAACATAGACCCGCCCGCTGCCATGCGCGCCGCCGACGCCCCACCCGGCCTTGCCGATCGTAGGGAAAACCGCATAGCCGTAGCTGTTGTTGAAGAACGCGGCGCTCTCACCGGCATTGCGGAACAGGGATACGGCCTCGTTGTAGGCATCGCCGTGCGTGCCGGCCAAAGCGGCCGAGCTGCACACTAATAGCGCGACGCCTAACAGAGCTTCCACTTTGCCTCTCACTAGCGGTCTCCTGCTGCTTGCACCAGGCATGCAGCTTCGCACCCGGGCCGCGGGGGGACGAGCTGGCGATTTGCGCGAACGCCTGTAGGCGAGAGGCTACTGTGGCCGCGAATCTGAACGGCGTGTGAACGCCTGCGGCTCGCGGGCCCGATAGCCGCAACACGGCGGCCGTGCAATCACGCGGGTAGGCGCAGGCCTACAGGCTTTCGGGCGGATGGCGTACTCTGCCAGGCGCAAGGGACCCGTTAACGTCCCTGCAGGCACCTCACAGCGACCCGGAGGCTGCATGTCCAGCATACTCATCGCCGACGACCACGCCATGGTCCGCGCCGGTTTGCGGCGCTGGCTGGAGAAGGAGCGCTCGATCGAGACCATCGGCGAGACCGCGAGCGCCTCCGAGACGCTGCAGCAGCTGCGCGACGGCTCCTGGGACCTCGTCGTGCTCGACATCAATCTGCCGGATCGCAGCGGGATCGATATCCTGCGTCATATCCGCACCGGCCACCCCGAGACCCGGGTGCTGGTCATCAGCGCCTTCGCCGAAAAGCAGTATGCGCTGTACGCGCTGCGCGCCGGAGCCGCCGGCTACTTCGCCAAGG
>Ga0335079_10002740_pt1 | contig 20261 bp, 14 predicted proteins | sample Lox_Sample_33_FD_206719 | JGI IMG/M metagenome (GOLD analysis project Ga0335079, IMG submission 206719) | Soil microbial communities from Loxahatchee National Wildlife Refuge, Florida, United States - Lox_Sample_3.3 | ecosystem: Environmental > Terrestrial > Soil > Wetlands | place: USA... | reverse complement strand
GATGGGTCTGATCGCCATTTCCGGACAACCCGGCTGCCGGTTCGAGGAAGTGGCGCGCATCACGGCTCAGCGTCTCGACTGGGAGCTGGTGACCGCGTCGCGGATCACCGCCCTGGTGGAAAAGGAATTCGCGCCGCTCGAAACGGTGCCCGACAAAGCCTATCTGGACTTGGTGGCTTCCATCGTGGCTCGTCTCGCCACCTCGCATCACCTGGTCCTCGGCAGCAACGGGCTGGAGTTGCTGTCCAAACAATTGCCCGGCATGCTCCGCGTGCATATCGTGGCGCCGGATTCGGTACGCGTCGGCAACGTCATGCTCGACGAGCGCCTGGATCGGCCGGCGGCGCGCCAGTCCATCCGCGAAATGGAAGAGCGTCAGCGTGCCGAGCGCAAGCAGAGGTTCGGTTCATCCGCCTTGCCGGCGCACCTGTTCGATCTCATTCTGAACGCGGAGCAGCTCGATACCGAGCGTCTCGCCGGTCTCATCGTGAATACCGCGCATTCAGCGGGATTGATCGAGCGCGGTTTTCTCTCCGCGGCCGTTGAGGCGCAGTTGCAGTTCCGTTGCCGGCTCCGTCTCTCCAAGCACGGCATCGTACCCCCCGATAAGGTGGCCTTGCCGCGTAAGTTGTTCGCCCACCCCAGCGAGGAGATTTTCGCCAACCTCTTGGATTTCTACCGCATCCCCTGGGAGTATGAGCCCCGCAGCTTTCCCATCCAATGGGACCGCGACGGCAAAGTGGCCGAAGCATTCACGCCGGACTTTTACTTGCCCGAATTCGACCTTTATGTCGAGCTCACCACGATGAAGCAGTCGCTCGTCACCAAAAAAAACCGCAAGGTCAAGCTTCTGAAGGAACTCTACCCACACGTCAACATCCAGGTGTTCTATCAGAAGGACTTCGAGAACCTCATCTTCAAGTACGGCCTGGCGGACCGAACCGCTAAAGTATGAACCCGGAACTCCCTGCGGGTGTCGAGCGCGTACTTTTTACGCAGGAGCAGATTGAGCAGCGCGTCGAGGAACTCGCCGCCCAGATTTCGGAACATTACAAAGATAAGAATCTGAAACTAATCGGCGTGCTCAAGGGTTCCGTATTCTTTCTGGCGGAGTTGGCCCGGCGGATTCACATTCCCGTGAAAATCGATTTTCTGGCCATCTCCAGCTTTTCCAACAAATCCGGTGCTCCAGGCCTAGTACGCATCGCCAAAGACCTGGATGACAGCATTGAGGGAGAAGACGTTCTGCTGGTCGAAGACATCGTTGACACTGGATTTACACTGCGCTACCTTCTGCAAACGCTTTCCAGCCGTGGCCCCAATTCACTCGCGGTCTGCACTTTTCTCGACCGCACGTCGCGGCGCATAGTACAGGTGCCAGTGGAGTACCGGTGCTTCGAAATCCCCGACCATTTCGTCATCGGTTTCGGCCTCGATTACAATCAGCTCTACCGGAATCTCAATTACGTTGCGGTTCTGAAACCGGACCGTGTTGGATAACACAACATAATCCATTCGCAATAAGGTAGTAAACCAAAATTATCTTGAAACAAATGTGGCTCCGATCTACTCTACAGGGGAAAGGACATTTGAGCCATGGGAAGCGGAATACTCTTCGTCTCTCCTGATCGTGAAGACGCGACCGTGGTGTCGCGGATGCTCGGTCCGCTTTCCGTTTCAATTGAGTACGTTGCGGGTGTGAAAGAGGCACGGGTCAAAATGCAGAGCCGCACGTATGAGGTCATTCTCACCGCGGCGAATCTTCCCGACGGAACGTGGCTCGACGTACTCGACGTGGCTCGCAGGGTTGCCCCGCATGCGGAAGTGATCGTAACCGACCGCGACGCCGATGCCCGATTCTGGGCCGAGGCGCTCAACCTGGGCGCTTACGACCTGATCGCCCAACCGTTCGCATCGGGCGAAGTGCAGCGCATCCTGGGCAATGCTTGCGCCCGCGCCTCCGCTCAACATAAGGCGATTCGGGCTACTGTCTAAAGTTAATTCACGCCTTCGGGTGTGCCCTGTCGTAAACCGCCATCAAATCTGTCAGCGAAACCTGGGTGTACTTCTGCGTTGTGGATAGGCGAGCGTGTCCCAGAAGCTCTTGAATCGAGCGCAAATCCGCGCCATCGCTGAGCAGGTGGGTCGCGAAGGCGTGACGGAAGCTATGCGGGTGGATGGAGGAATCGCCGGCAATCAAAGTTGCATAGAGCTTGATAATGCCGCGCGCGCCGCGATCGGTGAGCCGGCCGCCACGATGGTTCAGAAACAAGGCTTGCTCGTGGCCGGAACGCTCCGCCAGATAGCGCTCCAAAGCGCCGGCAGCCTTTCCTCCAAACGGCACCTGGCGCTCCTTACGGCCTTTGCCGCGCACCCGCAACCAGCGCTCGGTACGGTCGATGTCGTCTAAGTTCAACCCCACCAGTTCACTAACGCGGATTCCGCAGCCGTACAGCAGTTCCAGGATGGCGAGGTCGCGCGCGGGATGCGGCCGTTCCAGCTTTCCGGCCGCCACGCCGTCGAGCAGGGCGTTGGTTTGCTCGGTGGTCATGACGTCCGGCAGTTTTTTGGCACTCTTCGGTGTTCGCAGCAGGCGCGGACTGTTGACAGGCGCCAAGCCCTCGCGCACAAGGAAACGAAAGAATACGCGTAAAGCCGCAAGTTTGCGGCGGACCGAAACCGGGCTCAGTTTGTGGTCGTAAAGCCCAGCCAGCCACTCACGGATTTTCAACACATCAAACTCAGAGGGCGCGGGTGGTTCGGCGCCAGGCGGCGAGAAGTAATCCAGAAACTGGCGCAGGTCAGACTCGTACGACCTGATGGTGTGGGGCGAGGCGTTGTTGCGCTGCAGTTCTTCGATGAACCGCCCGATCTGACGTTCCAGTTCAGACGTTGGCATACAAAGACTCATCCAGCGCCTGGAGCGCCCGGCGGCAGATTTCGGCGTGACGCGCCTTCTTATCGTGCTTGAGGCGGCGGGCGATCGAATCATCGAGCGGCGGGAAAAGGTCGAAGGCGATATTGGCCGGCTGGTAGTTGGCGGGATCGGCGGATGAAATATAGTGGCAAAGCGATCCGAGCGCTGTCTCTCTCGGGAGCGGGCGCGGGACCTGATTCGCTACCAGCGCCGCCGCGTTCCGGCCAGCGATCAGACCCGTAGCGATGGATTCCACGTAACCTTCGACGCCGGAAATCTGGCCGGCAAACAGGATCTCGGGCTGCGCGCGCAGTTGCAGAGACGCGGTCAAGAGAGCCGGGGCGTTGATGTAAGTGTTGCGATGGATCTGGCCGAAGCGGAAGAATTCGGCGCGTTCGAGTCCGGGAATCATACGCAGAATGCGGGCTTGCTCGCCGAACTTCAGGTGATTCTGAAATCCGACCAGATTGTAACTTTCGGCGCGCAGGTTTTCCTGGCGCAACTGCACCACGGCATAAGGGCGATGTCCGGTGCGAGGATCGACCAATCCCATCGGCTTCATCGGGCCGAAGCGCAGCGTATCCCGGCCGCGGCGCGCGATCTCTTCGATCGGCAAACAAGCCTCAAAGAACGGCGTGTCGTCGGCGATGTGCGACTCGACGGCATTCCCCGCGAGCAAGGCATCGACCAAGCACTCGTATTGATCGCGCTCTAACGGACAGTTCAGGTAGTCGTCGGTGCCGTCCAGCGATTTGCCGTAGCGCGACGCGCGAAAGGCGACGGACATGTCGACGGTGGCGGCGTCGACTATGGGGCTGATGCTGTCATAGAAGTAAAGACGATCGGAACCGGTGAGCCGGGCGATTTCGGCGGCCAGTGCGTCACTGGTAAGCGGCCCGGTAGCGACGATGGTGATGGCGTCACCAGAGATGGCCGTGATCTCTTCGCGCCGGAGCTCAATCAGCGGCTCGGACTCGATGGCGTGTGTGACTTCGGCGGCGAAGAGCTCGCGATCGACGGTGAGAGCGTGGCCGCCGGGGACGCGCGCGCGGTCGGCAATGCGAATCAGCAAGGAGTCGAGGCGACGCAGTTCCTCCTTAAGCAGCCAGGATGCGGACGGGCCTTGATCCGACTTCAAGGAGTTGCTGCAAACCAGTTCCGCCAGACGATCGGTGCGATGCGCGGCCGTCTGGCGGACGGGGCGCATTTCATACAGGATGACGGGCAAGCCCGTGCGCGCGACCTGCCACGCGGCTTCCGATCCGGCAAGCCCGGCGCCGATGATGCGGATGGGTTGGTGCAAGTTCTATTTTAGGCTGGATTTCCGTTATTGACCACCTACTCATGACCTCGTGAAGCCTTCAGCGCCTTTATTTATGCGGGTCTCAACACGATGAAGACTCTGGAGGCCAACACCCAATGGGTGAAATACAAAACTCACGTTTGGAAGGGCGAAAGGCGCTCCGGGTGAAAGAAGTTACAGACTTACGGATCGAAAAATCTCGGGTGGATGTATACTGAATCGGACTGGGAAGCCCAAAATGGAAATTCCGGAATTGGAGGAGAAATGCCGTTTGTATCCGGCCGCCGGAGCGTTCTGGTGCTCGTTCTGGCTCTTCCCGGATTCGTTTTGAATGCCGCGCCCTGGAGCACGCCAGGGAACAGGCTCTACCTGAATGCCAATGCCCGCGGCGGGGTTCCGAGATTGCTGGTACTGCTTCCCCCCACCGGCCAGCGCCAGGTGCTGGGCATGATCCACACAAAGGAGGTAGCGGACGCGGACGCTCGCGCCCAGGAAGTGAGCGCTTCAATAGTGAATGCGTTCGTGCGCGGAGGCTGGCAGGTCGACAAGGATTCCTTTGCAGGCCCAACGCCGCCCGCCGACGCTACGTTGAGGAATGCCATTGCGTATGTTCGCGAGAGATACGCGCAAATGGCGACGGAGATGAACACCAGGCCGAAGGACGTGAGGAAAGGCAAGTTCTCTTTCGGGCCCGAGATATCCGTTCTAGGCTCCGGCCGGAAGGACCGCGCCTTGCTGCTGGTTAACGACAGCTTCGTAAAGCTGACCACCGTCCCCATCGGGGTGTTAATACCAATAGGAGGCACGAGACAGAATATAAGAGGAGTGGCCATGGCTGACGTTACGGTCGCCGTGGTAGACCCCGAGACCGGCGCCGTGCTGTGCTTCGTCCAGGCGTGGGATCGGCGGGAAGGCGCCTTGGCCAAGACGCTTTCGAAGGTGCCGCACTGACCGGTCGGCGACGATCGATGAGAAACTTGCTCATTCTGCTGGCGGGGGCGGCCGCGTTGGGACCCGCTTTGAACGCCAAGGTCTATCTCAGTCCTGCATGGAGCAAGGTGCCGAAAGACGGTTGGGTTTTGGCCGTTCTCCCGGCCACTTGCGAGATGACGGTCGAAGGCGTCGCCTCAACTGGATTGCACAGGGAGGAATCGCAGGCGCTCGAAGCGCGTCTATCGGCAGCCGTCGCGCAGGCCCTCCAGAGCAAGGGTTGGCATATTGCCGACGACGTGTTTCACCGCGTAGGGATCGAACGTGACTCCGAGATCTTTTTCCTGGTGCGATATCTCCGCGAGCGCAACGTGACTATGACGGAGCGCATCGCGCTGGCGCCAAAGGCGTTTCGATCCGGCGGAAGCTCGTTAGGCAATGCGGTTAACGCCGTCCGGCCGTACACCAAGGCGAACATCCTGGTGTTCGTCCACGTAAGGGGTTTCCGAATTACCACCGCGCAGAGGATTCTGGCTATTGCGTGGACGGGCTTCTATTACGGCACCGTGGGGTTGATTCTGAACGACCAGCTGTTCCGCGGAACGACATTCAAGATCGGCGCCAGCTTCGTAGACGGTGAAACCGGGGATATTCTCTGTGTCGTACAACCGGGCCGGGATGGGCCCGAGGCGTTCCTCAAAGAACTGGACAAGTTGCCGCACTGAATTGTGGGCCCGGCCAATCCTAGCTGAGAACACGAGCGACCGGACTCTCCACGGCCGCGCGGCTGAATTCGTTGATAGTGTGAATTTGAATTTAGAAAGAAGCCGTGGATGTCCCGCAAACGGCGCGGTACCCCCGCGCTACAGTTACGTTATGGCGGAACTAAATCAGGACATCCGGTTCGGTTTGCGGAGGCTGAGGGGCTCGCCGGGGTTCACGACAGTTGCGCTGGTTTCGCTAAGCCTGGGAATTTGCATTGCGACCTGCGCATACAGTGAGATGAACGGGCTGCTGCGCGATCTGCCTGGCGTCTCGAAGCCGGAGCAGTTGGTGGCATTCCAAGTGCCCGTATCTTATCCGGATTACAAACGCTACCGCGGGCTCAGCGATCTTTTCTCGGCAACGTTCGCATATGTCGCCCCGGTGCCGTTGGGAGTCTCGCTTGGCGGGAGGACGGAGAGGATTTGGGGGCATCTGGTCACACCCTCGTATTTCCACACGTTGGGCGTACGGCCGTTATTGGGGCGGGTATTCGACCGGCAGGACGAGCAGCCGGGTACAGCAGCCGTCGTGGTGAGCTACCGGTTCTGGCAGGAACATCTGGGATCGGACCCGGCGATCGTGGGAAAGACGCTGCGCATCAACGGGCGGCCTGCGACGATCGTCGGGGTGGCGCCGGAGCAGTTTCTGGGCGCGTCGCCGTCGCTGTTCGTGTCGGACCTATGGCTACCGGTGTCGGCGGATGCAGGCATGGCGCCGGAGCTGGCGGGTAATGCGCTGGAGCGTCGTGATCTGACGATGTTTCAGGTGGTGGGCCGGCTGCGACCGGGCATTACGGAAGCCGCGGCCGAAGCGGAACTCGATGCGGCGGCACAGCAACTGGCGGAAGCGAATGGCGAGGATGACCGGGAAAACAAGGGCCGGCGGATCCTGCTGGTGAGCGGAGGCAAGGTCTTCCCCATCCGCAAGCAGGACATGCCGTTCTTCAGAGAGTTCCTGATGGTGATGGGGGGGCTGGTACTGCTGATCGCGTGCATCAACGTGGCGAACATGATGCTGGCGCGCGCGGCGGACAGACGCAAAGAGATCGCAGTTCGCCTGGCGCTCGGCGCGAGCCGAGCCAGGCTGATTCGCCAGTTGCTGACGGAAAGTTCCATCGTGGCCGTGGGCGCCGCGGTCCCGGCGTTTTTTCTCTCAGTATGGTTCATGCGCCTGATTTCGCGGCTTAAGATGCCGTTACCGATCCCGATCAGGCTCGACCTGACGTTAGACTGGCGCGCTCTGGTATTCACGATGGGCGTGACGGCGGTGGCTGGAATCGCTTTTGGCCTGACTCCCGCGCTCCAGACCACGCGTACCGATCTCACGATCGCGCTGAAAGAAGGAAGCCGCGTGCAGCTCCGCAAGTATGGGAAGCTGAGCCTGCGCAACGCCCTGGTGGTTTGCCAGATGGCGGCGTCACTGACACTGTTGTTGCTCACCGGATACATGAGCCTGGGGATACAGAGTGCCTTGGGCATGCAGGAAGGGTTCAATCCGAGGAATCTTTATCTGATGTCCCTGGACCCTGTGCGCGATGGGTATTCCGCGGAACAGTCGAGGGACTTCTTCCGGAAAGCTCTCGATCGCGTGAAGAGACTGCCGGCGGTTGTCGCGGCATGCCTGACCGATACAGTGCCGGTGGCGATCGACGGGAACGCGGGTGTGCTTTTTTCCAGTCCGGGCAACGATGCCGCGCAGGAGGTACACGCTGCCCGAAGACACATGGTGGGCTGGGGCTATTTCGAGACCGCGGGTATTGCGGTTCTTGCGGGACGTGGTTTCCGCGAGGCGGACCAGGCGGATAGCGCTACGGCGGTCGTAGTGAGCGAGGAGTTGGTGCGAGAGTACTGGGAGGGACAAGACGTTCTGGGACGCAGGATCGAAGTACGGAACCAGGGCGCGTCCGGCGGCTTCGGCGCCATGCCGGGCACTATTGATTTCCGATCGGGAGTGCTCGGAAGCGAGCGGCGGATATTCGAGGTGGTGGGCGTGGTCAACGACGTAACGGAGGACCTGGTGGCGAGCAAGAAACATCCGGTGGTCTACTTTCCATTGCACCGTTCGGACTATGCCGAGCCGAGCTTGCGTGGAGTGACGCTGATGGTGCGGGCGGCACCGGGTGTGGATGTTTTGACCGCGGTGCGGCGCGAGCTTGCGGCAATGGGTTCCGGGCTGACGCCATTCAATGCGCGCAGCATGAGAGAGCAGATCGCGCAGTTTATGTCGGCGCTCCAGGCGGCTTCGTGGACTTACGGCTTGATCGGCGCATTCGGGTTGGCTCTGGCCTCGGTCGGACTGGCCGGCGTGACCGCCTATGCCGTGGCACAACGCAGCCACGAGATCGGCATCCGGATGGCATTGGGAGCACAGAAGCGCGACGTGTTGGCGCTCGTAATGAAGGAAGGCGCAGTTTTGGTGACGGTGGGGACGATCACGGGGCTGGCCTTTGCCTGGGCGGGAATTCGTGCGCTCTCCGGGCTATTCTTCGCCGTTGCGAGCGTGCAAAGCACGGATCCGGCGCTGCTGGTGGGAGCGCCCGTCTTACTCGCGGGCGTGGCGCTGTCGGCGTGCTATCTGCCCGCGCGGAAGTCTATACGTATCGATCCGGCCATCATGTTGAGACAGGAGTAGATCCGGTCAGGCGCTCGGCCGATCGACGGGATCGAGTACACGGCGAATCGCATAGGCCAAGGTGGCTGCGGAGAACGGCTTCCGGATGTACTCGCTGACTCCGAGCTTCCGGCTTTCCGCGGGAGTGATCACCTCGTCATTGAATCCCGAAATCAAGATAATCGGGATATCGGCCCGGATTTGTTTCAGTCGAACGATCAACTCTCCACCGGTCATGTGCGGCATCATGAAGTCGGTAACGACCAAATCAAACAGATTTGGTGCGCCGGTAAACAAATTCAAGGCTTCGACACTGCTGGTTTTGGCCGTGACCAGGTATCCGAGTTCCTGAAGCATGCGCGCCCCCAGATTAGCGATTGCCTCTTCATCGTCGACAAAAAGAACTCGCTCGGCACCTTTGGGTGATGGCCCGAGCACCGGGGTCTCGGTGGGAGTCCCGGAGGTGACGCGCGGCAGATAGACGAAGAACGTTGTGCCGTGTGGTTGGCGGTTCTCGAAGCGAATGAATCCTCCGTAGCCGGTAACGATGCCGTGAACCACTGAGAGTCCCAGTCCAGTGCCCTGGCCGCGGGCCTTGGTGGTGAAGAATGGATCAAATATGCTTTCGGCGATCATTTGCGGAATACCCGGCCCGGTGTCACTCACGGCCAGCCGGACATAGTTACCCTCTGGAATTCCGACGTAAGCTTTCGAAGGAGCGGCACCGACCTCAACGGGTGCCAGACTCACTTCGAGTTGTCCCGTGCCGCTCACCATGGCCTGATAGGCATTGGTGCACAGGTTCATCACCACCTGGTGAATCAAACCCGGATCGGCGAAGATGCAGCCACAATCCGGATCGATGTTTCGGCGGAATTCCACGCTGGGAGGAATGGACGCCCGCAGCAACTCAAGAGCCTCCCGCACGACCTGCGCGACTGAAATCAGGTCCGGCGAATGCCCACCCTTGCGGCTGAACATCAGCAGGCCGCGGACGAGATCACCCGCCCGCATGCTCGCTTTCATGACCTGCTCCAGGTGGCCATAGGCTTCGGAATTCTTAGGGGTCAAGTCTTGAGCCAGTTCGGCGTAACCGGCGATGGCCGTGAGGATATTGTTAAAGTCGTGAGCAACGCCTCCGGCAAGCACGCCGATGGCTTGCAATTTCTGGGCGTGCCGGAGATCGGCTTCCATTCTGGCGCGCTCCTCTTCGGCGAGTTTTCGTTCCGCGATCTCCTCGCGCAGAAACGCAACGGCCCGGTTCAATTCGGACGTGCGCTCCTGGACACGAAGCTCGAGCTTCTGATTGAGTGCTTCAGTCCGTTCGTTCTCGATCCTGAGGGCGCTTAACAGGTCTTTGTTCTCAAACTGTAAATGCAAGGCTGCATCAATAGTCTGGTAGATTCGCCAGGTACTGATTACCGTTGCCAGAGTGAAGATGGAGGCAAGCGAGCCCATTGCGAGATGGGCTGCATCGAACGGAAGAAAAAAATGAAGTGAGGCGGGAAGGCCCGCCGGCACGAGAAACAAGAGAAACGCCACCGGCCGCGCGGCAAGGATCGATCCTCCACCCAGCATCATTCCACCCAGCACAAAAGCGAGAAGGACTTGATGCGTCAGATCGCCTTCGGGAAAAAGCCAGATGCCCGTGGCGCCCCAGCCCATTCCCGAGAGACAAGCGCCTATCACGAAGGCGATGCTCCAGGGCTCAGCGCCGGTGGGACCCGGCGAAACAAGATGGTATCGGAACGCCAGTGCGAACCTGCCAAGCGCGACAGCCGCCATGTACACGCTCCAGGTCACGATCACCGGGTGTGCGATGACTCCCCACTGGAGGTAGGCCAGGGCCGAGGTAGCAGTGACAGTGACTCCGGCGCTCACATTGGCATTTGAGTAAAGGAGGCGGGTCTGCTCCGAGCGGATCAGACGTTTCCAATCTTCCCGGGTCCTCGGGGTTGGTTCCGCGAGTGAGATACTCGAGGCCATGTACGGCGACCGTATCAGGGTACGGTATCACAATAAACAGCGAAAAAGCTCACTGCAATTTCAGGATGACTGACTCGTCTTTGCTTTGATAGATCAAATCTATCGATTTCAGGGACTTAATCTTGCCTTTAAAGGGAAAATAAAGAAATCCGCTGACGGGGTGTTCGGTTTGGCCTTCGAGCAGAGCCGTGCGGGCGATGACTTCGTCGGCGGATTCCGGCTCAGTGCGCTCCACGCCGTTCCGCTCTTCGTGGCTGGGCCCGCGGGGCAGTGGGTGGCCTGCAGTTGGATCGCCGGGGAAGCGGCCGACGGTGGGCGGGCCAATGGTGACGCCGGCATTGCCCACGCCTCCGGAGACCTGGGAAGTGGGGTGCTGTTCCCAATCGGGGTATTTGAGCGATGCAGCGACGAACCCGGGCGCAACCGAAGCCAGAGGTACTTTGGCGCCATTCAGCCGGAGGGTGAAGGTGTTGCCGTCGATGGTGACCGGTTGCGCAAACGCCGGGAACACGGCTACCTCAACCACGAGGAAGTCCTTTGCCAAAAGCGTCTGATCGCCGGCGGGAATGCTGTGGATCAGGTAGTCGGCTCCAATGGCGACTTTGCCCGCCATTGCATGGAAAGGGTAATCGGTAGCTTTGTCTTTGTGCTCGGTCTCCCCGTACAGGCAGAAGGCGGAAAGCAACGCGAGGGCTGCAACAACTCGCATAACTTGAGTTTACTCGGTTCGGATGGCTTCCAGGGGATCGATGCGCGCGGCTCTTCGCGCCGGGGCAAGAGTGGCGAGGGCGGATACGACGGCGAGGGTCAGAACGGTGGCGGCGAGCGTGGCGAGATCCATCGGGCTCACGCCGAACAATACGGAGCGGAGAACACGGTCGGCCAGGAAGGTCAGCAAGAGTCCCGCGGCAACGCCGACGGCCAATAGGCGAGTGACGCCGCTCACCACGTGTCCGGCGATTTGCGCGGCGCCGGCTCCCAGAGCCATGCGGACGCCGATTTCGCGGGTGCGCGCGGCAACGGCGAGAGAAACGAGACTGTAAAGGCCCACCGACGCCAGCAGGAGCGCGGCGATGGCAAATCCAGTGAGCATGCGCGTGTTGAGGCCCGGCGTTTCCAGGGATTCGTTGACCACGCCCTGCACCGATTGCAGGCCGAATACGGCGCGCGATGCATCGATATTGCGGATGATGGGACGGATCTGGTGCATCAAAGCGCGGGTATCGCCATGGGTGCGGACCACGTATTCGGGGTCGGGCCAGCCACCGGGGGCCATGCACACATAGAGATACGGCGCGGGCGCGACGTCGAGCGTATCTTCCCTGGCATTGCCGGCGATGCCGACGATTTCCATGGGCGCGCCCAGCGGTTGATCCACCCAGCGGAGATGACGGCCTACGAGATTCTGGCCTTGTCCGTACATTTCCGCGAAGCGGCGGCTGACGAGCGCTTTGGGCGGGTCGCCGGCTTTCCGAGGGTCATTGGAGACGGGTGCGAGGTCGGGGCAATCCTGGCCAGCCAGCAACGGCGCGCCGAGTGCCGCGAGATAGCCGCGGCTGATGCTTCGCTCGCCGATGGTGATGTGTGCGCTGTCGCTAGCGCCGGCGAGGCCTTCGAGTGTGACTTGATAACGCAGGGTAGCGCCGGTGGTGGGAAGAAAGTTGGTGTAACCGGCGGACTCAACGCCAGGAGTGCTTTCGAGCTGGGCCAGGATGGACTTTTGCATCTGGCCAACGCGGGTGCGATCTTCGCCCCATCCCGCGCCCACGTGGAAGGTAATGGCGTGAGCCGGATCGAAGCCAAGATCTATGTGGGAGAGATTGTAATAGCTGCGGAGCATCAACCCAGCGCAGGCCACCAGGAGCACGGTCACGGCAATCTGGCAGGCGACTAACGTCGATTGCCACTTGGTTTGGCCGGAGGCGCCGCGGCCGCCATGAGAGATCAGGGCGGAGATATCCGCGCGAGTGGACCGCAGAGCGGGCAACAAGCCGCACAGCATGACGGCGAGGAACCCTCCTATCGCCGCAAACATCAAGGCGCGCCAGTCCAGGCGAATTGCTGAGGACTGCGGCAGGGTGTCGAAGGCTTTCGCCAGGAAAGTCACCACCCATGCGGCCAGCAGACATCCCAGGCCAACCCCGGCGGCCGCGATGAGTACAACTTCTCGCACCACGCCGGACACGACCTGCACGCGGGTACCACCAATGGAACTGCGGATGGCCAATTCTCTGGCTCGCCTCTGAAGCTGTGTGAGCATAAGTCCGGCGACGTTGGCCACGGCGATCAACAAAAGCAAGGCGACGGCTCCGAAGACGAACAACAGCGCGCGGCGATACCCGGCGATGCGGGATTCTTTCAGATCTCCGACAACTGCCGACCAGCCCTTGTCCGATTGCGGAAACTCGCGGCCCAGGTCGCGCTGGACGCGGGCCAGGTCATCCTGAGCCTGGGCGACCGTCACGTTTGGCTTCATGCGCCCCACACCAATGCAGAAGCGCGCATCGCGGTTGCGCATCAAACCGGCCGCGAGCTGCGCCGGTATCCATAGGTCGGTGGCCATGGCAAATTCCTTCGGCATCGCGCCGACGATGGTGTAGCCGCGGCCTTCGATGACCAGGCGCTCCCCGATGGCGCTTGGCGCCTCCTGGTACCGGCGCTCCCAGAGACCGTGACTGATCACCACGGATAACGGTCCGCCATCCACCTCTTCATCCGGGGTAAAAGTACGGCCGGCCGCGGGCTTGCTGCCGAACACCGTAAAGAAACGCGGCAAAACACGGCGGGCAGCCAGGCGCTCAGGCTCGGGCCCGCTGGTGTCGGTGACGTTCTCACCATAGGAGGCGGCGATTGCCTCAAAAGTGCGATTTCTCCGGTTCCAATCTTCGAGCCGGGCGGGTGCGATGAGGCTGGTGGACTCGTTTTTGGACGGGCTGGCCTCCATGACAGTAACCAGGCGATCGGGACTTGGATAGGGGAGAGGTCTCAACAAAACCGCGTCCACCAGCGAGAAAATCGCCGTGTTCGCTCCGATGCCCAGCGCCAGGATGGCAACGACCGCGGAGACGAAACCGGGCCGGCGAACGAGCGCACGCCAAGCGAGAATCCACTGCTTCATACCAGTTGGTCGTGCAATTTATCGACCGGTTAGCCGGGAAGTTCGCGGCCGGCCCAAAGCTTGTAAGTCCAGGAAATCATTACGCACGCCGGAAAAGGCCGTGTCCGCTTGCGGAATTGGCCGTTTCGGTTTCGGACAGTCGGCAGCACACCGACTAGAGCGGGTTGCCGTCAGCGTCCATCAGTTTGACCTCTCCCAGGCCCAGTTCGCGGATGGGTGCCTCGATTTTGGCGCGGTCGCCAACCACGACCCAGACCATGTTGTCGGGGTGCACAGCGGTGTGCGCGGCATCGGCGACATCGGCGGTGCGCAGCGCTTTCACCTTGGCGGCGTAGGTCTGGTAATAGTCGTCGGGCAGGTTGAAACGAACCAGATCGAGGATGGAATTGCCCACTTCATTGATGGTTTCACGCGATCCCGGCAGTTGCAGAATGATGGTGTTCTGCGCTTTCTTGAGTTCGTCGGCGGTGGGCGGATGTGAGCCCACGATATCGTGCAGTTCCTTGTTGATTTCCGCCAGCGACTCCTTGGTTTTGTCGGTCTGGACAGGCGCGTACACCACAAAGGGTTGCTGGCCGCGGGCGTCTATGATCAAACTCTGCGCACCGTACGACCAGTGCTTGTCCTCACGGAGGTTCATGTTAATGCGGGCGCCGAATTCGCCACCGAGGACCGAGTTCATGGTCTCAATGGCGATGTCTTGGGGGTTGTTCTTGGGTGGAGAGACCTCGGCCACAATGATGTCGGACTGCTGGGCGCCCGGACGGTCGAGCAAATAGACAGTCGGCTTCGTAGGCAGGTCGACAAGACTGAGGTTCTTGCGTGGAACATCACTTCGTTGCCAGCCGGCAAACAGTTTTTCGAGCTTGGGAGTCAACTCAGCGAGCGTGGTGTCACCAACCACAACCAACGTTGCGTCATTTGGCCGGAACCAGGTGGAGTGAAATTTCACCAAGTCGTCGCGCGTGATCTTAGCGATGGTGGCTTCCGTGCCCGATCCCGTAAACGCGTTGCCGTAGCTGTGGGTTTTCCCGTAAATCAACGCCGGAAAGACGCGGAGGGCCATGAGGATGCCCGTCACTTTCTCGCGCTGCACGGAGGCAAGCTGGAGTCTCTTCTGGCGTTCGAAGTCCGCCTGAGGGAACGAAGGGTCGAGGATCACGTCAGCGTAGAGGGCGAGCGAGGGATCCAGTTTGGCTTTGAGCGCCGACAAGGTCACGACGGACTCGTCGAGGTTGGAAAACACGCCGATGCGTGCTCCGAGCATGGCCTGCTCATCGCTGATTTCGAGCGCAGTACGGGTCTTAGTACCGCCGTTCAACAGCGCCCCGGCCAGCTTGGCAGTTCCGGGGAGGCCGAACTGGTCCGCGGCATATCCGGCGTCCACCGCGAGCCAGAAACTCACCAGAGGAAGCTCATGACGTTCGGCCAGCACAACTTTGAGGCCATTGCTGAGAGCGGCGTGCTGCACCTTGGGCAGTCGCAATTCCGGCGGCGCACCAGGCTCGGGCAATTTGGAACGGTCGACGTTGGTGGCCACCGTGGAGTATTGCGGATAGGGATGAACTTCGAGGATGTAGACGCCATCCGAGAGCCAGCGTCTCGCGGCTGCGCGCAGATCCTCCGGCGTGGACGCCTGGATGCGCTTCAGCGTGGTCTTATACGCGTCGGGGCTGCCTTCATACACCTGGCTGCTGGCCAGGCGGTCCGACTTGCCGCCGAAGCCGCCGATGCGGTCGATGCCGCGCACGAAATTGGCCATGTGCTCGGTCTTGACGCGCTCCAGTTCGTGCGCGGTGGGTCCCGATTCCAGAAACCGCGTCAGTTCCTCGTCCGCAGCCTTCTCAACGGCTGTCAGGTCGCCGCCCGGCTTGGCTGTGGCTTGCAGGAAGAACTGGCTGCCGATTTCGTGCTCGTTGACGAACGCGACGACGTCGGTGGCGATCTGATCGTCATAGACCAGCCGTTTGTACAGGCGCGAATTCTTTCCCTGCGTCAAGACGCTGGCGACGAGTTGCAGGTAGTCGGCGTCTTCGGACCCCACCTGCGGCACGTTCCAGACTTTGTAAACACGCGCTTGCGGCACGCGGTCCTGGACCGCCTAGCGGTGCGTTCCGGTCATTTTCGCGATCCATAGCTGCTGCTTGGCGATGGGCGGGCTGGCGGGAATATCGCCGAAGTATTTTTCGACTTTTTCGCGGGCGGTCTTGGCGTCGGTGTCGCCGGCAATGGCGATCACGGCGTTCGACGGGCCGTAGTAGGTCTTGAACCATTCGTGAACGTCCTGCAGGGAGGCGGCGTTGAGATCTTCCATGGAGCCGATGACGGTCCAGGAGTAAGCATGACCTGCAGGATACGTATTTTGCGTGATCAGCTGCTCCACAACGCCGTAGGGCTGATTCTCTCCCTGGCGCTTTTCGTTCTGCACCACGCCACGCTGGAGATCGAGGGTTTTCTGATCGATCGCGCCGATCATGTAGCCCATGCGATCGGACTCGAGCCAGAGAGTATAATCGAGCGCCGAAGTGGGCACATTCTCGAAATAATTGGTGCGATCCTCGTTGGTGGTGCCGTTCAGATCGGTGGCCCCAATGGGCTCCATGGCCTCGATGTAGCGACGTTTGAAGTGCTCGCTCCCGCCGAACATGAGATGTTCGAACAGGTGAGCAAATCCGGTTTTGCCCGGCCGCTCGTTTTTCGAGCCCACGTGATACCAAATATTGACCGCGACGATGGGCGCTTTATGATCCTCGTGCACGATGACAGTGAGGCCGTTTTTCAATACGAACTTCTGGTAGGGAATGTCGATATCGATCCCCTGAGCGGAGACGAGGCGGCAAAAAAGGAGTAGAAATCCGGCGGCAAGGCGAATGCGCATACCAATACCTCTAATTTCGATGATTCAGCGAGTATAACGGCGGCAATATGCCGAGAGCAAAGGTCCGAACAGATTTTAACAGGCGCTCGGGCGCCAGGGCGCAACTTACATCAATGCGTAGACGTTACCATCCGTGCTGCCGAAATAGATGACGCCATTGTCAATTGCGGGCGACGATAGGATAGAGCCGGCCGTCAAATAGCGAGCCACGCCGAGCACCATCTCGTCGTAAAAGTTGCGATTCATCATTTTATTGAAATCGATTTTGCCATCGGGCTTTGTGAATGCAGGAGCGTTACGCTTGGAAGCCTCGGTCTGGAACTCCCACAGGATTTCGCGCGTCTTCACATCCATTGCCAGCAGCTTGCCGCCAAACGTGCCTACGTAAAGCGTCCCGTCGACAATGGCCGGCGATGAATAGACAGGAAATTTCGCATCGATGGTGGCGACGTCCGCCCCCGTGGCGGCATTTACGATGCGCAGCAGCCCCGTGTCGGATGTACCGAAGTAAACCTGGCCCTCATGCACGGCGGGCGATGGCATGATCCACGATCCGTTGTTGGAAACCGCCCATTTCCGCGTGCCCGTCTTAGCGTCGATCGCGTAGACGTTGGAATCGCGGCAGCCGACGTAGACCACTCCCGCTGAAACTGCGGGGGATGATTGGAAGCCCTGCTGGTTGCCGGTCTGCGGGTCCACGCCTGCCTGGAAACGCCACTTTCCCTTGCCGGTAGCCGCGTCGAGCGCATACAGCATGCTGTCCCAGGAGCCGACATACACTGTGTCGTCCGCAACCGCGGGCGAGGCGTGTACGACATCGCCGGTGCGGAACTTCCATTTCAAAAACCCGGTCGCGGCATCCAGGGAATAAATGTAACTGTCGCCGCTGCCGAAATAGACGGCCCCATTGAACACCGCGGGTGAAGACAAAAAGAAGTCCCACGGGTCAGGGCTGGTTTCGCCGGCCGGGTACAGTCCGTGAAGGTTCTTGTGCGCAAAGCGGCGCTCGCCGCCGGTTTCAAACTTCCACTTCAGTTTGCCCGTCGTGGCATCCAGGGCGTAGAAGTTGCCGTCGTAGCTCGCGAAGTATACGATGCCGCCGGCGACGGCAGGCGAGGAGGAAATGGAACTCTCGGTGGCGAATTTCCATTTCGGCTGGCCGGTTACAACGTCGAGCGCGTAGAGCTGATGATCGGTACTGCCGACGTAGACCATGCCGTTGGCAATAGCGGGCGAGGAAATCACCTGGCCGCCGGTAGCGAACTGCCACTTCAATTTGGGCTCATGGCGGGGGGCCGTTCCAGGATAGACACCCGTATGGTCGAGTCCGCCGCGAAACATCGGCGCGTTGTCGGCCAGCCCGGCGCTCGCAGCTAGTAAGACGAGTAAGATTCGGATATTCATGTCTAGATTGTATGCCCGTCTGAGCCGCCGCTGTAATGCAACTTGCGCCGTTCTTATGCCGCGGCAGGTGGCTATGCCCGCGCTACAATAAAGACATGAGGTCGCGGCCCGCCAACGCGCGTCCCAGTCTCTTCGGTTCTGATTAGCAACCCTCCCTACTGGTCCGTCTGTTCCAGGTAAGAGAAAAGTTGGAGGATTTATGAAGAGCACGCTGGATGCGGTTCGTCCGGACCTGCCGCTGGTTCATGGCGCTTTGCCAGGACCGCGTGCGCGGCAGATCATCGAGCGCGATCAGAGAGTCATCTCGCCGTCGTACACACGGCCCTATCCGCTGGTTGCGAGCCGCGGCGAGGGCGCCATTGTTGAAGACGTCGACGGCAACCGGTTTCTCGATTTCAACGCTGGCATCGCGGTAGTGGCGACGGGTCATTGTCATCCGAAAGTCGTCGCGGCCATTCAGCGGCAGGCGGCCGAGTTAGTGCACATGTCGGGCACCGACTTCTATTACGAAAACATGGTGGCGCTCGCGGAGAAGCTGGCGGAACTCGCCCCCGGCGGCGGGGAACGGCGAGTTTCATTCGGAAATTCAGGAACCGAAGCCATCGAAGCGGCGCTCAAGCTGGCGCGTTATTCGACCGGCCGCGAAAAATTCATGGCGTTCCTGGGCGCATTCCACGGCCGGACGCTGGGGTCGCTCGCGCTGACGGCGAGCAAGCCCGTGCAGCGCCGGGGATTCAGTCCGCTGATGCCGGGCGTGCATCACATTCCGTACGCGTATTGTTACCGTTGCGCTTATGGGAAATCGCCGGACACATGCGCCGTCGAGTGCGCCAAAGTCATCGAAGATCAGCTGGTGAAGACGATTCTTCCGGCCGATGAAGTGGCCGCGATTGTGCTCGAGCCGGTGCAGGGCGAGGGCGGGTACGTAGTGCCGCCGCAAAAATTCTTCGACGAACTGGCGCGCATTGCCAAGCGTTTTGGTATGCTGCTCGTTTTCGACGAAGTGCAGTCGGGGATGGGCCGGACCGGGAAGATGTGGGCGGCGGAGCATTTCCACGCCTCGCCCGACATTTTGGCCATGGCCAAGGGGATCGCCAGCGGGCTGCCGCTGGGCGCGACCGTCGCGCGCGCAGACCTGATGACTTGGCCGCCGGGCGCGCATGCTTCCACGTTCGGAGGCAATCCGGTTTCCTGTGCCGCGGCGCTCACGACCATTGAGTTGCTGGAGCAGGGATTGGTTGAGAATGCCGCGCGTATGGGCGCGTACATCATGGACCGGCTGCGAGACTGGCCGGGGCGCTTCCCGATCGTGGGCGAGGTCCGCGGGCTGGGGCTCATGATCGGCATTGAGCTTGTGCGCGATCGTGAGACGCGGGAACGGGCGCCGGTGGCCCGGAACCGTGTGCTCGAGCTGGCGTTCGAGCGGGGCCTGCTGGTGCTGGGGGCGGGAGAGAACTCGATCCGGCTGTGCCCGCCGCTGGTCATCACGCGCGACCAGGCTGCATTCGCCGTGGACGTGCTCGAAGAGTGCCTGAAAATCGCGATTCAAGAAATGTGAGAGTGCTCGACGTCGGCTGCGGCATCAATAAGCGGCCGGGCGCCATCGGTATCGACCGCAATCCCGCGAGCCGCGCCGACGTCCTGTGCGATCTGAACCGCACGCCGTATCCGTTCCGCGAAAACAGCTTCGACCGCGTGCTGGCGATTCACGTCATCGAGCACGTGGACGACGTGATCGCTTCGATGGAGGAGTTTCACCGCCTGGTGCGCACGGGCGGCACGGTGCGCATCGAGACCCCGCACTACACCGACTTCAGCAGCTTCTGCGACCCCACGCATCGCAGTCACTTGAACAGCTTCTCCTTCCGCTATTTCGGTCCGGACCATGGCGGCTTCGGCTACTATTCGAAAGCGCGCTTCCGTGAGATTTCCGTGCGCGTAAAACTGCTGGCGTTTTGGCGATGGCTGGGATTCGAGTTTCTCGTGAATCATTTTCCGCGGTACCGGCGATTTTGGGAGTATTACCTCTGCTACATCGTGCGCGGAAAGGTGATGGAGTTTGAGTTCGAGGTGGTGAAGTGACAAGGGATTGCGGTGCGCCGAAAGGCAGCCTACGATGAGAGCAACCGATGCGACAATTCCTGTTCTTATATCTCAGCGGGATCGTTGGACTTCCTGCACCTTCGAACAGTGCCCTGCATAAGGTTGACTTCGCAAACTACGAATATCCGTGGCGGGTGGTCAGCGGGTGGCCGGATCACCTGGAATGGCTGAGCATCTCAGAGCCGAATCGAGTCAAGCTTGTGAATGGCCGTTGGAAGATGCCCGCTGAAGACGGTTTACTATTCAA